>Ga0075419_10003152_pt1 | contig 10559 bp, 10 predicted proteins | sample SoiMetdeltSBSDD3_FD_76900 | JGI IMG/M metagenome (GOLD analysis project Ga0075419, IMG submission 76900) | Bulk soil microbial communities from a Populus tree surrounding site in Tennessee, USA - Soil MetaG P. deltoides SBSDD3 | ecosystem: Environmental > Terrestrial > Soil > Tree plantation... | reverse complement strand
GTGGGCGCGTTCGGCGCGGCCGTGTCCTTGGTGACCGTGATCGACCGCGTCGCGGAGGTGTTGCCCGCCGCATCGGAGGTGGTCGCAGCGATGGTCACCGACCCGTCGGGCACGGACGTCGTGTCGATGCCCGTGATCGTGACCTGGCCGGCGCCGTTCGGGGCCGCCACGCTCTTCGTGACGGAGACGCCGTTCCGGGAGATCGTGACGTTGACGAAATCCGACGCGATCGACGTCGCCGGGAGGGTCACGGTGACCGAGACCGACGCGCGGTTGGCGAGGTTGATGTAGGCGTTGCCCTGGCCGCTGCCGTTGGCGAAGAGCACTGCCGACGGCCGCGTCGGGGCGGTCGAGTCGGCGCGGGCCGTTGCGGTCGGGCTGTCGACGCTCTCGAAGGAGGGCGTCCCGCTCGAAACCGCGCGGACACGGTAGGAGTACTGAGTCCCGCTCGTCGGAGACGTGTCCGTCCAGCTCGTGCCGGTGACGAGCGAGGTGTTGCGCTTCGTCCAGCTGCCGCCGGTCGAGCGATACACGTTGTAGCCCGCGACGTTCGTCGTCGTGGAGGCCGGCCAGTCGATGCGGATGTCCGCCGCTGCGATGGCTGTTGCCGTCAGGCTGGCCGGAGCGGCCGGCGCGTTGTCGAGCGTGACCGAGTAGTCGCGGTAGAGCCAGGTCGAGTTGCCGAGCTTGAGCCGGACGTTGCCCGTGCCGCGGCCCGCCGTGGTGGAGGAGGTCGTGAGTGACACCGCGCTGGAAGCGCCCGGAACGAGCGTGACGCTCGAGCTTCCGGACTGCGCGAACGTGGCGGAGGAGAGCTGTCCCGGGCCGAGGACCTCGAGCGTCGCCGTGCGGCTCACGGAGCTCACGTTCCGGACGGTGAAGACGTTGGTGACGGTCTGGGGCGAGGCGACGAAGCCGAGGTTGATCGCAAGCGAGTCGACGTTGCCGGTCGCGCTGCTGCCGGGGGTGACTGCGAGGTGGTTCGAGAGTCTGTCGACCGTGAAGGAGTTGCCACCGGTCGTCAGGTCGTCCGTGAAGGACGCGGACGTCATGCGCGTCAAGCCCTCGACGGCCAGCACGGCCGCGAGGGCGACGATCGACGCGCTGAGGAGCGAGCGGGTTCTCACTTGGCAGGAGCCTCGACAGGCGTATCGGGCCGGCGCCAGATGGCCTGGAGGAGGAAGGTGAGCACGAGGCCCGACACGAGCAGGATCAGGCCGAGTCGGACCTCGCGCGTCTTCGCGTACCAGAGCGCGTAGCCGACGTACGGGACGTCGAAGGCGAGGCGGCCCGCCTCGTCCGGGAGGGCGATCGCCCAGGGATCCCGGTTGAGGTTGGCGTCGCCCTTCGTGCGAAAGGCGAGCTCGCCCTCGTCCGTCTCCGCCGTCTCGACGACGCGGTGAGTGACGAGGCGGCCGGGCTGGTGCGGGTCGCCGAACGTGATGACGTCGCCGACGCGGACGGTCTCCGCGGGGACGCTCTCGACAAAGGCGAGCGTCCCGACGGGAAGCCCGGGCTCCATTGAGCCGGAGTAGACGACGACCGGCCGGTACCCGGCGAGGAACAGGGCCAGGTAGGCGAAGGTCGCGAGGACGGCCAGCCCTGCGATGGGGCCGACCGTCCTCTTGAGCACCGACGTGAGTCGCATCTGCATTTGCCGTCTTACTCCGGGGTTGGCGCGCTTACGCCTGGGTCGCCGACCAGGTGAAGCTGGCGGAGGCCGACTTGCCCTGGAGGGCGTTGTCGCCTGCGTCCGTCCCGGTCGTGGGAAGGGCGACGTGGAAGTAGAAGGTGTGGCTGCCGCCGTCGGCCGCGAAGGTGCCGAGGTCGACCGAGCTGAGGCCGTTGAGGGCGCCGTCGTAGATCTTGGAGCCGGCCTGGCCGTCGTTGTCCTTGTAGATCTCGAGCTCGAGCTTGGGGGCGAGGTCGCCGCTCGTGGAGCCGGCGAGGGAGTACGCGCCCGCGAGCGAGCCGCTGTTGGTGATCGTGACCGAGCCGGCCGCGTCGTCGCCGATCGCCATGCTGGCGGCGGAGAAGACTGCGCCCGAGCCCGAGCGGTCCATCTCGAGCGTGCCGGCCGCAAAGGCGTTGTTGGAGATCGTCACCGGGGTGGCCGTGAAGTTGGCGTATGTGCCGCCGGCCGCCGCGATGGAGACCGCGCTGACGGCGGCTGCCGTGAGGGCGATCTTCTTGGAGGTATGGAGCCTGATCCTGCGCATGTCGGTGTCCTTTTCGTTTCGGGGGAGTGACTGCTTGCACACTCACCATCGGCGCCCAACGGATGGAGAAGGGCAGCGGTTCGTATGAGCGCCGTATGCCGTCAATGCGAAAAAGGGGGATCTTTCGTCACCCTTCTGGGGGAGGCTTGGGCGGCGTTCTCCTGCAGTAGCAAGGGCCTTTACTGGTTATCGCCTTTCTGCTATATAGCAAGCATGAGATATGGCTGGGTCGCCGTGTACCTCGGGGTCGACGTGGCGCTCATCGTTTCCCCGGCCGGATCCGCCGGCCGATTTGGTCTCCTGCTGCTCGCAGCCGCAGCTCTCGCCCATCCGCTGTTCGGGTTCGCCATCGGGAGCTACTGGGCGCTCCTGCTCCCGTTCGTCCCGGCACTCATGGCCCTGCCGGCCGGCACTCCGGCCGGCAGTGAGTGGTCGGTCTCGGCCTCGTTGGCGTTCCTGGCCGTTTTCCAGAGCGTTCTCCTGGTCTCAGGTGTAGTCGCGCGCCAGGTTCGCGACACCACGCTGTATGACGAAAGGAGCCTCAGTGAAGGTCCGTGAACTGCGTGTGCCGCTCGTGTTCGGCGTGCTTGCAGCCGTTGTCCCGATCGCAGCCTGCGGTGGCGAGCGAGCGTCCGGCGATTCGACGGGCGGCGAGATCGTCTTCGCGAGCAGCCGGGACGGCGATTTCGAGATCTACGCGATGAAGCCGGACGGCAGCGACGTTCGGCAGCTCACGCGGAACGAAGGCGATGGCACTCGAGAGGCTGACGACCAGGTTCCGGCGTGGTCTCCGGACGGCGCCCGCATCGTCTTCGCGAGCACGCGCGACCACAGTGGCGACGGTTCCGACGACTCCGAGATCTACGTGATGGAGTCGGATGGAGGCGCCCAGACCCGACTCACGGAGAACATGGAGCTCGAAGGGGAGCCTGTCTGGTCCCCGGACGGTGAGTCGATCCTCTTCGCCCGTCGGCTCGTGCCGGGTGAGGACGGGTTCGAGCTTGCGCTCATGCGCGCCGACGGCACCGGTGCGGAAACGGTTCTCGAGATCGACGGTTATGGATCGGGAGCCTTCTCACCCGACGGCTCGCAGGTCGCGTTCACCCGTTGCCGCTCCGAGGAGCGCACGCTCGACTGCGAAATCTGGGTCGCCGACGCCGATGGGAGCGATCGGCGCCTGCTCGTCGGCTCCGGCGGCAGAGACGGCGGCCTGGCCTGGTCTCCCGACGGAGCGAGGATCGCTTTCACGAGCGACCGCGATCGCAACGGGCAGTGCTTCTTCCACGACTGCTGGGGCCACAACGGCGAGATCTACGTGATGAACGCAGACGGCTCGGAGCAGAGGCGCCTGACAGACGACCCGGGCGACGATCAGTCTCCGAGTTGGTCGCCCGACGGCACGAGGATCGCGTTTGCCGGCCTCCGCGACGTCGAGGGTGGCGTGGACGCCCCCTGGGAGAACTACGAGATCTACGTCATGGGTGAGGACGGCTCGGACGTCGTCGAGCTCACGGACAACACCACGTGGGACTGGCACCCCGATTGGCGCTGACCAGTCCTCAGGCGGGCTCGATCTCGGCCGGGAGCACGTCCGGCTTGTGCTCCGCCAGCTCCTCGCGCACGCGCGCGTCGAAGTAGGCGTACGACGTGGCGAGCGCGACGAAGGGCATGGCCACGACGTAGACGAGCCCTGCGATCACGTTGACGAAGGCGAAGGGGGCGCTCGTCACGAGGATCAGCAGCGCGCCGATCAGCGGGCCGGCCGCGAGGGCGAGCCCGCCGCCCACGATCGCGATCGTGGCCACCTTGAGCCAGTTGTGACGCACGAGGCGGCCGCTTCGCCTGAGGGCTCCCACGGTGGTGACCCGCTCGAGCTCGACGACCTGGGCGATGAGCGCCCAGCGAACCGCCAGCCAGATCGCGATCGGGATGAGGAACACCGAGCCGACGAGCACCGTGATGACGACGACCGCGATGGCGAGCGCGCCGAGCAGCGGACGCACGCTGTCCAGCGCGAGCGCGTACGCACCGACGGGCCCGACCGGGCGATCCCCGTCCAACTCCACGAGCGCCCGGGCGACTGCGGCGTGCACGAAGCCGGCGCCGGCGAGCGTCAGGGTCGTCACGAGCGCCACGACGAGGAGCACGAGCACGCCTCCGCTCTCGCCGTCGGCGTCGATGCCGGCGAACCCGGAGGTCCGCAGGATCACGGTCTGAATCACGGTGACGACGATGGTGACCGGAAGCATGAGGAGCCCGATCCCGAGAAAGAGGCCGGGACGCCTGCGGTACATCCGGAAGGAGGCGGCGAGGATCTGGCCCCAGGCACGGCGCCTGGCCAGCCGGAGTGGCGCAGTTGGGGTCCACGTCGCCCGTGAGAGCCCGTAGATCACGAGCACGATCAGCGCGGCCAGGATCCCCAGGACGAGCGGCGGGTTGTCGAGCGCCTTCTGGAGGGCCTTCGAGCCGCCGGCGATCGCGTCGCAGAAGAAGTCCGTCGCACCCGTTCCGAGCGCGCCGCCCGCCGGGACCGCGTAGCTCTGGTCGCGCCAGCCCTCCGTCCACGTGATCGGCTCGGTCCACTGCGTCTTCAGATTCGGGCCGGTCGGGCCGTTGAAGAAGGCGCGCTGGAGCTCGCCCCAGCGGCCCTGGAAATCGATCCACGGGTAGGCGTCGCGCGCGTCGGCAAGATCGGTCGGAATCGTGATCACCGTCGGCCGGAGGTCGACGGTCGGCCCTGTGGTGTCGTCGCACCCGACTCCCTGCTCGGCGGAGCGGCCGAGGTAGAGCCCTTCCTCGAAGAAGTTCGCGTGGGAGCCCGCGGCCGGGTGGACCACGGGGTGCGTCCCGTCGACGAGCTCGAGCTTGTCCTCGCCCCAGTCCGCCTGCTCGGCGCCCTCGTGCTGGCTGTAGCCGACCTTCGTCGGCTCCCCCTCGAGCGCCGCAGCCGCGTCGTCGGCGTCGAAGACGAGCTGGATCATCTCCCAGTCGCCCTCGTGAAGGTTGTTCCAGTCGTTGTAGGCGTAGAAGAGCCAGTACTGGAGCGCGAGGTCTCCCGGGTGGCCGGGGTCGTCGATCACGTGGGCGTAGACGGCGGGCGCCTCGCCCTCGCTCAACCGCCGCGCCCAACGCTCGTAGTCGCAGCCCGGGTTGAGCGCGTCTCCGGGGAAGTCGAGGTGGTACTCGTAGAGGCCGCCGGCGAGGTCGTCGGCCGTCGGCCCGATCTCGACGAGATCGCCCCCGCCCCACGGCCCGCGCAGTGCCACCGTCGGCTCGTCGAAGAGGAGGTCGACGTTCAGCGGCTCGTACGGCTCGCCGGGCCCGCACTCCTCGAGCTGCTCGACGAGGCGGACGACCGGCGCGTAGCGCTCCGCCAGCTCGATCTCGTCCTGGAGGTCGGCGCCGGCGGGCGCCGCGGCGACGAGCGCCGCGGTCAGGAGTGCTGGGAGAAGGCTCCGGGCGCGGATGCGCCCATTCTCACGCGTGCGCGGGACACCGCCACCGCCTTGCCGATCCGTCCCTAGTCGGACTGTTCGCACTCGCCGGCGACCTGCTCGAGCTCCTCGGTCGTCCGCTCGATCGCCCCGGCCAGCTCCTCGAGGTCCTCGCTGGCATAGAAGCGGCGCAAGACGTCGGCGACGCTCGCGAGACAGGCCTCGGCGAGCTCGGCGCGCGCCTGTTGCGCCGCTGCCCGCTCGGCCGCCGTGGATGCCGCATCCTCGGCCTCGGCGATCGCCGCCTCAGCCTCCGCTCTCAACCGCTCGAGCTCCGCCTGGCTCTGGGCCAGGCTCTCCCCTTTCGCGCCGAGCTCGTCGGCGAGGGCCTCGTACTGCGCGCGTGCCGCGTCGAGAGCCTCCTGGGCGCCGGCCGCGCCCTCCTCGGCCGCGCCCTGAAGGTCGTCGAGCGACTGGCGGAGCTCGTCGATCTGCTGCTCGAAGCCGGATGCCTGGTCGGAGAGCTCTGCGTTCTCCTCCCGCAGCGCGGCGTTCTCCTCCTCGAGCTGCTGAATCTGTGCTGCGCTCGCGTCCTCGACCTCGTCGTCGCCGTCCTCGCCGTCGAGTCGGAGGACGAGCACCCAGATCGCCAACCCGACGACCGCCACGCCGAGCACGCCGGTCAGGATCAGCCAGTTGGTCGAGCTCCTGCCGGGCGGGGTCGACATCGACTCAGGTGGCGCCGAACCGGAGGGATTCCTCGCCGCCCGACGAGAGAACAAGCTCCCCGCCATCGATCGCCCAGGAGTCCGCCGATTCGAGCGCGGGCAGGTAGGCGGCCCCCGCTGCCGATTTGTGGTCATCGCAGGCCATCAGCGTGGCTGCGAAGGGAAGATGGTGATCGACTCGCCGTCGAGCGAGCCATCGTCGTCGTCCCCTCCGGATCCCGTCTGGAGCAGCGCAGCCATGTCGAGCAGGACCCCGAGGCGGAGGACGGACGGCATGCGGCGAGTGTATACCGGCCCATCCTGAATCTGGAAACGTGGCCGGCGGTCTTGCAAAGGGGCCGCACGGGCTGTTTCATTGCGGCTTCTGTCACTTGGGGGAGGAAGGAGGGGCTCCATGCTCAGGAAGTGGGCATTGGCCGCCCTTTGCGGCGCACTCCTGGCAGTGGCGCCGGCGGCTCTAGCGGCCGCACCGTCCGGCGACGAGCTGGTAAAGGCGAAGCTCGAGGCTCGGCACAGCGGCGGAGGCTCCGGCGGTGGGACGGGCGACGTTCCTCGCACGAAGAACTTCCGCGTGCTCGGGCATCACGATCTCGGCCTCAGCGAGTCGAACGGCGACGTCTGGGTGCACGGGAACTTCGCCTATGTGGGGACCTGGCGTGATCCGTGCAACGGGCGAGGCGTCAAGATCCTGGACGTCAGCAACGTGTCGAGCCCGCAGCTCATTGGCACGCTGGCGGCGCGAACCGGCACGAGTGCGGAGGACATGGTCGTCCGCCGCGTCTCGACGCCGTTTTTCTCGGGCGACCTGATGGGCGTCGGCATCCAGCGCTGCGGCGACGATCCTGCGCTGGATACACAGGAGTTCGGCTTGCAGCTCTGGAACGTCACGAATCCGTACGCGCCGGTGTTCATCACGGAGTTCGGCGTCGGGCACGGCGACGGCGGGGTCCACGAGCTCGACCTGTTCCAGCGCGGCGGCCGGGTCTACGCCCTTCTGGCGCACCCGTTCAGCGAGTGGTTCGATCCCGCAGGCCACGGCGACTTCATGATCGTCGACGTCACCAACCCGAGCCTGCCGGTCATGACGGCGAGCTGGGGTGCGGGGATGAACGGCTTCACGCCCGGCCCGTTCTGGGGCCAGGGCGACTTCGGCGCCTCGTTCGCGCACAGCGCCCGGGCGAGCGCCGACGGCCGCAAGGCATACGTGTCCTACTGGGACCTGGGCGTGCTCACGTTCGATATCAGTGACGTGACCGACCCGGTGCTCCTGACGCGGACGACGTTCGAGGAGTGGGAGGACGGCGATGCCCACTCGATGACGCCGTACCGGACGGACCGCGGGCGGAAGCTGATCCTCCAGAACGACGAGGACTTCTCCCCGAAGACGCCGGCCGAGATCCACTTCGGCAAGCGACGAAGCGGCCTGGCCAATGAAGGTCCCGCCAGCCCGCCGATCTGGCTCGAGCGCAAGCATCGCATCTCGGGCCGCGTCGTCGTGGCGGCGAACCAGGGCTGTGCCGTCTCGGACTACCCGGCAGGCACGGCTGGGAAGATCGCGGTCGTCTACACGCCGTTCCCGTTCTTCGACGCGAGCGGCGACGAGCCGGAGTGCCTGCAGCAGGAGCAGGAGGCCGCCGCGGCGGCTGCCGGCGCGATGGCGGTCGTGCACGACTTCGTCGCCGAGAACACGACCCCGCAGTGGTTCGACGCAGCCCCGATCGACATCTTCGTGCTCTTCACGGATCACGAGACGGCGCAGGGGATGGTCGAGTCCGGCCATGCGACGATCAAGGCGCGCGAGCCTTCTTGGGGCTACCTCCGCGTCTACGACGCCCGGTCGGGGAAACAGGTGGCCAAGCTCGACGACGCGCCCAACGTCAGCGCGCTTCCGGTGCCCCTCGGGGAGTGGAGCATCCACAACACGGAGGTGCGGGGCGACAGGGCCTACAGCTCGTGGTACTCGAACGGGATCGTCGCGCTCGACCTCGGGCCGCTCGACCGGAAGCGGCCGCGTGACCCGAGGATGGTCGGCCAGTTCGTTCCCACGGGAGAGTCGTCCTGGCCGTACCCGTCGGTCTGGGGCGTGGCGATCAGGCCCGACGGCCTGATCTTCGCCAGCGACATGGGCAGCGGTCTCTGGATCGTGAAGCCCAAGGGCAAGGCAGCCCCGTAGCTCGCGGTGACTGGAGTAGGCCCCGCCGATTGGAGCGGGGCCTACTCCTGACTAGGTTCGACGAAACAGTGGCTGTCTGCCCTAGGCCGTTCGCAGCCCCTGGGCCTGGACATAGCAATCGCCTGCCCGATGGACGGTCGAGAGGTCGAGTGAGATGACGCCCATCGTCGGGGCCTGGATGTCGAGCTCGTACGAATCTCCGGCTGCAGCGGTGGAGAGCACGGCGCTGTCCGTGAGCTCGACATAGGTCGGGTTGGTCTCGCCACTCTCCCAGAAGAGGTTCATCGCCTCCAGGGAGAGACTGAAGATCGTGATCGTCCCATCCTCCGCGGTCGGCACGGCTGGGCAGGAGTAGGTGAAGATCAGGCCGCCTCCACTTCCAGTGGTGTCCGGGAGAACGAGGAAGAAGTCCACCGCTCCGGGCTCGAACGTGGCCGCCGTCGAAATCGTCTCTCCGTTTCCGCGGACGAGCTCGGTCGAGTCGAGCCCGTCCAGGAGCTCGGCGTCCGCTGCCTTGCCCGACGTGAGCACGAAGTCGGTCGAGTCGAGGCCATCCAGCTCGTCGGCGTCGGCCGCCTTCCCGTCGGAGCGCAGGAAAGCGAGCGCGTCGAGCCCGTCGAGCGCATCGGCATCGGAGACCTTCGCCCCGTGGGGGACGAAGCGCGCGTTCGACTGCACCTTCGTGTAGTAGCGGGCATCCGCCTTCGGTCTGAGATGCGTCTTCCACAGGTGCGTGACGTTCGAGCTGACGTGGGCTGAGACCGGCGTAGCGGTCATCGCCACTCCGATCACGATGCCGGTTGCCAGGAGCGCGAGCGCGCGCCAACGGCGCAGCGAGGATCCTGGCCCGGAGCCTGCCGGTCCATCGTCGGTCGGCATGGAAACCCCTCCAATCCTCGAGTGCCTTCCATCCTAACCAGGCGAAAACGCAATCAACTCGAGGGAACTCCGAATTGGCGGGAGAGGGTCTTGGCCCTCCGCCGCGCCGTTGCGAACATGACCTGCTTCGAGAAACTCTCTAGATCGTCTTGAACTGCTCGAACGGCTGCCGGCAGCTCTCGCAGTAGCGGATCGAGCGGCACGGCGTGGGGCCGAAGAGGTTTTCCAGGCGCGTGTCGCTCGAGCCGCAGTACGGACACCGGAAGGCGTGCGCCTCGAGCTGGACGAGCGTCGGGCCGGTTGCCGTGCGCGGGCCCGGCGGGGCGAAGCCCGACTCCTCGAGCTTGCGCCGGCCCTCGGGCGTGATGCGGTCGGTGGACCACGAGTCGTCGAGGACGACGTCGATCTGCGGCTCGGCGCCGAGGGAGCGCACGGCCTCGGCCATCTGGTCACGCATGACCTCCTGGGCAGGGCAGCCGAGGAACGTCGGGGTGAACTCGACGCGGACCTGCTCACCCTCGACCTGCACGTTGCGGACGACGCCCAGGTCGACGAGCGAGATGACCGGGATCTCCGGGTCCGGAAGCTCGGCGAGCGCTGCCCAGACCTTCTCCGCGGTCACCATGCCGCGCCCCGGATCGAGCGGCGCACCATCGTCATCTCCTCGTGCAGGGCCGCGAAGCCGTCCGTGTGTGCGCCGCGCTCGACCGCCTCGACCTCGTCGCGCCCGAGGAGCTTCGCCAGCTCGGAGCGCTGCGCCGGCTCGAGCACGCCGAGGGCGTACGGCCAGAGCTCGACGAGGGCGGCCTCGAGCTGCTCGTTGCCCGCGAGCTTCTCCAGCCACATGCTCGCGTGCATGCGGTGGTAGGTCTCCTCACGGTCCATCTTGGCGGCGAGGCCGGCAAGCTCGGGCCAGTCGGACTCCATCAGGGCCTTGACCCGGATCTCGTCCGCCGCCTCGTAGAGCCCGTGGCGCGCGATCGTCGCCGCCCAGTCGCCCACGAGCTGGAGCTCGACGAAGGGCGTGCACCGGTACTCCTCGGGCGTCCGGTCGAAGGCGAGCGCGTCGGCGTCGCCTCCCTGGACGCCGGCGACCAGCTCGTAGAGCGCGCGCGCGTGCCCGATC
>Ga0075419_10003150_pt1 | contig 10562 bp, 9 predicted proteins | sample SoiMetdeltSBSDD3_FD_76900 | JGI IMG/M metagenome (GOLD analysis project Ga0075419, IMG submission 76900) | Bulk soil microbial communities from a Populus tree surrounding site in Tennessee, USA - Soil MetaG P. deltoides SBSDD3 | ecosystem: Environmental > Terrestrial > Soil > Tree plantation... | reverse complement strand
TCCGACTTGCCGAACATCTCGTGCAGCTCCAGCGAGCCGTCGTAGTTCTCTTGGGCGGTGATGGGCTGGCCGGCGGCGACACGACCGAGCAGGGGAATACCCGTAGACGTGTCCTCGGAGGGTCCGATCCCGCGCGAGATCCCACCCGTGCGGCGGATGTAACCCGCCTTCTCGAGCAGGTTCAGGTAGTAGCGAACGCCGTTGGTGGACGAGATCTCGAAGTGCTTCCCGATCTCGCGGATCGTCGGGGCGGAGCCGTGCTCGCGGCGATAGCGCTGGATGAAGCTGAGGATTTCTCGGGAGCGTTCGTTGAGCATCTGGAGATCCCTCTCGGGTGGGTCCGCTGATCGGACCTGGCACGAACGCAGCCTACTGCACAGACGTGCACCACGTCAAGTATATAGATGTAGGCGGTCCCGGCCGGTCCCTCCGCTGTGGAATGGCCATCCGCCCGCCCCGGGGCGTGTGAATGCGCACCCCGGAAGCCTGGGACCTGCCGTCGGCCGGTTCACGGGGGCGTCGCCCTGACGACAGCGGCGCCGCCAGCCCCGCCGGCATGGCGCGTGAAACCCCTTGCGACACAGCGGCCAGCGGCCCTCGGCCCGATGGCCCCAGGGTTGCAATACGTGACGGCGGGGCCGCAAGGCTCCGACTGCCGCAAGGCGAACGGCCGGGACGCGGAACCCGAAGGTCGCAATCGGGGGCCGACCCGAGGGAGCGGATCCGGCCCCGCCGAGCGGCGGTCCAGACGGAACTTGGGGACTTCCCGGCCGAGCCTGCCCTGCGCGCCTTCGCGCGCGCCGGAGTGCGCCCGGCTCGGAGGGACCGTGGGCGCAGGCGGCGGCCGCGGGCAGCGGAGGGGGTCGTTCATCGGGGGCCGATCGCCCGAAGCGCCGCGCGCGCTGGCCGCCTGCACCACGGGACACGAAGCAGCGGACGACCCCTCGCGGGGCCGTCCGCTGTCGCGACCTCACATCTGGACCGTGAACCCCAGCGTGAACTGCCGCGGCAGACCGGGCTCGATATAGCGCAGCGGCCCGTTCGGTGCGGGGTCGTTCAATGGATTGATGAACACCGACGCGATGTGATCCTTGTCGAGCAGGTTGCGGCCCGCGACGAACGCACGCAGCGAGCGAGCGCCGTCATGGAGCTTCCAGTCGACCGAGGCGTGCACGAGCCCATAGACGAACGTCTGCGCCGTGTTGGCGTCATCGGCGAAGTACTCGTTCATGCCGTCGGTCGAGACCTCGGCGCCGAAGCCGCGCGGCAGTTCCATGCGGGCCGACGCCGACCACGACAGCGTCGGGAGGCCCGGCATGTCGTTGCCGGCGAAGTCGCCGACGTTGTTCTGGTACTCCACGTACTCGTTCCTCGACACGGTGCCGCCGCCGCGCAGCGTCAGCATCGCCGTGGGCCGGACCTGGAGCGAGCCCTCGAGGCCTCTGCGGCGCGTCTTGCCGGCCGTATAGAAGTACGCCCCGCCGTTGTAAGGCACGATGTCGTTCCGGGTGTCGATCCAGTACGCGCCCGCGTCGTAGCTCCAACGGCCCCAGCGGTCCGTGAGCGAGCCGCGCGCGCCCAACTCGTACGTGGTGGACACCATCGGCTGGAGGAACGGGTTGAGTGAGGTCTGGGTGTCGAACGGCGGCGGCGGATCGATCTCGTTGAAGGCCGGGGTCTCGACACCACCGCCCAACGCTGCGAACACCGTGTGGTCGCCGGCGTACCAGCTCACGCTCAGTTTCGGCGTGACGTGCTCGAACGCCTTCCGGTCGCTGAGCGTCGGGTCCAGGAAGTCCTCCGACACGTAGAGCAGGCGGTCATAGCGCACGGCACCCTGCGCCGACCAGCGCTCGTTCCACGTCAGTGACTGCTGCAGGAACAAGCCGAAGCTGTTCGCCCCCTCGCGCTTGTTGGCGATCTGGGTCGTGCCGCGATTGCCGTCGGGCGTGAGGTTCCAGAACAGGATCGCGCCGTCCTGGAGCGCTTCGTCCATGCCGATCTCGGTGCGCCCCGCCACGCCGTTCTTCATCGGCTCGCGCAAGCTCCACACGGCCTGTCCGCCGACGTGGTAGCGCGTGAAGTCCCGGTAGCGATTGCGCTCGGAACGCTGCAGCGCCTTGGGTTCGACGAACAGCGCCACCGACAGGTCCTGGTCGGTGGTGAGCGAGTGTTCGAGCGTGCCGGCGAGACGGCCCACACGGTTGTACCGCCGCTCGTCGCGGCTCACGTAGGTGGGGTTCGCCTGCGTCGGGTCGGCTTGGTATTCGGCTTCGGTGAGCGCGCCGGGGAACCGGATCAGGTTGTTGGCGAAGTCCGCCAGCACCAACAACCGGTCGCGGACCTCGTCCCCGAGTGGCACCGAGAACCGCCCCTGCACCTGTGCCGACTGGCTGCCGCTGTGGTCGCGCCAGCCTTCGAACGACGTGTTCGAGCCCGTCACCACACCGCGCCCGCGGCCGGCGGCGAACCCGAACGAGAGCTGGTCGCGCCGCAGCCCGAAGTCACCGCCACTCTCGGTCCACTGCAGGTAGGGCCGGTCGAAGTTGACGTTCGTACGCAGGTTCACCACGCCGCCCGAGGCGTTGCCATAGAGCGCCGAGACATTGCTGCGCGACACGTCCACCCGGTCCGTCGCGCCGATGTTCACGAGGTCGAGACTGGTGCGACCATCGGGCTCGGAGACGGGAATGCCGTCGGTGAGCACGCGGATGCCGCGCATGCTGCCGGAGTTGGAGCGATCGCCATTGCCGCGCGCGCCGTAGCCGCGGATGGTGATGCGCACGTCCTGCGCGCCGCCGCGGCTCTGCACGAGCACGCCCGGAACGCCGGTGAGCGCGTCGTCCAGGCCGATCGCGCGGCCGTTCGCGAACCGCGCGCGGTCCACCACCGTGACCGCGGACGGTGTGCGCAGGAGGGATTCCCGCACGCGCGAACTCTTCACCTCGATCTCGCGCATGGGGACGACCATCGTGTCCGGCTGCGTGCTCGCAAGCAGCAAGGACAGGTAGAGCGAGTGGAACATGAGAGAGACTCCCGGTTGGGGGCACGACCGCGCCGGCGCGTCCCAGGCCGGGGCGCGCGCACGTCCGTCTTCCGGATCGGGGGTCGGCTCAGTTCCGAAGCGGTGACTGCCTCGGGGCCACGAACCCGCGAGCGAACGCCTGCGGCGCGGGCGGTGGCGGTGCCCGGCGTGAACTCGCACGCGGTGCGCCGCTCGCACGCTCGCCCGAGGGCACGGACACCGTGACCGCCTCAGTACAGGCGTCCCCCGCGAACAGCTCGGGGTGGCGTGCGTCGAAGAATCCCGACGGAGTGCCGCCCTGCTCCGGCTCGAGCTCCCACCAGCCGGGCGTGCCGAGGGACGCACCGGGACCGGTGGCCCCGTCCGCGGTGATGCGCAGCACCTGATCCGCCACCTCGCGTTCGCCGTGTCCGCCGCCGGCCCGGAGCCGGATGCGAGCGGTCCCCGAGAGCCCCTCGGGCACACGCCAGGTGAACTGGCCTTCGAGCGCTTCCATCTCCGGCGAGATGCGCACCCAGCGCGCACCGGCGAGCGAGAGTTCCAGCTCGACCTCGTGCACGTCGGCGTCGAGGTCCCGCCAGCGGATCTCGATGCGCTCGCCGCTGCGGACCTCGGCGGGGATGCCCTCCAGTCGCGCGCGCGCGGCCGCGCCGGACGCCGCGGCGCACAGGCCGAAGAGCGAGAGAGCGGCCGTAACCAGGATGAGGAGGGTTTTCCGCATGGCGGGGCAGCATACACGCCGGCGAGTAAGGCTTGGCCAGTGCCTCCACCCCAGCGCGGGCGAGCGGAGGCCGGGCGCCGGGCAGGTGCGCGGGGCCGGTCCGTGGACGCGGGCGATCGCGGCTGGCCGCTGTACGGCGGGGCCGCTAGACTCGCGCGCCCGCGCTGCCCCCGGGCAGCGCACCCCCCTCATGACCACCGCCGACCCCGCCATCCCCGCCCCCGGCCGCCTGCGAACGTACGCGTCGTTCGTGCGGTTCGAGCACACCCTGTTCTCGCTGCCGCTGATCCTGGCCGGGGTGTTCACCGTCGCCGGCCAGTCCATGTCGGCGGCGCGCTGGGCCCTGGTCGCCGTGGCCGCGGTGGGCGCACGCACGGCCGCCATGACGCTCAACCGCGTCATCGACCGCCACCACGACGCGCGCAATCCGCGCACGCGCACGCGCGAGCTGCCCGCCGGGCGCATGAAGCTCGCCGAGGCGATCGGGCTTCTGCTGGTGAGCGTCGCGGTCTATGCGTCCGCGTGCGCCGCGCTCGGACCCTGGTACCTGCGCGTGGCGATCGTGCCGTTCGCGGTGTTCGCGGCCTATCCGTACCTCAAGCGTTTCACGCCGCTCTGCCATGCGGGTGTGGGCACGGCGCTGGCGCTGGCGCCGCTGGCGGGCTTCGCCGCGGCGCATCCCGCGCTCGACCACACCGGCCCGGCGCTCGCCCTGGCGCTGTTCGCGCTGTGCTGGGTGACGGGCTTCGACATCATCTACGCCACGCTCGATGAAGCCTCCGATCGCGCGAACGGCATCCACAGCATGGTGGTGTGGCTGGGCCGTACCCGTGCGCTGCGCGTGTCGTGGGCGTTGCACGTGGTGGCGATGGCCGCGCTGGCGTGGGGCACCTGGAGCATTGCCACGTCGACGGGTGCTCCGGTCACGGCCTGGCTGGTGGTCACCGTCGCGGGCTTCGCCGGCACGGTCACGCTGCTGTGGCTCGAGCAGCGTTGGGCCGAGAACGTGAACCTCGCGTTCTTCAAGACCAACGTCATCGTGGGCTTTTTGGTGCTCGCCACCGTACTGGCGGCGCGCATGGCCTCGGGCGGGTTCTGAGCATGGCGCGTTATCTCATCGCCATGACCGGGGCGAGCGGCGCCGCGTACGGCGTGTCGTTCCTCAAGCGTTGCCCGGGCGAGAAGTTCCTGGTCCTGTCGGATTGGGCGCGCCACGTGCTCGCGAGCGAGCTGGGCTTGAAGCCCGCCGACCTCGAGCCGCACGTGAAGAAGGTGTTCCGCGACGACGATCTCGCCGCACCGTTCAGCTCGGGCAGCAATCGATACGACGCCATGGTGATCCTGCCGTGCAGCGTGAGCACGCTCGCCAAGATCGCCGCCGGCATCGCCGACACGCTCATCACGCGTGCTGCGGCCGTGGCATTGAAAGAGCGCATGCGGCTCGTGGTGTGTGTGCGCGAGAGCCCGCTGTCCGGGATCGCGCTCGAGAACATGCTGCGGCTCTCACGCGAGGGCGCGGTGATCATGCCGGTCTCGCCACCCTGGTACCGGAACCCGCAGGACCTGGCGCAACTCGTGGACGGTTTCTCCGACAAGGTGCTGCACCTGCTGGGGCTACCCGCCGGGGAAGGCTGGCGCGAGGGCGAGCTCGAGTGATCCGCGCCCGCGTCAGGGAGGACGCGTGAGCTTCCGCACGCTGGGCGAGTTCGTGGCCGCCTGTGAGGCGAAGGGCGACGTCAAGCGCATCACGCGCGAGGTGGACTGGCGCTACGAGGTCACCGAGATCGCGTGCCGCGAAGCAAGATCGGAAGGCCCGCTGCTCGTGTTCGAGAACGTGCGCGGTGCCAAGTTCCCGCTCGCGGTCAACGTGCTGTCCGCCACGCGACGCATCGAGCTGGCCCTCGGCCGCACTGCTCGCGCGGTGGGTGCGGAGATCGAGGAGATCTTCCACGCGCTGCCGCCGAAAGCCATCTCCGACCTGTGGGCACTGCGGCGCCATGCGGGCCGCGTGCTCGCCTCGCGTCCGGCGCGGCTGGCACGCGGGCCCGCTCAGGAGTGCTCGCTGGGCGCCGACTTGAGCTCCCTGCCGGTGCTGCAGCTGTGGCCCGGCGACGGCGGCCGGTTCATCACGTTCCCGCTCGTCTTCACCGAGGATCCCGAGACGCACAAGCGCAACCTGGGGCTGTATCGGATCCATCTTTACGACGAGAAGACGACCGGCATGCACTGGCAGATCGGCAAGGGGGGCGGGTTCCACTTCCACAAAGCCGAAAAACGCGGTGAGGCGCTCGAGGTCGCGGTCGCCGTGGGAGCGGATCCCGCCACGCTGCTCTCGGGTGTGGCACCGCTGCCGGAGGGCATCGATGAGCTGGCATTCGCGGGCTTCTTGCGCGGGCGGCCCACTCGGCTGGCCAGGGCGCGCACGCTTCAGATGAGGGTACCCGCCGATGCCGAGTTCGTGATCGAGGGGCGGGTGCCGCCGAATGAGCGCCGCAGCGAGGGGCCGTTTGGCGACCACTTCGGCCACTACTCGCACGCCGCGCCGTTTCCCGTGTTTCACAACCAGGAGATCACGCACCGGCGCGCGCCGCTGTTCCAGGCCAGCGTCGTGGGCAAGCCGCCGCAGGAGGACAAGTTCATGGGCGAGGCCGTCCAGGACATGTTCACCGGCGTGCTCAAGGTGATCCACCCCGAGATCGTGGATCTGTGGGCGTACTTCGAGGCCGGCTTCCACAACCTGCTCGCGGTCGCGGTCGAGAACCGTTACGCCAAGGAGGGCATGAAGACCGCGCTCGGCCTGATGGGCACCGGGCAGCTCTCGCTCACCAAGATCATCGTGCTGCTGGACGCCGACGTGAACCCGCGCGACCGGCGGAAGGTGTTCGAGGCGATCGCGCGACACTTCGATCCCGCGGAAGACCTGCTGCTGGTCCCCGGCGTACCGCTCGACACGCTGGACTTCACCAGCGGCCGGATGAACCTGGGAAGCAAGATGGTGATCGACGCGCAATCGCACGCGCGGCCGGTCGGTTCCTCCGGCGGCAGTGCGACGGCTGCCCGGCCGGCCGCAGCGCTGCTCACGAACGTCGCGGACCCGCGTGCATTCGACCCGCGCGTGAAGGCGTGGCGGCTGGCCTGGGGCGGCACGCTGGTGGTGCAGGCCGAAGGCGAAGGGCGCGGCGTCGTCGAATCGCTCGTGCGCCGGCCCGAATACGCCGACGTGAAGCTGCTCGCCGTGGTGAGCCCCGACGTGCCGCTCGACGACGACGAGTTGCTGCTGTGGGGCATCTTCACGCGCTTCGATTGCGCGCGCGACGTGCTCCCCGCCGCCACCGAGACGCGCGGCGCGTGGACCACCTGCCGGGGCCCGCTCGGCATCGATGCCACGATGAAAGACGGCTACCCGGCCCCGGTCGAGAACCTGCCCGAGGTGATCGCGGCGGTGAATGGCTGGTGGGGACGCTGAACCAGAAGGAGGTGGGCGATGCAAGCACCCGAATGCCCCAGGTGCCGGGGCTCGATGGCCACCGGGCTCGTGCTCGACCGCGGTCACGGGGACTCCGTCAAGCAGCAGGAGTGGTTCGAGGGCGAACCGGTGAAGAGCTTCTGGAGCGGGCTCAAGCTCAAGGGCCGAGAGCATCACCTGGTCCGCACGTTCCGCTGCACGCGATGCGGCTACCTCGAGTCGTACGCGCGCGAGACCTGATGCACGCTCCTCACAGCCCCACGCGCTCGCCGGCCGCGGCCACGCGCGCTCCCGAACGTTCGATGCGAAGCCGCTCCGGCGAGCTGCGCAGCAATGCGGGATTGGTGTGGTTCAGGTGGATGAACCGCACGCGTGCGCGTGTGGCGGCGGGCAGCGTCGCGAATCGGTCGAGGGACTCGGTGATGAACGGGTGCGGGATCTCGCGCATGTCGCGACCGGGCAGCTCGGCGCCGTCGAAGAACGTGCCGTCCAGGTAGGCCACGCTCGAGCTGTTCGCGACCTCCTCGATGCGGCGGTTCCAGCGCTCCCACTTGTCGATGTCGGGCAGGAACGTCACCGAGCCGCGGCTGCTCGCGATGCGGAAGCCCACGGTTTCCGAGTACTCGTCACGGTGCGGGACGAGAAACGGCGAGACCTGAAGCGAGTCGCCGAGGCTCACCGAGGCGTCGGCGGCAAGTGGCCGCAACTCGATGTTCTTGAGTCTCACGAGCTGGCTCCACGGGCCATTGGTCGCCAAGTACTCGTGCATGCGGGGCATCGCCCACACCGGGACGGCCTTCGCCCCCATGACCTCGCGCCCCAGGTGCATGAGTCCGGTGTAATGCCCGATGTGCGCGTGGGTGAGGAACACGCCGGCGAGCGAACACGCGGGAGCCTCGCGTGTCATGCGCTCGAGCTGGCGCGGGAAGTCGGGCGTGGCGTCGAACAGCCACCAGCGGTGCGACGCGGGGTCCACGAGCGCCAGGCTCGAGACGTCCTCGTGCTGGCCGCTCGTGCAGCAGCGCTTGCGGCAGCCGGCCTGCGGCAGGCCGCCATCCTGTGCGATGCCGAGGACGACGACGTACGGCCGCTCCACGCGCGGGGCGGAGTTGGACGGCGGGACGAATGCGAGCACGAGAGCGAGTTGGGCGCATGCGAACCAGGCGCAGAACACTGCCCCATCCCCTCTGGGGCAAAGCCGCGAGCCCGTCGGCACCACATAGGGCGAGCCAGCTAGGCGCTGAGGGATCAACGACAGACAGTCGGGGTCGCGCATGATCACTTCTCCTCTGAGGGCTGACGGTATCTCCTCAGCGTGCCGGTGTCGGAATCAAATGTCGCACACCAGCCATCGCACACCGCGCCCAGCGCGACCAATGCCCGGCTTTCGGGATGGATGATGTACGTGTCCCCCTCCCAAGCGACCCTGGCCCCATCTACCGCCAGGATCCATCGATGCAAGTGACCCATGAAAGTGAGCCGGGCGAGGCTCGCCTCCAGGTTCCGCCGCACCCACGGCTCGCTGCCGGCTCCATCGGGTTCGAGCCAGAGGTCCTCGAACGCGCGGGGATCGAGCGCCGGCTCGATGTGCGCGAAATAGCAATCCTCGAGTGTCAGGCTGGGCGAGTGGGCCTGCATGAAGTCGACCACCGCGAGGTTGAAGCGTTCGCGGAGGAACGCCGGATCGCCCGTGCAGAGTCCGATGTCGTGATTCCCCCAGAGACACTCGACGCGCGCCTGCGACAGCGCCGCGCACGTCTCCTCGATCCGGCTGCCGTCCTCGCACACGTCTCCCAGGCACAGCACGCGATCCGGACGTTCGGTCTGGAGCCGGGAGAGCGCCCAGCGGAGCCGGGACACGTCTTCGTGAACGTCGGTGATCAAGCCGAGGCGCACGAGATCCTTCCCGCGTCAGGGCGCACGGCGTCCTTGGGCACGGGTTCCTCCAACGGGGGACGACAGCCGCTTGGTGGCGCTCACGGCCACGGTGACAGCAGCCGCAATAGACCGCGGCGCGACTCGAGTCAAACGGCAGGCGATCGGGCGCCACCCCGGCCACGACCGAGCCTTCGCGTACGGGCTGCCGCACGCTCCGCCTCGACGCTCGGGAACAGGCCGCGCTAGTGTGCGTCCCCCATGGACCCTCGCTCCGCATTCGCCCACATGTTCGGTGCACCGCGCGCACTCATCGGCATGGTGCACGTGGGTGCTCTCCCGGGCACGCCGGCGGCGCACCATCCGGTGGAGCGCCTGGTGCAACTCGCCGTGGCCGAGGCGCGCGTCTACCGCGAGGCGGGGTTCACCGCGATCGCGATCGAGAACATGCACGATCGTCCGTACCTGAAAGGTGGCGTGGGCCCCGAGGTCACCGCGGCGATGACGGCGATCGGCCACGAGATCAAGCGCGAGACCGGACTGCCGCTCGGTGTCCAGGTGCTGGCGGGTGCGAACCGTGAGGCCATTGCCGTCGCGCATGCGTGCGGCGCCGAGTTCGTGCGCGTGGAAGGGTTCGTCTACGCGCACGTGGCGGATGAGGGCCTGTTCCAGGCGGCCGCGGGCGAGCTGCTGCGCTACCGGCGTGCCATCGGCGCCGAGCGCGTGCGCGTGTTCGCGGACCTGAAGAAGAAGCACGCCTCGCACGCCATCACGGCCGACGTCACGCTGGCCGAGACGGCGCGCGCGGCGGAGTTCTTCCTCGCCGACGGCGTCATCGTGACGGGCACGGCCACGGGCGAGCCCACCGAGGCCTCCGACCTTCGCGACGTGCGCGCCGCGTCACAGCTGCCGGTGCTCGTGGGCTCGGGACTCTCGAGTGCGAACCTCGCCACCTACGCGGCGGCGGATGGGTTCATCGTGGGCTCCTCGCTCAAGCAGGGCGGCCAGTGGTCGCAGCCGCTGGACACGGCTGCGGTGCGCGCGATGGCCACGGCGTTCGCCGCGCTGCCGCCCCGCGACGTGTGACCGAGCCGCGGACAGACGAGCACCTTGTGACAACGAACACTCCCGATCTCGTCCTGCTTGGCAACCTGCTCGTGGACGACGTGGTGTTCGCCGACGGCCGCACGCGCATGGCGCAACCGGGCGGTGCGATCCTCTATGCCTCCCTCGCTGCCGCGCTGTGGGGCGCGCGCGTGGGCTGCGTGAGCCTGCGCGGGAACGACTATCCGCAGCCCGCGCTCGACGCGCTCCGCGCCCGCGGCATCGCGCTCGACGGCGTACACCCACTGAGCGCGGACGGCGTGCGCACCTGGCTGCTCTATGAGGGGAGCATCCGGCGGGTGGTGCATCGGCTGGGCTGTCCCTCGCATGCGGCGGTCTCGCCCACGCCGGAGCACGTGCCGGCCGCGTGG
>Ga0075419_10003149_pt1 | contig 10565 bp, 8 predicted proteins | sample SoiMetdeltSBSDD3_FD_76900 | JGI IMG/M metagenome (GOLD analysis project Ga0075419, IMG submission 76900) | Bulk soil microbial communities from a Populus tree surrounding site in Tennessee, USA - Soil MetaG P. deltoides SBSDD3 | ecosystem: Environmental > Terrestrial > Soil > Tree plantation... | reverse complement strand
GGGCATGCGTCAGGTCGGCGAAGTAGTTCTTCAACGCGACCAGCGAGAGCGGGTTCATCGTCTCCGCGACGAGGATCCCTCCGGGACGGAGCTTCGCGCATCCCAGCTCGAGCAGGCGTACCAGCGGCGAGGGAGGCAGATGCTCGACGATCTGGGCGGCGAAGACGCCGCCGAGGGACTCGTCGGCCAGGCCCTCGAGGTGGGCGATCGCGTCGTCCTGCTCCACCTCCAGGCCGTCCGCCCGGCAGAGCTCGACCATGTCCGGATCACGGTCGACGCCCGCGGCTTCGATCCCGGCCTCGCGGAGCAGGGAGAGGAACTCCCCGCGCCCACAGCCGACGTCGAGGACGGGCGCCGCCTCCTCGAAGTCTGCGACGTACGGCCGCTGGCGCTCGAGCACATCGGCGCGAGAACCGCGCATGCGCGCCTCGAACGCGAAGTAGTCGAATGGCTCGGTCGGCGCGGGCACTGGGCCCGACAGGTGCGCGCCGGCCGTACGGGGTGCAGCGGGCCCGGAACGGGCGACGCGCTCGAGCCGAAGCAGGCGCTCCTCGAGCTCGGCCACGAGGCGCTCGTCCCGGGCCGCGCCGACGGCCTCGTAGAGCTCGTCGATCAGCTTCAAGGTCACGTCGTTGAACTCGCGCTGGGCGTCGACGAGCGGTGCGACGTACCAGCGCAGAAAGGGCCGGAGGAGCGCCTTCAGCGGTGCAGTGGCGAGTGCGCGCCCACCGCGACCGGGTGACGAGGCCCGGTCGACGTGCACCGCCCACAGCCGCTCGGCGAGCTCGCGGTGACGGAGCCCGGGTGACCGGCGCGGGGCAGCGTCCGACCCACCGTTCCCACCGGCGTTCCGCGCGCCCATCGAGCGATCATAGGCGCGACGCGGCGGTCGGCTACTGTCGGCCCGTGAGCGATGCTTCGTAGGCTCCGGATCGAGAACCTCGTCCTGATCCGCGAGGCGGAGCTCGCGCTCGATCCGGGCCTGAATGCGGTCACCGGCGAGACCGGCGCGGGCAAGACCATCTTCGCGCAGGCGATCGGGCTCCTGCTCGGTGCACGTGCCGACTCCTCGCTGGTGGGAAGCGCGGGCACCGAGGCGTACGTCGAGGCCGAGCTCGACGTGCCCGAGGGCTTCTTCGAGGACGAGGAGCTCGACACGCTCGCGGACCTCCGGCCCGAGGGTGAGCCCGGGCTGGTCCTGGCCCGCAGGGTGTTCGGCGACGGGCGTACGCGCGCCTACGCCTGGGGGCGCTCGGTGGCGCGCGAGGACGTTGCAGCCGCCGCGGAGCGGCTTCTCGCGATGTCGGGCCAGTTCGAGCAACGACGACTCGCGCGGCCTGCATTCCAGCTCGACGTCCTCGATGCGTTCTGCGGGCCCGAGCAGCTCGAGCGCCGTCGCGAGGCGGCTGAGGCCTGGCGTGAGCTCCGTGCGTCGCGACGGGCATACGCCGAGCTCACGCGCGACGCGGACGCCGCCGCGGCGCGCGTCGCCGAGCTCGAGGCGCTCGTCGAAGGCGTCGAGGGGCTCGGCGCGAGCGAGGAGAGCGAGCTGCGCGTGCGCCGCGAGCGTCTGCGGCACGTGGCCGAGCTCGCCGAGGCCGCCGCGGTCGCGGCGCAGGCGATCGCCCCGGAGGACGGCGAGGGCGCCGCGGGCCTCGCTGCCCGAGCCGAGCACGAGCTGGCGCCGCTCGAGCGGATCGCTCCGGAGGTCGGAGCTGCCGCGGCGGAGCTGCGAGACCTCACGGTCCGGCTGCGCGAGGTGGGCAGCGATCTGCACGGGTTCCTCACTTCGCTCGACGGGGATCCGGGCGCCCTCGAGGACGTGGAAGGACGCCTCGAGCGCATCTCCGATCTGAAGCGCCGATTCGGGGCGGCGTCGTACGAGGAGCTGCTCGAACGCGCCGAGATCGCGCGCGGTGAGCTCGAGGAGACGGCGGCCGGCCGCGACCCGGTGCGGGCCGCGGCCGACGCCGTGAGCGCCGCCGAGGCGCGGAGCGGCGCGCTCGCCGAGGAGCTGCGGGCGGTCCGCCGCTCGCAGGCGCGCCCGTTCGCCGAGGCGGTCGCCGCAGAGCTCCAGGGCCTCGGGCTCGGGGAAGGGGAGTTCGTCGTCGAGCTCGACGAGCGCGATCCCGGCCCCACCGGCGGGGACGAGGTGGTCTTCCTGGTGCGCCCCAACGCCGGTCTCCCGTTCGCGCCGATCGCGGAGACCGCCTCCGGCGGAGAGCTCTCCCGCATCGCGCTCGCCCTCGCCGCCGTCGCGGGCGGCGAGACGCTCGTGTTCGACGAGATCGACGCCGGCATCGGCGGCGTCACCGCGCACGCGGTCGCGTCCACGCTGCAGCGGCTGGCCGAGCGCGCGCAGGTGCTCACGATCACCCACCTCCCCCAGATCGCGAGCGTCGCCGACAAGCACTTCCGCGTCGCCAAGGTGTCGGGCGATCCCACGCACACGCGCATCGAGGAGCTCGACGAGGTCCTGCGTCGTGAGGAGCTCGAGCGGATGGCGGGCGGCGCGGAGTTCATCGCCTCGCTGGCCGAGGGCTGAGCGGACCTCCGACTCCGACCCGGTCCCCTGCTACGGTGAGACCCCGTGGCCAGATTCGTGTTCGTCACGGGTGGCGTCGTCTCGGCGCTCGGCAAGGGGATCGTCGCGGCGTCGCTCGGGCGCCTGCTGAAGTCCCGGGGCCTCACGGTCAGCGCGCAGAAGTTCGACCCGTACCTGAACGTCGACCCGGGGACGATGAGCCCGTTTCAGCACGGCGAGGTGTTCGTGACCGAGGACGGTGCGGAGACCGACCTCGACATCGGCCACTACGAGCGGTTCATCGACGAGAACCTGTCGCGGAACGCGAGCCACACGGCCGGCGCGATCTGGGACACGGTCCTGCGCAGGGAGCGGAAGGGCGAGTTCCTGGGCGCGACCGTCCAGGTCATCCCGCACATCACCAACGAGATCAAGGCTCGGATCAGGCGCGCTGAGAAGGTCGCGCCCGCCGACGTCGTCATCTCCGAGATCGGGGGGACAGTCGGCGACATCGAGTCGCTTCCTTTCCTCGAGGCGATTCGCCAGTTCCGCCGCGAGGTCGGGCCGGAGAACGTCCTCTACCTGCACGTCACGCTCGTTCCCTTCATCCCCGCTGCGGGAGAGCTGAAGACGAAGCCGACGCAGCACTCGGTGAACGAGCTGCGGCGCATCGGCATCCACCCCGACGTCGTCGTCTGCCGCTCGACGGAGCCGCTCTCCGACGACATCCGCGAGAAGATCGCCCTGTTCGCCGATGTCGACGCGCACGCGGTCGTCGGCTGCCCGGACGTCCCGGACGTGTACTTCGTCCCCGAGGTCCTGCAGGCCGAAGGTCTCGACGCGCTCGTCTGCGGCAAGCTGGGCCTCGACTGCCGGCCCGCCGAGCTCGGCGAGTGGCAGGAGCTGACCGACCGCAGCCGCGAGCTCGAGGGCGAGGTCGAGATTGCGCTCGTCGGGAAGTACGTCAAGCTCCACGACGCGTACCTCTCCGTGCACGAGGCGCTCAAGCACGCGGGCGTGCACCACGGGAGCCGCGTGCGCGTGCGCTGGGTCGACGCCGAGAACATGTCCTACGAGGAGGCCGCGCGCGAGCTCGAGCAGGTCGACGGCGTCCTCGTCCCGGGCGGCTTCGGCTCGCGCGGGTGGGAGGGGAAGATCCTCGCCTGCCGCGTCGCGCGCGAGCGCGAGATCCCGTACCTCGGCATCTGCCTCGGGATGCACGTCGCCGTCTCGGAGTTCGCGCGCCACGTCGTCGGCCTCGAGGGCGCGAACTCGACCGAGATGGACCCGGAGACCCCCTTCCCGGTGATCGACCTCCTCCCGGAGCAGAAGGAGATCGAGGACCTCGGTGGGACGATGCGGCTCGGCGCGCAGGCGGTCGAGCTCGCCGACGGGACAGTCGCGCGGGAGGCGTACGGCGAGGCAGTCGTCCACGAGCGGCACCGCCACCGCTACGAGGTGAACAACGAGCTCCGCCAGCAGCTGGTCGACGCCGGCCTCGTCGTCTCCGGCACCTTCCAGGAGGGGCGCCTCGTCGAGGTCGTCGAGCTCCCCGATCACCCGTGGTTCGTCGCGAGCCAGTTCCACCCCGAGTTCAAGTCGCGGCCGACGAGGCCCGCGCCGCTCTTCCGCGAGTTCGTCGGCGCTGCGCTCGAGCGAGCGCGCTCGCGGGCCGGGGTGGGCGCGGCGGCGCGCTGAAGGGGCGAGCTATCCTCGGCAGGGTGGAGGCGACCAGCGCCCTTCCCGTCGCGGAGCAGCTCGGAGACCCGCGGGAGTGGGGCGAGCGCGGAGAGCGTCTGATCGAGACGACGCACGTATACGCGGACGACGACCCCGTACGCGTCATGGTCCGCAAGCGCGGCCGGCGCTACGGGCTCGACGACCGCGGCGAGGCGGTGGCGAAGGCCCGGAGGATCGGCGCTCGGAGCGACTGGCTCGAGGTCGCCGAACATCCGGTCGCCCTCGCTGGCTTCAACGTCAACCGCCGAGGGGTGGTCTTCGTCGACGTCGTCGAGGGCCGCGATCTCGTGCAGCTCGTGCAGCGGCTCGCCGCGTGCGCGCATGCCGTCCATGCTGAGCTCGTCGAGTCCGCGGCGAGCTGAGCGAGGCCCGCCCGGTCCTGCACGTCGCCGCCGCGATCATGCGGCGGGAGGACGCCGTCGTCCTCGTCCGTCAGGGGCCGCCGGGCGCCGAGTTCTGGGCGCTTCCAGGCGGCGTCGTCGACGACGGCGAGCTCGTGCCCGAGGCACTGGTACGCGAGGTCCGGGAGGAGACGGGCCTCGAGATCGCCGGTCCCGAGCGCCTTGCCTTCGTCCGTCAGGTGGACGAGCGCCGGCTCGTCCCGCTGACCGAGAGCCGCCGGCCGGGTGTCGGGTACCTGGCGACGATCTGGGTCTTCGAGGTCGACGACTGGCGGGGCGAGCTCGCGCCGGACGACCCCGACGGTGTCGTCTCGGACGCCCGTCTGGTCGCGGTCGACGAGGCGCTCGTGCTCCTGCGGCGAACGCCCTGGCTCGAGATCGTCGCCGACTACCTCGAGGGTCGCGTGGCGGCCGGGACGCTCCGTTTCGAGCGCTGGCACGACGGTGGCGTCGACGTGCTGTAGCTGCTATTTCACCGAGCCGGCGAGGAGGCCCTCGACGAAGTAGCGCTGGAAGGCGAAGAAGACGACGAGCGGGATCGCGAGCGAGACGAACGCCGCCGGCGCGATGAGCTCGATGTTGCCGCTGAACTGGCGCATCTGCGAGAAGATCGCGACCGTGATCGGCTGCGTGTCGCGCGCGAACGTGAGCGCGACGAGGAGGTCGTTCCAGACCCACAGGAACTGGAAGATCGCGAGGGAGGCGATCGCCGGCAGGCCGAGCGGGATGATGACGCGGAAGAAGATCCTGAACTCCGAGGCACCGTCGATCCGTGCCGCCTCGAGCAGGTCGCGCGGGATCCCGATGAAGAAGTTCCGCAGCAGGAAGATCGCGAACGGGAGCCCGAAGGCGGTGTGGAAGAGGACGAGGCCCGGGATCGTGTCGAAGAGCCCGAGCGTGTTGTAGAGGGAGAAGATCGGGATCAGGGCCATCTGGATCGGGACGACGAGGAGCGCGACGACGACGAGGAAGATCCAGTCCCGGCCCGGGAACTCGAGCCACGCGAACGCATAGGCGGCCAGCGAGGCGACGAAGATCGGGAGGAACGTGGCGCCGAGGGCGATCCACAGCGTCGTCCAGATCGCGGAGGTGATGGCCTCGTTGTCGAAGATCGCCCGGTAGTTGTCGAGCGTCGCGACGCTGGGCTGGGAGAGCACCTCCCACCAGCCCGCCGTGCCGATGATCGACGGTGGGAGGAGCGAGGTGAGGAGGAGTCCGAGCGTCGGCACCAGCCAGAGCAGCCCGATGAACGCGAGGAGGAGGTAGACGGGCGTCTTCCCGAGAAAGCGCAGGATCTTGGCCGACGTCGGCTCCGCGATGACCACGGGAGCTTCCACCGTTGCGTCGATCGCCGGGGCCGCGGTTGACATCAGAGCTCCCTCCTGAACCGCCGGATGTTGAGCGCGAGGATCGGGATCACGAGCAGGAAGAGGAACACGGCGATCGCGGCGCCGAGCCCGAAGTCGTTCACGCCGCCGAACGAGGTCCGCCACATGGCGAGCGCGACGACGTTGGCGTCGTCCTCGACGGAGCCCGGCGCGATTGCGATGACGATGTCGAACACCTTGAGCACGTAGATCAGCATCGTCACGAAGACCACCGAGAGGACGGGGGCGAGCAGGGGCACCGTCACGCGCCGGAACACCTGCCACTCGCTGGCGCCGTCCGTCCGGGCTGCCTCGAGCAGGTCGCGTGGGATTGCCGCGAGCCCCGCCGCGATCACGACCATCGAGAACCCGGCCCAGACCCAGATGTAGGCCATCATGATCGCGGGGGTGATCAGCCTCGCGCTGAGCCACGAGACGCCCGCGTACGGCTCCGTGAACGTGTCGGGGCCGATCGCCGCCCGGTAGCTCCCGGCAGCGACCTCCTCGAACACGAACGTGCCGTCGGGCTCCGTCGTCGTCTCGAGCGTCGGCTCACCGCCTTGGCTGCGCAGCTCGACGGTGACACCGGGGAGGCCGAGCTCACCTTGCTCGAGCTCGCCAGGGGTGCCGCCGCCGGGCTTGAAGTCCCTCCACACGACGCCGGTGATCCCTCCGGCGAGCGCCTCGGGGACGACCGCCTGCTCGGCGCCCGAGGGGACGTCGGCCTCGCGAATCGCGGTGAGGCCGAGTCGCGCCACGCTGCCGGCCTCGAGAGGAGCCTGGAGCACGATGCCGCGGGCGGGGCTACCCTCGAGCTCGTCGGTCGACGGCCGCGCGCCGGAGAGGACGCCGGACGGCGACACGGCGTCGGCGACGACCGCGACCGCGGCGTTCACCGTCCCGCGCGAGGGGTCCTTCTCGTACATGAGCCTCCAGATGACCCCTGCCGCGAAGAGCGAGATCGCCATCGGCATGAAGACGACCACCTTGAACGCGACCGAGAAGCGGATGCGCTCGAGGAGGACGGCGAACACGAGGCCGATCGCGGTGACGAAGAACGGCACGATCAGGAGCCAGAGGAAGTTGTTCTTGATCGCGGTGACGAGCGCGTCGTCGGTGAACAGCGTCCGGTAGTTGTCGATGCCGATGAAGTCGTCGCCGCTGCGGTCGTAGAAGCTCCGGTGGATCGTGCGCAGGGTCGGGTAGACGACCCAGACCGTGAGCAGGACGAGCGTCGGCGCGAGGAAGACCAGCGTGACGCCGTAGCGCCGGATGAGCCCCGGCTCGTCCGTAGCGGGCGGAAGCCCCCCGGAGGGGGCTTCCACCGTTGTCGCCGACTCGCTCATCGAGACGGCTACGAGTTCGCGAATGCCTTCTGCGCGTCCGACTCCATCTGCTGCGTGACGGCGTCGATGTTGTCCGGGTTCGCGACGAAGTCCGTGAAGCCCTTCCACAGGCCCTGGCCCGGGGTGCCGCCGAACGCGGACGGCTGCAGGTCGGACATGTCGAAGCGGAACGTCTCGGCCTCGGCCAGCCCGGTCGCCGTCGTTCGCGTGATCTCGTCGGCATAGACGTCCGGGTCGACGTTCTTGTTCGGCGACGAGAACCCGCCTCGCTCAGCCCAGATCTCGGCGGCCTCCGGCGTCGTCAGGTACTCGAGGAACGCCGTCGCCGCTTCGCTCGTCTTGAAGTTCGCGCACAGGTCGCCGCCGCCGACGACCGCGGGAGACGAGCCCTCGATCGATGGGAACGCGAACACGTTGTAGCCCGTCACCGGCTCGAGCGGGTTGTTCTTCACGACGCCGGGGGCGAAGTCGCCCAGGATCAGCATCGCGGCCTGCGGGGATTCGCTGAAGACCTTGGCCGCCGATGCGTCGAAGGTCGTCTCCAGGGCCCCGTCCGTGCCGCCGGCCATGTTCGACGAGTCGCCGACGACGTCGGCCATGAGGGTGAGCGCATCCTTGACCGACTGGTCGGTCCAGGGGATCTCGTGGTTCGCGAGCTGGTCGTACATGTCGGCGCCCGCCGTCCGGAGATAGATGTTCTCGAAGATGTCCGAGATCGGCCAGCCGGCGTCGACACCGACCGAGTAGGGCGTGATCCCGGCGGCCTTGATCGTGGAGGTGACCTCGTTCAGGTCGTCCCAGGTCTCCGGAGGCTCGACCCCTGCCTCCTCGAAGTCGGCGACGTTGTACCAGATGGTCGACTTGTTCGCGCCCTTGAACATGATGGCGTACTGCGTGCCGTCGACCGCTCCGACGTCTGCGACGGACTCGCCGAAGTTGTCCACGATCGCATCGCGAAGGTCGTCGATCGGCTGAATCGCGCCCTGCTCGGCGAACTGGGCGATGAGTCCCGGCTGGGCGATGCACGCGATGTCGGGCGGGTTGCCGCCCTGCACGGCGGTCGAGAGGAGCGGCGCGAGGTTGTTGCCGCCCGAGGTGAACTTCACGGTCACGTTCGGGTACAGCTCGTTGAAGCCGTCGATCACCGCCTGGAAGGACGCCTGCTCCGGACCCGCCCACGTGCCCATGGTCGAGATGGTCCCGGTGACGTCCTCGCTGCCTTCGACGCTGCCACCTCCGCCGTCGTCGTCGCCGCCACAGCCGGCCGCTACGAAGGCCAGGACGCCTACGAGCGACGCGAGCGCAAGCCATCGCTTTCTCATGCCTCAGCTCCTTCCCGTTGCTGGATTCTCGTCGTCCCCGCGGAGGCAGGCTCCTGGGCGTAGATCGCATCGCCGGTCTCCGCGTCGAAGAGGTGCACCGAGCCCGTGTCCACGGCGACGTTGACGACGTCGCCGTTGTGGACGCGGGAGCGCGGGCCGAAGCGGCCGACCATCGTCGTCTTTTCCGGTCCCTCCCCGACGGACGGCACACCGGCCTCCTGGCCGACGTCGCGCGCGAGCTCGCGGATGTCCTCGGTCACGGCGGGCCGGGCGTCGACGTCGAAGTGGGCCACGATCTCGGAGCCGAGCGGCTCTCGGAGCACGACGACGCCCTTGAGCTGGCGGTCGGGGGAGACCTCGGGCGCGAGCGCGGCGTCCTCGAGGCTCTCCGGGCGGATGCCGAGGACGACGGTGCGCCCGACGTACGACTCGAGCGCGGGCCGCATCGAGACGACCCGCTCGCCGAGTGCGAGCTCGTGCCGGCCGACGAGCGCGGTAAAGCCGCCGTTCCGCCGCTCGACGGTCGCCTCGACCATGTTCATCGCCGGGGAGCCGATGAACCCCCCTACGAAGAGGTTGACCGGGCGCTCGTAGAGCTCCTGGGGCGGCGCGACCTGCTGCAGCGTGCCCTTGCGCATGACCGCGACGCGGTCGCCCATCGTCATCGCCTCGACCTGGTCGTGCGTGACGTAGATCGTGGTCACGCCGAGCTCGTTCTGGAGCTCGGCGATCTCGGCGCGCATGTGGACACGGAGCTTCGCGTCGAGGTTGGAGAGCGGCTCGTCCATGAGGAACGCCTGCGGCTGGCGCACGATCGCGCGACCCATCGCCACCCGCTGCCGCTGTCCGCCGGAGAGCGCGCGCGGCTTGCGATCGAGGAGCGCAGACAGCCCGAGGATCTCCGCGGCCTCGCGCACGCGCTGGTCCGTCTCGTCCTTCGGCGTCTTGCGGAGCCGGAGGCCGAAGGCGATGTTGTCGTACACCGTCAGGTGGGGGTACAGCGCATAGCTCTGGAAGACCATCGCGATGTCGCGGTCGCGCGCGGGCACGCGGTTCACGACCCGTTCTCCGATGCGGAGGACCCCTTCGCTGATCTCCTCGAGGCCCGCGACCATGCGGAGCGCCGTCGTCTTCCCGCACCCGGACGGGCCTACGAGCACCATGAACTCGCCGTCGGGGATCTCCAGGTCCATCCCGGAGACCGCGCGGGTCCCGTCGGCGTACACCTTGCCGACGCCTTCGAAGGTCACGCCTCCCACGGAAGCCCCCGCGCCAAAGCACCGTCACCTTATACGACCCGCATTTCGAGCAGCGCGCTTGCAGGCACCGGAGAGCGGCGCTGACACTACGATCGCGGCGTGGCGCCGCCTCTCCTCGACCACTTCCTCGAGCTCTGCGCCGTCCCGAGCCCCTCGGGGCGCGAGCGCGGCGTCGCCGACCGCGTCGGCGCGTACCTCTCGGCGCTCGGGCTCGAATGGGACGAGGACGACACCGCCGCCGAGCTCGAGGGCGAGGCGGGAAGCATCTTCTGCCGGCTCCCGGCGACGAGCGGCGGCGGCACGCCGCTCTTCCTCTGCGCCCACACCGACACCGTCCCGCCGGAGGGGCAGATCCAGCCGGTGGTCGACGACGGCGTCGTGCGGAACGGCGCGGGGACGATCCTCGGCTCCGACAACAAGGCCGCGGTCGTCGTGATGCTCGAGGCGGTGCGCAGGATCCTCGACGAGCGGCGGCCTCACGCCGGGATCGAGCTCGTCTTCACCCCACAGGAGGAGGTCTCGCTCCGCGGAGCGGCCGCGTTCGACCAAACGAGGCTCGTGGCCGAGACGGGGTTCGTCTACGACCAGGGCGCCGCGATCGGCGAG
>Ga0075419_10003147_pt1 | contig 10565 bp, 7 predicted proteins | sample SoiMetdeltSBSDD3_FD_76900 | JGI IMG/M metagenome (GOLD analysis project Ga0075419, IMG submission 76900) | Bulk soil microbial communities from a Populus tree surrounding site in Tennessee, USA - Soil MetaG P. deltoides SBSDD3 | ecosystem: Environmental > Terrestrial > Soil > Tree plantation... | reverse complement strand
GTGCGTGGTCGGTCATGAGCTCGATCGCTCTGGCTCAGTCCCCGCAGACGCCAGCCTCCGATGTCACGCTCCGCTCGATCAAGGCGATCGGTTATCAGGTGAACAGCGGCGACACGACTGTTGACCTGAAGGGCAGTGCCTTGAATGCCGACGCAAGCGGCGAGGCAAAGGTCGAGGCCAGGACAGCACTGACGACTGTCGAGGCCAGGATCAAGGGGCTCAGGCCATCGACGGAAGTGGGCATTGAATTCATGGCCTACGTCATGTGGGCCGTCTCCCCGGAAGGTCGTGCGGTCAATCTTGGCGAGGTTCGTCCGAACGACGACGGACGAGGCGAGCTGAAGACGACGACGCAGTTCCAAAGCTTCTCGCTCTTCGTCACCGCAGAGCCGTATCCCGCGGTGCGGCAGCCAAGCGAGATGGTGATTCTCGAGAACGATGTCCGGAAGAACACCAAGGGGCGTCTCTTCGTCGTGGACAACTACACGCTGATGAAACGCAGCCAGTACCAGAAGATAGCCAACCCGCTGGCGCTCTCATTGGATCTGAAGAAGGCCCCTCTCGAAATGTACCAGGCCCGCAACGCGGTCGATATCGCGAAGTCGCGTGGCGCGGAGAAGTACGCGCCAGAGATCTTCTCGAAAGCACTGGGTGGCCTCGAGCTGGCCGAGAGCGCGCTCGTCAAGAAGTCCAACCCGAGAGAGATCATCTCACTGGCGCGGCAGGCGACTCAGGCGTCAGAGGACGCGCGTGCATTGACCGCCGAGCGCGTGGAGGCCGAGCGCATCGCCAGCGAGCGTGCCGCGGCCGCGGCACAGGCGAAAGCGCTGGCCGAAGGCAAAGCAGCGGCGGAGGCCGCGGCGGCGAAGCAGCGGGCGGAGCAGGAAGCGAAGCTGCAGGCGGACCTCGCCGCGGCCCGCGAGGGACAGCTCAAAGCGGAGGCTGCGGCCCGGAAGGCTGAAGCGGCGGAAGCCACGGCGAGAGAGGCGGCGGTTCGCGAGGCCAGCGTGAGAGCCGAGGCCGAGGCTGCGGCCAGGGAAGCCAGCGCGAAGGCGGACGCCGAACGTGCCCGCGTGGCTGCCGAGACATTGCGCGCGCAGCTGCTCGACCAATTCAATCGCATTCTCGAGACGAAAGACACGGTGCGTGGTCTGGTCATCACGATGGCCGATGTGCTGTTCGACACCGGGAAGTACGATCTGCGCCCGCCGACACGTGAAGCACTCGCTCGGCTGTCTGGCGTCGTTCTCGCACACCAGGGGCTGAAGCTCGAAGTGGAAGGCCACACGGATAGCACCGGGAGTGACGCGCTGAACCAGACGCTGTCCGAGCAGCGCGCCGAAACCGTTCGCAGTTACCTCGTTCAGCAAGGTCTGTCCTCCGACGCGATCACGGCGGCCGGGTTTGGCAAAGCCATGCCGATCGCCGACAACGCCACGCCCGCCGGGCGACAGAAGAACCGTCGCGTGGAGCTGATCGTGTCTGGTGAAGTCATCGGCGTGCAGATTGGAAACTGACGCGGATGGACAGGTGTGGCGGGATATCGGAGAGGGCACGACTATGAATCGGATCATCATCACGGTGCTGTTGCTGGTTGGAATGACCATCAGCGGGCCGGCATGGGCGCAGGACTCGTCAGATAGGGAGGTGCGCCCAGCCGTCACCTCCTTCTGGGGCGAGACCGGACTGTGGTTCATCCCGACCGCGGAGGTCATCAAGCAGCGTGGTTGGGCCTTCGGCCTGTATCGCACCGAGCTGGACTTCAAACAAGGAGCCACCGACGCGACGTTCTATCCCGTCACGTTCGCGGTTGGTCTCGGCAGTCGCACGGAGCTTTTTGGCGCGTTCCGCGCGGTGACGCACATCGATCGCGACACGCGGCCGCTCTTCGCGCCCGCCACCACGAGTGAGTCGGGGCTCGTGAACGACTATCCGATGGTCCGCACGGGCTGGACGGGCAACGAGTACGGAGATGCGTACGTCGGAGGAAAGATCAACTTCATGTCGGAGCAGCGGCGTCAGCCGTTAGCCCTGGCGTTCCGAGGCACGGTGAAGCTGCCGACCGCTGGCGAAGACACCGTTGGCACCGGGCAATTCGATTACATCGCTGATGTCGTGCTCAGCAAGGAGATCAGCAGGCGCGTCGAGCTGGCCGGGTTTGGCGGCTACATCTTTCGGGGAGATCCGACTGGTGTGAGCCTCTCGGACGGGCTGCGTTGGGGCCTCGGGGCCGGGTTCGGGGCGCGGTCCAGCGTCAGGTTCACGACCGAGCTGCACGGCGAAGTGCCGTCAGACGATGCGGTGCTGACATCGGGCGCACTGGTCGCCGAGGATGGTTCGGTCTCGCCGGTACTTTCGGACATCGAGTCGCCCGTCAACGCCGCTTTCGGCGTCACCTGGCAGCATCCGAACGGCATGCTGCTCGGCATCGGCACGAACTACCGCTTCGGGATCGAAGATCGCTCCGGATGGGGGCTGCAGCTTCGCCTCGGGTTCCACCCCGGTGTGAGAATCTTCAGGGCGCCACCGGCGCTGCCGCCAGCTCCAACACCTCGCGTCGAGACTCCGCCACCGGCGCCGGTCGCCGAGGTTCCGCGTCCCGCGCCGCCACCTCCTCCGGCAAACCGCCCGCCGACTGTGCGCGCGGAGTGTGACCCGTGCCGCGTCGAGGTCGGCCAGTCGCTGACCGTTCGTGCCACGAGTCAGGACCCTGACGGTGACGTCCTCAACGCTCGCTGGTCGGTGCCGGCAGGCACGATCGTCGATTCACGAGCGGCCACGACGCAATGGCGCGCGCAAACGGCGCCCGGAAAGGTCGCGCTCACCGTAACGATCGAGGACGGCCGCGGGGGAACGGCGTCTGACACAGTGATGGTGGAAGTCGGCGCGCTGCGTGTACTGACCGACGTCCTGTTCGATTTCGACAGGTCCTCGCTTCGACCCGATGGCGTCAAGACGCTGACCGAGGCTGTGAAGGCGCTGAACGACGTGCCGACGATGCGTCTCCAGATCGAAGGGTACGCCAGCCCGGAGGGCACCGCCGAGTACAACAAGGCGCTGAGCCAGAAGCGCGCGTTTGCGGTCCGGGACTACCTGGTCAAGCAGGGTGTCGATCCGAAGCGGCTGGATGTCACGAGCTACGGCGAGGAGCGCCTCAAGTTCGACACGTCACAGGAGGCCACGCGGGCCCTCAACCGCCGTGCGGCGCTCATCATTGACTAGAGCGATCACAGGTGAAGCCTCGGCCCTGGGGCCTGCTCAAGCGGGGATGTGATAGTGCGCGACCAGCGCTGTCGCGTCGTCCTCGCCACCTGAGTTGGTGGCGAGATCGACCAGTGCGTGGCACTGGCCGTCTGGCGTGCTCTGCGCGCGGAGCGCGTTGGCAATGCGTGCGTCATTGGCCACGGCGGTCAGCCCGTTCGTGCACAAGAGGACGACGTCGCCGTCCAGCAGGCCGACGCGCTCGATGTCGATCCTCGGGGCGCTCGCGCCAGAGCCCCCGAGCGTTTCGGTCGGGATGTGGTGAAGATCCCGGACGCTCCCCGACATGTCCACCTTCAGCAGCTTGGCTGGCCGCTCGTGTTCAAGCGTGTGATCCTGCGTCAACCGCATGAGCGCATTGTCGCGAAAGAGATACGCCCGCGAATGGCCGACGTGGGCGAAGATCAGCTCGCTGCCGGCGAAGAAGACCGCCGTCAAGGTCGTCGGCAGTTCACGTGAGGAGTGGTAGTGGCCCGCCTGCACCAGCGTTGAATCGATGCCCCGATAGAATCGTCGGGCCCTCTCCATCACTTCCTCAGCGATCGTGTCATCGACTCTCAGGTTCCATTTGCCGAAGTTGACCACCATATACATGAGCGTGGAGATGGCGAGGCGGCTCGCCGTCTCTCCGGAAAGGCCTATCCCATCAGCGAGGACCATCCCGTATGCGAATTCCTCGAAACGACTGGGTGTCTGCCCTTGGGGGAGGCTCGTCATCAGCGTTTCCTGGTCTCTCCCCAGCCGCACGATCAGGTAGTGGTCGCCGTTCGCCGTCCTCAGCGGACTGCGCCGCGACCGCGCGCCGAACTCCACGTGCACGCTGGCTGACGGAGGGGGAGAATCGCCCGGACCGGGGAACGACATCGTGAACCACCGCGAAGCGTGAATCGATTCGTCATCGGTCATGAATGCGTCACTCCGCCGGTCGGCGAACGACTCACATCAAGGGCTATCGTTTCGGTGGGTAGCGCTTGAGGAGATCCCGCACGGCCTCACGCACAAGGGCTTCGCGCTTCTTGTCGTCGATCTCGAACGAGACCTTCGCCTGGGCGACGCCGCGCCAGACGACGACGTCCTTCGTACTCAAGTCGAGGACGAGCGAACCCTGGTTCATCATCTTCATCGACTGCGTCGCCGGTGCAAACGGCGGCACACCCCACGCCGTCGTCGCCGGCAGGAACTGCCCGACGGTTTGCGTGGACATGCTGGTGCTCAGCAGCAGATAGTAGGTGAGCGTCAGGTCGGGCTGCGCGGTAGCCGGTTGCAGACCTCGACGCATCATCTCGGTCGCCACCGCATCCTGGATCCATGGATCGGCCGTGCGCTTCATCTCTTCGGCATCATCCTGTTGCGAGCGGGCGACGATGACGTTGCTGGCGTGCTCGGGATGCCAGGCCCATGTACGGACCGATGTGAAGTCAAAGGTCTTGTCGTGCTCGACGCGCACATCAATCCCCTCGAGGCCGACGTGAAGCATGAGGAGCAGTGCGGTCACGAGTGCCGGAACCACGATTCGTGATGATGGTGGATGCATGATGATTCGAGGCTACGGAATTCTGTCGAGGCCGACGAGGCGCCACCCGTCGGCGGTTCGTCTGAAGAACACGCCTACCGGTCGCGTCCACTCATCGCGCGAGGGTCCAACCGCCGAGACCTGCACTCGCAGACACGCTCCAACGGACGAGGGGAGCTGCGGCGGCGCGGCGATGTCGCTCGAGAGAGCGGTCGTGGCCGGCCCGATCGGTCGGGTCTGTCCGGTGGCGTTGTCGAACTCCGCCCAGCTCGCGGTGTAGCCCGTTGATGGCGCCTGGGCGACGCCGGCGTCGACGGCGGCATTGCGGAACGTGAGACGGCCATCGGCGGAGAGCGCGAAATCGACCAGCGGATTGACCGCCTGGAGATACACGCCGGCGATCTTGTCGCGACGCTTGATCAGGACGTCGCCGAGCAGGGCGGCAGCGGCGGGATCGGAGTAGTCGCCGGCCCGCACCGCGCTTCGGATCATCTCGTCGCTGAATGCGGCCACGCGTCGCGCCGCCCAGAAGTTGTCGTCGGCGCGAGCATGCAGGAACGCGGCTGTCGGGACGCGAGGCCGCCATCCCTGTGGATCGAAATCGTCGCCCTCGAACCGCCCGATCGCCGTATGCTCGCTGTATTGCACCGTCTGCCACGGCTCGAAGAAGAAGCCCAGACGCACCAGACGCTTTCGTGTCAGCTCGCCGTTATAGAGCAGCTCCCATCCTTCGTCGTACTCGCGAGGGCCATTGGCGCCGGTCCCAAACGTGGACCCGACATCCTGCAGGTAGTGCCGCACCACGCTGCGACCGTTCTCGACGACGACCGTATCCAGCGTGTTGCCGGCTTTCATGTCCACCAGGTTGGTCCACGCGCCGAACACTCTCAGCGCTCGCAGCTCGCGGCGGTGCTCGTGGGGAACGACGTCGTTGGGGTCATCGGGGCGCGTGCCGTGGTAACGGAACCCGCCGATCGGACGGCCGGGCAGCGCCAGGGCCGCGACGGCGCGATAGCGGCCGTCGGGGCTGCGGTGCGCACGCTTGAAGACATCGTCCAGATCGCGCAGCTCCATCGGGCGCTCTCGTCCAGAGGCCGGGGTGAAGGTGGCGGTCTCAGAGATGACGATCTCGTCAGGCCTGACCTTCGCCAGATAGTTCTCAACTTGCCAGTATCCGAGCGCCCAGAAGATCTTGTTGGCGACCAGGATCGCGCCGGTGGCCGCTTCGGGGTGGCCCGCCGAGTCGAACGAGACGAACCAGAGATCGCCGCGGGAGTCCCGCATCGTGAATCCCGGCGCGAAGCCAGCCAGCTTCCGGGAGACAACAGTCCAGCGTCCCGGTGCAGGGCCGCTCCCAGTGGTCGGGCCGCGCGAGACATCGTCTGGAGTCAGGGGCATGGTCAGGAGGCGGTTGGTGAACCAGCTCGAATCCGGCACCTCGTCAATCGTGTTGATGTTTTTCGCGCGCACGTTGGGTGTCGAGTCGCCGGGGCGGCCAAAGAGGTTGGTCGCCAGGTCGATAAAGAGATCGATCTCCCACTCCTTCACCTTCGAGGCGTCTTGCGTCTCGGGTTCGCGCAGCAATGGGTCGTCGTCAAAGAAGCGGCGCTCGGCGCCAGTGAGGAGCGACGGACCAGCGGCCAGCAGGCAGCACAGTCCGCACCAGGCCACGAGTCGTGTGCGTGTTGACACGATCAAAATGCCGAGCTCGCGGAGAACACCAGCCGCGAGCCTTCGGACCCTTTCGCGAACTCGACGCGCAGCGGCGTCCTCACCGGCGTGTGAAACCGCACGCCCACGCCCCCATTACTGACGAATCGATTCAGCGCGATGGCGTCGAGACGCGGCGCGACCATGCCAGTGTCATAGAAGAAGGCCATGTCGAGCGCCATGCGATTGGGAATCCATCGCCACTCGCCCGACAGCAGCATCGCGTGGCGGTCGCGGAAGCGCCAGCTGCTGTAGCCGCGCAGCGTGCTGCCGCTGCCGAGCGACGGTAGCAGGAAATACGGCACCTGGTCGTCGTCATCGAGCGTCGTCTGCAATCGACCGCGCATCGAGATCACCCAGTTCTCACGCAGGACGGGCACGTGCTGCACGATCTCGGCGTCGAGGCGGCTGAAGCTGTAGATGCTGTCGCGGTCGGCGTAATGATGGTGAGTGATGCTGTACAGCCCGCCGCGGCGCGCATAGTCGGCCGCCGGTCTCCAGTCGAATGCCGCGCTGGTCGCCGAGTGCAGGTAGGTGGGATCGACGCCGAGACCGGGCGCCGTCTGCGGCGTGAAGGCATCTTCGACCGGCGTGAAGGTGCCAGTCGGATTCTTCAGCGAGTAGTCCTCATAGGAGGCTGCAGCGGTGAACAGCAGCCATCGGTGCAGCCGCGCCGTCGCGTCACCGCCCACGGATGCCTGCTGCATCCGAAAGGCGGTGTCGGCATCAGCGGGGCTGTCGATGCCGAGCCCGTGATAGGCCACCTGCGTGGCGTCCCGCCACAACGCTGATCCGTGAAGATCGAGGTGACCGGACAGGTGCCCTGGCGAGGTTGTGCCCACCTCGATCAGTTTGTAGCCCTTCAGCGAATACAGGCCGGCGACGTTCCACTGTGTACGGTCACCGGTGAAGTGGCGGTACCCCGCACCGAGGGTGAACCCGCCGCCGCTATACACGCTGTCGAAGTACGGATAGAAGCCATTAGGTTGCTCGACCAGCCCCTGACGCACGCTCAAGAGAAGGTTCTCGGCCCAGTGCGGCTCGCGCGGAGCGAGACGGGTGGCCTTGTCGGCTTGTTCGGCGCTGATCGACCCGGCACGCGTCTCCTGTGCGACAGCGAGTGAGGGCATCGCGCAGACGATTGAGGCGAGCAGAAACAGGCGCACCGTCACGCGGGCGTGATGTGCAAGACATGGACCGCCCCTATCCCTCCTTCGATGGGTGGGTGTCCGACCTCCACCTCAGTCCACGGTCACCGTATGTTGTCATCGCGCTCTCGACTCGTCGCCAGATCCCCGTCGGCTGGCGGCCCCGGGGTGCCGTCACGGCGAGCTTCTGCCGCACAAATGCTGTGTCCGTGTGCGTTCCGCCGACGTGGCCTGCCCCTTGCTGCCTAGGGCGTTGGAGGACGTTGACATCATGCGAATCGCAAGTTGTGTCTGTATAGGCGCTGTTCTTCTGGCGCTCACGCCGACGATCGTCAGCGCGCAGGAGAGGAGGGTTCACGTAAACTTCGGTGGCGGGCCGACGTTCAATGCCGGGGATCTCGGCGACCATTTCGCGAACGGCTGGGGGCCGGCAATCGGCGTCACCTTCGATGGTCCCGGCCGGAAGATGGGCTTCCAGTTCGAGTACGCGTACCGCTGGTTCGACATCAAGGACGAGGCGCCGGTCCTTGGCGACGCGACCAGATTCTCAGCCAACCACCAGACGCACCAGCTCGCCTTCAACCTCGTCGCGAACCTGACGCCGCCAGGTAGCGCGGTTCGCCCCTACTTGATCGGCGGACCCGGCACCTACTACCGCAAGGTGGAGATCACGGAGTACGTCGGCAACGGCGTCGTCTGCGACCCGTGGTACTACGTGTGCGGCACCTACCCGATCGAGGATGTCATCGGATCGCGCGGCGGCTGGGACTTCGGATTCAACGTCGGCGGCGGCGTCGGGTTCGGCCTCGGCGAGTCGTCCGAGTTCTTCGTCGAGATGCGCTATCACCACGTGTGGGGGCCGGAGATCAACTCGGCGACGCCGCTGCCTGCCTCCGTGGAGGGGACATCGACCGGCGGCAGCACGAACGGCAGTTACTACCCGCTCACGTTCGGATTCCGTTTCTAAGCGAGGACGCCATGAAGCAATTTGTTGCAGCCGCCGCGGTCGTCCTGTTGTTTCCCGTGCTCGCACTGGCGCAGAAGACCAGTTTCGACTTCGACAAGTCCGCGGATTTCTCGAAGTTCAAGACCTACTCGCTCAAGGACGGCACGAAGGTCGGCCAACCATTGATCGACAATCGTATCGTTGCGGCCATCGATACCGAGCTCGCGGCAAAAGGTTTGAAGAAAAGCGATGCCGCGTCTGACCTTGTCGTCGTCTACCACGTGGCTTTCGACAAACAGCAGGACATCACTGCCTACAGCTCGAACTTCGGTGGTTACGGCGGCTACGGTTACCGCTATGGAGGCGGCTGGGGTACAACCACGACCGATGTGCGCGTCAACCAAATCCTCGTCGGCACGCTCGTCCTCGATATCGCCGACTCGACCAAGATGGAGGTTGTGTGGCGGGGTATGGGCGTCAAGGAAATCGACACCCAGGCGAAGGCCGACAAACGGGACAAGAACATCAATGGGGCCGTGAAGAAGATCCTCAACAACTTCCCGCCCAAGAAGAAGACGTGAGGAGGTCAGTGACGCGCCCACAATCCTTCCGTCCCCTCTGTCGATTCGCTGTTGTCATCCAGTGCGGCGCGATCGTGCCCGCCGGTCTGCTCGCTCGCGTCAGCGCGCAGACGGCGGGTGCCAGTCGCTGCCAGCCACCGAACGCCTCCTGTTCTTCGGCGAGAGGGCGGCGGCGCTGAAATGGGCGGCCGACGGCTTGGTCACACTGCTTCAGATGATGGTGTTGCCCTACATCACCGTCTCGATCGTCGGCAGTCTCGGGGCGCTCAGGCCCTCTGAGCTCCGGACGCTGCGCCTGCCTCGTTCTTCAGCTCGAGCCTCGTCGAGCGCCGACCCGACTTCAATCCGCAACGTTCTGCACTGGACTGAGTGACAGAGGGGGAGTGGCGCCATGGCTGAACCGTTCCGCACATCCGGATTCGAGCGCTTCCTCAACCTGTTCACCGTGGTGCGCCCTGGAGAGGCGAAGACGGCGCTGCTCCTCGCGCTGAACGTGTTCCTGATCCTGATGGCGTACTACATCCTGAAGACCGTGCGCGAGGCGCTGATTCTCGGCGAGGGCACCGCGGAACTCAAAAGCTATCTCTCTGCCGGACAGGTGGTGGTGCTGGCGTTCGCGGTTCCGTTCTACGGGCGTCTCGTTGCCCGATTTCCGCGGATGACGTTGATCAACATCGTCACGGTCTTCTTCGTCGTCTGTCCGCCGGTCTTCTATGTCCTGTCGCAGGCGGGCGTGCCGCTCGGGGTGATCTATTTCATCTGGATCGGCATCTTCAACCTGATGATCGTCGCGCAGTTCTGGTCGTTTGCCAACGACGTGTACTCGAAGGAGGAAGGCGAGCGCCTGTTCGTCATCGTCGGGTTTGGCGCGTCACTCGGCGCGGTGGCCGGTGCGCTTGTGGCCGATCGCTTGATCGAGCCAATTGGCGTGCTTCAGCTGATGCTGCTGGGGGCCGGCGTCCTGGCCGTTCAACTGCTGCTCACCAATCACATCGACCGCATCGAGCGCGGCCGTCGCCCGTCCGTCGCCAAGAAGGTGCAGGCTGGCCCACCCGTCAACGCGTTCGCGATGGTGTTCCGGACCCGCTACCTGCTGATGATTGGCCTGATGCTGATGCTGTTGAACTGGATCAATACGACCGGGGAGTACATCCTCGGCAGCATCGTGAAAGAGAACGCCGTGGCGATGATCGCGGCCGGCGACGCCCCAGGGCTGACCGAGGGACAAATCATCGGCGACTTCTACGCCAAGTACTTCTCGATGGTGAACGGCCTCGGCCTCTTCCTTCAGCTGTTCGTGGTCTCGCGCATCGTCAAGCACGCGGGTGTGGCCTGGGCCGTGATGATCCTTCCCGCGCTGTCGTTCGGCGCTTACAACATCCTGGTGTTCATACCGACGCTCACCG
>Ga0075419_10003145_pt1 | contig 10571 bp, 7 predicted proteins | sample SoiMetdeltSBSDD3_FD_76900 | JGI IMG/M metagenome (GOLD analysis project Ga0075419, IMG submission 76900) | Bulk soil microbial communities from a Populus tree surrounding site in Tennessee, USA - Soil MetaG P. deltoides SBSDD3 | ecosystem: Environmental > Terrestrial > Soil > Tree plantation... | reverse complement strand
CGCTCGTGCCGCTGGCGGACCAGGCGAAGTTTCTCGGTGCGAAATGGAATCTGCCTGGCGTGGTTGCCCGCGTGTCGCAGGTCTTGAAGGAGAAGGGACTGCTCTCCGGCGTGCACGCGGACCGTGACTTGCTGAACGGCCATCCCGCTGAGCTGGCAGTCGAGCCATGAGCCCGCGCGCCCCGCGTCCGCTGCGTCAGAAGGTGATGCTGCCGCTGTTGGCGATCGGCCTCCTGTCGGCAGCAGTCATCGGCGTGATGGCGTACTTCAGCATCGAAGCGCAGCTCATGCGCCAGCTCCGTTACCGCGCAGTACAGATCATCGACACCGTCAGCGTCGGCAGCGAGAGCCTCGACGAGATCAAGGAGCTGCAACACGTCGTGCTGGCGATGAGTGTATCGCCCGACACTTCGCTGATCGTCGTCGTCGATCAGAACCAGCGCATCATCGCATCGAGCCGCTCCAATCTCATCGATCGGCCGGCGAACGCTCAGCCGCACCTGCACAGTGCCGCAGACATCGCGCGCGTCATCACCACGCACGAGCGTTTCCTCGAGCACGTCAACGGCAACGACTTCGACTTCGTCGCGCCCATCGCCATCAACGGCGTGCTCGTCGCCGCCGAGCGCGAGCAGCGCGGCGCCGTTCTGGTACGCATGGACGTGCGCGCGATTCGCCAGGACCTGATCCACGATGCAATGCAGGTCGCTGCCGGGTTGTTCGCCGTCGTCGTGCTGCTGTCACTCGCAGCCTGGCGCCAACTGCAGCATCACGTGCTGCGCCCGGTGGATCGCATCGGTGCCGCAGTCGAGAAACGCCGGTCTGGCGACACTGGCGCGCTCCAGCGCGTCGCGCCGGCCGACGAACTGGGCGAGCTCGCACACACGCTCGACGAAGCGTTCGTACGCATCGACGCGCACGGTCAACAGATGGCAGAGGCGCGCGACGAAGCAGAAGCCGCCAATCGTGCCAAGAGCGAATTCCTGGCCGCGATGAGCCACGAGATCCGCACGCCGATGAACGGCGTGATCGGCTTCAGCAACCTGCTGCTGGATACGAAGCTCGACGCCGAACAGACGGATTTCGCCCGCACGATCCGCGGCTCGGCCGAGAGCCTGCTGGTCATCATCAATGACATCCTGGACTTCTCGAAAGTCGAGGCCGGCCGCATCGAGCTGGAAGACGTCGCCTACGATCTCGACCAGGCCGTCGAAGAAGTACTCGACCTGCTCACGGCGCGCGCCACGGAGAAGAATATCGAGCTCGCGCTGGAAGTCGCCGACAACGTGCCACGCGGCCTGATCGGCGACGTCGGCCGCGTGCGGCAGGTGCTGCTGAATCTCGTCAGCAACGGCGTCAAGTTCACCGACGAGGGTTACGTGCACGTGGCCGTGCGCCTCGACGAGCAGGAATCGAGCAGCGGTGCGCCGGCCGCACAGCAACTCCTGTTCAGCATCAGCGACACGGGCATCGGCGTGCCCGCCGACCGTCAGCACGTTCTGTTCAAGCGCTTCAGCCAGGCCGATTCGTCGACGACTCGCCGCTTCGGCGGCACCGGCCTGGGACTCGCGATCTGCAAGAGCCTGGTCGAGCTGATGGGCGGCCAGATCGGCATGCGCGGCCGTGAGGGGGGCGGCTCGACTTTCTGGTTCCGCCTGCCGCTGCGCGTGGCACCGTCCGCGACGCTGATGCTGCCGCCGTCGTTCGCGGCGCCCGGCCGCGTGCTCGTCGTCGACGACCTGGAGATCAATCGCCGCGTGCTGTCGCGACAGCTTACGAGCTGGCGCATCGAGCACGAGTGCGTGAACGGAGCGGACGAGGCCGTCGCAGCGCTGCGTGGGGCCATCGCTGCCGGCAAGGCGTTCCGACTGGCGCTCATCGATCACATGATGCCGGGGGTCGACGGCCTGACCCTCGGACGTCAGATCGCCCAGGATCGCGAGCTCGAGAGCACGGCGATGGTCATGCTCTCCTCGGCCGGTCAGCAGAATGCCAAGCGCTTCCATGAGGCGGGATTCTTCGCAGTGATGGTCAAGCCCGTCGTGCGCGCGCGGCAGCTCCTGAACGTGTTGCAGGCGGCGATGAACGCGGCGCCTCGCACGATCGGCGAAGCCAGCGCAGCCGTGACGAGCACAGCGCACGACGCACGCGCAGAGCAGTTCCTGGAGACGGTCAAGATGACACCGCGCCGCGTGCTGCTCGCGGAAGACAACGTCGTCAACGCGAAGCTCGCGGTGCGCTTGCTCGAGCGCCTGGGCTGCCGCGTGGACGTGGCCAGCAATGGCCACGAAGCGCTGAAGTTGGTTCAGAGCATTCCGTTCGACATCGTGTTCATGGATTGCCAGATGCCGGAGATGGACGGCTTCGAGGCGACCCGCGCGATTCGCGCGTGGGAAACTGCCTCGCGTGTCGGTACATCACCTGCCACGCAGCTGCCGATCGTTGCCCTCACCGCGAACGCCATGCAGGGCGACCGCGAGCGTTGCCTGATGGCCGGGATGAACGACTACATCACGAAGCCGCTGAGCCGCAGCGACCTCGCCCGCGTGCTCGAAGCGACCAAGCCGAAGGCCGCGGGCGCGGCTGCCGCGATTTCATCCGCCGCTGCCAGCTCCTCACCGAAGTAGAGAGCTGCCGGAACCTCAGCTCTCTGCAGTCGTTACTGCGTTTCGGGAGAGACGCGGGATGATGTATGGCAGGGATCCTCAGAACGTGCAGCCGTGAAATCCTCGCGAACCTGCTGATGGGCGTGCCGGCGATAGCAAGGCGCAGAATCGCAGCAGGCCGGACGAGCTTGCCGGCAACAGCCGAATCTGCCCGCCACGCTTTCTCGCTGATATTGGACAACCCGGCGCTTCGCCCGCTGATCCCCGGCGCTCGCATCGTAGAAATAGGCCCCGGCGATCATCTTGCCAGCGGCCTGGTCCTTCTCGCTTGCGGAGCTGCCTCCTACACGGCGCTCGATCGCTTTCAGGGCGACTACCGCAGCGCGTCCGCGCGCGCGTGGTATGACCTCGTACGCAGCGAGTGGCCGAAGTACGTCGCCACTCCCTGGCCAGCGGGACTCGATGACTTCCCCGACGTACCGGAGGTGCAGACGCTGCGACTGGCCATCGAGGAAATCGACGCTCTGCCCGAGAGCGAGTACGACGTCGTCATCTCCGTCGCCGTAGGCGAGCACGTGCAGGACATCGATGCTTTCGGGCGTGCCACGCTTCGTCTGCTGCGACCCGGCGGCGTAGCGCTTCACAACATCGACTTCAGCTCGCATGGACTGTTCGATGAGCCGGACATCTTCCTGAACATCCCGGAATGGATCTGGCGCCTGATGGGCACCAACCGTGGACTGCCCAACCGCAAGCGCTTCGGGGATTTCGTGCGCGCGTTCGACGCGTTCAAGATTGAAGTCGTGGGTCGGACGACCCCGCCCGACGCCACCGACCCGGACAGCGCGACGACGTGGGCCAGCTTCCTGCTGCGAACAGACGACGGTTCCCGGCGGCGACGTCCTCACTAAAGTAGGTTCAGGCGACTACGAGCGAACTTGCGGGAACCGCCGCTGTCTGCAGTCGTTACTGCGCTCGTCGAGTGAAGGAGACTGAGCAATGAGACTGCGAATTCTGTTCTTCTCCTGGCTCCTGTTTGCCCTGCCGGCAGTCGCCTGCGCCGCCGAGCCGGTGCATCAGCTGCGCATCTACCAGATCTTCGACAACAACAAGCAAGCCTTCCACGACCGCTTCCGCGAACACGCGATGCGCATCATGAAGAAGTACGACTTCGACATCGTCGCGATGTGGGAAGCGAAGAACGGCGAGCGCACCGAGTTCGTCTATCTCCTGCAGTGGCGCGACGAGGCGACGATGAAAGATCGCTGGGCGAAATTCATGGCCGACCAGGAGTGGTCGGACATCAAGAAGCAGACTGCCGCGAAACACGGGCAGCTCGTTGGTGAGATTCAGGACCGGACGTTGCACCTGACGCCGTATTCGCCGCGCAAGGAGCTGCTCGGAAGTCGATGACCAGCGGCCGTGTGGCACAATGAGCCATGACGGTCGAGACCCGCTACCTGGACGGAACCTACCTGGCGCACAACCCGGAATGGGATTGCAGCGATGCGCCCTGGAAGGCCGCTCGCGTCGCCGAGATCCTGAAGCGCAACGGCATCAGCCCCACGTCGATCTGCGACGTCGGTTGCGGCTCGGGCCACATTCTCGCCGAGCTCCGCGGACAGTTTCCTGACGCGCGCCTGTACGGGTTCGATATCTCGCCGCAGCTGCGGGACGTGTGGCGCAAGCACGCTGCTCTCGGGATCGACCTGCGCGTCGGCAATTTCCTCGAGAGCACCGAACGCTACGACGTGCTCACGATGCTCGACGTGTTCGAGCACGTGCGCGACCCGTTCTCCTTCCTCGAAGCCGCGCGCGGCCGTGCCGGGCACTTCGTCTTCCACATCCCGCTGGACTTGAGCGCGCTATCCGTCGCGCGCGGCACCCCGCTGATGCAGCAGCGGCGCAACGTCGGTCACCTGCACTTCTACACGAAGGATCTCGCACTCGAAACGCTGCAGGATTGCGGCTACAGCACGATCGAGTGGTGCTACACCGAAGCGTATGCGTCGCTGGTCACGCACCGCACGTGGAAGACGCGCCTCGCTCACATGCCGAGGCGACTGCTCGCTAGTATCAATCGCGACGCCGCGGCGCGTCTGCTCGGTGGCGAGACACTGATCGTGCTCGCGACGGCTAGAACCTAGTCGCTCAGCGCACGCACGCAGCGCACGTGCGCCAGCTCGTTCTTGTTTAGCGGCGGCGCGGGGCTGGCGCCCGGCGCGAACATGGCACCGTGGGCATGCGTCGTCGCAGAGCCGGCCGCTTCAGTGGACGTCCAATACAAGCCAGACAGCAAGTTCAAGTTCTTGTAGTCGACCAGGCTCGATTGCATGCTCTGACGCCCCGCCCCGCAATTGTTCGCTTCGCAGTGAGCCGGCAGGTACCAACCCAGTTGGAAGATAGTGCTGGCCAGAAAGCTCGGCGACGTAGTGTTCAGGCGCTCACACAGGCCGGCTGCGAAAAACTCTCGCCGGTAGGAAGCAGCGGAATAGTGGGCCAGGATGGTGGCAGTGTTACACGCGCCGTCGTCGGCACTGGCACAAGGAGAGACCGAGTCGCGAGCCACTCCCACGAGCTGATGATCGGCGTGGTCGCTGGTCGAGCCGTAGCCGTCGGAACTCCAGATCGCGCGGTCGCCCGAAGAGACGGCGCCGTTCTGATCTTCGAAACCAACCACCTTCCCACCGACACTGGAAGTCGCTGGAGTCGTGTCATCGATGGCGAACACATAGCCGCCTTGATAGGCACATCCATAGCCGAGCACGATGATGCCGACCGAGACGGGCGGGCCTTCGTTCGCGCTCACAGTAAGGGTATCGGGCACGCCTCCGCATGTCGGCGTTCCGGACGTCGTTGCGATGGAGCCGGGAGTGACAGTGATCGAGCAGGTGGCGCCCGGCGCGAGCGTCGGGCCGCAGGTTGAAGATGACAGCGTCGTGCCGGAGGGCAGGTTCGGCGCCGAGACTGTCAGGTTGGTTGCGGTGATCGTCGGCGAGCTGTTCGTGATGACGACAGTTCGCGGCGTGCCTGTCAGAGCTGCATTGGTGGCGATGTCGTTCACTGACAGCCTCAGGACCGACACGCTCGCGGTCAACAATGCGGGACGGAACTGCACCAGAACACCCATGTCCTCAGTGACGTGCCAAACCCTGAGCTTGGTGCCACCGGTCCCGGCTGTTCCACCTTGCACGATCCATCGATCCACGACATAGCCCGGGGCTGGCGTCGCGACGAAATCGACGTTGCCCTGATCGCTCACACTGACCGGACCGTTTGGCGAGATCGAACCGTTCGGACCGGCGCCCGCCAGAATCTCGTGGGTCAGGGGGGTCCTGCAGAACACACTCACGTTCGTGACATCGGCTTGCGCAGTGCCGGTGGGATTGGTTACGGAACAAATCTGCCCCGTGGGGTTGGCGCGAATCTTCACATCATAGTTTTCGCCATGGCCGATCCGCGCCGCGAACTGAAATGAAGTGGCATTGGCAGGCAGCGCGAGGTCGTTCCCGTGGTTCATTTGCAGAATCAACCCGCTGCCCGTCAGCCCCGAGACCGATCCGCTCACCTGGTGAGCCGAAGGAGGCGCGGGTGCAGGGTCGGACCCGCCACCGCCGCAGGCCATCAGGCAGAGGACAGGCGCGAGCAGCAGACACTGGCGAAGCAAGGCTCGGTGACTTCTTCCTAAAGTATTCGGCATTGTTCTTTCCGATCCGTTGGCGCGAACGCACTGACATCTTAGTAACGACGTAGCTGTGTGTCTGTTACAAAGATGTACGCCTGCAGCGGATTGTGACCGATAGCACGAAAGCCACCGCTAGTACCCGAGCGCCAGCCCCGTCCGCTGCCGCGGATCATTCGCTCCGTAGAACCGATTGCGCGCGACCGGCTTCGCATTGAGCGCCGGCGCGCCGATCAGGATCGCCGTCATGTGATTCTCGGGTCCCGACTCCGTGAACTCATGTCCCATGTCGAGCAGCACACGGCGCGAGTCCGGGCTCAGCGCAAATCGCTCGACCGATGTCGTCTCCGGTTGCCACTGCTGATGAATCCGCGGTGCGTCGACCGCTTCCTGGACGTCCATCCCGAAATCCATGACGTTCAGCATCGTGAGCAGCACTGCCGTGATGATGCGACTGCCACCCATGGTGCCGACGATCAGCCACGGCTTGCCTGCGCGCGTCACGATCGTCGGCGTCATCGAGCTCAGCGGCCGTTTGCCCGGCTCGATCCTGTTGGCAGCGCCCTGCACCAGCCCGTAGAGATTCGGCGCTCCGACCTTGGCGGTGAAGTCGTCCATCTCGTTGTTGAGCATGATGCCCGTGCCTGCGGCCGTGACGCGCGCGCCGAACCAGTCGTTCAGCGTGTACGTCACCGACACTGCGTTGCCCTTCGAATCCGCGATGGAGTAATGCGTCGTGTGGGTGCCTTCGTGCGGCGCGACGCCTGGACTGATCTTCGAGGAATCCCCTGCCCGCTTCGGGTCGATCACGGTGCGGATCTGTTGTGCGTACTTGCGATCGAGCAGCCGATCGAGCGGATTCTTCACGAACTCCGGATCGCCCAGCAGATGATTGCGATCGACGTATGCATGTCGCATCGCTTCGATCTGATAGTGCAGCGCTTGCGCGGAGCCGTGCCCGAGCTCGCGGAGCGGGTACCCCTCGAGAATCAACAGCAGCTGGCACAGCGTGCCCCCGCCCGAGCTCGGTGGCGGCGATGACACGATGTGAAAATCGCGATAGTCGCACTCGAGGGGTGGGAACTCGCGCGTCTGGTACGCATCGAGATCCGCTTGCGTGATGATGCCTCCGCCGCTCTTGCTCGCCGCGACCAGCGCCGCCGCCACGGGGCCTTTGTAGAAACCCGCAACACCGAGCCGCGAAACCGCACGCAGCGTGCGCGCGAGATCGGACTGAACCAATCTGTCTCCCGCTACATATCGCTCGCCGTGTTTCAGGAAGATCGCGGCGGACGGCGCGTCCTTGCGAAAGTCCTCGGTCGCTTCGTTCAGCAGATCGACATCGCCCTGGTCGAGCACGAAACCCTGCTCCGCAAGAGCAATCGCCGGTGCGATCAACGCCGCGCGGGGCAACGTCCCATATTTCTCGCGCACGTACTCGAGGCCCGAGACCGTGCTTGGCACGGCGACCGCGAGATGTCCGCGAATGCTGCGATCCGGGCTGACGTTGCCATTCGCATCGAGATACATGTCCGCCTTCGCTGCAAGCGGCGCCGTCTCGCGAAAGTCGATGAACGTCTTGCGACCATCGGCAAGCTGGATCGTCATGAATCCGCCGCCGCCGAGATTGCCCGCGGCAGGAAACGTCACAGCGAGCGCATAACCGACGGCAATGGACGCGTCGATCGCGGTCCCGCCGCGTTTGAGGATATCGACGCCAACGCGCGTCGCGAGGTGCTGCGCGGAGACGACCATGCCGTTCTCCGCCGCGACGGGAGCGGTGGAAGCGGCATGAATCGCTTCTTGTGCGAACAGAGCGATCAGCAGGACGAGTGTGACCCGAGCGGTACTCATAGGAGTGCTAGCATGCCACGACTGAATTCCATGCGAGGGATGCGGCGTGAAGACATGGGGTATATCGGCAGCGGCGCTTGCGGTAGCGACCGGCATGTGGGCAGGAGACGCGAACACGGCAGATCAGTCCACGCGAGTCACCGCGCTCGCGGACACGTACGTCGCCGAGTTCGTCAAGGCCTTCCCTGAGCAGGCGATGTTCAGCGGCATGACGCTGGCGCATCACGATGGCCTGAGCGACAACTCACTAGCCGCACTGGCACGCTGGCAAGCGCTGGAGGACGGCTGGTCGAGCGAGCTCGCGAGGATCGATTCGGCGCAATTGTTCGGCAAGCCCGAGTGGGTCGCACTCGGCTTCTTGCGCGAAGCGGTGGAGTCGTCGCGTCAATTGCGCGTCTGCAGGTACGAGCTGTGGCCGGTGAATCAACTGTCCGGCTGGCCGTTCCTGATGACGCAGCTCGCCGCCATTCAACCGGTGGGTTCGGAGCAGGCGCGCCGCGAGGCGCTGGCGCGTTGGGGCAAGCTGCCGCGTTACCTGTCCAACGAGCTGGACAATCTGCGCGAAGGCCTGCGCCGCGGTTACACCACTCCCAAGCCCAATGTGCAGCTGTTCATCGAACAGATCGACGACATGCTCGGCAAGCCGGTCGAGGAATGGCCCCTGTACAGTCCGGCATCCCGGGATGACTCAACTCAATTCAAGCAAGCCTGGACCACGCTGCTACGCGAACAGGTCAAGCCGGTTGCCGAACGTTACGCCCGGTTCCTGAAGGACGAGTATCTCGGCAAGGCGCGCGAGGCCATCGCAATCACGGGCAACCCCAACGGCGAGCAGTGCTACCAGGCCTCCTTCCGCAGCTATACGACGCTGGATCGACCAGCGAAAGAAACGTTTGAGCTGGGGCGGCGCGAAGTGGAGCGCAATCTGGCCGCCGCGCTGGCGATCGGCAAGAAGGATTTGCAGGCAAACGATCTGCCGGCATTGCTGCAGCGGTTGAAGGAAGATCCCGCGAACCACTTCACCAGCCGCGAGCAGTTGCTGACGTTTGCACAGTCAGCGGTGGGCCGCGCCCGGGATCACATGTCCAAGTGGTTCTCGCGCGTGCCTGCGGCGAAGATCATCGTCGAACCCTATCCGGACTTTCTGGAGCGCACCGCCAACGACAGTTACTGGCCCGCAGCCGAGGATGGCAGTCGGCCGGCGATGTACCGCATCACGCTGTATCCCTACGCTCAGGGCACGCGCTCGAACGCCGAGATCACCGCGTTCCACGAAGCGTATCCGGGGCATCACCTGCAGCTCGCGATCGCCGCCGAGCGTCCCACGGCACATCCGATCACGCGGCTGGTCGGCAACTCGGGATTCGCTGAAGGCTGGGCGCGTTACGCGGAAGCGCTCGCGGAAGAAATGGGTCTGTACAGCTCCAACTACGCCCGCGCCAATCGACGTTTGTGGCCGGCGCGCGGCATGGTGATCGATCCGGGCATCCACATGTTCGGCTGGACGCGCGATCAGACGGTGAAGTTCGTCGCCGAGAGCGGCCGCTTCGACGATGCGACCGCCCGGTCACTGGTGGATCGTGTGGCGATGTGGCCGGGTCAGCTCACGGCCTACGACACCGGCGCGCTGGAATTTTTCTCGCTACGCAAGCAGGCGCAGGAAACACTCGGCTCGCGCTTCGACATTCGCGAGTTCCACACGGTCGTGCTGGAGAACGGCACGGTGACGTTACCGATGCTGCGCGAGCAGGTGACGCACTGGTTGAAGAGCAAGGGCGGGGTTGCCAAGCCCTAGGGGATCTTGTCTGATGCCATTGGGCGCTTCCTTCCGTGAGGCGATGCCAATGTCGTTGAGGAAGGAGAGAGTGGTGGGCCGTATAGGACTCGAACCTATAACCAACTGATTAAGAGTCAGCTGCTCTACCAATTGAGCTAACAGCCCACGCGATCCCTGTTATCCATCGTGAAGATGGGGTGGACGATGGGACTCGAACCCACGACGGCCGGAATCACAATCCGGGGCTCTACCAACTGAGCTACGTCCACCATCGTCCAATCGTTCCGCCGGTCGCGTATCTGGCGCGCCCGGCAGGACTCGAACCTGCGACCCCCGGCTTAGAAGGCCGGTGCTCTATCCAGCTGAGCTACGGGCGCATGGCCTTTCGCCGAGTGGTCGGGGCAGAGGGATTCGAACCCCCGACCCTCTGCTCCCAAAGCAGATGCGCTACCAGACTGCGCCATGCCCCGTACCCGGGGGCGCGAATGATACGGAAAGAGCGCACCCGTCGCCAGTGATTCGCCGCGGGCACCGGCCCGGGCTCAGCCCCGGCGCCAAGTCGTTGTGCCGTCGGGCTTATCTTCCAGGATGATGCCGGCCTGCGTGAGCTCGTCGCGGATCCGGTCCGACTCCTTGAAGTTCCGGGCGGTGCG
>Ga0075419_10003143_pt1 | contig 10573 bp, 9 predicted proteins | sample SoiMetdeltSBSDD3_FD_76900 | JGI IMG/M metagenome (GOLD analysis project Ga0075419, IMG submission 76900) | Bulk soil microbial communities from a Populus tree surrounding site in Tennessee, USA - Soil MetaG P. deltoides SBSDD3 | ecosystem: Environmental > Terrestrial > Soil > Tree plantation... | reverse complement strand
CGGGTTGGGGGTGATGCCGGCGAAATAGGCGACGTTGCCGTGCACGACCGCCTGGCTGATGATCGGTTGACCGCGATTCTCGTTTGATATCTGTCTAATTTCGTGGCGTATGATCGACATGATATTCCCTTCTGTGGATTGAGTGCCTCGAAGGCCAGAGGCCCACACCAATTGGCGGGCACCCCTATCTTTCCGCCCTCCAGCGCCGGCCTTTTTGGGGCCGCTTACTCGAATGGAAGCATGACGATCGAGCCCGTTGTCTTGCGTCCGCCGATGAACTTGTGCGCGGCTGCAGCCTCCCGAAGCGGAAAGGTTTTGACGACGTTGCTCGCTACGACCCCCCGTGCGACCGCATCGAACAGGGATTTTGCTCCGGCGTCGATTTCTCTTCGGTTCGGCATGTAATGCGAAAGCGCGGGACGGGTGATAATGAGAGACCCGCGAACGCCCAGATCTTCGATGAGGTCGATCGGATCAGGAACACCTGACGCCTGGCCGTAAGCTGCGCACATACCGACCAGCCGTAGGCAGTCGAGTGACCTTTGCAGCGTGTCCTTACCGATCGACTCATAGACCACGTCTACGCCTTTTCCGTCAGTAATCTTACGGGTGATAGCCACGAAGTCTTCGGTCGAGTAATTGATGACGTGATGGCAACCGAGATTTCGAGCGATCTCGGCCTTCGCGTCGGTACTAACAGTACCGATCACAGTGGCTCCGAGATGCCGCGCCCAAGGACAAAGGATATGGCCCATGCCACCGGCAGCCGCATGGATCAGAACATAATCTCCCGGCTGCACCTTATGCGTTCGATGCAGTAGATATTGCGCCGTCATCCCCTTCAGGATTAGTCCTGCCAGGTGAACGTCATCCAATGCCAAGTCCTTCGGAACCTTGATCAACTTGTCAGCAGGGTAAAGACGCTCCTGACTATAGGCGCCGAGTGGGGGAAGGCAGGTGCAAACTCGCTCGCCGACCGAGAACTCGGTGACGCCAGGACCCAACTCCTCGATCTCACCAACTCCTTCGAAACCGACAACAACCGGAGGATCGCCGACGATCATCGGGTGCGGGATACCTGCTCGATGGTACGTATCAGCAAAATTCACGCCGACGGCCGTGCTGCGAAGACGTACCTGGCCGCGGCCGGGGGCCCCGACCTTGATCTCCTCCCACACGAAGTTGTCGGGTGCGCCTTTCTTGTAGATTATCGCCGCCATTCCCATGATGCGTTCCTCCTGTTGTTGGGCGCATTCTTGCGGCGAGGTTCGCAATTGTCTCGCGCGAACGGTTCGGCCTATGCCGAACTGTTTTCGATTGATACGCTTCCGGTATCAGCGATAGGGTTAAGGATGGTCGCGGCGGCAAATCTGGTGGAAGTATCCGCTCTCGTGGGTGACACTGCGCGAGCGACGATGCTTAATGCCCTTATGGGCGGCCAGTCGCTGACGGCCACTGAGCTTGCTTACTGCGCCAATGTCTCTCGCGCGACGGCGAGCGGGCACCTAAGCAAACTGGTTGCCGCGCGGCTTTTGACTGTCACTCGCGAGCGCCGTTTCAGCTATTATCGGATCGCGTCCCCGCTGGTCGCGACAATGCTGGAGAGCATCAAGGTCGTCGCCGCCATAGAGGTGCCACCCCGCCGTCAGTCGCGATCAGCAAACGACGATGCACTCCGTTTTGCCCGAAGTTGCTACGATCACCTGGCTGGTCAGATAGGAGTCGCTGTTACAGATGCACTTGTGTCCATGGGACACATCGTACTCACAGATGAAGGCGGTGAAGTCACACCTTCGGGAGAGCGTTTCCTTTCCGCGTTCGGCGTCGATCTAAGGTTGCGGACGCGGCGGATTTTCTGCCAGCCTTGTCTCGACTGGAGCGAGCGTCGTTATCACCTCAAGGGACTCGTCGGAGCTCGGATTCTGGATCGTTTATCGGAGCTCGGCTGGCTTAAATGTGTGTCAGGCAGCCGTGCACTCAAACTAACGTCGTCTGGAAAGGCGGGCCTATCCGAAACCTTCCAGATCGAGATCAACAACGAGGGTGCGCCAACCGCTCGATTATGCGCCCCACGACGGCTGACAGCCTAGGCTGAGCGAAGCGTCATCCAGCGCAAATGACGCGGGTGAGCGTTCCCACCTTTCGACGATTCTAGGTCCGGCCCACGTCCGCTTCTGGCCCAAAGCGGACATGAGCCGGTGCACTGCACATGGCCGCTTTCGGGAGTAAAGCAGACATGACCTTTTGCGGCGCGTATGTCGCCTTTTGACCCAGAACGGACATGACGTCGCAATTAATTAGTGTACTGACGCTTCGTCTGCGTCGTGTATCTTGATAAGGCTAAGCGGAAACTTCTGCTTCAATTCCATGCCTGCTTTTAATGCTTCAATATAAATTCCGTGCCTTGATTCAATTTTTCCATCGATTTCGACAACATACCATTCATGAGACAAATCGTTATTCTCGATATCGGTTTTCATGAGCCACCTCGCAATTACTGAATGACTCGACCCATCGAATTAATGATTGCTTAAATTGAGTTAATTATCTCTTAATTGGGCTGAAAAAAACTTCCACAGGGCGCGCCTGATTACCGTCACCCGACGTCCGATTCAGTTCAGAATGTACAAAGGTCGCTACTCCGTGATGGGACTGTCACAGGGGGAGAGCATGAAGGCAGCCGCGATTGCCGCCCTCGGTCTGCTCATCGTGTTGCCAGCGCACGCTCGGCAACATCATCGGGCAAGCAATCTACCAACACCTACATGCGACAACGATGGCCGCTGCACAACATTCAATGCAGGCGTCGCGCCAATTTACAGCGATCAAACAAATCGGAAAAAAACGCACGCCCCGATTGCGGTGAGTACCGCAACCAAGCCGGCGACCACGGCGCCCCCTGTTAGCAACCCCGAAGCAAAAACAAGCGAAGCTATAAGGACGACTACAGCCGTCACGCCCGCCGTACGCAACGATCCGGAAGTAACAACTGAAACTACGGTGGTTACAGCTGCGCCGACCAGCACCACGGAAATAACCATTGATGTCGTAAGGGGCACGACTTCGGTGGCCACGACAGCGACAGTCAAAGGCGCGTTAGATGGCAACGGTAACAAAGCGCCGGGTATCGTCGTGTCATCCAAGACAGGTGCCCGCGCTCGGGTTGGCATCGCTTACGCCGCACGTTTCCAAGCCTACATAAACGATTTGGAAACGAAATACGGCGCGCGCGTGCTGTTCATGGGCGGAATTCGGCCAGGGCGTTGTTTACCTGAAAGCCAACATCCCTGCGGAAAAGCTTTGGACGTGTGTCAGCTCGGGTGGGGGAAGGTTGATCCGCGCTGTAATTTGCCCGATCGCGTCACCCTAGGTCGGATTGCGGCTGCACACGGTCTCTTTGAAGGTGGACGCTGGTGTCATTCGGATTATGGCCACGTCCAGACCAGCGTGACCGCTGCCGCTTGCGGCGATAGCCCCTTTCGCATCGTGCGGCGAGCAGCGCCTGAACCAGCCGCTGACAACTCACGTCCCTAGTGGGGATGTCCGCTTTTGGGGGTAAAGCGGACATGGGTTGATGCACCGCAAATGTCCGCTTTTGACCCAAAGCGGACATTTACGCCTCTGCTATTGGACCACAGTCCAACTCGCGCACCCTTTCATCGTACATCAATATCGACCTTCAAACGGGGGGCCCTCAGCAATGAATGCCGTTACCCCGTCAGAAGAAATCAACCGCGGGCGTCGCCGCTTTGTTGGAGCGGGTGCTACGAGTATTGCCGTGGCCTGTCTCGGCAGCCTGCTGCTTCGCGCAAATCTGGCCATGGCAGCGGAAGGTGATGCTATCCGTCCATTTCGCGTCAACATCCCGGAGGATCAACTCGTCGACCTCCGACGGCGCATCGCCGCGACGCGTTGGCCTGACAAGGAAACCGTCGCGGATGAGTCGCAGGGTGCTCAGTTGGCCAAGTTGCAGCAGTTGGTACGCTACTGGGGCAGCGGCTACGACTGGCGCAAGGCGGAAGCGAGGCTGAATGCCTTGCCGCAGTTCATCACGACGATCGATGGCGTGGACATTCACTTCATCCACGTACGTTCGCGTCATCCGAATACGCTCCCGATCATCATCACGCACGGCTGGCCGGGATCCATCATTGAGCAACTCAAGCTCATCGATCCACTTACGAATCCGACTGCGCACGGCGCTAGCGCCGAAGACGCATTCGACGTCGTCATCCCGTCTTTGCCGGGCTATGGCTTCTCCGCTAGGCCAGCCGAGACCGGTTGGGGCCCGGACCGCATTGCGCGCGCTTGGGCCGAACTGATGAAGCGTCTCGGCTACGCCCGTTACGTCGCCCAGGGCGGTGACTGGGGCTCCCCCGTCACCAGCGCGATGGCGCGCCAGGCTGCGGCAGGATTACTCGGTATCCATATCAATTTGCCGGCGACAGTGCCGCCCGAGGTCGCGGCAGCGATCGGCGGCGGACCCGTGCCGGCGGGACTGTCCGAAAAGGAACGGGCTGTACTTGAAGGCCTCATGACGAACGCGAAAAAGGGAAACTCAGCGTACTTCACGATGATGACCGCGCGGCCGCAGACGGTCGGTTATGGCGCGACGGATTCGCCGGCCGGCCTCGCCGCATGGATCCTCGTGCATCCGGGTTTCGCGCAGTGGGCATACGGCGACGATCCAGAAAAATCGCCTACGAAAGAAGACGTGCTGGACAACATCACGCTGTACTGGCTGACGAACACCGCGGCCTCGGCAGCGAGGTTGTACTGGGAGAACGGCGCACGAGGCAGCGTCATTGTTGCGGCCGCGCAGAAGACTGGCGAGATCTTGCTCCCGGTCGCAATCACGGTCTTTCCGGGCGACGTTTATCGAGCCCCGGAAACATGGGCCCGGCGCGCTTATCGCAACTTGATTTACTTTCACGAGGTCGAGAAGGGCGGACACTTCGCCGCTTGGGAGCAGCCTGAGCTTTTCAGCGCGGAGCTCAGAGCCGCCTTTAGATCACTTCGGTAGTTACACGCCTTAGCGGTGAACGGTGGCAGGCGATTCAAACAATGTGGCGGAGGGCTGCACCGAACCCTTGTCTCCATTCAATCCGGGCGTGGCCGTTCAAGGGCCTGACCCGCCCTTGAACGTCCTACGGTTTCTCGTTTCGAACGATGTATGCCGTCGGCCGCCGTAACAGCCTCCACGTCCATACGCCGAGAGGCCACAAGAGGGCTGCGATGGTCATCGAGGCAAGCACCGCAGCTACCGGCCGGCTGAAGAACGGAAGGATGCTGCCGTCGGACTTGATGAGCGAAGTCACGAAGCTCTGCTCCACCATTGTCCCCATGACGATGCCGAGCACCATCGCCGCGACGGGATAGCCGTTGCGCTCCATGACATAGCCGATGACACCGAAAGCGGCGACGGTGATGACTGCGAAAAGGTTGTTGCCCGTTGCGAACGCACCGACCGCGCACAGAAGCACGATGACCGGCATCACGGATGCGCGCGGCGCCCGCAACACCAGCGCGGCGACGCGGATCATCGCGATTCCGAGCGGGATCATGATGATGTTGGCGATGATGAAGATGATGTAGAGCGCGTACATGCTGGACGCACGCTCGGTAAAGAGCGTGGGACCTGGGTTGAGGCCCTTCATGTACAGCACGCCGATCGCGATGGCGGTGATGGTGTCGCCCGGGATGCCGAACAGCAGCGAGGGAACCCAGCCGGAAGCGAGGCTCGCGTTGTTGCTGGCGCCGGCTTCGATCAAGCCCTCCGGGTGCCCAGTGCCAAACTTCTTGGGCTCCTTCGAGAAGCGCTTGGACATGGAGTAGCTGACCCATGCCGCCATGTCGGCTCCGGCACCGGGCAGCACGCCGATGATGATGCCCACGATGTTGCCGCGCACCTGTGGCGCGACGTATTTCTTCGTCAGCGCGATCTGGCCCTTGAGAATGCTGCCGAAGCGGCGATAGGGCAGCTTGGGCGGCTCGGCCGTGAGCATCGCCCGCATCACCTCCGAGACGGCGAACACGCCGACCAGCGCCGGGATCACTTCGATGCCGCCGAGGAGGTCGGTGATACCGAAGGTGAAGCGGGGGGTGCCGGCGGGGTTCTCGATGCCGATGCACGCAACGAGCAGCCCGAGCAGCATGCTGGCGATCGCCTTCACCGGCGAGGAGCGCGCGACCATGGTCGCGCACATGAGACCGAGGAATGCCAGCCAGAAATACTCGTAGGTAGAGAAGTTGAGCGCCATCTCGGCCAGTGGCGGCGCCAGAACGATCAGCGAGAGCGTGCCCGCGATGCCACCGAGCGCGCTGAACCACACGCAGATGCCGAGCGCCATCTCGGGCTGGCCCTTGCGCGTCATTGCATAGGCTTCGTCGGTATAGGCGGCAGACGCCGGCGTGCCAGGGATGCGCAGGAGCGCGCCGGGGATATCGCCGGAGAAGATGGCCATGGCTGAGGCCGCAATGATGGTCGCAACCGCCGCGATCGGCGAGAGATAGAAGGTGACTGGCACGAGCAGCGCCGTCGCCATCGTCGCCGAAAGGCCGGGCAGTGAGCCGACCACCAGTCCGTAGATCGAGGCGAGTAGGATCGCCAGAAGGACATCGGTCTGCATCACCAGGCGGAAGGCCTCCAGGAGTGTGCTCATGTCAGGGCAACCCCAGCCATGGCATGGGCAGAAGGCCCGACGGCAACGGCACGCGCAGCAGTTTCGAGAACACCAGATTGACGAGCAGCGGCGCGCCGATTGCCAGCGGGACCGCGAGGCGCAACCGCGCACCCAATGCCAGCGACGTGGTCAGCACCAATGCCGCAGCCGTCGGCAGAAAGCCGATCCGGTCGACCGCGAGAACATAAAACAGCAGCAATGCCGGCGGCACCAACGCCCTCAGGCCGCGCCACCAATTATGCGAGTGGTCCTCCGCAACAGTGTCGGTAGCAATCTGGCTGGTGATCTTGGCGAGGTCGGCTTCGGCCTCCTCTTCGTACCGGCGACCGATGCCGAAAGCGATCATGCCCCCGCAGACGGCGAGACCGATGCCGACCACGAGCGGAAACACATTGGGGCCGATCTGCTGGCCCGGCACGGGAGGCAGGCGCGAGCCGCCATAGGCCGCCAAACCGCCGAGGGCGACCATGAACAGGCCAGTCACACGGTCGGAGAGCTGCATGCGCTTCTTGGATGGTATGGCGACGCAACGATTCCGGGGCCCGCTTAGCGCGAGCCCCGGACCTTCTTGGCTCAGCTCTTGGCGAGACCGGCCGCCTTCATGGCGACACCCATCGCCTTGTTACCCTCGTCCATGAACTTGGCGAAGCCCGCACCGTCGGCCCATCTCACGCCGAAGCCGCGATTGGCCATGAACTCGCGGAACTCGGCGGCCTCGTTGACTTTCTTGAGCGCGGCCGTCATTGCGTTTGCGATCTCGGCAGGCAGTCCCTTGGGCGCTGCAAATCCGCGCCAGGCACCAGTGGTGTAATCGATACCCATCGCCTCCTTGAGCGTCGGCACGTCCTTGAAAGACGGGTTACGTTCGGCCGCCATTATGGCGAGGCTCCTCGCCTTGCCGGCCTCGATCAAGGCGCGGGCTTCCGGTACCGAGCAAGTGACAATGTCGAGGCCGCCGGCGGCGAGATCCTGCATGGCGGGCGCGGCGCCGTTTGAGGGCACCCAGGCCACATGATCGGCCTTGAGCCCCATGGCCTGCAACCAGCCCACCAACGCCAAATGCCAGATGCCGCCCTGGCCAGTGCCGGAGGCTTTAAGCTTGCCGGGCGGGGCGGCTTTGATGGCGTCGGCCAGTTCCTTCACCGTCTTGTAGGGGCTGCCGACATAGACTTGGATCCCCGGCGGATCCTCGTTCATGAGCGCAAGCGGCGTGTAGCTGTCGGGCTTCAGTTCGGTGAGGCCCTGCCAGTGCATCATCGAGATTTCAACCGTGACTATGCCGAGCGTGTATCCGTCGGGCGCCGCGGTTGCGATCGCCGAATGACCCACCACACCGGAGCCGCCGGTGCGGTTGACGACATTGAAGGGCTGTTTGAGCTCTTTCTCGAGCACCGCCGCAACAATGCGAGCCGTCGCGTCCGTGCCCCCGCCGGCGCTCCATGGGCAAATGACGGTGACAGGGCGGCTTGGCCAAGCCTGAGCGCGCGCTGGCTCCAGTCCTAGCATCGCGACAGCGCCCGCAGCCGCACCACCGATCATAAGGTCGCGGCGCGTGTATCTGCTCATTGTTGTTTCCTCCCTGCGTGACTACTGCCATGAGCATACCGCAGCGTTGGCCAAACACCACCCATCGGGAGCACCGCCTTCGTGCGCTTGCGCAGGTGATTTTGGAGTCTTCCGTTCGACCGACTCACCTATCTAGGCGGACAACCGTCGCGCCGCGCATGCAGAATTTCCGGATGTGCCTTCAGATCAGCCTAAGCGCCGTTGAAGACGATGTTTCCGCGCTCCATCACGTAAGCGCGGCTCGAAGATCAAGCGCCAGTGTCGCCAGCATTGTTACCGGTGCGAGTTGCCCTTCAGCGTGACCACCACGGCGTGTGAGCGAATCCGTAGTTCCCCCAGAATCCGTGGTAGCTGAACCGCTCATAGGCTGAATAGTCACAGCGATTCGGACCGCAGTATGCGTCGTAGCCGTGACCCGAAGCGGACAAGTAGTCGCGCCGATAGGCGCGCCGATGCGCTCTGCGATTGACACCAGCATCCACCGCGGAGGCACTCTCCATGGACAGCGATACCTTTCCCTCGGGCGAGAGGCGAAGCGAGAGGGGAGTTGCACACAAAATGCAGCCGAGGAGTGCAGTTGCTCCGACCGTTACCGCTTTCGACATTGCGACCTCCAAGTACACCTCCTCCCCGCAAAACAATGACGCCACACGTTGAGCTCGCATTGATCCCAGGTCAAGAACCGACGCGATTGAGTTTTTCGGTGCGCGACTACCAAAACATCACAAAGGTATGCAACGTTTTGTTATTCAGTTGAGCAGCCGCGGTCCACGTCCGCTATTGGCCCAAAGCAGACGTGGTCACGTGCACTGCACATGTCCGCTTTTGGGGGTAAAGCAGACATGCCCTATTGCACTGCATATGTCCGCTTTTTACCCAAAGCGGGCGTTCCCGGTTGCGGCCCGCGTTCCTAGTTCAGATCAGAGAATTTTTCGATCCTATAAGGCCGCCTTTCACCACCACGCGCGGCCTCGACACAGTGTCTGGCAAGCGTTGCGCGTGGACACGTTGTAAAATGTGGCGCTGTTGCAGTCGCCGAACCAACTACCCGAGACAAGCCTAACAGGTTGGCCGGGAACCCAATGAAGGCAAGCGGGCGTCACACCATCGTAGCGAAATCCGTTGATAACAAATTGGCCGCTGTAAGGCGGTGCAACAAGCTCAACGACATGTGGGCTCGGCGGCAGGTGGTGTCGGTGACGATGCCGCGCGTAGCCTGCCTCGTCTGCGAAGGTAGGCTGACAAAGCAACAGGGTTAAGCAGGTCACGGATGCCAGACGGAAGGTCATTTTGGTTCCCTTCTCGAAAAAATCTCGTTGGGGCTATGGCCGCTTGGAAGCTCCCGGAGATTGACCTGAACTGGCCTCGCCTGCAACGCGTTTGGTTCAGCACTAATGTCCGCTTTCGGGGGTGAAGCGGACATTCCAAAGACCAATGTTTGCCTCTGACCCTGGCTGATATTTGGTTATCCAACCCGCGATCATTTCGGACCGCTGAGGTCGGGGACTTCTATGCCAAGCGCCGTAGCCAAATCGATTTGGTGATCCTGCTCCTGCACCAGGATCTTACGAATCTGCTCCGCCATCGCATATTCTCCAAGCGATTCACATTGCCGCACACGGTCGCGGTAATTGCGAATCGTTTCGTTCTCGTTGTCGAGATCGTATCGGAGCATGTCTTCCGGATTCTTCGATGTGCGTACAGGCTTTGGGGTAACCACAGGCATTTTACCAAGGTAATCGATCTGCCGCGAAAGGATCAGTGCATGATCGAGTTCCTGCTTGGCGTGGACCTCAAGTTGGGCAGCGATGTCCATATATTGGGCGCCGCTCAGCACCTGAGAATAGACCACGTAAGCGATGATTGCCTGATATTCGCGAGCAAGATCTTCGTTCAATAGTTCAGCGAGGCGGTCGCGGGAAATTTTGCTTTCGTCTTCGTCGGATTTGGACTCGGACATTTGATTCCTCCGTTGAGAGTCTTGGCCTTCATCGTGCGGGCGCATCAATTTCTATGCGCCAATGTGCGGAGACCCAGCGTGAGGATCCAAGTGCTCTTGAAAGTGTCCAGCATCTGCTGCTCTGCGAAGCGAGCCATGCCTGCTGCCGATGCAGGGTCGTCCCTGGTTTGCTCTGACCTGTCAACAGTGGACCGGCCGTCGGCAGCGAGGGACATTTCGCTAGCTCGAAGGTGGTCCAAAGATTGCTGCCAGGACTTTCTTGATGCCCGTCCCGAAACTGGGCGTGTTTCCTTCCTTCATGGTAACTGTGCAGGTCATTCCTGCGCTGATAAACACGTCTGGAGGGACCTCGTTGAACCGAATG
>Ga0075419_10003142_pt1 | contig 10573 bp, 12 predicted proteins | sample SoiMetdeltSBSDD3_FD_76900 | JGI IMG/M metagenome (GOLD analysis project Ga0075419, IMG submission 76900) | Bulk soil microbial communities from a Populus tree surrounding site in Tennessee, USA - Soil MetaG P. deltoides SBSDD3 | ecosystem: Environmental > Terrestrial > Soil > Tree plantation... | reverse complement strand
TGCAACTGCAGCGGGGCGCGGGCGCGCCGCTGCCCAACGAGCCAATCAGCGCCTTCAGTACCGCAATCACGCCGTAGCCGGCGCGATCACTTCGCTGCCGGCTTAGCCCCAGGCTTCGTGACGAGCGCCGGCTGGAAAATGAACTTCCAGTCGGAGTACTTCTCCACGCCGTCGAACGAGCGGTCACGCAGCTTGAAGTTGCCCGTTTTGAACGGCTTCTCCTCGGATGCGCTGTGCACGCCGAGGATGCCCCCGTCCGGTGCTTTGACGAGTACCCATTCGTTACCCGTGATGGGATCGGGGTAGAGCTTGCGCAAATAGCGCACCGTGGCCGGTTGGCGCGGGTCTTTCAGCAGGTCCTCGAGCGAGCGCGGGTACTGGCGCTGCGGGCCGGTCAGGTAATAGCGCTGGATGGCCCTGCGGTACTGGTTTCCGACGAAGAGCAGCTCCGCTTCTTTCTCGCGCATCGTCGAGGTGTGCCAGACGTCGCCGGTGAGCGCGAGGCCGCCGGCCATGATCGCCACGAGGAAGAGCGCGGCCATGTAGGTGAACCCGCGGCTCACCATTGGGCGTATTCGGTGCCGTCGCTCGCCTTACCGGTGGCGCCGCTCTTGACGTCGTAGACCCCGGTTTTCTGCGGGTCCTCCGAACGCACCACCATCCAGGTCGTCGCGCTGTCGGTGACCGGGTCGATCGGCACCTTGCGCAGGTACTTGTCGCTCGCGAGGTGCTCCAGGCTCTCCGGGTAACGTCCCTTGTCGGCGTGGTAGCGCGAGATGGCGTCGCGCATCTGGAATAGGTTCTCCTTAAGCACCGCTTCCTTGGACTTGTCGACGCTGCCGAAGTAGCGGGGCAGGGCGAGCGTGAGCAACGTCGCAATGACGGCCAGCACGACGAGGAGCTCGATGAGCGTAAAGCCGCGGCGCCTCACCATTCTTTGTACGGGCGGCCGTTGATACCTGTTCCCGCGCTGAGCGAGTAAACGTCGAACACGTCGTCACCGTCCGCCGGCTCGTTCGCGGGACTGGCGTACGAGCGTTTGCCCCATGTATCGGCGTTGGCGAGCTGCGGATCGGTCGCGAAGGGGTCGCGCGGTATGCGGCGCAGGAAATAGACGCGCTCCTTCTTCGCGCTCTTCTGGTCTGGCACGCCGTCGACCAAGGCGGCGAGACGCGGCGGGTAGCCCGACTCGCCCACGCGCTTTTCGATGCGCCCTTCGTCGGAGGCCTCCTTGTACGCGTCGATGGCCTCGCGAATTTCGCGCAGCGCGCGGCGCAGGTCCTGCTCTTTCGCGCGCTGCGCCACGAGCTCATGCAGCGGCAATGCGACCGAGGCCAATATCGCGACGATGGCCACGGTGATCACGAGCTCGATGAGCGTGAAGCCCTTCATTGGCCGGGCGGGCGCGCGCCGCCAAAGGGCACCATAGGCACCACGGGCGCGGCGCCTGGCGTCGGCGTGGGCGCAGGCTTCGCGCCTTCCTCGCTCGCGGGCTGCGCGGGGACGGCTTGCGGCGGCGATATCGACTGCGGAATGGTGAGCGGGGCAATCGGTCCGGGACGCGCACCCGTCGACGCCTCGGTGCCAGCGGCGAACTCGATGGCGCGCGCATCGGGACGCGCAAGCGTGCGCAGGACGCGAGGCGTGATGAGCAGCACGACCTCCGTGCGTCCGATGCTGTCGCGCGTGTGCGAGAAAAGGCGGCCGAGCACCGGCAGCTCGCCCAGGCCCGGCACGCGATTGGCGGTGCGGCGGTCTTCATCGCTGATGAGGCCCGCGAGGATCTGGGTCTCGCCGTCGCGCAGCCGTAGGTTCGTGGTCGCGTTGCGCGTGCCGATCTGGTAGGCCAGCGTGTTGGAGTTGGTGCCGCGAACTTCGCGCGCGATGTTGCTCACCTCTAGGCCCACCTTGATCGCGACCTCGTCCTCCAGATGGACGAGCGGCTCGACCTCCAGGCGCAGGCCGACGTCGAGGTAGGTCACCGACTCGGAGATGAACCCGCCGGTGGCGGCCGCGGTAGTGGTGATCACCGGCACGCGATCGCCGATGTGGATGCGCGCCTTGTCCTTGTTCTTCACACGGATGCGCGGGTTGGCGAGCACGGTGGTGGCGGTATCCTCCTGGCGCAGCTGCAGCAGGAAGAGCGGATTGGTGAAGTTGAGCTGCACGAGCTCCGAGCCGCGGTTCAGCCACTCCGGCAGCGTGACCTGTCCGGGTACGCCCTGCGCCCCGACCAGGCTGTACGCAACCGACTCGGGGTAGCGGATGCCGAGCTCAAGGAGCCGGGTACGGCTGACCTCGAGCACCTCGACTTCGAGCATCACCTCCGGCTCGGCCAGGTCCTGCGCGGCGATCAGGCGCTCGGCGAGGTGGATCGCGTGCGGCGTGTCCTTCAGCACCAGCAGGTTGATCTTCTCGTCGAGGAAGATGTCGCGGGTCTTGACCAGCGTCCTGATCATGTTCGCAGTCTGCTTGACGTCGGCGTTCACGAGGTAGAACGCCTTGACCACGAGCTCCTGGTGCTCGCGCAGCTTCTGCGGGGTGTTCGGATAGATGAAGACCGTGCGCTCGTTCAATACCTTGTTCTCGAGCGAATTGGCGAGCGCGACGAGGTGGATCGCCTCTTCGACGCTCGCGTTGCGGATCGCGATGCTCGTGCGTTGATCGGTGCGCACATCGCGGTCGAACACGAAGGTCACGCCGGCCGCGTTGCCGAGGATTTCGAATACCGACCGCAGCGGGACATCGCGCAGCTCGAGCGATACGGGCTTCGGCGAGGCCCTGAGCCGCGTCATCGCCGAGGGCGGTTTCGCCAGACGCTCGTCGATGCCGCGCTGTAGGCGCCGCGCATCGCGCTGCTGCGGGTTCTCGGCGAGCACCGGGCGCAGCACGTCGGCGGCCTCGCGCCAGCGTTCCTCGCGCACGAGCCGCTCCGCCGAGGCGACCGCCTCGCGATGGCGCCGGTCGGCGGCAAGGTGCTCGAGCCCCGCCGCGGCGCGGTGGTTGCTGACGTCGTACTGCTGCACGCGGCGGTAGAGCGCCTCCGCCGCCTCGGCATGCCCGGAGGTACGCAGTGTTTCCGCTTGCGCGAGCCACTGGGCAACGACGAGCGCTCTTAGCCGGAAGTACTCCGCACGCACGGCCTGATCCTCCGGATTCTCCTTGGCCGTGCGTTCGAGCAACGCCAGGGCCTGCTCGCCGCGGCCTCGATCGAAGTGCTTGCGCGCCTCCTCGATCGGCGTGGGCGTGGTGGCGCATCCCGCGACGAGGAGCGCAAGGACCAGCGTCGTTCTCATAGCAGGTCTCCGGTGGGCCGGGCGTAAAGGGTGAAGCGCAGCTGCGCCTCGAGCTGCGCGTCGTCGGCTTTTCTGCGTTCCACGCGCACCGAGTCGAGCGACGCGGTCGGCATGTCCTTCAGCACCGCCGAGACGAAGTTGCGTACTTCCGCGTAGCTGCCGCGCACCGGCAGGGTCACACGGTAGGCCCAGAGCCCCGTCGGGCGCCGCTCGAGCCGGTATTCGCCTTGGGCGACGTCGAGCCGCGCGCCGCGCGCGAGGCGATGCAGCCGTTCGAGTTCCGCGGTGAGGCCGGCGGCCGGCGGGAACAAGTTGTGGAAGCGCCGCAGCTCGTCTTCGCGACCGCCGCCCGTGACCGGCTGGTACGGCGCGCGCGAATTCAGCCGCTCGACGACCGCGCGTTGCGCGGCAAGCTCGTGCTGCGCCGGCTTGAGCGCGCTCGCCCAGAAGGCCGCGCAGGCGAGCAAGAGCCCGATGCCGAGCACGCCGGCGGCGCCGAGCTGCTGGAGCAAGGCGTTGACGCGCGCCTTCATGGCGAATCCCGCAGCACGGCCTGAATGGAGAACTGAATGCGCCGCTGCGGGTCATCGGCCTGCAGCTGATGAGTGAGGAGATGCGCCTCGCCGAGCGTGTGCGACGCGTTGAGACGGCGCACGTAATCGAACATCGCCTCGCGGCTGCGCGCTTCCAGCGTGAGGCGCAGCGTGCGGTTCTGGGCGTCGGGTTGCAGCTGCAGCAGCGCGACTTCCTTGGTCGATGCGCGCTCGAGCGCTTCGATCAGGCTGGCCCACGGCACCGTCAGGCTCTTCACGACCGCTTCGGCGGCTTTCACCTCGGCGTCCAGGCGCTCCTTCGGGATTGCGCGCGCGGGTTTGCGCTCGGCGCCGAGCATGCCGGCGGTGGCCTCGAGCCGCTGCAGCTCCAGTTGCGTGTCGCGGTATTGCATGCCGAGCACGGCGCCGACGCCGAGCGCGACGCCGAGGACGAGTGCGCCGAGCCAAAGCGGCCGGCGCGGCGCCACCAGATAGTCGAGCTCGAGCGGGCGCGGTTTCATGCGGCGAGGCGCTCCAGCCTCCAACCCGGGGCGTCGTTCGCCACCGGCGCCGCGGAATCGAGGAGCACGAGATCGGGCAGGGCGCCGCCGATGCGGTGGCGCTCACGCTCGAGAACCGCGAGCCATTCGCCGCGCGTGTTCTGCACCGCCTGCCAGCGTCCCGCGGCATACAAGGCGACGCACACGCGATCGGCGTCCGCGCGCACGATCCAGGCGCCGCTCGCCGGCACCGAGCGGCGCGCGCGATTGAATAGCCACATCAGCCCCGGCTGAACCGAAACAAGCTTTGCCCGTTTCTTGGCGAATGCGCTGCGCAACGCGACGAGCAGCGCGGTCTCGATGGCGGTGCAGAGGCGTGGCGCATCGCCGGGCGCTGGCGAGGCACGAAAGCTCCATGCCTTCGCGCGCTCGCCATAGATGCGCACGAAATGATGGCGTAGATAAGCCTCTTCCTCCGCTTGGCCGGAAAGGGCGTCGCTCCAAGGTACGACGGCGTAGCGTACGAAATGATTGGCAAGAACGAGCGTCAGGCGCGCACGCGGCAAATCGGCGCCGGCAACCTTTTGCACCGCGGCCGCCCACGGCTCGCCGCCGCCCGCGCCGTCCGTCGGCGCGAGCGTTAGGGTGAGCGGCCTAGGAAACAAAAGTGACACGGTTGATTTCCTGGAGCGTGGTCTCGCCATTGCGCACCGCCTCGAACGCCGCGTCGCGCAGGAAGCGCGTGCCGCCGCGGCGCGCCGCGTCCTTCAGCTCGCGCAGCGGCGCGCGGCTGGTGATGAGCTCGCGCACCTCGTCGTTGAGCACGAGGAGCTCGGCGATCGCCTTGCGGCCCTTGTAGCCGGCGCCCCGGCATTCGCGGCAGCCCTTGCCGATGACGAAGTTCCAGTCGAGCGTGCGCTGCGGCTCGAGCCCCGACTCGACGAGAGCCTCATCCGACGGCCGCTCGGGCTCCACGCAGTGCGGGCACACCACGCGCACCAGGCGCTGCGCGAGGATGGCGTTCAACGCGGAGACGAAGCCGTACAGGTCCACGTTCATGTGCACAAAACGGCCGATCACGTCGAACACGTTGTTCGCGTGCACCGTGGTGAACACGAGATGGCCGGTGAGCGCGGACTGCACCGCGATGTTCGCGGTCTCGGAATCGCGGATCTCGCCGACCATGATCTTGTCCGGGTCGTGGCGCAGGATCGAGCGCAGGCCGCGCGCGAAGGTGAGTCCCTTCTTCTCGTTCACCGGAATCTGCAGCACGCCGGCGAGCTGGTATTCGACGGGGTCCTCGATCGTGACGATCTTGTCCTGGCCGTTGTTGATCTCGCTGATCGCCGCGTAAAGGGTAGTGGTCTTGCCGCTGCCGGTGGGCCCGGTGACGAGCAGCATGCCGTAGGGCTCGTGCGAGAGGCGGCGCAGCCGCTTCACGTCCGCGGGTTCGAAGCCGAGCGAGTCGAGCGAGAGGCTCTGGCGCGTCGACTCGTAAAGCGACTGCTTGTCGAGCACGCGCAGCACCGCGTCCTCGCCGTGGATGCTCGGCATGATCGAAACGCGGAAGTCGACTGCGCGGCCGCGGTCGATCGCCTTGAAGCGGCCGTCCTGCGGCACGCGGCGCTCGGTGATGTCGAGCTCGGCGAGCACCTTCACGCGCGCGATCGCCTCCTCGGCCTGTTTCGCGTCCTGGATGGTCTTGACCTGCGCAAGGATGCCGTCGATGCGGAACTTGAGGACGAGGCCGCCGGGCAGGGTCTCGAGGTGCACGTCGCTCGCGCCGACGTGCAGCGCGTCGCGCAGCGTCGAGCGCACAAGCCGCACCACCTCGCTGGTCTCCTCCGCGATCGCCTTGAGCGACAGGTCCTCCACGCGCACGCGCTCGTCCTGCGTCGCGGCGACCTCGGCGCGCACCGCGTCGAGCGCGCGCAGCGTTTCTTCGTGCGCGCCGAGGAATGCGACGAGATCGCCGCGATGCACCAGCGCCCATTGGAACGGCTCGGCCACGCGCTCCTCGGCCCAGGCCTGCAGCTCGACGTCGAACGGATCGTCGAGCGCGAGGACAAGGCGACCCTCTCCCGTGCGCAGCAGCACGCAGCCGCGCTGCGAGCATTCGGCGAAGGGCAGCAACTCGAACGCCGGCTCCGCCTGCCGCAGCTCGGCCATCGCCAGGCGTGCGAGCCGCAACGTGGCGGCGAGGCGTGCGGTGAAGGTATCGGGATCTGCGTTCAGGTTCTCTTCGAGCACATCGACTACGCGACGGCGGTTGGCGCCGGCGGCGAGCCGCGCCTGCTGGATCGCCTCGGGCGTGATCGTGCTCATTGCACTCCGCCCGCGAGCTCGAAGATCGGCATGTACATGAGAATGACGATCACGCCGATCACGAGGCCGATCGCGGCCATGAGGAGCGGCTCGAAGAGCCGGGTGAACCAGTCCACCCAACGCGACAGTTCCTCGTCATGGAACACCGCGACCTGCTCCATCATCTCGCCCATGTTGCCGCCTTTTTCCGCCACCGCCAGCATGCGCAGCGCCACCGGCGTGGTGAGCCCCGCCGCCTCGAGCGATTGCGAGACCGAGCGGCCTTCGCTGATGGCGCGGCTTGCCGCCACGAGGCGGGCGCGCAGCACCGGATGCAGAAGGTCAGCGCCCATGTCGAGCGCTGCGACGAGCGGCATGCCGCCGCGCAGCAGCATGCCGATGGTGCGGTAGAAGCGTGCCAGCTGGTAAACCTTGAGGCGCTCGCCGATCGCCGGCACGCGCCACAGCGCATCGCCGAGCCGCGCGCGCAGGCGGGCATGACGCCACGCATAGACACCGAGCGCGATGGCGCACGCGACGACGCCCAGGACAATGGCGCCGTGCGCGTCCACCGCTTGACCCCACGAGAGCAGCACACGGGAAAAGAACGGTAGATCCGCGCCGCGCTCCTCATAAATGCGGCCGAACCGCGGCACCACATAAAACAGGAGAAACAGCGCGACCGTGCCGCCCACCGCCATCAGGAGCAGCGGGTAGATCGAGGCGTTGACCACACGCTTGCGCACCGATTCGATCTGCTGGGCGTAGGCGACATAGCGCGCAAGCGCCGGCGCGAGGTCGCTCGTACGCTCGGCCGCGCGCACCGTGGCGACGTAAAGCGGAGGAAAGGCGTGCGGAAACTCCGCCAGTGCGCTCGAGAACGGCCGGCCTTCGCGCAGCACGGCGGCGACGCGCTCGAGGAGCGCGCGCGATTCGCTGCGCCGCTCCTTCTGCGCGAGCGTATCGATCGCCTCGACGAGCGGTAGGCCGGCGCCGATCAGCACGCGCAGCTCCTGGCTGAACAGCACGAGCGGAAAGCGCTCGGCCGCGCCGCGCCACGGCGGCACGAAGGCCTTCGCGCGCACGCTGAGCACGGTGTAGCCGCGCCCCTGGAGCTGCTGGATTGCCGCCGCGCGATCGGCGGCCTGAAACGCCACCCACTCGACGCGGCCGTCGGAGGTGATCGCCTTGAGCTCGAAACGCATGTCCGCCTAGTGGTTGCGGATGTCGGCGTTTTCGCCCGTGCCGCCGGGCTGTCCGTCCTTGCCGTAGGAAACGAGTTCGATTTCCGACTTCTCGCCCGGCGTGCGGTACAGGTACGGCTTGCCCCACGGGTCGAGCGGCACGCCCTTGCGGAGGTAGGGTCCGTTCCAGCGCGGCTCGTTCGCCGGGCGCTCGATCAACGCTTTCAGCCCGAGCTCGGCGCTCGGGTAGCGGCCAGTGTCGAGGCGGTACTGGTCGAGCGCCTTCTCGAGCGCGTCGATCTGCGCCTTGGCCACGTTCACTTCCGATTTGCCCACCTGGCCGAAATAGCGCGGCGCGACAAAGCCCGCGAGCAGGCCGATGATGACCACCACCACCAGGAGCTCGAGCAGCGTAAAGCCTTGCGTACGCAGGGTCCTCGGACCCATAGGATCGTCCTCCCCGGGACCCTGCAGTCTAGCGCACTGCGTTGACCGTTATGCCGTTTTTCCCGATTGCTGCGCGCAGCCAGCTGACGATCGGCGAGCCCCATACTTCGATTCGGCTGACACCGGGCAGCGGCTCGTCCTGTTTGTAAAGATGTGTGTCGCCGTGGATCAGGACCACTCGTCCCGGGCGCTTGTCCCCCAAGGCGGCGAGCCGATCGCGCAGCTCGGCGAACCCGTCGCGGGGAAGGGTGATGAACGGGTTCGCCTGCATTAGCACCACGAGACCGGCGTACTTCTGCGCCTCGGCTGCCGCCGCGTCGAGCGCCGTCAGTACGGCCTTCATGCGCGGACGGTGCTCGGGATGGTGCACGTTGTTGTTGCGGCCCGGCACGTTCAGCGTGACGAAGATCCAGCCGCCGCTCTCCCAGCGCCGGTGCTCGCAGAACTCGCGCGGCGTGTCGCAGAAGATCTCGCGCCAGCGGCGCAGGCGCTCGAGCGGCTGCTTGCAGTCGCTCCATTCGTTGTCGCCCGGCACCAGGATGAAGCGGTGACGGATGCGTTCGAATTGGCGCTTGCGCTCGTACAGCCAATCGTCGGCGCAGGCGCGCGCGCTCGAGCCGATGTCGCCGAGGTGCACGACGAACGCGAGCGGCTGCGCGTTCATCTCATCGATCAGCCGATCGAGGCGCTCTACTTCATCAATGTTATAGGGCGCATCGCCGAGCACGCCAAAGGCAAGCTCGCCCTGCGCAAGCGGCGCGAGCGGCGTCGCGCACGCGGCGAGCCAGACGCTAAACGCCGTAAGCCTGGCGCAGGAGAGAAAGCGGATGGCGCTTCTCGACGCTTGCGGCCGATTCGCCCATGCCCTGCATGATGTGGCGCGCGGCGATCGGGCAGTCCGAGCTTACGTAATGGGGGTTCGCCTCGGCCATCTGGCGGAACACCGGGCGGCCGATCTTCATGGCGTTCTCGAAGTACTCGGTCTTCACGCCCCAGGTGCCGTCGTGGCCCGAGCAGCGCTCGACGATCTTCACCTGCGTGCCTGGAATCGACTCGAGCATCTCGCGCGTCTTCTGTCCCATGTTCTGTACGCGCGAATGGCACGGGATGTGATAGGAGACGCTGCCGAGCGCGTTCTTGAAATCGGTCCTGAGCAACCCGTCTTTCTTGCGCAGCACGAAGTACTCGAACGGATCGAACATCGCATCGCGCACCGCCGCCGCATCCGGATCGTCCGGATACATGAGCGGCAGCTCCTGCTTGAACATGAGCGAACACGACGGTATCGGCGCGAGGATGGCGTAGCCCGCGTGCGCGTACCTCGCGAGCACCGGCATGTTCTCCTTCTTCAGCGCATCGACACCGTCCAGGTCGCCCAGCTCGAACTTCGGCATGCCGCAGCACGCTTCTTTCTCGACTAGCTCATACGCAATCTCGTTATGCCGCAGGATGGCGAGCAGGTCGTGGCCGAGCTCGGGCTCGTTGTAGTTCGCGTAGCAGGTGCCGAAGATCGCGACCTTGCCGGGCGCGTTCTTGCCATCCTTGACCGGAAAATCGGCGCGCGCCTGCGCTTGCGAGCGGAACTTGCGTGGAGCGTACGGCGGTAGCTCCCGGTCCTTGTGCACGCCGAGCAGCGATTGCATCGCGGCTCGTGCCGGCTTCAATTTGTTCACCACGTTCACGGTTTGGGCGACCACCGGGATTGCGGCGAGCTTGCCCATCGCATCGGTGGAGGAGAGTAGACGATCCCGGAACCGGATTCCCTTCTTGAACTTGATCGCCTTGGCGCGCAGCATCACGTGCGGGAAGTCGACATTCCACTCGTGCGGCGGAACGTAGGGGCATTTCGTCATGTAGCAAAGGTCGCAGAGATAGCACTGGTCGACGACCTTCCAGTAGTCCTCCTTCTTGACCCCGTCCACCTCCATGGTCGGCGACTCGTCGACCAGGTCGAAGAGCGTCGGGAAGGTGGTGCACAGGCTGACGCAGCGGCGGCAGCCGTGGCAGATGTCGAAAATGCGCTCGAGCTCCTTCTCGGCTTTGGCCTGGTCCCAGAACTCGGGGTCCTTCCAGGCGAGCGGATGCCGGGTCGGAGCTTCGAGCGATCCCTCTCTCATCGCACGCTTTAGTCGGCGAGAGCGTCCAGCGCTTTCTGAAAGCGGTTTGCGTGGCTGCGCTCGGCTTTCGCGAGCGTCTCGAACCAGTCGGCGATCTCGCCGAAGCCTTCGTCGCGCGCCTGCTTCGCCATGCCCGGATACATGTCGGTGTACTCGTGCGTCTCGCCGGCCACCGCGGCTTTCAGGTTCTCG
>Ga0075419_10003138_pt1 | contig 10577 bp, 20 predicted proteins | sample SoiMetdeltSBSDD3_FD_76900 | JGI IMG/M metagenome (GOLD analysis project Ga0075419, IMG submission 76900) | Bulk soil microbial communities from a Populus tree surrounding site in Tennessee, USA - Soil MetaG P. deltoides SBSDD3 | ecosystem: Environmental > Terrestrial > Soil > Tree plantation... | reverse complement strand
CGCGATCGGCTCGTGGGTGACTGCATAAGGGAGGCGCACACCAGACATCACACATGCGGGCGAGCCGCGGTCGATCACCTCTTCCCCTCAAGTTGAGGCACCGCGGCTCGCCCTTCCTAACCGGCGTTCAAGTACGCGTAGCAGGTCGTCAGTCCAGCGCGCCATTCTCGAACGCCGGTTAGGGAGGCTAGGTATGCAAGTGTTCAAAGAGCCGGGCGTCTACACGCTCACGCGTGAAGACCTCAAGACGGCGTCGCCTGACAGACGGCAGCGCCACGATTGGCGGCGCGGCGAGTTCTACCCGCCGGGGCGCTACATCGTCAGCACGCACACCGACGCGGTTCGCGTGGGTGATCGCGCTGCGAAGTTTCTCGAGCTCAGCGTGCGGCACGGGCGCTACTCGCACCAGCGCGAGACCCTGATGTTCATCGAGCGTGACGGCGAGTGGACGCTCCACACGACACGCGACAACGACGGGCACAATCGCTCCGCTGTCCAGATCGAGCGCGTCAAGGCTCTATTCGTCGCGCTTGAGCGTGACGACTCTTCGGAAGCGTTCGTGCGTCTCGTCGTCTCCGAGCACAATGTGACGCTCGATGTGCTCATCCAGCTTCTAGAGAACGGCGACGTGAGCCGCGATCAGATTCGCGCCGCGACTGACACGGTGCTCCGTTCCTACGATGCCTGGGAGACCAAATGAGCGAAGACGCCGCACAAGACGCCCGCACTGAGATGCGCGAGCACGTCTACGCCTACTGCTACGGCTCACTCGAAGGTGCGACGCGCGTGCTCCTAGACGCGCTCGAAAAGCTCGACGGGCTCTACGTCGTCGAGCACACGCCGGAGACGAAAGAGCGCATCGACCGCGCAGCGAACGCGCTCAAAGAGGTTCGCCGCACGCTCGACCGGAACAAGAACCTGCTCGAAGGCAAAAAACCATGATCTGTCTCCATGGCTACGACCGACCGGAGCAATGTCGGCAGTGCCCTCAAGACGCGGTCAAGGCATGGGCGAAAGTTCGCCGCTGTGCGGCGGCGCTCGTCGACGCACGGCGGAGTGAACGCCTTGCCGCCGGACACGAGCTAATGGTGGCGCTTGATCAGTATGAGCGCGCAGAGAGTTACAGAAACGCAATGAGGTACGGACGATGACTGACATCAATGACATGACGCTCGAAGAGCTCGCCGAACGCATTCGCTCGAGCGCGCCGCATGCGTACCTGCGGATTCACAAGTCAGAGGCGGGGTGGACTGCCTTTCGCGGTGAGATCGGCGTCGTGAGCGGCATCGCAGGCCAGGGGCGGACGCTGATCGAAGCCTTGCGAGCCGTACTTCACAAAATCGAGTGGGACGCAAACGTAGACGACGGCGGACCTGAATCCGAGATCAAGCGTGGCGCGCGATGAGAAACCGCAACATGCAACGGATCGTCGAGGTCTCTTCGCCTGGCGCATTCGACCACGATCGATGTTGGGTGCGACGTCAAGCGTATGACGGCACCGTGCGCGGTCAGATGGGCGGCGCGTTCTATCAGTGCAGCCGCATGGCTCGCCGCGGCAAGCGCACGTGTTGGCAGCACGACGAGTACGAAGAACGTGCACAGAAACTGACTCGAAAAAAGGGGCTAGGAACATGAAACGCATCGTTACAACCATCGCCTGCTTGCTCGCGTTAGCGGGGTGCGTCGACGCGCGTGAGGACGCACCGCCGGACATTCGCGCCGAGCTCGTCGGCACGTACACGGGCACCTTCAGCGTCCACAACTTCGGCGATCCGAGCCGCGACACGTCTGGAACGGCGGAGTTTCGCGTGAGCCTCAACGACACCGCCGGCGCCACGTGGGTTGATCTGCTCGCCGATCCGTTGGCGCCGCGCTGTCCACCCATCACACTCTCCGTCAACCAAAACTGTGACCTCGGGTACGCGTGCGGGGTGCAGCTGTTCACGGCGTCGTGCGCCTCTGATGGCCTCACGCTCCAGACGAACGTCATCGCCGCGGTGTGGGATGGCGTGAACCGGTTCTACCTCGAAGAGTCCGTGGACGTCCGAGACAGCGCTGACAATACCGCCTACCTCATGGCGACCTTCGACGGGCGCAAATGAGCCGGCCGCGTATCAGCGTCCGCGCAAGCACCTACAAGGAACTGCGCGGCTTCATCGTCACGGCAGGACGCGGCCGGGATACCTACTTCGTTCGCACGCGGGAGATCGCCGACATGATCGCCGCGATCGTCCGCATGCCGATCTACTGGGAGGGCGACGAAGCGGCCCGCCGCCTGCTCAGCAACACGATCGGTCACCTCATTCTGCTCGAACGACCCAACGAACAGTTGAAGAGCGTCTGAATAATATGTGGACACGATCGTCTAAGAGGTAACGGCCGAATCGTCGGCCGAGACAAGGGGCTAGATGAAACTCGTCAACCACACGCAGTACGACACCACGGCGCTGCGCCGTCTCGTGCAGGCGGTCTACGCGGTGCACCGCAATACCGAAGGGCCACACAACCGGTGGGAGCACATGGTTGTAACCGTCAAGTCGAGCAAGAGCGACCGCTACTCCGGGCTCGCCTCGATCGGTGTCCGACATCACGGCACGGTGGTCGTACGCCACGGCACGCGCATTCTCTTGCGCCTCCCGAAGCACGAGCGAGTGCTGCGCGCGCCGTCGACACGTGTCGATGGTCCCGGACCGTGCACGGCGTGCGGCGAGGCGTTCAACAACCGGTTTCATAGCCACGATGCCACTGGCGGCGTGGTCGTCTACTGGTTCCACCAGTGCGCGGCCAAGCCGAAACACAAGCGCGTCGCTGGACGGCAGGCCTCGGTGCGCACGACGGCCGTCCTCATCGAGCATGAGCTGAGACACAGCTACGGTGAGCGCCATCGTCGCGGCCACTCGTGCATGGGGTCTCAGTGGGATCCCTCGCACGAAGAAGTGCAGGCGTGGACGGATGGCATGTTCCCGGGTGACGTCATACCGCTTGCGGCACCCAAAGCCACGCCTGTGCGTGACCTTCAGAGCGAGCGCTACACGCGCACGCTAGAGCTCGAGAAAGCGTGGACGAGCAAGCTCAAGCGAGCACAGACGGCGCTCAAGAAGCTCCGGCAGCGCAAGCGCTACTACGAGTCGGCGATGGCTGCGAAGAAAGGCACGACCACATGACCGACGAGAGAGAAGACGGCGCGGACCGCGCGCACATGGCCGATCTGCGTGAGCGCCTCGGTCGCGAAGAGGTGGCACTGCAAGCGCGCGACGAGGCGCTCCGTCTATGGGCGTGGGAGCCGAGTCCAACACGCGCGGGCGAGAACGCCGGAACACGCACCGAAGGACGCCGGTTTGCGACTGAGATGCGCACTTGGCTCGCGCGGCCCGGATACGTCGTCGTGACCGCGCTCGGCAAGTCGTCAAACGGTACTCGCGTCGACGGCAATGCGCATGTCGAGCGCGTCACGTTCAAGATGTTGCGCTTCAAGATGAACCCACTGAACCGAGATCGAACGCTCGTGGTCGCGCTCAACTGCGCGTTCACGCGCTACCGAAGCGCCGCACGCGAGCTTCAGATTCAAGCAGCCTATTTGAATGGTCTGAGCCCGTTCGCGCCAATCGTCGTCCTCATCACCGAGGACGATTACCACGCGTACTTCGCTGCACACGACGTCGAAGACGACATCGAAGATTGAGGTTGCTAGCAGACTGTCCACATAGTAATAGTCACGATCGGATCGTCGGCCGAGTTCTCGGGCTCGGCCCTCTGAAGCGGTCATCAAGCGTGCAGGACCTAGCCCCCCTAGTCCGCGTTTGATGATCGCTTCGGAGCGCGCACATGGCAGGTCAATGCATGCAACTCAACTGCGTTTTTTGTGGGTGCTTCGTATGCGTCTGTAAGACGTGGCCGAGAGTCATCGTGCAGGAGCGCCCAGGACGTCAACAAGTGAAGATCGGTTGCGAGACCTGCGGCCACATCGCGTGCATCTGCACGCTCAAGCGCAGACACAGCGAAGACTGCCGCTTCCGCAAAGCGGCGACGTGCACAGTCGGCATCGAATGCGAACACGGGCGCGACACCTGTCCCGAATGCGATCCGTGTACGTGCGGCGCAGAAATCGCACCAGAGGATTTCGGATGAAGCCAAATATGAAGATCGCACCCGAGGGAACGAAGCTCGAAGCAGTCAACGTCGACGTCGCGCCAAAGGTCGTCGCCCGCGTGCGCGCAAGCGACTCAGACGTCGTCGAGCCTGACTGCGGCCACAAGGCGCGAGGCGTGCCGGGCCGTTGGTACTGTTTGTCGTGCGGCAAGCGCTTCGAGATCAACGACGAGCTCGAGGCCGAAGAGCACGCGAGCGAGAATCCAGATCACGAGTTCAGTTGGCAGTGTTTCGCAGGCACGTGCGCCAAGCTCGTCGCAGCGAGGTCGCAGTAATGTACCCCTACGATTGGCCCCGCTGCATCACGTGTGGTGACTACGCGCTCGATGGCAAGGCAACGTGCGGACGCGTCGAGTGCTCGACCTCCACCCTGCCGTTGGTCGACTACGCAACACTCGAGCTCCGCATGCTCGCTGCGGCGAACGCGAACGCAAGAAAGCATCACCCACTACCGCGCTGCCTGCACGGTAACGCGCTCGCCGATCACAGTGGAGCACACCTCGAGCCGGAGTGCGGGTGCAGGCTACGACGGCGGCGAACATGAACAACGCCAAACTCGTAGCGCTCAAGACAGCGAGCGCCGAACTGAACGAAGCGAGCGACGTCCTCACCGCGCAGTGGACCGCGCTCGAAGATACGGTGCGCGCGTGCGGCATCAACTGCCATGCGTCGGTCGAGATCTCGACGCTCGCGCCGTACTACCTCGGCTGGAGCGCGTTCAAAGATCAGAAGACTGGCGGCCGACGCTGGCGCTTCTCATTCGCGCTTGGCGAGTTCGAGGAGTACGAGCCGCTTGAAGGCGCCCCGCGCGAAGTGCGCGCGCATGCCGCCGGCTACGTGCCCGATCTGCTCGACAAGCTTCACCACCGGATGACGGGACTCATCAAGGCGACGGAGGACGCCGCCGAGCGGCTGGAGCACGTTCTCGTACGTCTGCGGGGTAGCGAGTGATCGAACAAATGCTCTGGGCGTGCGGACCGCCGCTCGTGTTCATTCTGATCGTGTGGCTCTTTGACCGACGGCGGCGAACATGAACCTAGAACGCTTCGAAGCGTGGCTGCGCGAGCACGGGTACCAAGAATCGACGGTGCGCCTGTCGCTCACCGAGGCACGCCAGATCGAGCGCCTCTACAAAGAGGGTGAGCCCTTGCCTGCGGGCCTCAAGTGGACTGGCAAGCGCATGCTCGCCGCTGGCGTCGCCACAGGGCAACTGGCAGCGCAGATCAACGCACTCGCACGCGTGCACAAGGAACGCGAGCTCGGAGGACGTAAGCCAAAGAAACGCCGAAAGGCAGAAGCGCGATCGCTCGACGACGCTGGATGGAAACGGCTCGCAGCCGTCGTCATGGCTGACGATAGCGATGAGGCGCGCGTCATCGAAGTTCTGATGGCGCAAGGCATGCGTATCGGCGATGCCTTGCGTGTCGAGCAGGGTGAGCTCCGGCGTGCGATCAAGACGGGCACGCTCGACCACACAGTCAAGGGCGGCGCGCCGCGGCTCATCAAGATCGACGGCGCGTGGACGCGTCTGTGGGAGGCGTGGCAAGCCGACGAAGCGAACAAGAAGGCGCCAAACGTCGCCGGATGGCTCTGCCCCACGAACCCGAGTGCGCTGCCAGGCTCGGGCGCCTACAAGCGCGTCTCACGCGCGCTCAAAACACTCGCCAAGACCGCTGACGTCGACGAGCGCGTGTTCCTCCATCGGCTCCGCCGCACGGTTGCCGTACAGGCGTTGCGAATGGAGAAAGACATCGGCGCCGTGCAGCAGCTCCTCGGACACTCAAGCCCGCACACGACGATGCACTACCTCGACGAAGCTCGGCCCGACGATGTCGCAGAAGTGGCGAGCAAGATCCGAAAGCGCTTTCAGGAGTGACCACAAGAGGAGGAGTAGTGTCAACGACGCCGACGTCGACGGTCGTAGTCTGCGAGTGCCGCAGCACCAGCGGCGGTCAAAATCCCACCGCCGATGATCGCGCCGAGCGCCCAGTTCGAGCCGGTGATCAAATACCACCAGTCTTCGACCGGAGGCTCGTAGCCTTCCATGTCGGGATCGGGGCCTGGAGCTGCTCCACCGTCCTCGGGAGCTTGACCAAGACCGGCGAGGCCTCGAAGCCGCGTGCTCGACCACGGACGGCAGGCGTCGCGCCCGAGGCTAAAGACTCCGCGCCAGTTGCAGCCGACTTCGACTTCTCTAAGAAACACCTGCGGGTCCATGTTGAACGACCCGTACGGCCCCGGAAACGGACTTGAGCCGTCCGCTCGAGCGAAGCGGGTCTCGAAGTGCAGGTGATGCGGCATGCCCGGGAACTTGCCGTTGTTCGTGCGGCCGACGGCGCCGATGACGTCGCCGGCAGCGACCGCCTGACCGCGCGCGACGTGCGTGCGCGCGAGGTGCGCGTAGAGCGTCCAAACGCCGTCGCGCTCGTGGCGGATGACGACGGCGTTGCCGTAGCCGGTGAACCCGCTCGTCACGGGCTCGTTACGAAGGACGTGCTCGACCGTGCCGCGCCGGACGGCGTAGACGGGCGCGCCATAGGGCGAAATGAAGTCGTTTCCGGCGTGAAACGACGGCAGGCCGGTGGTGTGGCCGATACGGCCCCCGTAGCCCGAGGAGAGACGGCCGGGGCTCAGCCGTGGGTTGATGGGCGGGCTCGCGAGACACTCCATGAAAAGAGCATACGGAAAAACGAAAGGCGGTGCAGCCTTCTGAGCCGCCCGCCCCTCGCCCCACACAGAAAGTGTCCCGAAACCCTTGGCGACAGCGACTATAGCACCACTCAGAAGACGGCGATCATCGCGTAGCGCTCGTCGCCGTAGAAACCCGCCTCCCACTCGCGTTGTGAGTCTGCCTTGCCGATGATCGTGCGCAGATTCCGGATTTCGTCGGCGCTCCCACGGCGCTTGAGCTTGACGAGAAAAACGGGGCCCTTTGGGAGCGGGTCACCGACCTCTGCGACCACGTCACGTGTTAGCGCCCTGCTGAGCGGGAGGTAACCGTGCGTCGAAACGAGACGTTTGACGTGGCTGGTGTCGCTGGCGAGGCTGTCCTCACCGAGGCCAGCGAGGTGTTGCCCCGAGGCGTAGGAGATCTCGGCGTTGTCGGGGTCGCCGTCGGGCAGGTCGACCATGACCTCGCCGTGGCCGACGGTCCATTCGCGACCTTCGTGCGGGAGGCCGACGCCCGTCCCGAGCCACTGCATGCCGATCTGGTAGCCGAGCTCACTGGAGTCTGCGGGCGCGTCGTATCGCGCCGCCTGCGCACGCGTGAAGAGATCTTCGAGCGTCATCTTTTTCTTGTTGACGCGCTCCATGCGCGCAAGCTCCTGCTTGGCGATCGCGCGCGCTTTGTCCGGCGTCTCGGGCGCCACTTCGCTGATGTCGTCGCCAGCGCCAAACGGCAAGTCGTCGAGCTCGCCGTCTTCGACCGCGCGCTCGCAGGCCTCCATCCATGCGACGCTCCAGATCGCAGACGCGAACCCCTCGATGACCTCGTCGCGATCGAAGTCGCTATCGCTCTTCTCGTCGAGGTACTCGTCGCCGATCTGCTTACCCATCTCACGGGCACGCTTATCGCCGTTGGGTGGCTGAAACCCCTTGCGACCACGCCACTCCCAGTAGTCGTCGAGCGCGTCACGCGCCTCTTCGAAGTCGCCGTCTTCGATCGCGCTCTTGGCGCGTTTCAGGGTTGCGGTCGGGTCCATTATTCACCTTCCCCCAGGACTCTCACGAAACCAACGATTGAGCCGACGAGCGCAGATGCGATCCCGATCGCGAATGCCTCTTGCTGTTTGCCTGTCGCGAAGAGATAGAGGCTCAAGGCGGAGCCGAGACCGGCGAAGAGCACGCCGGCGGCCGTCACCTTGCGCTCGACGCTGAGGCCACTCGACATGCCCGACGATGCAACCACCGTTGCAGGCGCGAAGGTCGAAGCTTGCCCGACTGAGCGCACGCGGATCACGGAGATAGCCTACCGCAAGCTCGGATCGTTGACGAGGTCGCTAGTATCGTCCGCAGCGAGCTCGCCGCGAGGCTCGATGAAGGTCCTGAGCACGTGCGCGAGTCTCGAGTACGGTACGTAACGAATCATGAAACGCCCCCACGAGATCCGCGCCATCCACCGACCGTGACGGTCACGGTAGAGGTGGACGTCGATGTTCTGCGGCCTGCTCACCCGGCGTGCAGTTCTTGGCAGGCGCGGTCCCACGCTTCGACCTGTGCACGAAGACGCGCGATGTATTCGTCAGGCGACAAGCGTTGGCGCATAGCTTCGAGCGTCACCATCCCGATGAACTCGAGCGGCGTAGGGTCTGTGACTACGAGATCCACGCGCGACGCCGTTGCGCCGAGCACAGTAGCGCTCGGCATTGTGGAGGTCGCGTTGCCCGTTTGCACCGGCGATGGCTGAAGGATGTTCACGGGCGTGATCGGTGCACCCGTCTCAGGAAGCGCCATCTGCCGTGGATCGACGGCATACGGTACCGGCTCGGGCTGTTGTTTCCGCGGCCGGCCACGACGGCGCGGTGCAGGCGGCGCCTCCGGAGTTTGCGTGGAGGTTTGTGGAGCGTTTTGCGGGGAGGTTTGTGGAAGATCGTCGCCACGCGTCGCCATGCGCGGCGGACCCATGTAGCCCTGCTTGTGCTCTTGCTCCGTAGGCGCAGGCACAGCGCCATTGCCGTTGGCAGGCGCGATCGCTGGCCGGACGTCGGGAGCCGCTGCACCTAGGCGCACGTTCAGACCGAAGCGCTTGCAGTAGCGAGAGACGACGCCGACCGAGGCGCCGATTTTCTCCGCGATCTCGATCTGGGTGTACCGCTCCTCTGCGTACTGCTGAAGGAGCGCGATCTGCTCGTTCGAGAGCATCGGGACACGCGACGCGCTTGGGCGCGGTGCGAGCTGCTCGGTGTGAATGATCGGGGTGTCGTCGTCGCTCATGTGATCACGCCTCCAATGGCGATCACATATGTACTCGCACTTGAGACATCGCGCAAGATCGTCGGCCGATAAATGTGGACGCGGGTCAAGAAGAGAGGATTTCGACGCGTCCGCTCGTCACGACGGGCGTGATCGAGTCCGAAATGCGTGCGCGTATTTCATCTATCGAGCCTGCCGCCGCAGTGAGCAAAATCTGTGGAGCTCGCGTCCGGTAACACTGATTGCGTGCGACGTCGACGAGGTCGAAGCCGCCCGTAACGAGGAGGCCTTCGCGGTCGCTGTTCTCGCAGTAGTTGTCCGTAATGAGCGCGTAGCTCGTTCGCGTGCCGAACACCTGCGCTTTGACCGCAATCCCGTAGCCGTTGTTCGGCTGTGCACCCGTCGTACGGTTGACGCTGACGTTTCCCGTGAGGATGACGCTGTCGTTGCGCGCAAGCGGGCGCACGGTCAGTCCAGTCCCGTTTGGCTGCGCGGTCCACACGCCGTCGACGACGTTGTTCTCGAAGCGGCACGCGCGGCCGAGGCCGTAGTTCAAAACGGTCGAGTCGTTGCCCCAGTAGAAACCGCCTTGCCCGTACGAGTCCTTGACGTAGTTGCCCACCGCTCGGTACGGACCGAGCACGCCATCAGTCTGAAGGACGTGCGAGAAACCAAAGTTCGTGGGCGTCTCGCAGTAGTTGTAGGAGACCTCGACACTGCCAGAGCCTGTGCTTGCGGTCTTGAACTGTGAGTACTTCGAGCGGCAACCAGTGATCACGACCTCGTCGCAGACGTCCATAAGCACCGCGTGGATGGTCCAGATCGCCGCCGCGGGCGGCACGAGGCTGTTGTCGAAGAAGCAGTGCTCGATCCACACGCCGCGCACGTCTGCGATCGAGATCGCGGTGTAGAAGTTCGTGATGGACCTGATGTCGATGTAGACGTCGACGAGACTGACGTCGCTGATGAACGTCGTCGCGTTGAGATCGGGGCCCTTGTAGGCGTCGATCGCGATACCAGTAAACCCGCGACTCCCGTCGCCGAAGCCTTGCGTCTGGAGGTTGATGAGTTGCGCGCTCCAGTCCGGTTGGCCTTGAATGACGAGCCCGCTCACCATCCAGATGCGCGAGATGACGTTGTACGTGCCCGGCAAGAGCAGCACGCGACCTGGACGCGTGCCGTTGAAGGTCACGCTCATGATGGCAGCGTTGATGATCACACCGGCGTCGCCACTCGCTGGCGGCGCCACGATGATCGTCGGTAGATGGTCGAGGTCTGGTTTCATTACGAAGAGAGCGCAACGGCGCGCGGTAGAAGCGTGACCGGTGTGATCTCGTCGTGCGAAAAAACCCTGAGCTCGTCTGGTGAGCCCACCGCAGTCTGGCAGAGGATCTGCGGTACGCGTGTTCGGTAGCACCGATTGCGGTAGAGCTCGACGTAGGGACAGTTCGTCGCGACCAAAATCCCATTCAGGTCCGTGTATTCGACGTAGTTGTCGTGCAAACCGATGCGGG
>Ga0075419_10003131_pt1 | contig 10590 bp, 4 predicted proteins | sample SoiMetdeltSBSDD3_FD_76900 | JGI IMG/M metagenome (GOLD analysis project Ga0075419, IMG submission 76900) | Bulk soil microbial communities from a Populus tree surrounding site in Tennessee, USA - Soil MetaG P. deltoides SBSDD3 | ecosystem: Environmental > Terrestrial > Soil > Tree plantation... | reverse complement strand
GCGGCCGGCCTGCTCGCCGGCCTCCTCGACCTTGGTCCGGATGTCGGTCTCAGAGACGGTGGAGGTGTACTTGCGCAGCCGCTGGGCCCAGCGAGCCCGCTGACCGGCCTGCTCGCCGGCGGTGCGACCGGCCTGCTCGCCCGCGGCACGACCGGCCCGCTCGCCGGCGGCACGACCGGCCTCCTCGCCCACGGCGGCGCCGGCCTCGGCGCCGGCCTCGGCGCCGGCGTCCCCACCCGCCTTCATGCCCACCGCCCGGTCGCGTCGGCCCCCTCCCCGAGGACGCGCGCGGGCCACGTACCACCCGACGAGCACGACGAGGATCCCGATCCCGATCTTTGTCAGCAGGTTCCAGATGGTCCCGCTCAGTCCGTTGTGGGTCCAGTCCCAGTACACGTAGGCGCCCAGGGCGATCGCCACGACGAGCGCGCACAGCCCGAGGCGCCAGCCCACTCCCCTGGCCTCCTCGGTGAGGAGAGCGCCGGCTGAGACGCCGGCCAGCAGCAGCAGGACCCCGGCCAGGGTGAACGCCAGGGGCATGGCGGGCACGAAGATGGCCACGGCCAACAGCACGGCACCGGCGGCAACGGCAAGCTCGACGACCCGGGGCCCGAAGTGGCTCCTGCGGGTGAGCAGGGTGACCATCGCCCACACCGCCAGGACGTAGCCACGCAGGGCGGCCAGCACGGTCGCGACGACCTTGGGCTTGGCCGGCGCGCCGACCGTGCTCGCGGCCACGGCGGCGGCGTGGGCGGTGGTGCGGGCGAAGGTGTCGCTGCCAACCTCCCCGGCGAGCTTCTCCTCGCCCACCTTCTCGGCCTGCGCCCACAGGGACCAGAGCTGCTCCGTAGGGAGCGGACCGCCTCCGTTGGCGGTGCGGCCGGCGTCATAGGACGCCAGCCAGGCCCGGCTGGTGTCGGCGCAGTCTTCGCCCTCGCTGCGGATCGCGTCGGCCAGCGCGGGAAGGTCGCTGCGGAGGATGTGGGTCTGGATGGAGCGGGTGATCGCCCGGACGCAGGTCTCCAGCAGCGCCCGTTCGGTCGCCTGGGGAGTGGTCGGCTTCGGGGCGAAGAGCAGCGCCACGAACGCTTCGCAGCTCGCCTCGACATTGGTCCACTGCGCCTCCAGCCAGTCCTTGTCGGCGGGATCGGCGGTGGACACGGCGCACCGGTGGATCTCCTCGAGGAGCCGCTCCACGGGGTCGGCCGCGGGCTGGCCGTCTCCGCCGTCGCCCGGCCCGCCGACCATGGCCGCGGCGCGCTGGCGGAGCCGTTCGGTTGACAGCAGCACGCGGACCAGATGCGCGGCGCCATCCATGCGGCCGTGAAGCCAGTCGTTCATGCGCCAGGACGACCGGTAGAAGGCACCGAAGTGGTGGAGCTGGACCCCGGTCAGCGTTTCCGGGTGGGCGGCGGAGAGCTGGACCAGCTCGACCTCCTGCTCCACGTCCTGGCTGGCGCCGGAGAACGCCAGCTGGACGACGTCCAGCCTCAGCATCCGGCGTAGCACCTCCTCGGGCCCGTCCGGCGCCGGCGCCGCGAGCAGGTAGGTGTAGAGCGCCCTGAGCCGCTTCTGCTCCAAGCCCCCGGGGTCGATCGCCGCCCGGCTCCGAGCCACAGCGGCCGGCCCTGCGCGGTCGCGGGGACCGGCGTCGGCGCCGATGGGCACACCCGCCACCGCGGCGATGGCGCCGGCACAGCCGTGCAGATGCCTGGCGATGTCGAGTGCCCGCCGGTACAGCCACTGCGTGCGGGGCCCGGCGCCCTCCTCCGGGATCCGGACCGTGTCCCAGTCGCGAAGCACCTGGTCGAGCCATTGCCCCAACGTGGCCCTGTTGGTGGCGCTGCCCAGGGTGTCGCCCTGCCGTGGAGAGATCTGGCCTGCGCTGGTGGTACCCGCTGGAGCGGTTGACCAGAACGCGTCGCGCCTGGCCCTGTCGGCGCGGGTCTGCTCCAGGGTCCCGGCCAGGGCGGTGCGGGCGTCCACGATCGCCTTCTGCCACGCCGAGTCCACCGGCGCCAACCAGACCGCCCGCTTGAGCAGGTCCACGGCGATGTCTCCCAGCCGCTGGACGGTGGTGGCCCCCCAGTCCCAGCGCTCCTCGGTCCGCTGGAGGGCGTCGCCGAGGCCACCCCTGGGGATGAAGGACGGGTCGGCGGCATCGGCCCGCCGGGCCTGGAGCAGCGCCTGGAAGGCGGAGATCAGGTCGCGTTCGCTCCAGCGGCCTGTCTCGCGTTCCTGACCTGCGGCCAGGAGCCGGCCGGCGGTGCGGGCGGCGAGGCCGATGCGGACCTCGACGTACCCCTCCCACGCCCCCTCGGCCAGCTGGTCGGCGGCCGTGGTCATGGTGGCGGCCAGCCGGTCCCGGATCCGGCGCCGCGCCTGGGTGTCGGCGTTGCGGTTGCGGATCTCGGTGAGCTCGCGCGCCACCGAGTCGGTGGAGCGCAGCCGCGTCAGGACCCCGAGCAGGACCTCGCGCGCCTGCGGCACGGGGGGGCGCTGGGCCGGGGTGGCGGCCTCCCCTGGGACCTGAGACTCCCCTGGGTGAGGGACCACGTAGGCGAGCACCCGCCGCACCAGGAACTCGCCCGTCTGCTTGTAGACCTCCTCCAGGGCGGGACGGACCGGCTTGTTGAGCAGCACGCCGCCGTCCACCAGATACTGCGGGTCGCGGAAGTTGGCCGGGCCCGCGGTGGAGGCCCACGGCCCCTCCCCGACCTTGGTCCAGTCGGTGATCCCCACGTAGTGCGGCTCGAATGCCGCCGGGAACGAGGACGTGCACCGGGCCGCGGCCGCCAGCTGGTCCACCAGGCCGCCCCGGCTCCGGTCCTCGCCGGCGGCGTCGCCGCCGGGCCCGAGGCTGAAGTGGAACATGGCGTCGTGGTCCATCTCGGTGATGGCCGCGCCCATGTCGTCGGTGAACGAGCTGGTCCGGCCCTGCCACAGGGTGCCGGTGAGGATCAGCTCGACCGGACTGTCGCCGAGGTCGCCGGTGGAGCGCCCGGGCGGGTCCTGGTCGAGCATCCGGTCCAGCGCGTCGCGGACCTCGGGCAGGAAGTAGTCGTCGCCCATCAGCAGCGACGGAGGGCGACGATCGCGCAGCGGATCGCGCAGCAGCTTCTCCAGGCTGCCGTGGTCGCGCCACAGGTCGCGCATCAGGGTGAGGTCCCGATCGCGGGTGAGGCCGAGGGCCAGGAAGGCGCCGTTGAGCCCACCGGCCGACGTCCCCGCGATCACGTCGACCCGGGCATCGGCGTTCATCAGGTCGAGCACGGGACCGTAGGTTGTCTCGTCCCAGCGGCGGGCCATCGCCAGGTGGTGCAGTTCCAGGGTGACACCACTGATCCAGATGGCCAGGCTCACCCCTCCGTTGAGGACCACGGCCAAGCGGATGTCCTGGCGGCCGAAATCGTTCGTCATCCCACGCCCCCCACCAAGCCGAGCAAGCGTCGAGCCCCGATTATGGGCCAGCCGCCGAAGGGGTGAAAGGCCCAAACCATTCCTGGAGCCGTATTGCCAACACTCTCCCCAGAAGCCATGCCGTTGAGGGATCTCGTTCTCATCTGCTTCGGGTGATGCCGCGGGCGGACCCCGGCCGAAGAATGGCCGGCGTGCTCCCCTGCCTGCCCTGTCGATCCGGAGGTGGTCGTCGATGCGGACGTCCTGGCCGACGTCACGGCCGGTCGCGCGGGCAGGCAGGGCATGGTTGCTGGCCGGGCTCGTGCTGGGTCTGGTCCTCTGGCTCAGCGGTTGCGGCGGCGGCGACGGCGAATCGGCGACCCGTCCCTCGACCGAGCGTTCCGGTACCCGGACCGCCCCGAGCGTGTCCGAGCTGCCGAGCGTGACGGCTACGGCACCGACGCGGACCACCCGGACCAGCGCCGAGACGCCGACGTCGACCCGGACCTCCACCTCGGTCGAGCCCACGACCTCGGCCACGAACCCACCCACCACCTCGCCGCCGACGTCGGCTGCCGGCACGCCGGCTTCCGCCGAGTCCCAGGGGCTGGGAGCCCTTGGCTGGGCCCTGCTGATCCTGCTGGTGGTCGGGCTGGTCGCCGCCGCCTGGATGATCTGGAGGTCGCGCAGGAGGTCGGCCTGGGACGCCGAGGCCGGTGCGCTGGAGCAGGACACCCGCGCCGTCACGAGCACGCAGCTGCCGTCGGTCCTGACCGCCGAGACCGCGGGGCAGCGGGCCCTGTCGTGGCCACCCCTGCGGGCCGGGCTGAGCGACCTCGTGCGCCGCTGGGGGCTGCTGGCCGAAGGTGCGCCCGACGACCGGCGGAGGGACCGGTCCACCCAGATCCGCGGCCTGCTCCAGGAGCTGGTCGCGGCCGTGGACGCCGAGAACCAGGCGCTGGCGACCGGCCGGGACTGGCGGCTCCTGCGGCCGCGGGTGGACCAGGTCGGTCAGGCCCTGTCCACGGTCCTCGCCGGTGGACCGCAGGGGCAGCCACCGCCAGGCGGGGACCCTGGGGGGCCAGCCCCGGGCGGATGACCGCCGACGCGGTGCTACCGTTGACGCCGCATACCATGCAGGTGCGGAGGCCCCCGGGGATCCAGGGGCCTCCCGCCCGACCGGGTCGCCCACGCCAACGCGACCCGTAGGCGGCGTGACCCACCTGGATCAGATGGGTTCGAAGCTGGGGTACTCGGGTCGCCACATGGCCTGGTACACCTGCTGGACCGGGTCGTCGACGGCAGCCTGGGCGAGCCCCTCGTCCTGGGCCGCGATGGCGACGGCGATCCCGACGGCGGCCGAGACGGTGCGCAGGTCCTCGACCGGGGGCAGCAGCGGCGCTCCCGGCGCGGTGGCGTCGGACAGCCTGGCGACGGCGTCGGCGGCCGCGGCGATCAGCCGGTCGCTGATCCGGTGGGCACGGGAGACGGTCACCCCAAGGCCGAGCCCGGGGAAGACCAGCGCGTTGTTGGCCTGGGCGATCCGGTAGGTCCGACCCTCGTGCTCGACCGGCGGGAAGGGGCTGCCGGTGGCCACCAGCGCCCTTCCGTCGGTCCAGCGGATGAGGTCCTCGGGAAGGGCCTCGGCCTTGGACGTCGGGTTGGACAGCGGCATGATGATGGGCCGTTCGACGTGGGCGGCCATGTCCTTGACGATCGCCTCGCCGAACGCTCCGGCCTGGGTGGAGGTGCCGATCAGCATGGTGGGCCGCACGTTGGCGACCACGTCGGCGAGGCCGGCGCCGCCGTCGGCCGCGGTCGACCAGCCGGCGACCTCGCCGGCCGGGCGGGCGTAGGGCAGCTGGAAGTCGTACATGCGCGCGGTCTGGCCTTCGGTCAGCAGGCCGTTGCGGCCGAGCGCGTAGAAGCGACGGCCGGCCTCCTCGACGGGGAGGCCCTCGCGGACCATGGCGTCGCGCAGCATGTCGGCGATGCCCAGCCCGGCGGTGCCCGCACCGTGGATGACCACGCGCTGGTCACGCATGCGCTGGCCCGCCGCCCGGACCGCGGCGAACGCGGCCGCCAGCACCACCGCCGCGGTGCCCTGCATGTCGTCGTTGAAGGTGCAGACCTGGTCGGCGTACCGGTTCAGGATCCGTCGCGCGTTGCTCGCGCCGAAGTCCTCCCAGTGCAGCATCGCGTTGGGGAACAGCCTGGTCGCCGCCGTCACGTACGCGTCGATGAGCTCGTCGTACCGCTGACCGCGGACCCTGGTGTGCCGGTTGCCCAGGTACATCTCGTCGTTGAGCAAGGCCAGGTTGTCGGTGCCCATGTCCAGCACGACCGGGATCACCCGACGCGGATGGATCCCGGCCGCCGCGGTGTACACGGCCAGCTTGCCGATCGCGATGTCGATCCCGCCGACCCCCTGGTCCCCGATGCCGAGGATGCCCTCGGAGTCGGTCGCCACGAGCAGGTCGACGTCGTCGGGGCCGAGGCCGTAGTTGCGCAGGGCCGTCTCGACATCCTGGAGCCGGTCGACCGACAGGTAGACCCCGCGCGGGCGCCGGTACTCGTGGCTGAAGCGTTCGATCGCCCTGCCGACGGTCGGGGTGTAGACGATCGGGAGCATCTCCTCGATGCGCTCGGTGAGCAGCCGGTAGAACAGGACCTCGTTGCGTTCGCGAAGGTGGACGAGGTAGACGTTCTTGGCCAGGTCGTCGGGCTGGCGCAGGTACTGCGCGTAGACCCGCCGCAGCTGGCCGTCGATGGTGGACACGCTGCCGGGGAGCAGTCCGGTCAGCCCCAGCGCCTCGCGCTCCTCCAGCGTGAACGCGGTGCCCCGGTTGATCATCGGGGTGGAGAGCACCTGGTTGCCGCGGGCGCGGATCCGGACCGGGTACCCGTCCTCGGATCGACCCAGGTCGTACGGCCTGTCGTACATGTCCTCTCTCCTTCCTGGCTGCTCCGGGCTCCGGAAGCCGGCCGGATCGAGCCTACGGTCAAACCGGGTGGGCTGGGCCGCCACCTCGGGCCGCGCCGGGTGCGCCGGGTGCGCCGGGTGCTCGGCCAGCGGTGGTGGCTCGGTGTCGTCGAGCATGGTCGCCTCGTCGAAGGGGTCCCCGCCGCTCAGGACGACCCTCGCCCGCGCCTGGTCCAACTCGCCGACCCACTTGCCGATGATGACAGTCGCCACGGCGTTGCCGGAGAAGTTGGTGACCGCCCTGGCTTCGGACATGAACCGGACGATGCCCACGATGAGCCCGACGCCGTCGACGAGGTCGGGCCGGTGCGACTAGCCGGTCGGATGCTGCGAGTGCCAGCTCCATCAGATGAGGCTGGCCGGCATAGCATGGGCGGCGCAGGAGCCCGGCGACCTCCAACCGGCGGAGGGACCGTGACGCAGGAACAGCGGACCAGGGTTGCGGTGGTGGGCACCGGGCCGTGGTGGGGACGCGAGCATGCCCGGGTATATGCCGAGCGGCCCGATGTGGACCTCTGCGCGGTGGTTGGCCGCACGCCCGAACGCGCCGCCGCCCGGGCCCGTGAGTTCGGGACCAGCCCGTATGTCGACCTCGAGGAGATGCTGGAGCGGGAGCGACCCCACCTGGTCTCGGTCTGCCTGGCCAACGAGGGCCACTTCGAGCCGACGCTCGCGGTCATCCGCGCCGGCTTCCCGCTCCTGGTCGAGAAGCCGCTGGTCTTCGACCTGGACCAGGCCGACGTGCTGCTGCGCGAGGCGGAGGCCCGCTCCCTGTTCTTCGCCATCAACTTCAACCACCGCTACGCCACGCCGGTGGCCATGGCCGCCGCCGCCGTCCGCGCCGGCGACCTCGGCGAGCTCGTCTTCGCCACCTGGCGCTTCGGTGGCGAGCCGGGAACCAGCTCCCACCCCCATGCCAACCTCATCGAGACCCAGTGCCACGGCCTGGACATGCTCGAGCACCTGTGCGGGCCGGTCGACTCGGTGACCGCCCAGATGACCGACAAGACCGGCCGGGGCTTCTCGACCCTCGTGGCCGCCCTGCACTTCGCCAACGGAGCGGTCGGGAGCCTGCTCGGCTCCTACGATTCCTCCTACGCCTACCCGGCGACCCATCGGCTCGAGCTGAACGGCACCGGCGGCCGGGTCCTGGTCGAGGACACCGTCCGCCGCTACACCTTCACGAGGGCCGGGAGCGAGACCAGCAGCGTCTGGCAGGCCGGCTACTTCAACGACGCCGACCGCGGCTTCCACGGCACCTTCGACAAGCACGTCGACGACCTGCTGCAGGCCTTCCGGGAGCGGCGGCCGCCGCCCGTCCACGCCCGCGCGGGCCGCCGAGCCCTGGCCCTCGCCCACGCCATCATCCGCTCGTTCGAGACCGGGACCCGCATCGACGTCCCCCCGGACGCCGACCGCTGAGACGCTTATCCGCTGGTGGAACCGATGGAGGCGGCAAGCTCATCGGCCTGCGCGACGAGGTCGGGAGCTCGGATGGCGGCCGCGCCCTGGCGCACCTGGTCGAGGAGCTGCGTGGCTCGCCCGCGCTGATCGCCGGATCCTCGTCGCAGCAGGACCTCGGCGTAGGTCAGGCGGACAAAGGGGAGCAGGCCGTGACACCCGAATCCGGCCAGCACCCGGTCGCTCTCTTCGAACAATGCCACGGATTCGTCGAGATCACCGGTGGTCGCTGCACACATCGCGAGATAGAAGGTGATCGGCCCGAGGACGGTGCTGTAGGGATGCGCCCAGCGGTCCCGGTAGGGCCGGAGCGTCGCTGCGATCCGGCCTGCCAGCCGGGCGTCGTCGAGGTACATGGGGACCCACGCGAGCCAGGAGACCGCCATGAAGGGCATGACGTCGTTGATCAACTCGTCAGGGTCTGGCGAATGCCGCGTCAGCACGTCGCGAGCTTCTTGCGCCCTGCCGGCCATGGCAAGGACGACGGCGTGGGTGACCCACCAGGCTGGGAAGTCGGGGTACTGGCTGGAGATGCCACCGATCGTGTCGACGACCGGCGCGATGCCGCCTCGCAACATTTCGAGCGCCATGGCGATCGATCCCCACCAGCTGGCGCCGTCGGGTTCTCCGAGGTCCTGCGCCTGCCTGAGGGCGTCGTCGTTGATGCGCTGCGCATCATCGAACCGGCCCTCGGCCAGGGCAACGCGAGCCTGGAGGAACTGGGCGAACCGCTGAACGGTTGGGGCGGCATCGCTGGAGACGGCCAGCATCGTCTCGGTCACCGTCCGGAAGCCGGGGAGGTCGCCGGCGGTGAGGAGTGCACCCGACCAGTAGTAGCGGCTCAGCACCCGCTGGGCAGGGTCACCGGCGGCGTCCGACAGCCGGGTCGCTTCCTCACCCCGGTCCAGGAGACGCTCGACGCGGTCGGGGGCGAAGGCGGCATAGCCGGTCCGGTTGAGCACCCAGGCCAGCAGGCCACTGTCTCCGAGGTCCCGCGCGATGACCTCGGCGTGGTCGGACAGGGTCACCCGTCGTTGGTCGTCGCCGGCGAAGCAGAGCTCTGCCGCCAGGTGGGCGAGAAGACGGGCCCGCTCCGCCGTGGGTTGCGGACCGACCGATTCCAGAGCGGCTTGGGTGATGGCGACGCGGTCGGCGTCGACGGCCCCGATCACGCTCGGAAGTCCCCGCGAGTTGGCCAGCGCGGCCCGCACCAGCATGGGCCCATCGCCAGAAGCTTGAGCGGCCCGGCCTGCTTCGAGCAGGGTCGTCCGGAACTCCGCGTTTCCTTGGTCGCGCTGCGCCTCACCGAGGCCGCACAACGCCGCGATTCGCGCTGGAGCCTTGAGGGCGGCGGGATCGTCGAGCAGCCCGAGGACCTGCTGGAAACGGGCCTCGGCGTCGCCCAACGCGCGGGCCTGCAGCGCCTGTTCGGCAGCGACCAAGCCGTAGCGCACCGCTCGGGACATCCCATCGCCGTCGGGTCCGGCTTGCCGGAAGTGGTAGGCAAGGGCCACCACATCGTCGGGTCGGAGCTTCTCGATCGCCTCGCCCACCCGCCGGTGGAGACGCCGCCGGCGAGTCGCTGACAGCTCCTCCAACAGCGTGGCGCGGACCAATACGTGGGCAAAGCGGAAGCGGTCCGCCCCGGTCTCCTGGACGAGGCCTGCCCACACCGCCTCATCCAAGGCATTGAGCAGGCTGTCCTCCGGGACATCACGCAATGCGGCCAACAGCTCGATGTCGAAGTCGCGGCCGAGCACGGCCGCCACCGACAGCGTCTGGTCGGTCTGCGCCGACAGGCGTCCCAGCCGCCGACCGACCACGTCGCGCACCCCTTGGGGCACCGCCACGATCCCATTGGCAGCGACCACCCAGCGGTCATCTTGACGGTGCACTGTCCCTGTCTCGACCAGATGGCGAAGCACCTCCCCCACAAAGAAGGGATTGCCTTCGGTCTCGGCATGCAGGCTCTCCGCCAACCGCCTGCCCTCATCGTCGAGCGCATGGGCCGCCGCCTGGGACATCAACTGGGCCACCTCGTCCACCGAGAGCCCCGCCATCGCGAGCTGCTCGACGCCGGGCAGGCGCCGCACATCGCCCATCACCCCGGCCAGTGCATGGCTGCGGCCGAGCTCGGTGTCGCGGTAGGCGCCCAGCACCAGCAGGCGCACGCCGTCGCCTTCGGCCACCGCCGCCCGAAGCACATGCCGCAACAACAGCAGCACTGGTCTGGACGCCCAGTGCAGGTCGTCCAGCACCAGCACCACCGGCTGCTGGCGGCTCAGCTCGACCAGCCAGGACCGGGTTGCCTCGAACAGCAGGTATTCCTCCGAGCGCGGATCCGACGACACCGGCGCCGCCAGCCCCACCAGCCGCGATCCGAGCAGCGGCTGGAGACGGCTCAGCTCCCCCGGATGCCGGCCCAGGACCGGTTGGCCGACGTGGCCCGTGTACCATTCCAGCGCCTCAGCGAACGGCTGGTAGGGCACGCCGACCTCCTCGTCGCAGCGGCCGTACAGCGCGATCGCGCCCTCATCGAAGGCGGCCTGGGCCACCTCGGCAGCCGTGCGGGTCTTGCCCACCCCCGGCTCACCGCACAGCAGCACAGCCCGGCACCTCCCGGCCGCCGCCTGCCGGCGAGTCTGCTCCAGGCGCCCAAGCAACTCCTCACGGCCGACATAGCCGGCCGAGCGCTCAACCGACAACAGCCCCGGAAACGGAACCACGGTTCCGCCTCCACCCTCCGC
>Ga0075419_10003128_pt1 | contig 10600 bp, 2 predicted proteins | sample SoiMetdeltSBSDD3_FD_76900 | JGI IMG/M metagenome (GOLD analysis project Ga0075419, IMG submission 76900) | Bulk soil microbial communities from a Populus tree surrounding site in Tennessee, USA - Soil MetaG P. deltoides SBSDD3 | ecosystem: Environmental > Terrestrial > Soil > Tree plantation... | reverse complement strand
TTAATATTATAACAGGGCGAATACAAGTAAGATGTTTCCTGGTTTTGATGATTGCCTGTCAAATTCGTTTTCCATGCTTTTGTTCCGCTGGCTGCTTTATTTATTTTATTTGAAGCGGGTACACCGTATTGCCAGGAATTAATTTTACCTGAACTACGCCAGTAGCCATCATTGGTTTCAAAAGTTTCTACGTAGGGAAATGAAGTGATCAATGGCGCGTTAAAAACATGTATACTCACCGTGTCATTTTCCTTAAAATTATCGGTACCGTATTGAACATTAATCAGGACAGTGTGATCCCCCAATCCGGAAATGTTCGCGGAGTTAGTAAGGGTAAACTGTGCCGTTGTTTTTGGAGCAAGCGTTCCTGGAATTGTTTCGATCACCGGAGTTCCTCCATCAACAACGATCCTTACGGGTATATTGCTGATTGAATTTTTGGATGCATTTCTTATTGTAACTTTTATGGTTGAATTGGGCAAACCACAATTGCTTGCTGGTTCATCAATACTGAGCAGTTGAATATCGTCAATAGCCTCATAAATTCTTATGTCATCAAAATTGTGACCCTGGGATTGAGAGTTATTAAGAATGCGAACAATTCCAAACTGTCCAAAGCGAACCTGGAAGCTGCTGCTGAAATTTTGTGAAGCAGCAATTAACAGGTCAGACATTTCAATGCTTTTTATTCGTTTAAAAATCCCGGGTACATTTCCGTTTGAAGAAAGCGTGAATGCTTCTACCCATGGTTTGGTATCATCTCCACGTATCCATATCTTATTATTAGCATTAACGACACTATCACCGTGCGATTTAAATTGGAAATCAAGACGAATATCTTTTACTGCAGCATTTATACCATTGAGATTATAAGTACCATACACAAAATTTTTACTACCAACTGCATTATTCCATCCATTGAAGTCCATAATAAGTGACCTGGATCCAGAATAGGCCATGCCGCTGCTTAGAAATGTACTTAACCTCCCAAGCGGATCAGTATTCGTGAAATCATATCGTTCAATACCCTCAACGCCAAATCGAGGTTTGTAATATTGTCGTGAAATTGCGGTTTCAAGATTATCAGTGAAAGGAAATGTGATCAGATCATTACTGAGTTGCCGGATCGTATCAGTAATCGAGTTGTTGGCTGCAACGGGATCAGCCCCGGTTGTATTCTCAGCTTCGACTTTTAAAATATAATTACCTGCAGCAGAAAAATTGTAAGGGACAGAAAAATTGTGTACATAAGTATTGCCCGGAGTAATTGTAGTTGATACCAGGTCTTCTATCACCAATGTGCCTCCTACATAATACCGCATTTTAAAACTGGTAATAGTATTGTCATCAAGATTCTTAATTCTTGCTGAAACAATTGTTGAAGACGATAAAGCTGTTGAAGTATTTAACCTTCCATAAATCGGCGCAATGATCGAATCCAACTTAATATCATCATTTGAAATGGCACCACTGCACGTTCCTGAATTTGGAATACGTTTTATTGCATACCCTTTCCTTCCTCGTTGTCCGCCAACTCTTGCACAAACAGTAACCCAATACTCAGTGCCCGATGATAAGCCACTTAACGTGTAATTGGTCGAAGTAGTTGTTCCGATAGAAACCATTTCTGTTCCTTGCAATTGGAATACTTCGTAATCCGTGGCCCCAGGAATTGCTGTCCAGTTGATAGCAAAATATCCTTCGCATTGCGTAGGCGATAGTGATATGGTTGGCATTCCCACAATAGTGAATACAGAACTTGTGCTAACCTGACCCGTTGTGTTTTTTGTTACCCTTACCAATGCCTGTGATGTTTGTAAAGCAGGCACTATCCAATCAAGACGACGAAGATTGGCTGCAACTGCTGCATTGATCGTTATCCAGCTTGCGCCATTATCAGTTGAATATTCCACTAAAAAAGTATTAGCAGGGCCTCCATATGATTCCCATTGAATAGTTTCCGTTTCACCGGGTAAAAACGATTCATTTCCTATTGGGTAAACAATTCTTGTTTGAATTGGAATAATATCATAAACCACAAAATACTCTTGTGGTCCTGAAGCAACAGCCGTTCCTTTTACATTAAATGTGTACGTTGCATTCGACGGAGTATTAATTACTATTTGTTCAATGTTATTTATATGGTCAGCTGCCTCCGAAGCAGCATTGTTTACATTAGCAGGTATTGTATCTAATTTATATGGCAATGCTGTTGATGGTGATGTCATTTCAAGATCAAGATCGTTCACGAGCGCCTGTGATGCAAATGCAGCAGCAGCCGGGTCATTCCAGTAAAGGGTTACTTTAAGTTGAGCAGTGTTTGCCGGAACAACGATTGAATGAGGATTGTTTCCGCCATTATGAATTGTTGAAATATAATAACGGTTATTATTCAACATATTAACCGAACGTAACAGATTCATCCAGCCAAATCCATAAGTAAAATCAGGTCCGGTGTTGCCAAGATCAGTCCCACCGTTACAGATCAATGCTTTCATTAATCCGCTTTTAGGATCAGCACCGCTGTTTTGCAACCGATATTTTTCATAAAGCAAAGCAAGACCACCCGTAACCGCAGGTGCCGCCATACTTGTTCCCTGTTGTACCCCATACCAATCATCCGGCGTAGGTATTGTTGAGATTGTAAAGAATCCATCAGCCATAAGTTCTGGTTTTGTACGGCCATCCTTGACCGGACCGCGGCTTGAAAAAGATGTAACAACCCCTGTTCTGTCAGTTGCTCCAATGGTCAAAACATTTTTTGCTGATTGAAAGCTGCTCAACACTGTGCGAAATGACGATGGATAGTTTAAACATGTCAAAACTCCATCATTGCCTGCGGCAAAAACATTTTGCAAATTCGGCTGATCGATTGCAAGCAGATCAAGTGCACGACTTGTCAAATCATAATAACCCATATAATCACAATCTCCAACTACATCACCATAAGAATTATTGGTCAGTACCATTCCATAATCTGTCACATAAGTTGACGCATTGCTGATGATGCCAGAAAGGTTTTGTGCAACTATAGTTGACTTTGGTGCATAGCCTGCGTACTGCTCAGCAACAATACCACCGCCACCAACTGTGCCAAATACATGTGTCCCATGGTAAAAATAACCAGCAGTTCCAAAATTGATAAGGCGCCCTGTAAAATCAACATGGTATTGCGGGTCGGCATCATCTCCTACGCCAACTACAACTCCTTCACCCTTCAAATTGTAGCCCCCAATACCTGTTGCAGCATTTAAAACATTTCCTCTTGAATTTTGTTTGCCGATATAGTTTAGTGTCTGTGCTCCGTGAGGCGCCGGTTCTATGTATTCAATAAAAGGAAAAGAAGCAACTTCATTAAGCCTCTGACGGGCTATTCTTAGCCCAATGATATGGTATTTGCTGTAGTCAAATGAAATGATCTCAATGCTTTTCTCACCTAGCAATTGCTTTACTTCTTCAAAAGAAATTGTTCTTGGAAAACTGATCCATACATCGACCATCCCCGGTGTTCTTATTGCCCACGAAGGAAATATTCCTTTGGCCATCGATGGATGCATCTTTTGCTCTGCTGTTAATTCTAAAATCGATCTTGCGCCTGCACTCTGCAAAATTGTATGATCAATATTTTTGGTAAGACAAATGGTGTAGGCATTCCCCGCGATGTATTCAAGCAGTTGAACGCCTGCAGCGGCAAGTTGTTGCTTCCTGGCTTCGGAGGGTAATACATCAAATTGTAAAACAGCAAATGACTTACCGTTTATTTTTTGCAAACGTTCAGTAAGACTTTTTACCGTTTCAGCGGTAATATTTTTTTCAGTAAAAACCTTGCCGCTACGAAGTTGTAACGCAGAGCTTGTATCTTTTTGTGAAAAGCAAATTGACGAAAATAGACAAAACAGGATGGTGGTAGGAATTGGATGGATTCTCATAGCCAGATTTCTCTCTTAAAAATAAAAAAATTACGTAAATAAAACAGGTTGGTTTTACTAACCGTGGGTGCGTAAAACTCCTGTATTAAGCATCGACTTTTTCCTCACTAAAGCAAAACCGATGCATTATTGCCAGGAACCGGTTCATCTCTTCCATTAATTTAACGCCTTCAACGATCATGATAAACAGTCTTCCTGATTGTTTCAGCTTTGCTTTATTAGTTCCCGTTTGTATAAACGATAAAATCTGCTGAAAAGTTTGTGATTCGAAATAAGGTGAGTCCGGTCTGTTTATAAAATAACAACGCAGCGTTTCATCTTTCAGGCTCATTTTCTCAAACCCGAGCTCAACAGCCAGTTTGCGGCATCGCACGGTAATAAAAAGATCATTTACTTCTTGTGGCAATGGGCCAAAACGGTCCTTCATTTCTTCCGCCATCAATTGCAATTCTTCTTCTGATTCGCTGTTATCTAATCTTTGATAAAGTGAAAGTCTTTCAGTGATGCTTTCAACATAGTCATCAGGTATTAATATCTCAAGATCGGTATCAATAGTACAGTCATGCACAAAATCATCCTGCCTTGAAATTTCCTCTTTAAATAATTCTTTGAATTCAGTCCGTTTCAGCTCGCGGATCGATTCATCCAGGATCTTCTGATAGGTTTCAAAACCAATATCAGCCATAAAACCACTTTGTTCGCCACCCAATAAATTGCCGGCGCCACGAATATCAAGATCTCTCATTGCTATTTGAAATCCGCTGCCAAGATCACTGTGCTGCTCAAGTGTTTGTAATCTTTTTCTTGAATCATCAGGCAGTGTGCTCATCGGTGGCGATAATAAATAACAAAATGCTTTTTTATTACTACGTCCTACCCTGCCTCTTAACTGGTGCAGATCACTTAATCCAAACTGGTGAGCGTTGTTTACAATAATTGTATTCACATTTGGGATATCAACCCCGCTTTCAACAATATTGGTGCAGACAAGCACATCATATTTTCTATCGATAAAGTCAAGAATATGCTTTTCCAACTCATGTCCTTCCATTTGCCCATGAGCAATTCCAACACTTAAGTCCGGACACAATGCCTGTATGATATTTGCCATTTCCGGAAGACTTTGCACCCTGTTGTAAATAAAGAACACCTGGCCTGCTCTTTCTGTTTCATAATAGATGGCATCACGGATCAGGTCTTCATTGTACACATGCACTTCGGTTTGAATTGGCTGGCGATTTGGTGGTGGCGTATTAATGATGCTAAGGTCCCTTGCTCCCATTAATGAGAATTGAAGTGTTCTCGGAATTGGCGTAGCTGTTAATGTTAAACAATCAACAGTCGTCTTAATTGTTTTAATTTTTTCTTTATGTCCAACGCCAAATTTTTGTTCTTCATCGATCACCAGCAGGCCAAGGTCCTTATACTTTACATCTTTACCAAGCAAAGCATGCGTGCCGATAATTATTTCGATCTTTCCTTCTTCTAATTTCTTAAGCGTTTCTTTTTTTTCTTTTGTTGATTTAAACCGATTTATATAATCTACAGTTACCGGAAAATCCTTTAACCGGTCACTAAAGGTTTTATAATGCTGAAAAGCAAGAATAGTTGTCGGTACTAATACGGCCGCCTGTTTGCCATCAACACAGGTTTTAAAAGCGGCCCGAATGGCGATCTCTGTTTTTCCAAAACCCACATCGCCGCAGATCAGCCTATCCATTGGCGAAGATGACTCCATATCTTTTTTTACATCAGCTGTTGCTTTGCCCTGGTCGGGAGTGTCTTCATAAATAAATGAAGCCTCAAGTTCAGTTTGTAAATAATTATCCGGGGTATGCTGAAACCCTTGCTGAGCTTTTCTTTTCGCATAAAGTTTTATCAGGTCAAATGCAATTTCTTTAACCTTAGCTTTTGTTTTATCCTTAAGCTTATTCCAAACATCACTTCCCAGCTTATTTATTTTTGGCACCGTTCCTTCTTTGCCTGTATATTTTGCGATCTTGTGGAGTGAGTTGATATTGACATACAGTATATCCGAATCCTTATAAATAATCCTTACCGCCTCCTGCAATCTTCCGTTCACTTCAATTTTTTGCAAACCGCTGAAGGCCCCTACGCCATGATCAATATGCGTTACAAAATCTCCAGGCTGTAATTCACGAAGCGTTCGTAATGTAAGCGCTTTGTTTTTATTGTATGCCTGTTTTACCCGGTATTTATGATAACGCTGAAATACCTGATGATCCGTGTAGCAAACAATTTTCAGATCTTCATTAATAAAACCTTCATGAATGGATACAGTAATGGGGTTAAAAACGATATCGGATTTCAGGTCCTCAAAAATGGTTCGCAATCTTTCAAGCTGTTTTGGGTTTTCTGCAAAAAGATAAACTTCAAATCCTTTACCCTCCCAGCTTTTCAGGTCTTCGATCAGCAGATCAAAACGCCGGTTAAATGCCGGCTGTGCTCTTGTAGCCGAATGAATAGTTAAAAGTGAAGACTGATCGGCTGGTTTGTTTCCAAAATAAACCCGTGAACGATTTGCAATTTGTTTTTCAAAATCTTCATTTGAAATAAAATCAGCTTCGGCAAGGTTTACCTGGACTGTTTGCTCGGAACTGCTATCTTTTGTTTTTTCGGTATTGTTTTTATTAGCTAAAAAATAATCAAACTCATCTTTGCAATCTTTTAGTCTTTCATACAACAATTCCTCATCCCGGATCCATACAATTGTATTCTCTGGTAAAAATTCAAGCAGTGATATTTTTTTCTTATTAATGAATTGCGTTTCGATATTTGGTATGATACTTACCTGTAATAATTTTCTTTCACTTAACTGCGTCTCCGGATCAACAATTCTTATTGAATCAACTTCATTCCCAAAAAGCTCAATACGATAGGGCTTTTCATTTCCAAACGAATAAATATCAAGAATACCACCGCGGATAGCAAATTGGCCTGGCTCATAAACAAAATCTGTCCTTTCAAAACCGAAATCCGCAAGCTTTAAAAGCAATGAACCTGTATCAAGTGTATCGCCATTTTTTATAAAAATTATATTTGAAGAAAGTGTATCAGCCACAACTACTTTTTCAAATAAGGCCTCAGGATAAGTAACCAGCACTTTTTTATTTACGGTACCAGCTGTATTTAATTGCGAAGCGATCTTTGTGAGCGCTTCGGTTCTTAGCATTACATGGCTACTGTTCAGCAGTCCGAAATTCTTTCTTTGTTTGAATGAAGCCGGGAAATAAAAAATATCCAGCGCACCGGTCAGGTTTTCCAGCGTATTATGAAAATAAGCGGCATCTTCAGCATCATTTAATACGATAAGATGATTAAACTGTGAGCAGGAAGGATGTTCAAATATAGCAGCCGTAAAAAACTCAGGAGAGCTGCCTTGCAGGTTTTCAAGATAAATTTTTTGAGGTTGGGCAAAAGAAAGCCTGTCCGCCAATTGAAAAAGGCGGGGGGAATTTACGAAACCATTCAACAAAGCCTGGGCACTCATCCGAAAAACAAAAATATAAAAATCCGGCCGGCCTTCAACCTAAATATATCCGAAAGACTTATTTAAGTAAATTGCTACTTTTTAAAACTCAAATATGAAAAGAACGGTTATCGGGCATGCTGTTTTAGTTTTTGTTGTGACATTGGGTTTTTTATTGCTGGTAAATAAGCCCGGGGGGAAGCAACTATCACATGATGAATTTTCCGAGGAGAATGAAGAACATGAGGCCGCCTATCATTACCTGCGATGGAAGTACGAAGCTGACATGGTTAAAGACCCCACCACAGGTGAGGCTTTGTTTGGGCTGCGTGACCAGGAAATTGAATTCGCAAGAACGATTCCACAAAGAAATACTTCATCTCCTGTTGCAAGATTACAAATCCAAAATAATTATTTACCGGCTGGCCCTAATAATATTGCAGGCAGAACAAGAGCTCTCGCTTATGATGTAAGATATAATGGAACAACTAACCGGGTTTTGCTTGCCGGTGGCATTAGCGGTGGCCTTTTCAGATCAACAGACGGAGGAGCAAACTGGACAAATGTTACACCTGCAAACGAAGTGCATAATGTGGCTTGTATCGCACAAGACCCTCGTCCGGGAAACCAGGATACATGGTATGCAGGTGGTGGAGAATATATTGGCAGCTCAACTGATGCAACCGGTGCAGGTTATCTTGCCCATGGTCTTTTTAAATCTATCGATAACGGTTTAACATGGACAAGGATATCTTTAACCAACATGACTGACTTTAATGGCAACGCAATTCCTGCTGGTGTTGCCGAAAGATTCGATCATCCTTTTGATTACGTACATAAGATCGCTGTAAATCCAACAAATGGTGATCTGTATGTTGCTTGTCACAGAAGGATTGTTCGCTCACAAAATGGGGGCGCAACATTTCACACCGTTATGGGCAGCATCGTTTCCGGTTTTGCAGCTGGCGGACAGGGTGATGTTGTCATTTCACCAACTGGAAAAGTTTACGTAGCCATTACAGGTGCTGCACCCGATCTTAGTTTAAGAGGCGTGTGGAAATCTACGACCGGCAATTTGAATTCATACACGAGATTAGCCGGAGGTTCTACTTTAGGAGTTGATTCGGTAGGTGGATGGAGGGGAAATGCCTATACTTTTACAGATGTAGACGGTTCAAGATTCTATGATACGAGAAGAATATTGCTGGCTTTGGCTCCTTCTAACGAGAATATACTTTATGTTTTATATGAGAACGGTCTTACCAATACAAGTTCAGCCCGCAATAAGGAAGCAGATCTTTTCAAATTAGACATGACATCAGGAAATAACTGGACAAACCATTCAGCGAATCTTCCTGATTTTCCCGGTGGCGATCATGATGCAACTGATCCGTTCACAATACAAGGAGGCTATGATCTATTCGTTACTGTAAAACCTGATGATCCAAATTTCGTATTACTTGGGGGAACAAGTTTGTATCGTTCGACTAATGGATTTTCGTCTAGCGCAACTTCATGGATAGGAGGTTATGGAAACACATTACCAACACTTACTTTCTATGGACAAACAAATAATCCAACCGATCCAAGTAAATGGAGTCATCCGGATATTCATAATGTAGTTTTTAATCCTTCCAATTTTAATGAAGCTATTTGCTCAAATGATGGAGGATTGCAAATAACATCAAATATTTCTGCTGCGGTAGGAACTGAGCCTGTTTCATGGAATATTATTAGAAATTATCAAACCCTGCAGTATTACCGTATAACAATTGATCCCGAAGTTGGCGCCAATAATTTCGCAGGCGGCGCCCAGGATAATGGAACACAATTCAGAGACAAAACGGGTATTACAGGTCTTCCTGCTTCTGATAGTAATAACCATCGAAGGCTGATTGGTGGTGATGGTGCTTCAGTTGGTATCTCAAAAAAGAATGGCAGCATACAATATTTATATGGCGGTGTTCAATTAGGTCAGATCAGGCGGGGACAATTGCAGGCCGCATTTAGTACAACTGAAATCCGTCCAAATGGGCTGACGCCTTCTTCTTCAGGATCAACAACCGAGTTTGGAGAGTTTGTTACAAACTTCAAATTGAATCCTGATAATACAGAAGATCTATATTATGTAAATTTTAATCGTTTGTTTCGTACCACAAATTCTTCTACTGTTACATCATCGGGATGGACGGAACTTACCGGAGTTGGCAGTGCTGTAAACCCAGGTAATCCTACAGGGGGAACCAATATTGCCATCAGAGCGATGGCTTTTAGCCGTGGAAATTATGGCACACAGCATACAATGTATTTTGGAACAACGAATGGAAGAATTTTCCGGCTGGATGATCCAAGAAATTCTGCAGCAGGAGCCACACCGGTAAATATTACACCAACTGTTACAGATATGACAGGATTAAATGTTCAGGATATTGCAGTTAATCCCAATAATGATAATGAAATAATCGCTGTGGTTACAAATTATGGCAGAACAAATACAAGCGGAACATTTTTGAACGTAACCAATATCCTCTGGACCGATAATGCAAAAAGCGCTACACCAACATGGAGAATTGCAGAAGGTAATCTTGCAGGCACAACTACAACTGGATTTATTTGTGCACGCAGTTGTATGATCGTCGTAAAAAAAGATGGTTCGGGAAATCCTGTTACTGAATATTATGTGGGTACTTCGGCAGGATTATTTGGTGTAGAAAATCTTGGAACAACTTTGACAGGAGGTGGTACACCAAACTGGCAACGTGAAGGATCATCAACATTGAATTTTGCTGTTATTAATTCACTTGCATACCGTCCTCAAGATAATGTGATGGCTATTGGTACACATGGTAACGGACTTTATTATACGTTTCTCGGCACGCCAAATTTTGTTACAGGAATTAATAACCCAATAGTAAATGATAAAGATTTTATAACCAAGGTTTATCCAACCATTAGCGATAACATGGTTCAATACCGTATCGGTGACAAAACAGATGTAAGAAAAATCTCGGTACAATTATTTAATATGCAGGGACAGGAAATTTACCGGCAGGAATCTGGTTACCAGAATGGCAATATAAATATCAAACGTTTTGCAAAAGGTGCATATATATTGAGTATTTATAGCGACAATAAGAAATACCGCCATATTCAAAAAATTATCAGGTAATAAAAGAGGCTT
>Ga0075419_10003124_pt1 | contig 10601 bp, 10 predicted proteins | sample SoiMetdeltSBSDD3_FD_76900 | JGI IMG/M metagenome (GOLD analysis project Ga0075419, IMG submission 76900) | Bulk soil microbial communities from a Populus tree surrounding site in Tennessee, USA - Soil MetaG P. deltoides SBSDD3 | ecosystem: Environmental > Terrestrial > Soil > Tree plantation... | reverse complement strand
TAAGGGACGCGCTCAAAAAGGACAAAGCCCGCACCAACATACTGAAGATATCCGAACTGGGTCTGGTCGAAATGACGCGCCAGCGGACGCGAGAGAGTCTGGAGAATCAGCTGCTAAGTCCATGCCCGCATTGTGATGGTCGAGGCCGGATCAAATCTTCCGTAACGATTGCCTATGACCTTTTGCGAGCGATCAAGAAACAACAGGCGAATGTGGAGAACGGCAAAAATATTGTGGTGCGCCTGCACCCGGATGTCGCCAATTTTCTCTACGACGAGAAGAACAACAGCCTGGAAAATCTGGAACGGGAAATCAATCGTCGAATTATCATCAAAGTCAGCCAAGAGCTGCGCCACGATCAGTACGAAATCACCGAATCGTAGGCGTAGTTTAGCGAACTTCCATAACTCGCGGCCATTGTGGCCTGTGCCCGTGCCTATTGCGCTCTTACCGTGATTTGCGTCGCAGTCATCGCGCCGTCGTCGGCTCGGTTGGCCGTGATCGATAATGCCGCGCCGGATTTCAACCATTTCGAATCGGCCATGACCCGTTTCACCACCAGCGTATCCGCCGGCACCAGGACTTTAATTTTGCCGCCTTTGTACTTGAGCAGCAACACGCGTCCCTGCACGTTTTGAACCGTGACGTCCTCCACGGTCTCAACGGCGGCGTTGGTCATGGTGAGGCCGCTTCCCGGCGCCGAGCTGAGCGGCCCGTGCCCCTCGCCCGTACCCCGCTGGTCTTCACCAAAAACATGCAAGCGCGAAGCACGGAAAGTTCCGTCCGGCTGTTTTGCCGCGGTAGCGCCGACATACATGCCGGGCGTGATATCGGAAAACTTAATTGAGCTCGTCGCGGATTACCGTTTTGTCGTTGAGCTTCACTGCCGCGGGCCCACTGGTAGTTTCCACCACGAGCTCCTGCCCCTTCAGCGACGTCACTTTGCCGTTCAAGCTCACCCTACTCTGCGCCAGCAGCGCGCCGCTCGTCAGAAAAAGCACGATCCCCATCGTGGCCGCGGTCCAGCGATTCGAAAGTCTAATCTTAACGATAAAATGACTCCGCATAATCGCCTCCTTTGATTGCTTAACGTAAATTGCGGAAGCTCTGCGATAGTCTTATTGCACAGAGACTTGGCTCCGCCGGCCAAACCACCAAAACACGAGGATCAAGGGTGTTAGCACCAGGGTCATCAGCAGAGTGACTGCCGACGCCTTGTTGATGCCGCCGGCGTACCAGTAACTCCAGATGACGGCGGGCAAGGTGATGTTGTCTTGGACGGTGAGAAAAACGGAGACCGTTAACTCTCGATAGACCAGCAGCGCTGTCCAGATCCAGACCGACATTACGGCGGGCCTGACGAGTGGCAACAAGATTCGCCACGCGGTACGAAAATTCGATAGCCCGGCAACAAAGGCAGCCTCCTCAAGCTCTTTGTGGACTTGGAGCAGGGAGCCGTTCATGGCCCTCGTAGCGAAGGCTAAACGGGCGACCACGTAAACCAACGCAATCAGCCAGACCGAGCCGTAGAGGGGCACGACATCGCCCAACACGAAAAGGGCGAGCAGCAGGGCACCGATGGCTAGAATCACCTCGGGAAGCGCATGGGGCAGGAAGGCACCGAACTCGAGGATGTAACGGGCTCGTTGACGCGAACGCACCACCAACCACGAGATGCAGAAGGCGAAGACCACCACTAGGAGCGGCACGACCATTACCAGTGTTATCGTGTTTTTCATCCCCCGCAGCACTAGCTCCCAGTCCATCTGGAGGAAGTGAACCAGTGAGAGGCGCCTCATCATTTCCCATGAGGGAGGCGCAAAGTACGGAGTCAACGCCGCATAGGCGATCATGAGGAGCGGCAAAAGTTTGGACATAAAGGCGTAAAGAGCGATGAAGGCCCAACCGGCAACACTCCAGCCGCCGAGATCGAGCAGCGCGGGACGATACCCTTTGCCGGTAACCACCTCGAAGCGATGGCCTTGCCTTAGCACTTGCCCATACCAGAGGGTGAGCAGTCCAGCGATAACAATCATGAATACACCCACGGCACCGGTGATGCCGTATTCGGGTAAGCCGCTCCCCTGCGGATGTACTTTCAAATAGATGAAGGTGCTGAGCATGTAGACCCGGTTGCCCAGGCCGAGAATAGCCGGGATGTCGAAGGTGGCCAATCCGATAGTCACAATGTAAATCACCGCCGCGAGAATGCCAGGCATGGCGAGGGGAAGGGTGATGCGGCGAAAGATTCCGCCGAAGCCCATGCCATGAACCTTGGCTGCTTCTTCGAGGGAGGGGTTCATAGCGCGGAACATCTGGGCCGTCAGGATGAATGCCAGCGAGGCGAGGCTAAGGCCCTGAACGAAACCCATGCCGATGGGAGTCGCGATGTTGATGGGTCCGCTCTCAAGCGCGAAGAGATCGACGAGCCACCGGTTTAAGATACCGATTCTCGGATGGGCGATCAGCGTCCAGCCCATGGCGGTGTAAATCCCCGGTATGAGCAAACCTAAGGTCATGAGGGTGTAAACCAACGTCTTTCCGGAAAGTGTCGTCCGCTCCACCAGCCACGCAATCGGCAGGCCGATAACAAGCGCAACCAGAGTGCTCGACACGGCAAAGACGAGGGTGTTCTTGATTACTTGGAGCACGAAGGGATCGGTTAAAAGCTCCCGGTAATTTCCCAAGGTGTAGATCGCCGATGCGGTGCCGAAGATCCCCTTTTGAAAGCTCACCCAGAACATGACCGTGACGAAAGCCACGATCAAAGTCATCGGTGCCAATGATATGGAGAGCACCAAAGGTGAGATTTGAATTCTCCCACCTAGACGGGCGGGCAGTCGGAGAACGGCTTGCATGACTATTCCTTTCTCGCCTGGACCTTCCGTTTACTTGGCGCCGCCTTCGCGGAGAATTTTCTCCAGCTCCTTTTGCGTCTGCTGATAGTCCTTAAGAGAGGCCAGCCACTGCGGTGTGTTCAAGGCGACCTTTCCCCCGGACTTCCTTACTTTCTCCACATCTTTCTTCATGTTCGATTCAGGATAGATGTGCAGGTCCAGCCCGTCGTGTTTCCACAGCACGGCTTGGCCCTCCGGCGTGTGCAAATAGGCCGTGAGTAGCGCGCCGGCATTGGGCGATTGTGAGTTTTTCGGTATGCCGCCGTACCTCATGTGCAGCACTGTACCCTCTTCCACTACTGTGTGGTCGATGGGCGCGCCGGTCTTTCGCAGCACGATGGCATCGCTCCCACCGCAAGTCAGCACCATCATCAAGAACTCTCCGCTGGTGAAGCGCTCTGACTCGCCGCAGCGCACCAACCCGCCGATCTGCTGGGAGAGCTTCTTGGTAAACCCCATAATATATTCGCGCCCGAGCATTCCGGGCATGGCCAACTCCCGCATGCCTGCCGCATAGGGCGTGGAGGCGATCTTACCCTTCCATTTAGGTTTCAAGACATCTTCCAGGCGCCGCGGGATGTCTTCGCCCTTGACGAGGTCCGTATTGTACAGAATGCCCACCACCGCCGTAGCGAACGCGATGGCGACCCCCCGGGGCGCTATGGGATCGAAGCCCGGCTCAGAGGGAAGCGGTCTTGGCAGGATGCTGGGCCAATCCATGGGCTTCAAAACGTCGGCTTGCATGGCATCAAGTATGGCTTGGGAATTGCCAAGGTAGACGTCGGTGCTGGCGGGCTGTCCGGCTGCTGCCTCCTGAGCGATCCTGAGCATGAGCCGTTGCATGTCCGGGCCGGGGGTAAACTGCCCCTTGAGGTTGAGTCCGTACTTCTTATTCATTCCCGCCATGATCTCCGCGAAGCCGACGCTGCCGCCGAACGCACCCGGTCCCCACTGTCCTTTGAGCGTGCCTTCTTTTTTGGCTCCCTCGATGAGCTGTGCCAAGGTTGGGGCAGCGGCGTTAAGGCGCTCCACGGCGACAGCGCTCAGCTGTGTCGAGACAATTGCGATCATGCAAAGACGGATTCTAAAACGGCGCATCATAGCGAGACCCTCCTATTATTAAAGGTTCCCTCATTAGACTGGACGCGAGGTTTGTTCCAGAACCGTGAGACCGGTCTTTTGTCCAGCCGGGAAAACCATGACGTCCTCCGGGCGGACATAGAGGTAAAGCTTCCCGTCTTTTTGTGCCGGAATGCTGCGCCCTTTTCCTATCAGCAATTGATCGCGGACTTCTACGCAATAGATGAACTGGTCTCCGAGAAAAGTGCTGTTCCGGAGAGCAGCTTGCAAGACATTGGCATCCGTTGCGCAGCGATCCTCAACGATGGTTAGAGCCTCCGGACGAAAACCGACGAGCACATCTTCCCCCGGCCGCGCAGATTCTCTGATGCCCAGCCGGCCAATTGGCGTATCTGCCAGAGACGATTCAACGATCTTTCCTTTGAGCCAATTGACCGATCCAAAGAACTCCGCTACTTCAGCTCGCGTCGGGCGATGGTACAGTTCCATAGGACGGCCGACCTGCAGCAGCTCGCCTGACTGCATGAGCGCAATCTTGTCCGACATGGCCATCGCTTCGATCTGATCATGGGTGACGTAGAGCACGGTCGCCCCGAGCTGCTTTGCCAGTTCGCGGATTTTGCCCCGGACCTCTTCTCGTAGACGAGCATCGAGATTGCTTAGGGGCTCGTCCATCAACAGGATGCGCGGGTTCACAGCGATGGCACGGGCGAGAGCGACGCGCTGCTGTTGCCCGCCGCTGAGCAAGGTTGCGGACCGGTCAGCCAGTTCCTCCAATTGGACGAGTCGCAAAGCTTCCCGGACGCGTTTCGCAACGTCTTTCCGCGCTATTCTCTGTGCGCCTTCGGCCAGGGGTAGAGCTACGTTATCGAAAACCGTCAAATGGGGCCATACAGCATACGATTGGAAGACCATGCCTAGTGTGCGCTGTTGAGGCGGCACCCAGGTGGGGGGATTGTCGGACGATACAACTCGGCCGGCGATTCGAATTTCTCCGCCGTCGGGAGTTTCCAGACCGGCGATGCAGCGAAGCAGAGTGGTTTTTCCGGAGCCACTGGCGCCGACGATGACGAATAGCTCGCCTTCGGCGATTTCCAGGTCGAGGGCTTTGACCGCGGCAACCGCGCCGTCGCTAACGATGAAACGTTTGTGCAAACGGCGGATCGAAATCATCGCGTTTATGGATCCATCGGGCGCGGCGCTATGCCTTCTCCTCTCCCTTAATTGGGAGAAGACTAAGGTGAGGTTGAGTAACCGTTCATTTTAATCTTCACTCGCAAGGGCAAGGAACCGAACCATCAATTTAGCGAAATCGCGATCAATGACCTATCTGCATTGGAAATGGTACTTGTAAGACCGATCTTAGTTGTATTCCGTGCCGGGCAGGGGATTCTCGACCGCCTCTTCGAGAGTGGTCGCCCGTTTCCATTCATTAGCGGGGCGGCTTTTGCCGTCTGTGCCGATCTGGTCCATGGCAGCGTAGATCTCGATTTTATAGCCATCCGGATCGTAGAATTCTACGCCCGGATTGCCCCCTGGCCCGCGCCTGCCTTCGTAAAAAATTTCAACTCCCTTGGAGCGGAGGAAGTCGCGAATTTTGAACAGCTCCGAAACAGTCGCCACCTCCAGGGCCATATGATCAAAGCCCACTTGACCACGTTTGGGCAATTCGTTTTTCTCTTTGGCTTGAAGCAGTGCAACGGTATGGTGATCGGTCGCGTTGCGGAAAAACATCATGCCGATTTCGTTGCGATCGGAGAATTTGAAGCCCATGATTTCGGTCCAGAACTTGGCGCTGCGCTCAATATCGCTGACGTTGAGCACCACATGCCCGATCTTCTTGATCTTGATGGGAGATTTTTCTTCAGCCATAAGGTCCTCCTTTTTGGATCGCTAATTGGTTCTCAAAACCAACAGTTAATAATGCCCGCACAGACAGCCGGTTGTCTATCACGGAAACGGGATCAAGGCAAAACGTGGAAGATTCCTGACATAGTTACTTTGCGACAACACCTGCTTTTTATCCTGTTAGAATTGTCGAAATCGGCGGGAAGAACCGAGGCAAACGATCTTCTCAAGGTGACCATCGTTCTGCTTTCGTCGGTGCGAGGACGAGCGGCGTACCGTCTGGTGCAACCCTTACTATCCGCCAAGGAAACTCATCTACCTAAGAACTGACGAGCTCTTTTGCGACCAGGTCAGAACCATCGACAAAGGACGTATCCGAGAAACCGTCGGTGGCGGATTCCAAAAGAAGGGAGGAGCGTGAGAGGCCCAGTGTAACTCTATCTTTTGAAGGTAAAACGGAGTCCGAGATCTGAGACTCTTTGCTGGTCGTTGACCAACGCCGAACTGGTACGATCCGGAGTGCGGGCTGCCGAAAGCAATACGATCAAGGAGAAGAGGACGAAAGCACTTGCCAAAAGAATCGTCGAAATATCCTTCATAAAGCCCTCCCCAAGCTTTCGTTTGGATACGCAGAACTGATAGACGTTTCTGCTACGAAAAGGTTAACGGACTCTGGAAGAGCGGCAGAGTTAAATACGAGGGGCTGTTTTTGAGAAGCGAGAGCCGGCATCGCCTGTTCCTCCGCTGCTCGATCATTATCTGCAGTTACTGTCCCGCATCCAGCAACGAAAAACAGGAGAACGGGCATGAAAGGTTGGTTCCTTGCCACGACGTCTCTCTGTGGGAGCAAATCCTGACAGAGCAAGTGACATGCCCGACTAGATCCAACGGACAAGAGACGAAAATGGGCGCCGTAAGTGTTCTTTGCTAGTCGTTTCTCCCCCAACCCGATGGACATAAGTGTTCATTGAATGGACCGAAACTGCCGAGCCTTTGGGGTAGGTCCGTAAATCTTTCCTGCACCGCAAGCGCGGTCCTCAGGGGACGGAGGTCGCTCAATCTCTTGTATGCCGGTGCTGTCAAACCGAATCACAGGGTACTGCTGCACTTCCAAGTAATATTCTTGAACGTCCTGATCCCTTAGTCCGATATTGCTGTTGTAACTCTTGGCATCGATCATCAGGCTGACAGAACCTACCTCTTGCAAGCGATCGATATCACCAAGCGCCTTACCCTGGCGGACCCGCATGCGCCGTTTACGATGCTGCCGAATGGATCTTTCTTTTCGTTACGATTTGACTCTCGTCTGGAATTAGACGAAAGCGCTGGACTTCGACTAAAGCGGGAGCCGAAGGAGAGGTGAGTACAAGCGATAAAATCCAAATGAAACGCTCGCTCACTTTTCTGAATCCTACTCACGTGGATCAGTGAACTACTGCGATCAAATCTGATCTGCCGCAGATGAATGACTCTCAAGCGACTCTCGAAGAGAACTCGATCCCGGGATGTTGGATGTGACGAGGCGCTAGATTTCTTGTCGCTCCTCATGGTTGCCAGCGCGAGATTGTGAAAAGGACATTTTCGTACGCCGGTGTACGCACGCATGCTACTGTTGCCGTCCTTCTGTCATCTATTGCGTTGTATGCGACTCTTTTGTACATCTTAGCCGCCGCTGTTACGTGAGGATCTTAGAGGCACGGTCATTGCTGAAGATGTTCTTCGGGGTGACCCGTGCAGCGTTCATTTCCAAGATCAGCTTCGTTTGCCCATGCCGCCGCCGTCTTAGAGTGGCGGGTGAGCGCCTTGATACTAATGGCAGCGTTGTCATCAGTTTCCCAAGGTTGTGGAATCATTTCAGACGGGCCTAGCCGGCCGACGTCGGCGAGAGCGCCGGAGCCTCGGACTGGCAACGCTTCCATCGACCAGCCACAGACGCATACCTTCCCGCGTGAGATTCCACCAATGGCCACAATTCCCTCCTCTCCGGAAACGGATGAGGCCCCGCCGCTCGCAAAGATCCCCGCACCTTCGCAACCAACCCTGGTTGAGACCGGTCTGGGCTCGTGGTACGGGCGAAGATTTCACGGTAAGCTCACCGCGAGCGGAGAAGTTTTTAACCAGGAGAAATTCACGGCTGCTCATCGAACTCTCCCCTGGGGTAGCCGAGTGAAGGTCACCAATCTAGCCAATGGAAAATCGGTTGAAGTGCGGATTAATGATCGCGGACCGTTTGGGAAAGGTCGCATTATCGATGTCTCTCGGGCTGCGGCAAGGGCCCTGGGCATGGTGGGATCGGGAATAACTGCCGTCCGGGTCGAATCGCTTTCCGATTCTGAGAAATCAAACGAACTGGTCTTGCAGGACAAATCGAGACCGTAATCTACGCGCTAGTTCCCGGTCTTTTTGAGGAGCCTTTCTTGAATCCGAAGGGGCGCCTCTTGCTCACTCGTCCCGCTACCTGCTAATTCCGATGGTAGACACTAGAAACGACGGTGTTAACAGTCGTCGGAGAGACCGTTGAGCGCTAACCCGCGTTGAGTCATCTTGGCAGACGTTTTTTAAACACAGTACGGGAAAACTGAAAAACGGCAGAGGTAAACAGAAATGGATCACGAGGAGAATGAATTGCTCACCAGGGTCGGACCAGGGACTGCCGCTGGTGAAGCTCTCAGGAAATACTGGTTGCCTGTCGGATTATCGAGCGAGATCAACTCAGATGCGCCGAAACTCGTTCGCTGGCTCGGCGAGGATCTGCTGCTCTTTCGCGACGAGTTCGGGCGCGTTGGATTGACCGAACCCACCTGCCCGCATCGGGGTGCCTCTCTCGACTACGGCTGGATCGAGGCCGGCGGCATTCGGTGCTGTTATCATGGCTGGGTTTTCGACGTGAACGGGCGCTGTCTAGAACAACCGGGTGAGCCGCCCGATAGCAGCTTTAAGGACAAGATCAGACTGAATGCGTATCCGGTGCGGGAATTGGGCGGTCTGTTGTGGGCGTATCTGGGATCGGGTCAACCGCCGGAATTGCCCAACTATCATTTTCTCGTGCGCGACGACGGCGCGCGCCGTTTCTCGGGTTACGTGCGCGAGTGTAACTACATGCAGCAGTTGGAAAACGCGCTCGATCCGGTCCACGCAACGATCTTGCACGGCCGTCCCGTGCACGGCTTTCCCGCGGCGCCGGAATGGATGGAAACGCCGGATTTCAACGTTACGGCGACAGACAGCATGGCCTATTACGTGGCCCGGCGGAAAGGGCCGGAGTCAGGCACGGAATGGCATCGCGAGGTCGCGTATGTGCCGCCGATCATGGTCGTTCATCACGGCGGCTCTTTACCCGCTGACCCAGTGGCGGAAATGGTGGACGTCGCCTGGCGCATGCCAATTGATGATTACAAGACACGCACCTTCACTTTGAACTTTTTGCCCGGCGCGATGGGCAAGCGCGGCAACGAAGAAAAGCAGGCCCGACCCAAACCGCCGCCGCTGATGAGAGGCACGCGCCGGCAATGGGACATGGCGACGATCAGTGGACAAGACAACGCGGCGCAGGTCAGCCAGGGCCCGATTGTCGATCGCACACGGGAACACCTCGGTCATTCGGATCGCGGTGTTATTCAAGTGCGAAAACTTTGGAAGAGCGCGATTGAAAGGTCACGGCGAGGCGAGGACCCGCCAAATTTGATTCGCGACCCGACGCAAAACCGTTTAGTTTACGTGGATGTCGTGGAGCGATTGGTGCAATCTTGGGACCTGAGAAATCATGTGCCGAATATTGTCAATGTCAGCTAGTGAAGGCCGCGGCTGCTCATTGTCGCTAATGAAACGGTGGATCATCGGAAGTTTACTGTGCGCATGGTTCGTTGCCAGCGCTGACGCCGCGGAAACAAAACCGGCGTGGCAGCAGCAGTGGGAACAAATCGTTCAAGGCGCAAAAAAGGAAGGTCAGGTCACAGTTTACGTCCATAGCACTTATGCCCCCGCGCTTACTTCCGGTGCGTTTGAAAAGACCTTTCCCGGCATCAAGCTTGTAGTTGTCAGCGGCGTTGAAAATGATCTGGAGCGGCGCTTTACCGCCGAGCGTCGCGCCGAAAAATATTTAGCGGATGTATTCATGGTGGGCGTGCTACGGAGCAATGATTTCAAGCAAGCCAAGCATTTGGATCCCATCAAGCCGATTTTGCTTCTGCCCGAAGTTGCCGATGAATCCAAGTGGTGGCAGGGAAAACATTATTACAGTGATCCCGAGAAACAGTATCTGTTCAGATACGTGGCGTCCGCTCAGCTCGGTCAGATTTCTTACAATACACAGTGGGTCCAACCGAAGGAGTTCACGTCGTTTTGGGATTTTCTCAATCCAAGATGGAAGGGGAAAATGCTTGCCCGCGACATTCGCTTGCCGGGAACTGGCGGTAGCGCGATCCGTTTGTTTTACAACAGCCCAGAATTGGGTCCGGAATTCGTACGTAAGCTCTTCGCGGAAACCGACATCACGCTCTTCCGCGATCGGCGCCAAGGGCTCGATTGGTTGGCGGCCGGGAAATTTCCCATTTGCTTTTGGTGTGAAGGTGTCGAGAAGGCACACAGCCAAAGTCTTCCGGTTGATGTGTTTGGTCGGATGAAAGAAGGAGCGGGGTTGAGTGCGGGACAGGGAATTCTCACTCTGGTCAACCAGGCGCCGCATCCCAACGCTGCCCGGGTTTTTATCAACTGGTTTCTGTCCCGCGATGGGCAGCTCAATTTTCAGAAGGCACTCGCCAAAGCCGACGAAGGCTC
>Ga0075419_10003121_pt1 | contig 10606 bp, 10 predicted proteins | sample SoiMetdeltSBSDD3_FD_76900 | JGI IMG/M metagenome (GOLD analysis project Ga0075419, IMG submission 76900) | Bulk soil microbial communities from a Populus tree surrounding site in Tennessee, USA - Soil MetaG P. deltoides SBSDD3 | ecosystem: Environmental > Terrestrial > Soil > Tree plantation... | reverse complement strand
CTCGACCAGGATGCGCAGCCGCGAAGCGCCCAGGTTGCGCGCTGCTTCGATGGTCGACCGGTCGAGCGACGCCATGGCGCCCGCCACCAGCAGCGCGACGAAGGGTGTCTGCTTCCAGACGAACGTGATCACGATGCCGCGCCAGTCGAGGAAGCCGATGGTCTGCTCCATATCGAGCACGCCGAGCGCGACAAAGGTGTTGTTCATCAGCCCGTTCTTGGCAAGGAACGAGCGCATGCACTGTGCGGCCACCACGAACGGGATGAAGAGCGGCCAGCGGTAGAGCCAGCGCAGCACCGCCACCGCACGCGGGTTCTCGCCGAGCACCAGATAGCCGCCGATCGCGATCGAGGCGAGGCCGATGAGGATGGTCGAGAGGCCGATGATCACCAGCGTGAAGCCGATGTCCACGCTGTAGAACTCGAAGGCCTTGACGAAGTTGCCCGTCGTGAAGCCACCGCCTTTCGCTTCGAAGGCGGTGACGAGCGAGTAGCCGAGGGGATAAACAAATAGCGCCAGCACCATCACCAGTGCTGGCGCCACCAGGAGCGGCCCGAGGCGGCCGCTATCGCGCATGCGCGATCAGTTCAAAACCTTCTTCTCATAGCTCTCGAGGATGTCGTCGAAGTACTGTTTGATCGGGAAAACTTTGCCCTTGGAGGCGAGGTCCTGCGGCGTGACGTCGACGAAGAGCTTGTTCCAGGTCTTGTCGTCAAGCTGCGCCTTCACGTGCTGGGCGTCGATCCCCGGGTACCAGTTGAACTTCTTCACGATGCCTTCGGCCTGGATCTGCGGGCTCGTCGCCATCTCGACGAACTTCTTCGCCGCGGCCATGTTCGCCGCCTTCGCCGGGATCACGTAGTACATCGGCTGGCCGGGCATGCCCGGACCGATGAGCTGCAGGCGCATGTTGGGCGGCAGCTTCCCGTCGGCCATCCAGGTGTAGAACATGTCGACCCAGACCGGGCCCATCGCGATCTCGCCGCGGTTCAGCATGTCGAGCGTGCCCGCGTTGCCGGGCGTGATCACCACGCTGCGGTTGAATTCCTTCAGCTTACCGAGCGCCGGATCCCAGTTCGCCTTCGTCTGCGCGTCGTACGGTCCCTTCATCAGCTTGTCGGAATCGGGCGTATTGGCGTACACCCAGCCCACCACGAAAGCGACGCCGGACATTCCGCCCTTGATGCCGTTGTAGCCGAACTTGCGTGGATTGGCTTTGGCCCAGGCGGCGAGCTCTTCGTAGGTCTTCGGCGGATTCTTGACGAGCGCGGGGTTGTAGGCGATCGCGGTCTGGCTCTGGAACATCGGGATGACGTAGCCGGCCACGTTCGTGCCGAGCGCGTTCTTCGATGCTTCGGAGGTGACCAGCCTGCCCGTGGCGACGTCGCGCACATAAGGTGCAAGCAATCCGTCGCGCACGAGATCGCCGGCCATCTTCTGATGGATCACAGCGACGTCGACATCCCACGCCGGGTTGTTCTTCTGCGCCTGGATCTTCTCGGCGATCTTCTGCGAGCCGGCGTCGCCCGGTCCGGTACCGACGGCTTTCACGCTTACGTTCGCGTTGTTCTTCTCGAACTGCGGCGCGAGAAAATCCTTCACGTAATCGACCATGTTCTGGTCACCGGCGGTGATCACGTTGAGATTGATCTTCTGCGCCGCCGCCGGCGCCGCGGCGAAAGCGGCCGCGAGCGCGATCAGCACCAGACTGCGTTTCATGTGTTCCTCCTGGGAAAGAAGTGCAGCGAAGATACCGGTAGCCCGATTCCCACCAACTCGCCGACCGTCAGGCGCCGGGTATCGTCCACCATGAAGTGATTTTGCCCCACCGCGACCGCGTAGCGGTAAAAACCGCCAGGATACGAGGCTTGCACGATGCGGCCCCGCAGCAAGAGCCGGTCGGGCGCTCCTTCCTGGGGTGGGCCTAGACGCGCCGCTTCGCTTCGAAAGTGCGCGATCAGCGGGCCGGCGGAGCGGAAACCAGGCACCCGTACCGCGTCGTTATGGGCTCCGGCCTGGATCTCCACGCCCTCCGGCGCCGGCCGGGCCTCCAGCTCGAGCACATTCCCGGCCCCCATGAAGGCTGCGACGAAGGGTGAGTTCGGCCGGTTGTAGACCTCCTCCGGCGTGCCGAGCTGCGCGATCCGACCGGCATCAAGGATGGCGATGCGATCGGCCATGACCATCGCCTCTTCGCGGTCGTGCGTGACATGGATCGTGGTGATGCCGAGCTTGGCCTGCAGCGCTTTGATTTCGTGGCGCACTTCCTCGCGAATGCGCGCATCGAGGTTCGAGAGCGGCTCATCCAGAAGCAGGATCTCCGGGCTGATGGCGAGCGCCCGGCCCAGCGCCACGCGCTGACGCTGCCCGCCGGAGAGCTGCGTCACGTTGCGCTCGCCGAAGCCTTCCAGTTTCAGCATGGTGAGTATCTCGGCGACGCGCCTGGCGATGTCCGGCCTTGCGACGCGGCGCAGCTTCAAGCCATAGCCGAGGTTCTGCGCCGTGGTCATGTGCGGCCAGAGTGCGTAGGACTGGAACACCATCGCCATGCCGCGCTTGTCCGGCGGCGCATGCGTGATGTCTCGTCCGGCGACCGAGATCTTCCCCGCGTTCACCGGCACGAAGCCTGAAACCGCGCGCAGAAGCGTCGTCTTGCCGCAGCCCGAAGGTCCCAGCAACGCGACGAACTCGCCAGCGGCGACCGAAAGGGAGACTTGATGGAGAACCGGCGTCGCGCCGTAGGAGACCTCGAGCTGCGTGATATCAAGCGCCGCGCTTCCCATGCGAAACGATTATGGCGTAATGGTGATCCTCAAAGGAGGTCATGTATGCGCCTGTCCATCGCAACCGTCAGCTTGTTGCTAGCAACGGGCTGCCACACCACTGCCGAGCAGCCAGCGCGAGCCAAAGAGCCAACGCAAGTGATCAAGCCCGATCAGGACGGCGTGCAGCGTGCCCGCATCCTCGCCGGCGGCTACTTCTTCAAGCCGAGCCACATTGTCGTGAAGGTCAACACGCCGGTGGAAATCTGGCGAGCCGGGAAAGCGGCATGGTGCCGCACGATCTCGTGATCGACGCGCCCGAGGCGGGCATCGCCGTGAAGCAGGACCTTGCCACCGAGCCGCGCAAGATCGCGTTCACGCCAAAGAGAGTCGGAAGCTATGCCATCTATTGCAGCAAGAAGCCGCCGCTGGGCGGTGCGAGCCATCGCGAGCGCGGCATGGAAGGTGTGCTGGAAGTCGTTCCTTAGCGGCCTGAGAAACGCATCAGCGTTTGCGCATAGGCCGGCGCAGTCGGCTCGTGCATGAAGTACACGTAGATCTGCTGCCATCCCGTCTCGTCGAGCCGTCGCGCCCATCGCTCGAGATCCTGGTCCGAATAGGTTTCCAGACGAAGACGCACGTAGCCCCAGGGCGCGGTCTCGACGAGCGGGGGCGGTTCGTTGTCCTCCCGCTCCGAGTGGCACAGCGACGCGCCTCCCGCTTTCAGGGCGGCATAGACCGCGTCGTCGAACCAGGTGTCGTTGCGGAATTCGAATGCAGCCTGGTGTCCCGAAGGTAGGACCGCAAGAAAGTCGGTGAGCCGTGCGAGGTCCTTCTTCAGAAACGGCGGCAGCTGATATAGCACCGGGCCGCGCTTATCGCCGAGCGTGGCGAGATTGCGGTAGAGGTACTCGACCGAGTCGCGCGCCTTTTCGGCCTCGAGGCGCGAGAAGTGCGTGATGCGGCGCGACGCCTTGATGGCGAAGCGGAAGCTCTCCGGCGTTTGCCGTGACCAGTTCTCCAGAACCGTGGCCTTCGGCATCTGGTAGAAGGTGTTGTTGATCTCCACCGTCGGCAGCCGGTCGGCGTAGAACGCGAGCATGCCGTCCGGCTTCATGCGCTCCGGATAGAAACTGCCCTTCCACTCCTTGAACGAGTAGCCGCTCGCCCCGGCAAGCACCTTCTTAGAATTGGGCATGGCGAAAAGCAAGCTTACCGAGTATTCGGCAAAGCGCAGCTTCACCGAGACGCCGGAGCCGGCGCCCGCCGTGCCTGAGGCGCGCCGAGGACCGCTCCTTTTCGTGATCCAGCAGCATTCCGCGCGCCGCATGCATTATGACTTTCGCCTCGAGTGCGACGGCGTTCTCAAGTCGTGGGCCGTACCGAAAGCTCCGTCGCTCGATCCTTCGGAGAAGCGGCTCGCGGTGCAGACCGAGGCTCATCCGTTCGATTACGCGTCGTTCGAAGGCGTGATCCCGCCGAAGCAATACGGCGCCGGCGAGGTGATCGTGTGGGATTGCGGCGTTTATTCGCCCGACGAGGACAGCCCTTGGGTGGAGGATCGCGAAGAGGCCGAGCGCCAGGTTCGCGAGGGCCTGGAGAAGGGCAAGCTGAGCGTCTTCCTGCGCGGGGAGAAGGTGAAAGGCTCTTTCGCGCTCGTGCGCACCGCAGACAAGAAGAACTGGCTCCTCATCAAGCACAAGGACCGCTTTGTCGGCGCAGCCGATCTCACGACGCTCGAGCGCTCGGTCCTGTCGGGCACTTCGGTGGAGGAAATGAAGTCGGCGCCGGCGCATCAAATGCCGGCCGCGCATCTCATTCCCGTCGGGGTCGAAGAGCGCATGCCGAAGTCGCTCGCGCCGATGCATGCCGAGCTCAAGGACGCGCCGTTCAACCATCCCGACTGGATTTGGGAGCCGAAGCTCGACGGCTATCGCGTGCTCGCCTTCGTCAATGGCGGCGTGAGCTTGCGTTCGCGCCGCGGCCTGGAGCTCGGCGCGCAGTTCCCGAGCCTGGTCAAGGAGCTGGGGGAGCACGGGCCCGCCATGATCCTCGACGGTGAGCTCGTCGCTTTCGATAACGGCAAGCCCTCCTTCAATGCGCTCCAGAACCGGTTTCAGCTGAAGAACGAGCGCGACATCGCAGCCGCCGAGCGCACGTTTCCGGTGGTTTTCTACTGCTTCGATCTCCTTCACTTCGCCGGCATGAACCTGCGCCCGGCTAGCTATGCGGACCGGCGGCGCTACCTTGCGCAGTGCCTGCTGCCGTCATCCGGTGTTCAGCTGGTTCATGCCGCTGACGATGGCGTGGAGCTCTACAAGGCAGCGCTCGCCGCCGGCTTCGAAGGCGTCATCGGAAAGAAGCGGCAGAGCAAGTACGAACCCGGCAAGCGCTCGTCCGCCTGGGTCAAGATCAAATCGACGCGAAGCGCGGAATTTGTCGTCGGCGGTTACACGAAAGGGAAAGGCGCGCGTGCGCCGCTCGGCGCGCTGCTGGTCGGCTACTGGGATGGGCCGAAGCTCCTCTATGCCTCGCACGTCGGCTCGGGTTTCGATGACCACAACCTAGATGCCGTGCAGGCGAGGCTGGCGCCGCTTAGGCGGAAGACCTGTCCCTTCGCGGGGAAACCGGAGCTGCACAGTCCAACAGTGTGGGTCGAGCCAGAGACCGTCGCGGAGGTGAAGTTCCAGGAGTGGACGAAGGACGGCTTCCTGCGTGCGCCGGTGTTCCTGCGGCTGCGCGACGACATCGATCCCAAAACCGTGAAGCGCGCCGGCGCGGGCGAGGAGGCGGCGGCGCCGCGCTCCGAGATCGAGGACGTCGTAGCGCAGCTTGCTTCACTCAGGGCGAATGGGACGATCGCCGTCGGCAATCACACGATCAAGTTGAGCCACCTCGACCGCGTCTACTGGCCGGCTGACCCGGCGCTCAAGCAGCCGGCCCTCACGAAGCGCGATCTCCTGCGCTATCTCGCGCAGGTTTCGCCGCACATGCTCACGCACCTCGCCGATCGGCCGCTCACCATGATCCGCATGCCCGACGGCATCCACGGCCAGCGCTTCTATCAGAAGCACTGGGCGCAGGAGAAGCCGGCGTTCGTTGATGCGATCACCGTGTTTTCCGAGCACAAAGACGAAAGCCACGAGTACCTGCTGTGCAACAACCTGCCGACGCTTCTATGGCTCGCGCAGTCGGGCACGCTCGAATTCCATGTCATGCACTCGCGCGCGAAGCTGGGCGACGATTCGCCAGTGAAAAGCACGGACTACGCGACTTCGCTCGACACGCTGGAAAGCTCGATCCTGAATTACCCCGACTACGTCGTGTTCGACATCGACCCGTACATCTATTCAGGGAAAGAGAAGGCGGGCGACGAGCCGGAGCTGAACACGGTGGCGTTCGAGAAGGGCAAGGAAGTCGCGTTCTGGCTGCGCGAGTTGCTGAATGGCATGTCGCTCGAGCCGATCGTGAAGACCTCGGGAAAGACCGGCCTGCATGTCTTCGTACCGATCCGGCGCACCATCGATTTCGACGCGGCACGCGCGGTGTCCGAGCTCGTCGGGCGCCATCTCATGGCCGAGCATCCGAACGACATCACCATGGAGTGGAGCGTGCCCAAGCGCACCGGCAAGATCTTCATGGACTACAACATGAACGTGCGCGGCAAGACGCTGAATGTGGCCTATTCGCCGCGCGGCGCACCGGGCGCCGCGGTCTCGATGCCGCTCACTTGGGACGAGCTGGCGGACGCGCATCCGCTCGACTTTCGCATCACGAACGCCGCCGAGCGGCTCGCAAGCACCGGCGACCGCTGGCGCGACGCGCTCACGGCGAAGAAGAGCCTGCAAAGCGCCCTGGAACGCGCCAAAACGTAAAAATCTCGCTGTATTACAATCGCTTCCCTTCTTCGGAGGCGACATGGCGGCGCGCTCGATTGCTTCGTTGACGGTGTCTTTCGGTCTGGTCTCGATCCCGGTCAAGCTTTTTTCGGCAACCGAGGCGAGCCGGGCGATCTCGTTCAACCTGCTGCACAAGGCGTGCGGCTCGCGCCTGCGTCAGCAGTACTTCTGCATCAAGGAAGACGTTCCCGTGCAGCGCGAGGACATGGTCAAGGGCTATGAATTCGCGAAGGACCAGTACGTCATGTTCACGCCCGAGGAGCTCAAGGCTCTCGAGGAAGCCGGCACCGGGACCGCGGATATCAGCGAGTTCGTGCCGCTGGAATCGGTCGATCCCGTGTACTTCGATAAGGCGTATTACCTCGCGCCCGACAAGGGCGGCGCGAAGCCCTATGCGCTCCTCACCAAGGCGCTGCGCGAATCGAAGCGTTGCGCGCTCGGGCGCTGGGCGGCGCGCGGCAAGCAGTACATCGTCATGATCCGCGCCGTGAACGAGGGCCTCGTCATGCAGCAGCTTATGTACGCGGGCGAGGTGCGCTCGATACGGGACATCGACATTCCGAAGACCGAGGTGCGCGACGCGGAGCTCAAGCTCGCGCAGCAGTTGATCGAGCAGCAGGCCTCGGACAAATTCGATCCGACCTCCTATACCGATGAGGTGCGTACGCGCATCGAGGCCGCGGTGCAGAAGAAGGTGGAGGGACAGGAGATCACCATGGCCGAGGCGCCGCGCGAAGGCGCGCAAGTGATCGACCTCATGGAAGCGCTGCGCGCGAGCCTCGAGAAGAAGCCCGCGAAGAAGGCGGCGCCCGCGGCGAAACCGGCGGCGACCAAGAAGGCAGCCAAGAAGTAGCGTGCAACAGTTCGGGGTGCGGGAGGTCGAGAAGCTCCTGCGCCTTCCGCGCAGGACCATTCACGGCCTCGTCAAAGCCGGGTTCGTCTCGCCCGCGCGCGGCCCGGGACAGGTCTACCGCTTCTCGTTCCAGGATCTGATCGTGCTGCGCACGGCGCAGGCGCTCGCGGCCGCCCACGTTCCCGCGAAGCGCATTGCGCGCTCGCTGAAGGAATTGCGCCGTCATCTGCCTGCGTCCATGCCGCTTTCGGGCCTGAGCATCGGCGCGGTCGGTGATCGCGTCGTGGTGAAGGAAGGCGCGAGCCGCTGGCAGGCCGAGTCCGGCCAGTATCTGCTCGCGTTCGAAGGCGACCCGGCCGCAGGCGAGCTGAAGGTCATGCAGCGCGAGCCCGATAACGTCGCAGACGAGATCGACCGCGGCTACGCCTTGCATGAAGCCGGGAAGCTCGCCGAGGCGGAAGCGGTCTACCGCGATGCGCTCGAAACGTGGGGACCCGACGCGCTCCTCTTCTACAACCTCGGCGTCCTCCTCGAGGATCTCGGGCGCAAACCGGAGGCGTTGCAGGCTTACCAGGCCGCGCTCGGCGCCGATCCCTCCATGGCCGATTGCCACTACAACCTCGCGCTCCTTTTCGATGCGCTCGGCCGCGGCCAGGACGCCATTCGGCACATGGCGCAGTACCGTCGTCTCGTCGCGAAAAAGTAACGGCAAAATTCACGGCGCGGCCGCAGCAACCGAGACATAGTCCTCGAAGCGCCCGAGTTAGTTTCCAGCACCCGCCGCGACTGATCTACTCTCCCGAGGAAGGGAGAACCACATGTCTGAAAATCAACCCTGGATGCTGTTTCCTGACAATCCCGCGCTTTCGGTCTTCGTGCTCGCCATCGTCGCGCTGGTCTTCCTGTACGCCGCGCGCCGTCCGATGCACGAACTGCTGCGCGCGCTCGGTGCGCTCCTGGGTGGGCCGCTGCGGCTTGGCGCGCGCTGGCTCGTGACCACGGCCGAGCAGATGAAGGAACGTAACCGCGCGGTGCTGCTCGCGCACGGGCGCCACGAGGTCGGGCAGCGCATCGAACGCGAGTTCGAGCGCCTCGGCGCGGTGGTGCGCCGCGACCTGCAGGGTTATCCGACCCTGCAGCGAAAGCTTCTCGACGAGATCACCCGCATCGAAGAGGACTACAAAAAGTGCGGCGAAGTGCCGCCGCCGCCGCCCGACTGGGTCGAAGCGGTCACCGCCATGGCCGAGGTCAAGACCGGCGGCGAGATCGTCCAGAGGATCCTCGAGGAGATCAAGACCTCGATCGGCAGGATCCACGACAAGGCAATCAGCGAATACCGCAAGTCGTACGAGTCGCGCCACAAGATTCTCGAGAGCTTCATGCCGTTCTGGCGTTCGGTCGACCGCAACATCGCCGAAGTGAACAAGAAGCTGGGCGACCTGCAGGAAAGCGCGAAGGGCGTGGATGCCCTGATGGCGAAATACGAAGCGATCAACGCGAAGACCGACAAGGCGCAGCATGCGCTGACCGTTTCCGCGTTCACGCAGTTCGCTATCGCCTTGCTCGTGATGGCGGTCGCCGCGGGCGGCGCGTTCATCAACTACAAGCTGATCGCGCTGCCGATGTCCGAGATGGTCGGCGCCGGCGACTACCTCACCGCTAGCCTGCGCACCTCCGAAGTCGCCGCGCTCGTCATCATCTTCGTCGAGGCCTCCATGGGGCTCTTTCTCATGGAAGCGCTGCGCATCACGCATCTTTTCCCGCGCATCGCGACGCTCAGCGACCATATGCGCCGGCGCATGATGTGGATCGCGCTCGTGCTGCTGGTAACGCTGGCCGGCGTCGAGGCCGCGCTCGCGCTGATGCGCGATATGCTGATCGCGGACAAGCAGGCCCTAATCCAGTCGCTCGCGACCGTTCAGCAGGCGGCCCCCGCCGACGGCTGGGTCGGCAAGATTCCCACGGCCGGCCAGATGCTGCTTGGCTTCATCCTGCCGTTTGCGCTCGCGTTCATTGCGATTCCGGTGGAATCGCTGATCCACTCGTCGCGCACGGTGGGCGGCGTGCTGCTCGCCGCGCTCGTGTCCGCGCTTGCGCTCACGCTGCGAGTCCTGGCCAACGTGGCGCGCCGCATGTCGAAAGTGCTGATTACCGTGTACGACGTCGTGATCGTGCTGCCGCTCCTGGTCGAGCGCATGACCAAGGCCGGCATGGCGATGCGCCATTCGCCGGTCGACGCCGACGATACTGCCTACAAAACGAGGTAGCCATGCTCAAGCGACTCTTCGTGTGGTTCCTAGCGTTGTCGTCGGCAGCGTTCTCCGCCGGCTGTGGGGACTCGCGTAGTCACGCGCAGGCGGTGTACGTCCTGATCGACACCTCGGGCACCTACGCGTTGGAAGCGAGCAAAGCGCAGATGATCATCAACTACCTGCTCGGCACGCTCCAACCCGGCGATTCGCTGGCGGTGGCGCGCGTCGAAAGCCGTAGCTTCACGGAGAAGGACATCATCGCCAAGGCGACCTTCGACTCGCGGCCGAGCCAGGCGAACGCGCAGAAGCGCGCCTTCCGCGACAAAACGGATGCTTTTCTGAAGACCGTGAAAGCGAGCCGCTACACCGACATCACCGGAGGCCTTTTGCAGGGCGCGGAGTTCCTGAACGAAACCGGCGCCGGCACGAAGACGATCGTCGTGTTCTCCGACATGCAGGAAGAGATCGACAAGATCACGGTGCGCAATATTCCGATGAACCTCAAGCGCATCCGGGTCGTGGCGGTCAACGTGGTGAAGCTCAAGACCGACAACATCGACCCGCGCCGCTACTTCGGGCGCCTGGAGGCGTGGCAGAAGCGGGTGGTAGCGGCGGGCGCGTCGGAGTGGCGCGTGATCAACGATCTCGAGCGCCTCGACACCATCTTCTCGCGCACGTAAGCGAGACTGGCCTAGAAAGCCCGTCCGAGGCGAAGGTAGGCGACGCTGTCGCCGCCTTCGTCGCGGCCCTTGGCAAAGCCAAGGCGCAGGTCGAGCGGCAAGAAGTAGCCGAGGCGGACTTCGGCGCGCAGCTCCACGCCGAAACCGCGGTGATAGTCCG
>Ga0075419_10003114_pt1 | contig 10624 bp, 7 predicted proteins | sample SoiMetdeltSBSDD3_FD_76900 | JGI IMG/M metagenome (GOLD analysis project Ga0075419, IMG submission 76900) | Bulk soil microbial communities from a Populus tree surrounding site in Tennessee, USA - Soil MetaG P. deltoides SBSDD3 | ecosystem: Environmental > Terrestrial > Soil > Tree plantation... | reverse complement strand
TGGATGATCGCCCCGACCGACGTGGCCAAGGCGGCCGCCAACCTCCAGTCCCACACCACCTCCAACGTGGCCAACGTCTCGCAGGTGGCGGCGCTGGCCGCCGTCTCCGGCGACCTGGAGGCGGTGGCGCAGATGCGAGCCGCGTTCGAGCGCCGGGGCCGCACCATGCACCAGCTGCTGTCCGCCATCCCCGGCGTGACCATCATGGAGCCGCAGGGCGCCTTCTACGGGTTCCCCAACCTGTCGGCCTACCTGGGACGCGACCTGCGGGGCAGCACCCCGGCCACCACGGTCGAGCTGTGCAGCGTCCTCCTGGACCAGGCCAAGGTGGCGGTCGTCCCGGGCGAGGCGTTCGACGCGCCCGGCTACGCCCGCCTCTCGTTCGCCCTGGGCGACGATGACCTGGTCGAGGGCTGCACCCGCATCGCCGACCTCCTGTCCGAGGCCCGCTGACCGAGTCGGGGGTGCCCGTGCGGGCACCCCCGACGCTCGGTTGGGTCAGACGTCGAAGGTGAAGTCGACGGACTCCTCTTCGCCGACCGTGCCGGTCTCGACACGTTCCTGGCCGGCCACGGTGATGGTGAGGGTGAAGTCGCCGCCGCCGCAGTCGGTGCCGTCGTCCCGGGTCAATCGGAAGCCCTGGACGCTGACCGTGTACGTGCCCGAGGGGGCGTCGCCCACCGGCCAGAACACGTTCTCGACGCCGCCGTCGTTCTCGCAGTTGACGTTGGAGTCCACGTCCTGCTGGCCACCGGTGCTCGTCGGCCCGAGGTTGAGGTAGTAGATCTCGGTCCCGTCCGGTTCGGTCACGTGCAGGTCCAGGTCGGAGTCCGATGCCCACTCCAGCGTGACCTGGACGTCGCCGGTTCCCGTGTCGGGCTTGCTGGCGCCGTCGGAGCCGACCGGCCGCTGGATCAGCCCGGCCGTGTCGAAGTCGACCAGCGTGACCTCCTCGAGGGCCGCGTCGGCGGGCTCGACCTTGACGGCCGTGGCCGGGTCGAGGCCGTCCCACGCATCGTCCGGGTTCTCGGCCACGTTGTCGACGCTCATGGCGTCGCTCTCGCTGGTGTCGCCCAGCGGGGCCGGCTCGGCCAGCGGGTTGCCGCAGTTGCACTTGACCCGCGGCACGCCGGTGGTGTCGACCAGCACCGCGGTGCCGGCCTGCAGCAGCGACTGGAACGCGGTGGCCTCGCCGTCGTTGAACCCGTGGTTGGTGACCCGCGTGTCGTAGCGGAGCCGCACCGCGGTCAGCCCGGCCACGTAGTCCGGGATGCCGGCGGGCTCGACGTCCAGCACGTCGGCCCAGGCCTCCGCCTTGGCCGAGTTGGCCGGGTCGGTGAGGAACGCCACCAGGGTCTCGACGTCGCACACCTGCGTGTCCCGGCTTCCGCCGTAGAGAGCCGGCTCGCCGCCCTGCGCGATGCGGCCGGCGAGAGGCGTCCCCACCTCCTCGGTCGTGGGATCGGGGACCGCGCTGAGGTCCGCAGCGGCCACCGCGCCGGCCGCGTCGCCGACGTCCAGGTTGCCCGCGAAGTCGTCTTCCTGGACCATGCCGATGGGCTCGAGGACGATCTCCTCGCCCTTGTCGTCGCCCTGCATGACGAAGAAGGCTCCCACCGCGACCGCCAGCACCACGAGGATGCCAAGGATGACGAGCAGCGGGGCGCGCGAGCTCTTCTTCCGGGGCGGGGCGCCGCCGGGGTAGGCCCCCGGCGGGTAGGGGCCGGGAGGGCCGGGCGGGTAGCCGCCGGGCGGGTACTGCTCACCGGAGCCCGGGGCGTAGCCGGGGGCAGGCGGCGGGTAGCCGCCCGAGGGATAGCCGCCGCCCGAGGGATAGGCGCCCGGGTCGGGCGGGGGATAGGCGCCCGGAGCCGGAGGGGGGTAGGCCCCCTGGTCGGGCGGGGGTTGGGGGTCGTAGCCGGCTGTCGGTGCCCAGCCCTGATCGGACGGGGGCTGCGCCGGGGGCGTGGGGCCTCCGGGGGCCGGCGGGGGCACCTGGGCCAGAGGCCAGCCGCAGCCGACGCAGGTCTGGACGCCAGGGGCGTTCATCGTGTGACAGTTACCGCACTCCACCGCAAGATCCTGCCTGTGGCTCGAGGGGTCGCGAGGGGGATTGCCCGGATTCGGGATCCTAGGCGGTCACCCCGACCCGCCCGACCACCGACGGGGAGCGGCGACCCGCCGACGCTACCCTCCGGTGGTGCCACCTTACGGCTCCTGGACCACCCCCATAACGTCAGCCCTCGTGGTCAAGGCCGCTGCCGGCCTCGGCGGGGTCGCCATCGAGGGTGGCACGGTCACCTGGTCGGAGCAGCGACCGGAAGAGGGAGGGCGCACCCAACTGGTGCAGCGCGCGGCTGACGGCACCACCGTCGAGCGCTTCCCGGCCGGTTTCAACGCCCGCACCGCGGTGCACGAGTACGGCGGCGGCGCCTGGTGGACCCGGGGCGGGACCGTGTGGTTCGCCCACTGGGACGACCAGCGCCTCTACCGCCAGGAGGGCGACGCCCCGCCCGAGCCGGTGACCCCCGAGCCCGAGGCGCCCCGCGGCGATCGCTGGGCCGACGGCGAGCTCGACGCCTCGGGTCGCTGGCTGATCGTGGTGCGCGAGCACCATCCGCCCGGCGCCGGGGCCAAGGACGTCACCAACGAGGTCGTGGTCCTGGACACGACGGGCTCCCTCGCGGTCCGGACGCTCGTCTCCGGGCCCGACTTCGTGTCCAACCCGCGCCTCTCGCCGGACGGGCGCCGGGTTTGCTGGCTCCAGTGGTCGCATCCCGACATGCCCTGGGATGGCACCGAGCTGTGCGTGGCCGACGTGCGCGACACGCCGGTGGGCCCCGCGCTGGCGCACCTGGAAGTGGTGGCGGGCCGCCCGCACCTGGGGCCCGGGGGTGACGGCGACGGCGAGTCGGTCTGCCAGCCTCGCTGGGCGGCCGACGGGTCGCTCTGGTTCATCTCGGACCGCACCGGCTGGTGGAACCTCTACCGCCAGAGGGCTGACGGCGCCGTCGAGCCCAAGGTGCAGACCGAGGCCGAGATCGGCCTGCCCCAGTGGATGTTCGGCCAGTCCCAGTACGCCTTGCTCGACGACGGCCGGGTGGTCTTCGCCTACGGGCGCGACGGCCTCGACCACCTGGCGGTCCTGGCCCCCGACGGCTCCACCACCGACCTCGACGTGCCGTACACGTCGGTGTCCTCGGTGAAGGCCGCGGGCGACCGGGTGGTGTTCATCGGCGCGTCGGCCACGGCCGAGCCCGCGGTCGTCAGCCTGCGGCTGGGGGAGCAGCCCGAAGTCCTGCGCCCGCCCCGCGACCTGGGAATCGATCCCGCCTGGTTCTCGGCGCCCGAGCCCATCGACTTCCCCACGAGCGGGGGCCGCACCGCCCACGCCCTCTACTACCCGCCCACCAACCCCGAGGCGGTCCCACCGCCGGGCGAGGCACCGCCGCTGCTGGTGGTCATCCACGGCGGGCCCACCGCGGCCGCCCGGCCCATGCTCCAGGTCGGCATCCAATACTGGACCAGCCGGGGCTTCGGCGTGGTGGACGTCAACTACGGCGGCTCGACCGGCTACGGCCGCGCCTACCGCGAGCAGCTGCGGGGCACCTGGGGCATCGTCGACCTCGACGACTGCGAGGCGGCCGCCCGCTGGCTCGCCGACCAGTCCCGGGTCGACCCCGCCCGGCTGTGCATCCGGGGCGGCTCCGCCGGCGGCTACACCACGCTCGCCGTGCTGGCGTTCCGCGACACCTTCGCGGCCGGTGCCAGCCACTACGGCGTGGCCGATCTGGAGGCCCTGGCGGTCGAGACCCACAAGTTCGAGAGCCGCTACCTGGACGGGCTCATCGGGCCCTACCCCGAGCGCCGGGACCTGTACGAGGCCCGGTCGCCCATCCACCACACCGACGGCTTCGACCGCCCGCTCATCGTGCTCCAGGGCCTGGAGGACGAGGTCGTCCCGCCGAACCAGGCCGAGCTGATCGTCAACGCGCTGCGGGCCAAGCGGGTGCCCGTGGCCTATGTGACCTTCCCCGGCGAGCAGCACGGGTTCCGGCAGGCCGCCAACATCCGCAAGGCCCTGGACAGCGAGCTGTCCTTCTACGCTCAGGTCTTCGGCTTCACCCCGCCCCCCGGCGAGGGCATCGAGCCGGTCCTGGTGGAGAACCTGCCCGAGCCGGTCACGCCGCGGGCGGCGGATCCTCCAGCGTGAGCAGGCTGCGCTTGGCGTCGAGACCGCCGGCGTAGCCGGCCAGCGTGCCGTCGGCCCCGATCACCCGGTGGCAGGGGACCACGATGGCCAGCGGGTTGGCCCCGTTGGCCGCCCCCACCGCGCGTGCGCTGCCCGGGTGGCCGATGGCCTCGGCCAGGGCCGCGTAGCTGGTCGTCTCGCCGTAGGGGATGGCGGTCAGCCCCGCCCACACGCGCCGCTGGAACGCGGTGCCCTCGGGCGCCAGGGGCAGGTCGAACGTCCGCCGCTCGCCGGCGAAGTACTCGCCCAGCTGGGCGACGGCCGCCGCGAACGGGGCGGGATCCTCCCGCCAGGCGGGGTCGATCGGGGTGCGGCCGGCGAAGCCGATCCGGGTGATGCGGCGGCCGTCCCCGGTGAGGACCAGATCGCCCACAGGGGAGGGAACGGTGGTGAACACGGTGTCGGTCATGCTCTCCTCAACGTCCGGTGCCCCACGGTTCGTGAGGTTGGTCCGGGCGAGGACCCCCGGCCACACTTGGGCGCGATGGCGCGCATCCTCGTCACCGAGAAGATTGCCGACGGCGGGCTCCAGCGGCTCCGTGACACCGGCCACGTGGTCGATGTCCGCATCGGGCTCACCCCCGACGAGCTGATCGAGGTGGTGCACGGCGCGGCCGGGCTGATCATCCGCTCCGCCACCCAGGTGACCCGCGAAGTGCTGGAGGCGGGCAGAGACCTGGTGGTGGTGGGCCGGGCCGGCATCGGCCTCGACAACGTCGACGTCGAGACGGCGACGGACCGCGGCGTGATGGTGGTGAACGCGCCGCAGTCGAACATCCTGTCGACGGCTGAGCACACCATGGGCATGTTGCTGGCCCAGGCGCGGAACATCCCCCAGGCGCACGAGGCTCTCACCCGCGGTCGCTGGGAGCGCTCGCAGTGGGAGGGCGTCGAGCTGGCCGACAAGGTGCTGGGCATCGTCGGCCTCGGCCGCGTCGGCCGCCTGGTGGCCCAGCGGGCCCACGCCTTCGGTATGCGCCTGGTCGCCACCGATCCCTACGTGTCGCCCGAGCGCGCCCGGCAGATGAACGTCGAGCTCATGAGCCTCGAGCAGCTCGTCCAGGTGGCCGACTTCGTGACCCTCCACGTCGTCAAGACGTCCGAGACGATCGGCATGATCGACAAGGACGTGCTGTCGCAGGCCAAGCCTGGGATCCGCATCGTCAACGTGGCGCGGGGCGGCATCGTGGACGAGGACGCCCTCGCCGAGGCCATACGAGTGGGCCACGTGGCCGGCGCCGCGCTCGACGTGTTCTCGGCCGAGCCCATGACCGACTCGCCGCTGTTCGGCCTGCCCCAGGTGGTGGTCACGCCGCATCTGGGCGCCAGCACCCGCGAGGCGCAAGACAAGGCGGGCGACACCATCGCCGAGCAGGTCGGCCTGGCCCTGGCGGGCGAGTTCGTGCCCTTCGCGGTGAACGTGAGCGCGGCCGAGGCGTCGGAGGCCGTGCGCCACTTCCTGCCCCTCGCCGAACGCCTGGGTGCGATCTACACCGCGCTGGCCGAGAGCCTGCCCAAGGCGTTGGAGATCGAATACGCGGGCCAGATCGCGGATTCCGACACCCGCATCCTGACGCTGTCGGTGCTCAAGGGCGTGTTCGGTGGGGTGACCGACGAGCCGGTGTCCTATGTCAACGCCCACCGCATCGCCGCCGAGCGCGGCGTCGAGGTGCGGGACACGTCCACGGCCACCGCCCACGACTACGTCAACCTCATCTCCATCAGCGGCGGCGACCATGGCATCGGCGGCACGCTGGTGGGCCTGCGAGGCGAGCCCCGCATCGTCATGCTCGACGGCCACACGATCGACCTGCCGCCGGCGAGCCACATGCTGGTGGTCCGCAACGACGACCGGCCCGGCATGATCGCCCACGTCGCCGGCGTCCTGGCCGAAGCCGGCGTGAACATCGACGACATGCACCTGGGCCGGTCCGAGCGGGGTGCCGCCGCCCTCCAGGTCATCGCCACCGACCGCTCGGTCCCCGTGGAGGTCCAGGACGTGATCCGCGCCGGCGACGGCATCGTCTCGGTGCACGCGGTGGGCTGACCGCCCCGCGTCAGGTGCCTTCGGGCCCGCTTCCGGGCTCCGCCGGCTTGGCCGCCTTCTTGGCGGCGGCCTTCTTACCCGCCGCCTTGCCGGTCCCCGCGGCCTTCTTGGCGGCCGCCTTCTTCGCCGGGGCGGCCTTCTTGGCCGGCGCCTTCTTGGCGGCTGACGCCTTCTTGGCCGCCGGCGCCTTGGCCGCCGGCGTCTTGGTCGCGGCCGGGGCCGGGGCCGGCGGGGCCGGGGCGGACGCCGGCTCGGCCGATCCATCGCTGGCCGGGACCGTGACGGGCTGGACGGCGACGTCGGCGGGCGCGGTGGGAGGGGGGGCGGCAGTCACCTTGTCCGGAGCGCGGGCCGACGAGGTGGCCGGCTCGGGGGTGGGTGGGGGCGTGGCCAGCAGCCGCCGCACCACCTGTTGCACGATCCCCACGAATGCCAGGAACAATCCGAACCGCACGACACGCCTCACGACGACGAGGCTAACCGCCTTGACTGCCCCCGATGGGGTTCGGCACCATGGAGGGATGCGCCAGCCTGTTGCCGGCCTCCTTCTTACCTAAGGCGAGCACCCCACATAGGTGCTCGCCCCGCCTCCTGCGCCGTCTCGGCCAGGAGGCTTTTCAGTTTTCCGGCGACAGTTCCCCACCCCACACGAGAGCGAGAGAGCGATGCCTCCCGAACCTGTGACCCCGAAGAAGATGCCGTTCGAGAAGTACGAGCCCTTCCTCCCGCTCCCGCTCGCGCTCGACGACCGGACCTGGCCCAACCAGCGCATCACCCAGGCACCCCTGTGGTGCTCGGTCGACCTGCGCGACGGCAACCAGGCCCTGATCGACCCCATGGACCCGGCCCGCAAGCGCCGCATGTTCGACACGCTCGTGCAGATGGGGTTCAAGGAGATCGAGGTCGGGTTCCCCAGCGCCAGCCAGCCCGATTTCGACTTCATCCGCCAGCTCATCGAGGACGACCTGATCCCCGACGACGTCACCATCCAGGTGCTGACCCAGTGCCGTCCGGAGCTCATCGCCCGCACCTACGAGTCGATCAAGGGCGCCCGCCAGGCCATTGTGCACTTCTACAACTCGACCTCGATCCTCCAGCGGCGGGTGGTCTTCGGCCTGGACTACGACGGCATCACCCAGATCGCCACCGACGCGGCCAAGCTGGCCCGCAAGCTGGAGGACGACGTCCCCGGCACCGCGGTGCGCTACGAGTACTCGCCCGAGAGCTTCACCGGCACCGAGATCGACTACGCCATCGAGATCTGCGCCGCGGTCAGCGACGTGATCGAGCCCGACGCGGACCGGCCGATCATCCTCAACCTGCCGGCCACGGTGGAGATGTACACGCCCAACATCTACGGCGACGTCATCGAGTACTTCCACCGCCACGTACCCAACCGGGACAAGGTCGTGCTGTCGCTGCACCCCCACAACGACCGCGGCACCGCCGTGGCCGCCGCCGAGTTCGGCGTGATGGCCGGGGCCGACCGGGTGGAGGGCACGCTGTTCGGCAACGGCGAGCGCACCGGCAACGTCGATGTCGTCACGCTGGCCATGAACCTGTTCAGCCAGGGCGTCGACCCCCGGATCGACATCAGCGACATCGACGCCATCCGCCGGGTCGCCGAGTACTGCAACCGCTTGCCGGTCCACCCCCGCCATCCCTATGTAGGTGACCTCGTCTACACCGCCTTCTCCGGCAGCCACCAGGACGCCATCCGCAAGGGCTTCGCCGCCCTGGGCAGTGAGTACGACGTCTGGGGCGTGCCCTACCTGCCCATCGACCCCAAGCACGTGGGCCGCAGCTACGAGGCGGTGATCCGGGTCAACAGCCAGTCCGGCAAGGGCGGCGTCGCCTACATCATGTCGGCCGAGCACGGCTACGAGCTGCCCCGGCGCCTGCAGATCGAGTTCTCCAAGACGATCCAGGGCATCACCGAGGACACCGGCACCGAGATCACCCCGGGCCAGCTGTGGGACACATTCGTGACCGAGTACATGCTCGAGGACGCCGGGGTGCAGCTCCTGTCGCACGAGTCGACCACCGGCGAGGCCGGGTCCCGCGTGGTGGCCCAGCTCGTGGTGGACGGCGAGCATCGCACGGTCACCGGCGAGGGCAACGGGCCCATCGCCGCCTTCGTGGCCGGCCTCCAGGCCGACCTCGGCGTCGAGGTCGACGTGGTCGACTACAGCGAGCACGCGGTGGGCGCCGGGTCCGACGCGGTGGCGGTCGCCTACGTCGAGACGCAGCGTCCCGACGGTGGGGTGCGCTGGGGCGTGGGCCGCCACGAGAGCATCACCACCGCCTCGTTCCGGGCCGTGATCTCGGCGGTGAACCGCCAGCGGGCCGACAGCCACGTGATCGAGCGCCACGAGCCGTAGCGGCCCACACGCTCACTGAACTTTTTTCTCCCCTGGGTATGTAACGCATGTCACACTTGCGCTACGATCCTCACTCCCAACGGCCGATTGAACGCCGAGCGAGCGCCCCGGGCCTGGGCCGGGCGCGCGTGACGGGTTCCTCCCGTCGGGGTCGGGTGCGCCCGGCTCCCGACGGGAGGGCGGCCGGTCCTCTGCCTGCCTGAGACCTGCCAGGGGCGCGCCGGACGGGTTGTGCCATCCTGCGTCGCAGATGGAACGTCGCCGCCGTGTCGTCGCTGCCCTGCTGGCGGCCGTCCTGGTGATGGCGGCCTGCTCGGGCGCGGAGGGTGCCAAGGCCGCCGAGCGGTCCGAGCGCGAGCCCACCCCCGGCGAGACGGCAGCCGGCTCCGCTCCGCCCGCCGCGGGAGCGCCAGGCGTGGGCGACCCCTACTACCCGGGGGCGGGCAACGGCGGCTACGACGTCGGCCACTACGCCCTCGACCTCACCTGGGACCCGGACGCCGAGCGCCTCCAGGCCACGGCCACGCTGACCGCCACCGCCACCCAGGCCCTGTCGAGCTTCTCGCTCGACCTGGCCGACGTCGAAGTGTCGACCGTGACGGTGGACGGCGCCGGCGCGCCGTGGGACGGCCCGGCCGGCGGCGAGATGACCGTGACCCCGGTCGAGCCGCTGGCCGGAGGGGCCGAGTTCACCATCGCCGTCGGCTACGCCGCCACGCCGCTCACCGCCGAGGGCTCGGACGCCTTCGCCCCGGGATGGTTCGGCGACGGCGGCGAGATGTTCGTGCTGTTCGAGCCGAACGGGGCGCCCACGCTGTTCCCCGTCAACGACCACCCCACCGACAAGGCCACCTACAGCTTCCGGATCACCGCCCCCGAGTCCCTGGAGGTGGCGGCCAACGGGCTGCTCACCGGGACCGAGCCCGGCGACGGCGTCAAGACCTGGGTCTACGAGTCGACTGACCCCATGGCCAGCTACCTGGTCCAGGTGGTGATCGGCGACCTGGAGTTCGAGGAGAGCGCCGGGCCCGGAGGCCTGCCCATCCGCCACGCGTTCGACACCGGCATCCTGGGCGACGTCGACCCGGCAGTGGACCGGGTCGGAGACATGATCGCCTTCTACGAGAGCCGGTTCGGGCCCTACCCGTTCGAGGCCTACGGCATGGTGGTGGTGGACGTGCCGTTGGGGCTGGCACTCGAGACACAGACGCTCTCGACGTTCGGCACCCTCCTGGCCGAGGACGAGGATGTCGTCGCCCACGAGCTGGCGCACCAGTGGTTCGGCGACGACGTGAGCGTGGCCACCTGGCAGGACATCTGGCTCAACGAGGGCTTCGCCACCTACTCCCAGTGGATGTGGTCGGAGCACGACGGCGGCCCGACCACCGACGAGCGGGCGGCGGACGAGAGCGCCAACCCGGAGTCCTACCCGTTGCCGCCGGCCGACCCGGGCGCCGGCCAGATGTTCGACGGCTCGGTCTACGTCCGCGGGGCGCTCACGCTGCACGTCCTGCGGCACACCATCGGCGACGACGGCTTCTTCGAGCTGTTGCAGACGTGGGTCGACCGCTACGGCGGCGACTCCGCGAGCACGGCCGACTTCGAGGCGCTGGCCGAGGACGTGTCGGGGCAGGAGCTGACGCCGCTGTTCGACGCGTGGCTGCGGGCACCGGCCATGCCGGACCTGGACGACTGGCTGGCTTGATCGCGGGCGGTGGGCGGCTCGGGCTAGCTTGTCCGGGTGACGAGCGAGCACGCCAACCTCGAGATCGTCGACCGTTCGGGGGGACGGGCGACCGCCCGGCTATCGGGAGACCTCGACATCGTCACCTCGGAGGAGGTCAAGCGCGACCTGGCCCAGCTCATCGACGACGGCCACTCGGTCCTGGCGCTCGACCTCTCGGGCGTCGGGTTCGTCGATTCGAGCGGCCTCGGCGTGCTGGT
>Ga0075419_10003109_pt1 | contig 10640 bp, 9 predicted proteins | sample SoiMetdeltSBSDD3_FD_76900 | JGI IMG/M metagenome (GOLD analysis project Ga0075419, IMG submission 76900) | Bulk soil microbial communities from a Populus tree surrounding site in Tennessee, USA - Soil MetaG P. deltoides SBSDD3 | ecosystem: Environmental > Terrestrial > Soil > Tree plantation... | reverse complement strand
TCCGGCGCTCGCGCTCGGGGCGGCCGCTTTACTTCCCGGGGGCGGCGGCCTAGGCTAGCCTTCGCTCGTAGGAGGCCCGATGAGAGCGTCGATCGCCGCCTGCTGGTCACCGTCACCGCCGTCGTCGCGTGGCCGACACGCTGCCGCGGGGTCGTGACCCAGGGCCCCGGGCACCCGCTGCTCGAGGAATGACGCGTGACCGCTTCTCCAACCCCAGCATCGCGGAGATGATTCCATGCTGAAGAAAGTGGCGATCGAGAGCGCGGCCGAGGGCTACCTGGAGCTGCTGGCCTCGCGCGGCGTCGAGTACTTCTTCGGGAACGCGGGCACCGACTTCGCCCCCATCATCGAGGCCTACGCCAAGCGCGCGGCCGAGGGCCAGGTCCTGCCGCGACCCCTCACCGTGCCGCACGAGATCACCGCCATCGGCATGGCGCACGGCTACGCGATGGTCACCGGGCGGCCCCAGGTGGTCATGGTCCACGTCATCGTGGGCACGGCCAACGCGCTGGGCGGCATCATCAACGCGGCCCGCGCCCACGCGCCGATCCTGGTCACGGCCGGCCGCACGCCCCTGACCGAGGAGAAGCTGCCGGGCGCGCGCAACCGGCACATCCACTGGGCGCAGGAGTCGTTCGACCAGGGCGCGATGGTGCGCGAGTTCGTCAAGTGGGACTACGAGCTGCGCCTGGGAAGCCAGCTGGAGACCGTCGTCGACCGCGCCCTGTCCATTGCGCGCAGCGAGCCGCAGGGCCCGGTGTACCTCTCGCTGCCGCGCGAGGCGCTCTCCGAGAAGGCCGACAGCCTCGAGTACTTCGACCCGCCGCGAGTGGGACCGCCGGCCGCGACGGTCGCCGATGCGGCGGCGGTCGAGCGCGCCGCCGAGATCCTGGCGGCGGGTCGCAATCCGATCATCATCGCCAAGTCGTCGGGACGCGACCCCGGCGCGGTGGCGCCGCTGGTGGCGCTGGCCGAGGCGCTCGGCATGCCCGTCTTCGAGCAGGCCGCCACGCACCTGAACTTCCCGTACGACCACCCGCTCTATGGCGGCGCCGACCCGACGCCGCTGCTGGCCGACGCTGATCCCATCGTCGTGGTCGAGGCGGATGCGCCGTGGTTTCCCGCGTTGCGGGCGCCGGGGCCGGAGACGACCGTCATCCAGATCGGGCACGATCCGCTCTTCTCGCGTTACCCGATCCGCGGCTTCGCCGTCGACCTCGGGCTGGGCGGGGCGCCCCGCCTCACGCTGGCCGCGCTGGCGGCGGCCGTCGCCCGCCGCGTCGATGCGGGCGCGGTGGAGACGCGCCGGCGGCGGTGGGAAGCCGAGCACCGCAAGTTCGTGGACACGTGCGCGACGCGCAGCGCCGCGGTGCGCGGCGACGCGCCCATCGACATGGCGTGGCTGTCGCGGTGCATCGGCGACGCCATCGACGACGACACGCTGGTGATCAACGAGTACGACCTCGACACGACGCAGACGAGGCTGCGGCGGCCGGGCTCCTACTTCAGCCAGTCGCCGGCCTCGGGCCTGGGCTGGGGGCTGGGCGCGGCGCTGGGCGCCAAGCTGGCCGCGCCCGACAAGACGGTGGTGTGCTGCGTCGGGGACGGCGCCTACATCTTCGGCACGCCGACCGCCGCCCACTGGGCCGCGCGCGCCCACCAGCTGCCCGTGCTCACCGTCATCTTCAACAACCGGGTCTGGAACGCCGTCAAGCGTTCCGTCACCTCGCACGCTCCGCAGGGGTGGGCCGTTCGCGCCGGGTCCATGCCGCTGAGCGAGCTCGACCCGGCGCCCGACTACGAGATGGTCGCGCGCGCCAGCGGCCACTGGGCCGAGCGCGTGGACGATCCCCAGATGCTGCCCGCGGTCGTGCGGGAGGCGCTGCGCGTAGTCCGCGAGGACAGGCGCCCGGCCCTGCTCAACGTGATCTGCAAGAAGCCGTGAGCGCATGAGCGCCCGCAAGCTGACGGTCATGGCCACCGGCCCCAGCGGGCCGCCGGAGGAGCTCGCGCCGCTGTCGGCGGCCGGTCACGAGGTCGTCGTCGGACGACCGCTCGACTCGCCGGGACGCCGGGCGTACTCCGAGGCGGAGCTGATCGAGGCGTGCCGGGTGGCCGACGTCGTCCTCGCCTCGCACCTGGAGCGCATCGGCCCGGGCGTGATGGAGGCGGCCGAGCACCTCGGTCTGGTGATCGTGCCGTTCATCGGCGTGGACAAGATCGACGTCCCCGCCGCCACCCGCCTGGGCGTGCTGGTGGCCAACAGCCCCACGCCCGAGAACTTCATCGGGGTCGCCGAGGCGACGATCGGCCTGTTGCTGACCCTCCTCAAGCGCGTCAGGCGCGGCGAAAGCCGGCTCCGCGCCGGCCAGTGGGCGCGCCGCGAGGACCGCGGCGACGTCCTGTTCGGCAAGACGGTCGGCATCGTCGGCCTCGGCCGCATCGGTACCCACGTCGCGCGCCGGCTGGCCGGCTGGGACGTGCGGCTGATCGCCAGCGACCCGTACGTGCCGGCCGAGCGCGCGGCCGCGGTCGGCGTCACCCTGGTCGACCTGCCGACGCTGCTGGCCGCCGCCGACATCGTGACGATCCACGCCACCCTCACCGAGGAGACACGCGGGCTGGTCGGTGAGAAGGCGCTGCGGGCGATGAAGCCCACCGCGATCCTGATCAACACCGCCCGCGGCGAGCTGGTCGACGAGGCCGCGGTGGCGCGCGCCGTGGACGAGCGCTGGATCGCCGGCGCCGCCGTCGACGCCTTCGCCCAGGAGCCGCTGCCGACGCCGCATCCCTATCGCGACGTCGACCCCGAGCGGCTGATCCTCACGCCGCACAACGTCGCGCACAGCGAGGCCGGGCGGCGCGCCAACCTGCGCCTGGCCCTCGAGCAGATCCTGGCCGTGGGCCGCGGCGAGGCGCCGGCCCACGTGGTCAATCCCGAAGCGCTTCCGTTCTGGAGGATGAAGCCATGACCGTGATCGACGCCGACGGCCACGTCACCGAGAGTCAGGAGCAGATCGCCCGCTATCTCGACGATCCGTTCAAGCGCCGGCCCGCCAGCCAGTTCTTCTACCCGTGGGACGGCTGGGACCGGCGCCTGCTCAACACCTACAGCGACCTGGCCGGGACCGCGGACGCCTGGCTCGAGGCGCTCGACCGGGGCGGGATGGAGCGCGCCGTGCTCTACCCGACGCTCGGGCTGTTCATGAGCTTCCTGAAGGACCGCCAGTGGGCCGTCGCGCTCTGCCGCGCCTACAACACGTTCCTGCACGAGGAGTTCGTCACGAAGACCACGCGCCTGCAGGCCGTGGCGCTGCTGCCGGTCCAGGCGCCCGAGGCCTGCGCGCCCGAGCTGCGGCGGGCGGTGCGCGAGCTGGGGCTGTGCGGGGCGATGCTGCCGGCCGACGGCGGTCACCTGCTCGGCGACAGCCGCTACGCCGAGGTCTACGAGGAGGCGCAGCGCCTGGACGTGATGCTCGGCATCCATGCCTCGGGGTCGCACCTGGGCGGCGCCGGTGTGGACATGTTCCCGGCCTTCATCCAGGCCCACACCTGCTCGCACGCCTTCGGGCAGATGCGCCAGCTGACGTCGATCGTACTGGAGGGCATCCCCGAGCGCTTCCCCGACGTCCGCATCGCGTTCCTGGAGGCGGGCTGCGGGTGGGCCCCGTACTGGATGGAGCGGATGGACGACGAGTACGCCAAGCGCGCACCGGAGGCGCCGGTCCTCAAGAAGAAGCCGAGCGAGTACTGCCGGTCGGGCAACATCTACTTCTCCTGCGAGGCCGACGAGTGGCTGCTGCCACAGGCCATGAAGCTGATCGGCGACAACCAGATCGTCTACGCCTCCGATTTCCCGCACTGGGACCACTCGTGGCCCGCGTCGATCGACGAGATCCGGCAGCGCGGCGACCTCAACGACGTCCAGAAGCGGAAGATCCTGGCTGACAACGCGCAGCGCCTGTATCGCCTGTAGCCGGCGCGGGCACGGCCCGTTTATCCACTTGTCCACCGGAATCCACAAAACGAAATTCGACCGGTGTGGTGCGACGCCGCAGCCAGCGCCCGCTCTGGCGCCCCGTCTTTTCACGCTCTGCGCCTGATGGTGTCCGCGCAGCCGCATGGCAAGGGGCCGTCGAGGCGGCGAGCCCGGTCGGGTCCGCATGTCTCGCGGGCGCCATAGTCGTTGATTCGCGCGGCCGCAGACTCTACCGTGCGCCTGGATGGAACGCGTGGCCCACCCGACGACGACGGCGCCCGACACCGGCGAGCGCCCCCCGCGGATCCTGGTCATCGAGGACAATCAGCACGTGCGCATGCTGCTCGGCGACCTGATGAGCGCCTGGGGCTACGAGGCCGACGTGGCCGCCGACGGCGCCGAGGGCCTGGCGCTGTTCGGGCGGGGCGCCTACGACGCGGTGCTGACCGATCTGGCCATGGCGAGAGTCACCGGCCTCGACGTCGCCGCCGGGGTGCGCGACCTCGACCCCTCGGTCGCCGTGATCCTCTTCACCGCCTTCACCGGCGAGGTCGCCGGAGGAGAGCGTCGCCCCGGCTTCACGGTGCTCCGCAAGCCGCTGGACATCGACGGGCTGCACCGGGTCCTGCGCGACACGCTCGCCGCCGCCTCCGCCTGATCCAGGGCGCCTCCGCCTGATCCCGGACGCCGCTGCGGGCCGGGATACAATGACCGGCAGCATGCTCGACGCCGAGTTCTGGCTGCGCCTGGGCGGTATCATCCTCATCGACCTCACTCTCGCCGGAGACAACGCGCTGGTGATCGCGCTGGCCGTCCGCACGCTGCCCGCCCGACTGCGGCTCATCGGCCGGATCTGGGGCACCGCGGGGGCCATCATCCTGCGGGTGGCCTTCATCTTCGTGGCCACGTGGCTGCTGAAGCTGCCGTTCCTGCAGGCCGTCGGCGGGCTCATGCTGGTCTGGATCGCCGTGAAGCTCGTGCGGCCGCAGCCCGTCGGCGAGGACGGCCACGGCGTGCGCGAGGCGTCGTCGCTCCGGGAGGCGATCTGGATCATCATCGTGGCCGACGCCGCCATGAGCCTGGACAACGTCCTGGCGGTGGCGGGGACGGCGAAGGGCGAGATGGTGCTGGTGGTCATCGGTATCGCCCTCTCGCTGCCACTAGTCGTCTTCGGCAGCGCCCTGCTGTCGTTCTGCATGGAGCGCTGGCCGTGGGTCATCTGGCTCGGCGGCGGCGTGCTCGGCTACGTCGCCGGCGACATGGTCATGCGCGATGTGGGTGAGTGGCTGCTGGTCTCGCACGGCTGGACGATCGCCGTGTCGTGCACGCTGGGCGCGGTCATCGCCGCGCTCGGCTGGTGGTTCCAGCGCGCCGGGCGGCGCGGGGCGATCCCCAGGGAGGCGTGATGGCGCAGGATCTGCGGACGTTCCTGGACCTCGTGAAACGCACGTGCCCGGCCGACTTCCAGATCGTCTCGCGACCGGTCGATCCCGCCTACGAGATCACCGCGCTGGTGGCCAGGCTCGAGAAGGAGGGCCGGCGCCGGCCCGTGCTCCTCTTCGAGAACGTCAAGGGCACGACCTTCCCGGTTCTCACCAACCTGCACGCCAGCCGCGGCCGCCTGGCCGCCGCCATCAACGCCGCGCCCGATCGGATGCTGCCGACGTACCTGCGCGCGATGGAGCGGCCGGTGGCGCCCCGGGTCGTCCCGACCGGGCCCGTGAAGGACGTCGTGCGGCGGGACGCCGAGGTCGACCTCGGTCTCCTGCCCCAGATCGTCCACCACGACCGCGACGCCGGTCCCTACGTGACCGCGGCGATCTCCTTCGCGAAGGACCCGGCGAGCGAGACGTGGAACTGCGCGTACAACCGCCTCATGATCCAGGGCCGGGACCGCAGCTCGATCCACCTGACGCTCGGCAAGCACCTGTGGGAGTTCGCCAAGGTCGCCGAGGCGCGCGGCGAGCCGCTGCCGGTCGCCTTCGCGATCGGCGTGCATCCGGCGATCGCGCTGGGGGCGCTGGCCATCGGGTCGATCGACGAGGACGAGCGCGCCATCATGGGCGCGCTGCTCGGCGAGCCGCTGGAGCTGGTCAAGTGCGAGACTTCCGACGTGCTGGTGCCGGCGCACGCCGAGCTGGTCCTCGAGGGCGAGATCCTGCCCGGCGAGCGCACGCCCGAGGGGCCCTTCGGCGAGTTCACCGGGTACAGCCTCGGCGAGCGGCCGCGGGAGATCGTGCGCTACCGCGCCGTCACCCACCGCCGGGACGCGATGTTCCAGGACATCACCGTGGCCCACCTCGACCACATGCTGCTGTCCACGATCCCGATGGAGGCCAACCTCTACCGGGCGGTGCGGGCGATGGTCCCGTCGGTGACGGCGGTCCGGGTGCCGAGCCCGTTCACCTGCTACGTGGCGATCGAGCAGCGCCTGATCGGCCAGGCCAAGAACGCCATCATGGCGGTGCTGGGCGCCGACCTCTACATGAAGCGCGTGGTCGTCGTCGACCACGACGTCGACGTTTTCGACGATCGGCAAGTGAACTGGGCCCTGGCCACCCGCTGCCAGCCCGACCGGGACATCGTCGTCGTGAGCCACGCGCGCGGCTCCGACCTCGACCCCTCCACGCGCGAGGACGGCTACACCGCCAAGTGGGGGGTGGATGCGACGGCCAAGCCGTCGGTCGCCGCCTACACGCCACGCCACCGAGTTCCGCCCGAGGTGTGGCAGCGCGTGCGCCCGGAGGACTACCTCGGCTGACGCGACGGTGAGCGGCAACTTCGCCGCGCTCGTGGACGCCGTCGCCGGCCGCCGGCCCCGGCACGTCGCGCTCCGCTGGGACGGCGGGACCATGACCTACGGCGATCTGGCCGCGCGCGTCGCCGGCTTCGCCGAGCACCTGGCCGCCCGGGGCGTGCGGCCCGGCCAGCGGGTGGCGATCTCGATCCCCAACGGCCTCGACTTCGTGGTCGCGCTCCTTGGCGGCCTGGCGGCCGGCGTCACCGTGGCCCCGCTCGACGTCCTGCTCAAGGACGACGAGCGCGACGCCATCGTCGCCGACCTCGATCCTGCGCTCGTCGTCGAGGCGGGCATCGGCGGCGACCTGATGGAGCGCATGCTCCCCGGCGCCGGACCGGCCGCGCCCGTCCCCGCGCTGGCGCTCTACACGTCGGGCAGCACGGGCCGGCCCAAGGGCTCGCTCCTGTCTCACGCGGCCCTGGCCTTCGCCAACCGGTCGTGGGCCGGGCCGGTGATGGGGCTGTGCGAGGACGACGTTGTGCTGGCCGCGCTGCCGCTCGCCCACTCGTTCGGGCTCAACGGTGCTCTGCTGGCGCCGCTGCTCACCGGCGCCACCGTGCGGCTCGTCGAGCGCTTCGTGCCGGAGACGGTCGTTCGCGCGGTCGAGACCGACGACGTGACGGTGCTGCCCGCCGTCGCCACGATGTTCCGGCGGCTCCTCGACGCGGGGTTCGCCGGGGCCGCGCGGCTGCGCCTCGGCGTTTCGGGCGCGGCCCCCTGCCCCTGGGACCTCGTCGAGGCCTGGCGCGCGCGCACCGGTGTGCGCATCGTGCGCGGCTACGGGATGACGGAGCTGTTCCGCCCGCTCTCGTACCTGGCCGGCGATCCCACCGACGACCCCGAGTGCGTGGGGCGGCCGGTGCCGGGCGTGGAGGTCCGCGTGGTCGACGACGGCGGCCTCGCCGTCGCGCCCGGCGAGGAGGGCGAGCTGCTGATCCGCACGCCGGCCGCCATGGACGGCTATCTCGGCAACGCCGAGGAGACCGCGGCGGTGCTCGTCGACGGCTGGTTCCGAACGGGCGACCTGGCGCGAGTCAGGGCCGACGGCTACGTGGCCATCGTGGGCCGCAAGCGCGAGCGCATCAAGCGCGGCGGATTCTCGGTGTTCCCGGCCGAGGTCGAGGCCGTGCTCCTCACCCACCCCGCGGTGGCCGAGGCCGCGGTCGCCGGCGTGCCCGACGCCACCCTCGGCGAGGACGTCGCGGCGTGGGTGGCGCTGAAGGCCGGCGCCGTCGCCGACGCCGACGAGCTGATCGCCTGGTGCCGCGAGCGGGTGGCGGCGTTCAAGTACCCCCGTCGCGTGCGGTTCGTCGACACACTGCCACGAAGCGCGACCGGCAAGGTGCTGAAGGCCCGGCTGTCCTAGAGCCCGGCCTGTTCATGAACGCGGTGACGGCCGAACGGGACACGGCGGCCGGCGGGTGGATGGGGGTCCTCTCACCACGTCCCGTTCGGCCGTCACCGCGTTCATGAATAGGCCGGCTGTCCGACCCGTGGCCGGCTCGGGGATGCCGGCCGGCCGGGGCGGTCGCGTCAGCGCCCCGCGGGAGCGAGGGCCCGCAGGGCGTCGAGCAGCACGCGCCGGCGGCGGGCGGGGTCGGGCTCCAGGGTCGAGACCTGGAGGAACGCCGTGTCGATGCCCGCGGCCAGGTAGCGATCCACGTGGGCGCGGATGTCGCTCGTCGCGCCGCGGAGAATGAGCTGGTCGATGACGTGCTCGGGCACCGCCGTCACCGCCGCCTTGCGATCGCCGCGCTCCCACGCCTGCCACATCGGCGCCAGCTCGGCGGAGCGGCCCAGCCACTGCTGGTAGGCGCGGTACACGGGGACGTTGAGATAGGCCGTGACGTGGCGGCGGACGCCCACGTCGGCCTCGGGGCCGGGCGGATCGACGTTGATCAGCAGGCGCGCGGTGATCTCGACCGCGGCGGGGTCACGCCCGGCCCCGGCCGCCGCCTCGCGGACGATGGCGACGACGCGGGCGACGTCGTCGGCCGCGAGCCAGTTGAGGATGACGCCGTCGGCGACCTCGCCGGCGACCCGCAGCATCCCTTCCCGCAGCGCCGCCACGTAGAGCGGGACGGGCGTGGCCGGCGGCCGCGCCAGCCTGAAGCCGTTCACGCTCAGCGTCTGGCCCTGGAAAACCACGCGCTCGCCCGCCAGCGCGGCGCGCAGCACCTGGACCATCTCCCGCACCCGCGTGGCCGGCCGGACGAAGCGGCCGCCGTTCCAGGCCTCGACGATGGGCTGCGAGCCGGCCCCGAGACCGAGGCAGAAGCGGCCGGGCGCCAGGTCGGCCAGGCTCGCCGCCGACATGGCGAGCGTGGCGGGACCGCGGGTGAAGACGTTCGCGATCGCGGTGCCCAGCCGCATCCGCGTGGCGAGCGCGACCGGCGCCAGCGGCGCGAAGCAGTCCAGGCCGTCGGCCTCGTATGACCAGGCGTCGGCGTAGCCCAGCCGCTCCAGCTCGCGGGCGAGCTCGCCGTGCTCGGCCAGCGCGAAGCCGTCGATCGGCACCGAGAGCGACCAGCGCTTGGCGCGGGCCATCAGCGTCCGAGCTCGCGGACGTACTCGCCGATGCGGGCCGCGTCGGCGGCCTCCGGCGCCAGGCGCAAGTACTCCTGCAGCTCGGCGCGGGCGCGCGCCGCGTCCTGCTGCTGGAAGTACAGCAGCCCCCGCTGCCGGTGCGCGTCGGCGCGCGCGGGGTCGAGCGACAGCGCGCGGGCGTAGGCCCGCTGGGCGGCCTCGGTCTCGGCGTCGCGCTCGGGCGGCGTCGCCGCCCGCTGGGCCTGCAGGCGGTGCAGCTCACCCAGGTACACGTGGACGGCCGGGTCGTCGGGGCCGCCGAGCGCGCGGTCGAGCTGACGACGGGCGAGGGTGAAACGGCCCAGCCGGACGTCCTCGAGCGCGTTCTCGCGGCTCACCCGCAGCCGCTGGGTCTCGAAGGCATCGGAGGTGCCGAGCCCGCCGGGCGGGGCCTCCGCCGACGCGGCCAGCGCCCGCAGTGACTCGTCGCGCGCCTGCGATCGGGCCGGAGTGCCGAGCAGGAACATCTCGATGGCGCCGCGCTCGGCGGCGTTGCCGCCCAGGGCCTCGTAGACGGCCGGCGCGTGGCCGGCATCCCAGCCCCGCTCGGTGATGATCGCGAGCGCGTCGGCGTCGGCCTCGGCCTCGGCCTGCTCGTCGTAGCCGGTGATCGCCGCGAGCGTCGCCAGGGACGCCCTCGTGCCCAGGATGGCCGCCCCCGCCGGGCTCAGCGGCTCGGCGCCGTCGTAGGGCGCGCGCCTGACGCGGCCCGCGCGCGCGGCGACCAGCGCGTGACGGCGGACGACGTGGGAGACCTCGCGGGCCAGGATCAGCGCCAGCTGCGCCTCGCTCTCGACGGCGGCCAGCAGCCCGGTGTGGACGAGCAGCTGCCCGTCCGGCCACGCGAAGGCGTTCAGGGTCGGATCGCGGATCACGGTGACGCGCGGCGCGGGTCCACCGGCGGCGCGGGCGGCGTCCGGCACGAGGCGGCCCGCCAGCCTGGACAGGTACTCGACGAGCGCGGGATCGTCGTAGCCGCGAACCCGCTCGAGGATCGCCGCGCGCTCGCGGCCGGCCCTCGTCCACAGCTCGCGCTCGTCGGCGTCGGCGCCGAAGGGCCGCGCTCCCGTCCCGATCGGCGCCACGGGCGTCGCGCAGCCGTACACGGCCCACAGCACCGCCACGAGCGTCGCGACCGTCCGGGCGCTCACGATCCGCTCGCCGCCCCCGGGGCGGACGCCGTCCGGCGTTCGGCGGCGTGCCCGGCGGCGCCTCGCCGCGCGCGGGTCATTGAGTTGCGGGAGCCGAGCTCCTGGCGCACGCGGCGCAGCTCCT
>Ga0075419_10003108_pt1 | contig 10640 bp, 10 predicted proteins | sample SoiMetdeltSBSDD3_FD_76900 | JGI IMG/M metagenome (GOLD analysis project Ga0075419, IMG submission 76900) | Bulk soil microbial communities from a Populus tree surrounding site in Tennessee, USA - Soil MetaG P. deltoides SBSDD3 | ecosystem: Environmental > Terrestrial > Soil > Tree plantation... | reverse complement strand
CGGGTGACACCCTCCGGCGAGATCGTGGCCATCGAGCAACGCGGCCTGTTCATGGGCAACCGGGGCTCCATCCACCGCCGGCCCCGGGAGATCGCCCGCCCATGGCAGGTGCGGCGCTGGATCACCTGTGTGCTGGAGTACAAGGGCTGGGTGGCTCCCATGTGGGAGCCGGGCCGCTGGACTCCCCTGTTCTTCTGGGACGAGGCCGTCGCCCTCGCGGCCGGTCACCGTCCCTGCGCGCTGTGCCGCCACGGGGACTACGTCCGCTGGCTCGACGCCTGGGAGGCCGCGTTCGGCGACCGGCCCCGGGCCGATCCGATGGACCGGGTGCTGCACGAAGCCCGGGTCGACGGGCGCCGGCAGCGCCACCACACCCGGCTGTGGGCCGGTCTGCCCGCGGGGACTTTCGTGGTGCGGGGCGATGCCCCGGTCCCCGAGCTGGTGCTCGACGACCGCCTGGTCCCGTGGTCGGCCGCGGGCTATGGATCCGCTCATGACCGGCCGCCGCGAGGGCAGGCGACCGTGCTCAGCCCGGCGCCCACGGTCGAGGTGCTGGCTCACGGCTACCGACCGGTCCTGCACCCGACGGCCACGTGACAGGATGGCGGCCGTGGGGCGCTTCGACGGCAAGGTTGTCATCGTCACGGGCTCGTCCAGCGGGATCGGGGAGGCCGCGGCACGCGCCTTCGACGCCGAGGGGGCACAGGTCGTGGTCAACTCGTCATCGTCGGTGGAAGCCGGCGAGGCGGTGGCGATGTCGCTGGCCAAGGCCGTGTACATCCAGGCCGACGTGTCCGAGGCCGAGGATGCCGAGCGGCTGATCGCCACCACTGTCGAGCGCTTCGGCCGCCTCGACGTGCTCGTCAACAACGCAGGCGTCACGCAGGTCATCGCCCATGCCGACCTCGACGCGGTGACCGACGACGTGTTCCGGCGCATCCTCGAGGTCAACCTGCTGGGCGCCTTCCGCCTCATCCGCCTGGCGATGCCCCACCTCAAGGCGAGCGGCGACGGCAGCGTGGTCAACATCACGTCGGTGGCCGGCCTGCGGCCGACGGGCAGCTCGGTGCCGTATGCGGTGTCCAAGGCGGCCCTCAACCACCTGACGCGGCTGCTCGCCAACGTGAGCGGACCGTCGGTGCGGGTCAACGCGGTCGCGCCGGGCCTGGTCCGCACGCCGTGGACGGCCGACTGGGGCTTCGTGCACGACAGCATGAAGGACCGGGCCCCGTTGGGCCGCTCCGGCGAGCCCGACGACATCGCCGGCGTGATCGTCGACGTGGCCGCCTCGCCCTACATGACCGGCCAGGTGGTGGCGGTGGACGGCGGCTTCAGCCTGCGCTGACAGTCCTGGGGGCTCGGACTGAGCACATTGCTCACGGCCCCGAGGGCCGGACCCGCGGTACGCCCAGCCGCAGCCGACTACGGTGCGCGCTACCGATGTGGGCGCGGGACTACCTCCCCGTAGGCCCAGAAGGGGGAACCATGCGGAAATATCGGGGGGCGAGGCCGGCGGCGCTGGTCTTGCTCGTATCAGTGGTGGCGGCCGCCGGGGCAGAGCCCGCCGCGGCTGACGACATCAGGGAGAGCCAAGGGTTCCGGCGGGCGGTGACCGTCGACGGGATCCGCGAGCACCAGCTCGCGCTCCAGCAGATCGCCGACGCCAACGGCGGGACCCGGGCGGTCGGCACGCCCGGCTTCGACGCGTCGGTGGACTACATCGTCGAGAAGGCGACCGCCGCCGGATACGACGTCTCGCTCGACGAGTTCACCTTCGTGGAGGAGTTCATCGAGGGCTCGCCCCCGGTCCTCCAGGAGACGGCCCCCGAGCCGCAGACGTTCGTGCCGGGCACCCGACCGGCGTTCGACGGCGACTTCGTGACCTTCACCGGCACCGGGGACGTGACCGCGCCGGTCCAGGCCGTCGACCTGGTCCTGCCACCGACGCCTGCGCCGAACGGCTCCACCAGCGCCTGCGAAGCCGAGGACTTCGCCGGGTTCACCCCGGGCAACATCGCCCTGATCCAGCGCGGGACCTGCCCGTACGTGCAGAAGGCGGCCAACGCCCAAGAGTTCGGGGCGTCGGCCATCATCCTGTTCAACGAGGGCCAGCCCGGCCGTACCGCGGTGCCGAACAACCTGCCGCTCGGGGCCGAGGGCGTCCACATCCCCGGGGTCGGCACGTCGTTCGCCGTCGGCGTCGACCTCAGCGACCCGGGCACGGTCGCCCGGGTCAAGACCGAGACCAACGAGGTGCTCGGCTCCAGCGTGAACGTCATCGCCGAGACGCCGGGTGGTGACCCGCACCGCACGGTGGTCATCGGCGCCCACCTCGACAGCGTGCCCGCCGGTCCGGGCATCAACGACAACGGCAGCGGCTCGGGCGGGATCCTCGAGATCGCCGAGACGTACGCCCAGCAGAACCGCACACCGCGCAACAAGCTGCGGTTCATGTGGTACGGCGCCGAGGAGATCGGCCTCGTCGGGTCGACCAAGTACGTCGAGGGCCTGTCCCAGGCCGAGAAGGACGACATCCTGGCCATGCTCAACTTCGACATGATCGGGTCGCCCAACTTCGCCCGGATGGTCTACGACGGCGACGGCACCGTCGGCCCCGAGGGCCCCACCGGCTCAGGCCTGATCGAGGACGTGTTCCTCGACTACTTCGCCAGCCAGGGCCTGTTCAACGAGCCGACGGCCTTCGACGGGCGGTCCGACTACGGTCCGTTCATCGCCGAGGGCATCCCCGCCGGCGGCCTGTTCACCGGCGCCGAGGTGCCCAAGACGGCCGCCCAGGTGGCCCAGTACGGCGGCATCGTTGACGCCCAGCTGGACCCGTGCTACCACGCGCCCTGCGACACCTTCGCCGGCAGCGGTAGTGGAGCAGGAGCCACGGCCCCCGGCCTCGGCCTGGTCGCCCTCGACCAGATGTCCGACGCCGCCGCGCACACCGTCTTGTTCTTCTCCAAGACCAAGCTCGACGTGCGCAACACGCCCAACTGACCCGAAGCACCGAGGTGGGGCCGGCACGACCGGCCCCACCCCGGTCGGTCGGTGCCCGGGGTGGGAGTCGAACCCACATGGCCGTGAGGCCGGAGAGGTTTAAGCCCTCCGCGTATGCCAGTTCCGCCACCCGGGCTTGGGTCGCAGGCTACGCCGGGTCGTCGTAGCCGGTGAGGTGGCCGTCGCCGCGGAAGAGGTGGCGGCTGCCGTCGCTGTAGCGCAGGAGGGCACGGCCGGAGAGGTGGGAGCCGTCGGCGGCTTCCAGCTGGAGGTCGTGTTCGCCCGGCTCCAAGCGGTGGGGGTCGCACGTGCGCAGCGTGACCTCCCAGTCGTTGGGGCCGGGGCCCGGCTCGCCTTCCCGGACCACCACGAACACGTCCGCGTAGGCGACCCCGAGGTCGTCGTCGCCGACCTGCAACCGCTCCACCATCATCCGCGTCGAGCGCATCGGGGCAGCGTAGCCATCCGTCCGGCACTCAGTGGCGGGACCGGCGCGGACGGCGAGGGCGAGCTACTGGGTGGCGTCGGCCGGGACCGGCGTGGGGGTGAGGGTCAGGTTCGCGCCGGACTCGGGGTCGAAGAGGTGGACTTTGCGGGGGTCGAACCAGAGCTCGGCCTCCGTGCCGTCCGTGATCTTGCTGACCGGGTCGAGCGCCACGACGAGCTGGCTGCGCATGCGCTCGCTGTCGAGCTCGCGCTCCAGCTCGTGCAGCGTGGCCTCCAGCTCGTGGGCGGCCTCGTAGGGGATGTAGGCAAACTGCTCGTTGCCGAGCCATTCGATCACGTCCACCGTGGCGCGGAAGGTGACGCCGCGGGAGCGCTTCGACTCATCCGCGATGCTGGCGTCCTCGAAGCGCTCGGGGCGGATGGCCACGTTGACCTGCCGGCGGGAGCCCACCGCCTCGCGCATCTCGGCGGGCAGCTCGAACGTGACGAACGGCAGCTTGATGGCGCTGCCCTCGACCTCGCCGGGGATGAAGTTCATGGGGGGCGAGCCGATGAAGCCGGCCACGAACATGTTGACCGGCTGCTCGTACAGCTCCCGCGGCGTCGCCACCTGCTGGAGGATCCCGCGGCGTAGCACCGCCACGCGGTCGCCGAGCGTCATGGCCTCGGTCTGGTCGTGGGTGACGTACACCGTCGTCGTCCCCATGCGCCGCTGCATGCGCAGCAGCTCGGTGCGCATCTGGCCGCGAAGCTTGGCGTCGAGGTTGGACAGGGGCTCGTCGAACAGGAACGCGTCGGCGTCCCGCACGATGGCCCGCCCCATCGCGACCCGCTGGCGCTGGCCGCCGGAGAGGTGGCCGGGCTTGCGCTTGAGGTGCTCCGTGAGCTCCAGGGTGTCCGCCGCCGCCTCGACCTTGGTCCGGATCTCCTCCTGCGACATCCCGCCCCGAAGCCGTAGCGGGAAGGCGATGTTCTCGAACACGGTCAGGTGCGGGTAGAGCGCGTAGTTCTGGAACACCATGGCCAGGTTCCGGTCCCGCGGTTTCTTGTCGTTCACCCGCTGGCCGTTGATCATCAGGTCGCCGGAGGTGATGTCCTCCAGGCCCACGATCATCCGCAGCAGCGTCGACTTCCCGCAGCCCGACGGGCCGACGAGGATCATGAACTCCCCGTCGCCGATGTCGAGGCTGACATCGTCCACGGCGAGGAAGCCGTCGCCGTACTCCTTGACCAGGTTCTTGATGATGATCTCCGACATGACGGCCTGTGGCCCCTTTCCGGTCAGCCCTTGACGGCACCTGTCGTGAGCCCCGCGACGATCCGGCGCTGGAAAGCCAGCACCAGGATCACGATGGGGATCGTGACCACCACCGACGCGGCCATGATGGCGGTGATCGGGGACTCGAACTGCGACGCGCCGGTGAAGAACGACAGCGCGGCCGGCACCGTGCGGGCCTTGTCGGTCGACGTCAGCGAGATGGCCAGCAGGAATTCGTTCCAGCAGAAGAAGAACGTGAGGATGGCGGTGGTGAACACGCCGGGCGCGGCCAAGGGCACGATGACCTTGCGGAACGCCTGCCAGGCCGTGGCCCCGTCGACCTGGGCGGCCTGCTCCATCTCCCACGGGATCTGCCGGAAGAAGGCCGACATCGTCCAGATCGACAGGGGCAGGGCGAAGGTCAGGTAGGGGATGATCAGCCCGATCCAGGTGTCGTAGATGCCGAGGCCCCGCCACATGTTGAACAGCGGCCCCACCAGTGCGGCCTGCGGGAACATGGCGATGGCCAGCGCCACGGTCAGGATGAGGCGCTTGCCCGGGAAGTCGAGCCGGGCGATGGCGTAGGCGGCGAACATGGCGACGATCACCGACAGCCCGGTGGCGATCAGCGCGATGCCGGCCGAGTTGCGCAGGGCGGATGTGAAGAGCGAGTCCGAGAACACGGTGTCATAGTTCTTCCAGGTCCACTCCTTCGGGAAGAACGACGGCGTCGAGCCGCGGAACGTGGCCGGGTCCTTGAACGACAGCGACACCATCCACAGCAACGGGAACAGCGCCCACAGCAGGATGAGCACGCCCCAGAGGGTCCACCAGTTGGCCGATCGGCGGCTGCCCATGGCTCAGTCCCCCCTCACCTGCGACAGGTCGGTCTTGAAGCCCTTGATGAAGACGAAGGCGATCAGCACGACCGTGAAGAACAGCAGCACGCTCACCGCCGAGCCGGCCCCCGGGTTCACCAGCGTGACGTTCTGCCGGTAGGCCAGGAACGAGAGGGTCTCGGTGTCGTTGGCGCCGGCCGTCATGATGAACGGGTTGTCGAAGATCCGCCACGCGTCCAGCGTCCGGAACAGCAGCGCCACCATGATGGCTGCCTTCATGTTGGGCAGGACCACCTTCCAGAGCCGTTGTGACGACGTCGCGCCGTCGACCGTGGCCGCCTCCAACAGCTCGTTGGGGACCTGCACAAGGCCGGCCAGCAACAGCAAGGAGATGAACGGCGTCGTCTTCCAGATCTCCGAGAAGGTGATGACGAACAGCGACGACCAGCGCTCGCCGAACCAGTTGAAGTCGCCGAGCCCGAACCACTGGTTGATGAAACCGGAGTCGAGCTGGAAGGCGTAGCGCCAGATGTAGGCGGAGACGACGGTGATGATCCCGTAGGGGATGAGGATCCCGGTTCGGATGAAACCACGACCCCGGATGATCCGGTACATCACCCAGGCGAACCCGAACCCGAGCACCAGCTCGATGGCCACGCTGACCAGGGTGATGATCGCCGTGGTGGAGAAGGCGCTCCACCAGATGGGGTCGGTGAGCACCGTGGCGTAGTTGGCCAGGCCCACGAACTCCTTGCCGGCGGGGTCGGTGAGGCGGTAGCGGTAGGTGGACATGACCACCGCGTAGCCAAGCGGGTAGGCCGTGATCAGCACCATCACGATGAAGGCCGGCGCGGACAGGATCAGCCCGAGGCGGCGCTCATGCGCGGTGCGCTCGGAGTACTTGGGCCTGCGCGGGGCCTCGACGGGCGGCGGTGCGGCCTCAATGGTGGCGGTCACAGCAGCCGGTCCCCGCTCAGGACCTCGCCCATGTAGGTGTCGGTCTTCTCAGGGGTCCCGGGCGCTCTGACGCTCGACTCCGGGTGCCAGGTGCGCTGCACCGAAGTCGACACGTCGCCGTAGTAGGGGGTGATCGGCCGCGGCCCGGCGCTGTCGATCGAGTCACGGATCAGATCGGCCATGGGGAAGGCCTGACGCACCTCCGGGTCGTCGTAGGCCGCCGATCGGGCCGCCGGGTTGCCCGACTCGACCATGTACTGGACGTTGCTGGGCAGCGACGTGATGCACTTGGCGGCGGCGAGGGCCTCGTCCGGGTGGTTGGTGAACTTGCCGATGGCCAGGTTGATGCCGCCGAGCGGCGGAGCGCTCGGCTGGCCCGAGGCCACCGCCGGGTAGCGGGCCCAGCCGATGTCGTCCACCACCGACTGGTCGATGGCCCCGGACGTCACCGACTCCTGGGCCGCGCTGTAGACGTAGGGCCAGTTGACCATGAACGAGCCCTGGTCGCTCTGGAACGTCGAGCGGGCCTCTTCCTCGCCCGCGGTGGCGAGGTCGGCCGGGGCCGCCGAGGACCGGGCCAGGTTGCCGACGATGTCGGCAGCCGCGTCGCCCGCGGGCCCCGCCATCGAGGGCGTGGCGTTGGCGCCCTGGTCCACGTTCTCGACGATCTGGCCACCGCCGGACACGACCAGCGCGTTGATCCACACCATGTAGCCCTCGTAGCGGCGGCCCTGCACGCCGATGCGCTTGCCCTGGTCCTCGGCCGCCGTGATCATCTCGTCCCACGTGAAGTCGGGGGCGGTGGGGTCGACGCCCGCGGCCTGGGCCACCGACTTGCGGTACCAGAGCAGCTGGGTGTTGGCCCAGAACGGTGGGGCGACGAGCTTGTCGTCCCAGTAGGCCGTCTCCAGCGGGGCGTCGAGCACGCCGTCGGTGAACTCGGCGACGTCGTCGGCATTGGTGATGGGCAGGAGGTAGCCGGCGTTGGCGAACTCGGCGACGAACGGCGGGTCGAGGCTCATCAGGTCGATGGAGTCGTCCTGGGCGGCCAGCCGGCGCACGAGCTGCTCCCGCTGGGCATCGGCCTCGTTGGGGAGCACCTGGGTCTCGATGGTGAACGCGCCCTGGGACTGCTCGGAGCACTGCTTGGCCAGGGTGGCCTGGCTCCCGTTGTCGGGGTTGATGTACCAGGTGAGGTGGGCCGCCCCGCTGGACTCGCCGCCATCACCGCAGCCGAACAGGGCGATGGGCGCCGCCAACGCCATCACCAGGACCACCGCCCTCCGGCGCACGCCCAGCGCTGTCGGTGCCGACATCGCGACCCCCCTCGGTTGTTTGGCGGCGCACGGTGAGGTAGCCGCTACCCGCAATGGTAGGCACGCGCGTCGGCGCGGCGCCTCGCCCGCTGCGGGTGAAAGCTTCGGGGTCAGGCGGCGAGCTCGTGGCCGGTCGCCACCGCTTCCCACAGGGTGGCCCGCATGCGGTCGGCGGCGACGCCCGCGAGCCGGTTGGCCACCACCACCCCCTCGACCATGTCGGCCACCACCGCCGCCCACGGGCGGCCGCGCAGCGCCACCGCCACGGTGACGCCTGGGCCTAGGCGGACGATGGAGCGGGACACGCCCGCGAGCCGCGGCGGGCTGCGGAACGAAGGCGCTCTGAGGCCCTGCGCTCGGGCGGCCTCGCCCAACGTGCGGGCCAGGCGGGCGAAGCGCAGGGAGGTCGGCTCCATCGATCCCATCATCCACGCGCCTGTGACAATCAAGGCTCGCGCCGTTCGGCGTGCCGGATGATTCCCGAGCTTGGGGAAGGGAAGGGGACCTAGCATGCGTCCCATGGCGGCCGAGAAGTCACCGCGCGGCCGAGACCGACGCCCGAAGCTGGTGGCCGTGCCCCACGGCAACGGCGACGGCGAAGCCGCCGCGGTCGAAGACGAGGCGGCTGAGCCAGGCGCGGATGATGATCTGCGCCTGTCCGACGTCGACGAGTGGGGCCGGTCGCAACACCTGCGGGAGATCCTGGCCACGCTGTACGACCCGCTGTACCGGCACTGGTTCCGGGTCGAGTGGGAGGGCTTCGACAAGCTGCCGCGCGAGGGCGGCGCGCTCATGGTGGCCAACCACGCCGGGGCCATCCCCGCCGATGCTCCCTCGATCATGCACGGCATCGAGCGCGACCTGCAGCGGCCGGTGTACGGGCTGGCCGACGACGTGTTCAAGCGCATCCCGCTGGTCAACCTGGGTTGGTCGCGCCTCGGCGGCGTGCAGGCCCACCCCGACAACGCCTACCGCCTGCTGCGCGAGCAGCAGCACCTGGTCATGGTGTTCCCGGAAGGTTCGAAGGGCCCGGGCAAGCACTACAGCGAGCGCTACCAGCTGCGCCGGTTCGGCCGCGGTGGCTTCGTGCAGATCGCCATGCGGGCCGGCGTTCCCATCATCCCCCTCGCCATCGTGGGCAACGAGGAGACCATGCCCATCGTGGCCAAGATCCCGACCCTGGCGAAGGCGCTGGGCCTGCCGTACGCGCCCATCACGGCCAACATGCTGGTGCTGGGACCGCTCGGCCTGCTGGTCCCGTTCCCGGCCAAGCTGCGCATCCGGGTGCTCGACCCGGTGCACCTCGACGTGCCGCCGGACCAGCCCCGCTACTCCCGCAGCCGCATCATGGACGCCTCCGAGGACATCCGCCACGCCATCCAGCAGGAGCTCTACGACATGCTCAGCCGGCGCCGCAGCGTCTGGACCGGCTGATGGGCAAGCGTGTCCTCGTCACCGGGCTGGGGTCGTTCTGGGGCGGCCGGGTGGCCCAGGCCCTGGAGGCGGACCCTGACGTCGACGTCATCATCGGCCTCGACACCCGCGAGCCCGGGGTGCAACTCGACCGCACCGAGTACGTGCGGGTGGACGAGAGCTACTCCATCCTGTCCCGCATCGTGCGCGCCACCCAGGTGGACACGGTCGTCCACACCTTCCTGGTGGTCGACTCCAACCAGGGATCCTCCCGGCGGATGCACGAGACCAACGTCATCGGCACCATGAACCTGTTCGCGGCGGCCAGCCAGCCCGACAGCCGCGTGCGCAACGTGGTGGTGAAGTCCTCGACCCTCATCTACGGCTCCACCCACGCCGACCCGGTGTGGTTCCGCGAGGACACCCGGCGCCCCGCATTCCCGAGCCTCCGGGTCGAGCGCTCGCTGCTGGAGGTCGAGGGCTACGTGCGGGACTACGCGGCCGACAACCCGCACGTGGTCGTGAGCCTGCTGCGGTTCTCCAACGTGCTGGGCGAGGACATCGTCACGCCCATCACCAAGGCGCTCAGCCTGCCACTGGTGCCGGCCGTGTTCGGCTACGACCCGCGGCTGCAGTTCGTGCACGAGGCGGACGTGGTGCGGGCCATCATGTTCGTCCTCGAGCGCGACCTCGGCGGCATCTTCAACGTGGCCGGCGACGGCCTGCTGCCGTGGAGCGAGGTGGTCGCCATCTGCGCCAAGCGGCTGGCTCCCCTGCCCCCGGTGGGGCGCAAGGCGGTGGCGGCCGTCCTCACCCGGCTGGGCGTGGACATGCCGGTCGAGCTGATGGAGCTGCTCACGTACGGCCGGGGCGCCGACAACCGGCGGCTCAAGGACGCCGGCTTCTGCTACGAGCACACCTCGGCCGGGGCGGTGCACGCCTTCGCCGAGGCCACCCGCCTGCGCAGCACCGTCGGCCGGCCCCGGGCCTACCGCTACGAGCGGGACGTCGAGAACTTCTTCCGCCACTCCCCTGCCGTCGTCCGCGAGAAGGGACCCGGGTAGGCCGCCAGCTCGCATGTCACGATCGGACGGGGTATGCCGTCACCAGGGCATGACTGAGATCGTGATCACGGGATCCACCGGCGTCATCGGGCAGCGCGCCGTCCGCGAGCTGCTCGCCGCCGATCACCGCGTCACCGGCGTGACGCGCTCCGAGCGTGGCCGCGAGCGGCTCGAACGCCTCGGGGCGGGTGCCGTCGAAGCGGACGTGTTCGACGAGGCATCGCTGCGCCGGGCGTTCGCCGGGGCGGACGCCGTCGTCAACCTGCTGACCCACATCCCCACCACCGACCGCATGGCCGATCCGGCCGCCTGGGAGGAGAACGACCGCATCCGCACCGAGGCG
>Ga0075419_10003107_pt1 | contig 10641 bp, 22 predicted proteins | sample SoiMetdeltSBSDD3_FD_76900 | JGI IMG/M metagenome (GOLD analysis project Ga0075419, IMG submission 76900) | Bulk soil microbial communities from a Populus tree surrounding site in Tennessee, USA - Soil MetaG P. deltoides SBSDD3 | ecosystem: Environmental > Terrestrial > Soil > Tree plantation... | reverse complement strand
TCGGTGAGCTGGACCGGCAGGGCTTTGAGAAGCTGGTCAAGCTGTCGATCCCGGCCCGTCAGCTCGATGCCAACGTGGACTTCGACCTGGTCGCCGAGGCGATGAAGGGCTTCCTGCCTGCGTTCGTGACCGAGGCCAGCACTCGTGCTGTCCGGTACAACGTGGCCGCGAACCAGGGCAAGGTCACCAAGATCAACACCGACGACCTCGTGTCGGCGGCGAATGGTCTGCGGCCTCAGCTGGAGCTGATGAACAACGCGCAGGAAGGTACCAAGCAGGTCGTCGGCCTGGACGCTGCGATCCAGTCGCACCTGAACAACCAGCGTGTTCAGGACTGGGACGGCGACGACATGTACAAGATCGTCGTCAAGAACAACAGCTAACCACCTCCCGCACAACCGACCCCTCCCTCTGCATTGGAGGGAGGGGTCTACCCTTTCCCCTTATAGGCGGTAAGAAGTGCAACCGATCCAGATGAAACTGAAGGCGAAGTACACCCCGCAGGGATCTAACGTCGCCAAGAAGTGTGGTATTGCTGGTGACCACAACAACAAGGCGCGCAAGAAGAACCGCCATCCCGCACCCGTGTCTCGCCAGCTGGTCAAGGTCTTGGGTGCCGACCTAAAGATTAGGTGGGAGGAGTCGAAGTGAACCGAGGTAGCAAGCTCATCGCCGGGCGTGACCGACGCATCGCCGACTGGGAGGCCCTCTCTGCACAGGGTTTCCTCGGTACCAACACGAAGGTCGTACGGCGAGATGGCAAGGGCACGGCTGCATTCCACAAGCCCGGCTCTGCCAACGGACGCAAGGGCTACGGCAAGCGCAAGAAGGTGGGCAAGAAGTGAGCAAGTGTCAGCACAAGGGCGGAACCGAGACGCAGAAAGAGGGAGACTACTACGTCACCTACTGCTCTGACTGCGGCGCCGAGATCAAGCGAGTGCACTCAGGAGAGAATACGTGAAGACGTTCGCCTACATCCTAACTGTTCCCAAAATCCCAGACGACTGGCCGGAGGAGAAGGTGCGAGAACTGCTGGCAGGTCGCATCAAGCACCCATACGATGCGGCGTTCGACTACAGCATCGACATGACTCCACTGGTCGGCCTGCCGGAATCGGAAGCCAGCAACGACGTGGACACACGGAGGCGTGCCAACCCCGAGCGAGATGGCAACGGCTGCATGGTCTACCGCACCCCGGCACAGAGAGGGAAGTGATGAATCTCGACGACGCAACCAACGAGACTCGGATTTGTGACATCATTCCCGAGGGCTACACGTTGGTGGAGTACACGATTCAGGTCAAGGCCATGAGTCCGAGTGGTGAGGTTACACTCCTTACCAACAGGAGTCCGGCGCTCTCCCAATGGGAGGCGCTCGGCATGGTGCTGACCCACGCTGATGGGCTCAAGCCACGCACGCACATGCCACTCCCGGAGTGGCCGCGATGACCAAGTGCGACAGTTGCGGTGGTGAGCTGGCAAGTAGTCACTGCTCGGAATGCAATGGTTGTACTAACAAGAACTCACATGCAGACTGGTGCACTAGGCACCCTGACAACCAGGGAAAGAAATGATCGAGGAGTGCAAGGAACTGACCGGGGAGGCACAGAAGATGTGCTTCGAAACCATCCAGCATGGCGATGTTACCGTGCTGATCGGATTCGTGGCCTTCTTTCTCCTGATCGCCGCGTGCATCATCACCGGCATCGTCCGACACACGAGGTGAAATACGATGGAACTCAAGCCAGGCATGAAGGTGAAGGTCGAGTACGAAACCACCATTGGTGAGGGGGTGGTTTCTCAGTTGGACAACAAGGCGGTCACCTTGGTGTACACGCCCGGCCGCGCTGTCAACAGAGACGGCACTCCATACTACGAGTCCCAGGCCACGCACAAGTTCAAGGTCACCCCTCTCCCTACTATGTACGAGGTTAAGGCACGGGTCATCGTGGACCCAACTGCCAGCGAGGGGTGGCTGAACGAAATCCAGCAGCGGGTTGACAACGCGCTCGACAAGCTGCCTCATCAGGGTTTGGTGGTCAACGTCAAGAAGGTGGACGACTGATGTCACACACGATCCAGAACTACGAGCCAAGCTCGCCGACCGACCAACTCAATGCGATTCGCTACCTGATCAAGGACAAGCGGTTCTGCCCCAGTTGCAACCGGGTGGCGAAGTGGTACTACCCATACCACGACAGCGACCGGTACGAGGACAAGTTCCGTTGCAGCAACCATGAGATCATCCCGGCGCCGGGGCCGGAGGAGTGGCCGTTGGAGCGCAAGGTCACCCAGATGTACTGACGACCACGCAATACAGAACCCCCGCTGTTGAGCGGGGGTTCCTTTATATGAACTACTACCTGACGTCAATCCGGTCTTCTGCCTTGCCGGACCTAGACCAGGTACCACAGGCCTTGCAGCGGTAGCGCTGGAACCGTGAGACAGCGGTGTACGAGAAGCCCCGCCTCTCCAGCTCGGGACCACCACACCTGGGACACGAACCTCCTACTTCGTACAGAGTGCGTGTGGGGTGGGAAGGCAGCCACGGCAACAGCCGGTCGTACAGTTGCTCAGTCAGGCGAACGTCGTGTATGTTGTACCTGCGCATTGAGCGCCAAGCAGAGTCGTCGCCTGCAAGACAACGGGTCCACAACCCGTGTCCCTCGTGGGAAACCTTGGTGCCGAGACCCAGCTCGGACGCGACGTGATCGAGTTTGTTACTCGCGAATCGGAACACCTTACGTACTGCGGTGTACAGATCCACCTGCTTGTAAGGTGAGGGTGGCGGCATGCCAAGCTTGACGAACTCGCGGTTCAAGTGAGGAATGTCGAACTTGGCACCATTGTAGTGGACCACTACGTCGGCCTCATCCAGAAGCGACCATGCTTCCATGATCATGGCATCATGACCATCGTGGTGCTCTGAATGGAATCGTACTCGCTTCTCTCCGTGCCACTTCGCGGCGAAGCAAATAACACGAGACGTCTCCCGCAACTGCCGGAGTGACACGGTCTGATTGAACAGGCCCCACACGTCGGCGACATTGGGAGACGTCTCAATGTCCAGCACGAGGATCTTCATAGATCCTAGTCTAGCAATACAGTCTGCACGGAGTACACACGCCCTGTCCTAACGGGACACGGGTGATGCACTCGTGCGAACACGCACACCTCTCATACACTCTTACGCTTAGGGAAGCGAACGTTCTCCCATGAGACATCGAGATCGGGAACGGCAACGCCGTCCATGAGGTCGAGCCAGTCCGTAGTTGGGCCGTAGTTGACGCCATACGACTCCTCCTGTACTTGGTCCCAATCCAACCTGACGCCAAGGTAAACGGGACCGACGACGCGGATAGGTTCCTGCCCTCCGAACTCTCTGTACGCTTGATGCTCGCCAGCGGAGACGCCAATGACCTGATAGAAGCGGTCGTACACAAGATAGACCGCGTCTTGGTTGCGCTTGCTAGCCATCGAGTGCTCCTCTAATGATCTTGTGAAGGGCATCTTCGCCCTGCTCCACGTAGAGCGAGCTTACGTCATGGTCACTTGGAAATTCAATCGCTGTAACGTGACGTAGTTCATGTCGTACGCGCTCAACCAGCTCGCTACCCGCCGCATCTCCATCCTGAAGGACCACGATCTCCCGAGGTCCATCGAAGCAGTACGACCACCACGGCTTCCACGACTTGGCACCACCTACAGCTACACAGGGGTAGCCGAAGTAGGTGGCAACGACAGCGTTCAGCTCTCCCTCTGCAATGAAGACACGGTCAGCCCCAATAGAGAGTGCCCGCACGTTGAACATGGGACGGTATCCCGGTAGAGCGAGATACTTCTCGTGGTGGTCAAGTTCTTTGCACGGCACGCCAGGCAAGTGAAGGCAGCGATATACCATCCCCGAGTAACCAGCAGGTGTCCAATAGGGAATACTAATCCGCCCGCGATAAGTACCCTGTTCGACATACCCTAGCCTCCACCTATCCTGCATGTCCTCGGTGATACCCCGAGAGAGGAGGAACTCCCTACCAAGCTGTGAGCATTCCGCGTCGGACTTTAGTGCGGCGTGGTTGCGCTGTACCTCTTCCGCCAGCAAGAGCCTCTGCTTCTTGCTTGGCACAATTGAACGTACTTCCATCCTGCAACCTTAGGAGTCCGATGGCGTCTTCATGAATCCCACAAACGTGACAGTGGAACCACTGTTCGTTTTCGTCAACTGTGGCGCTAGCAGTGCGGTCTGCATGGAATGGACAGCGTACTGGAGTACGCCCAAACCCACGGAGATCACACTCAAGCCCATACTTACGTAGCACCGGACCGATCGGATGCTTAACTTCATTATTCTTCCTCTTGTTCCATGCCATCAGTTGTATACCTTCTCGTACTCTTGCCATTGGTGATAGCAGAGGGGGCAAGCGCGACCGCGAAGGTATTCGGTGTAGCCCCTGTCCGCCTGGAAGGACAGGGCCGAACCGATGCGTTGTCTCATGCGGAGGTGGGCTAGTACATGCTGCCCACAACCGGGGCAGTCGTTGTACAGCTCGAAGGTACGGTGGCCTTCGATTCGAATCATGGCCTGCGCCTCCGGCTAGTCCACGGGCGGTACGGGCGTGTGAACCACTGCTTCTTCTGGAAAAGCCAGCGATCCTTGTTGCGCGGGCGGCTTTTGAATATAAGCCGCCGTACGTAGGAACGTTTCTGCATCGTCGTGTTGTCGTCCCAGCCCTGTGTTACATGTAGTACAGAGTAGTCCTCGAACGCACTTTCCGCAACTCGTCTTCCCCTTGCAGCACTTGTGGTCATGATCCACTGCCCGCACCTTCCTCTTCCGACAGAGAGGACAGAGCGGTAGACCCTTGGCGTTCTTGGGGCACAGCTCAAGCAGGGCGTAGTAACGCTCGGGAGAGAGGTTGTACCTATCCCTCACCCGACGCAGGCGATTGAGTTCTGCTTGGTACTGTTTGAAGTTACGATGGTGCGTAGCACAGCGAGGTCCAGGAAAAGGAGCAGGCCGGGCAGAACCCGGCCCACAGTCCTTGCACGTACGTGCCTTACTCCTTGTCGGCATTGGGAACACGCCAAACCAAACCCAGCGCTACGAGGAATGCGGCGACGATACCGCCAATCTCCCCGCCATCTACTACACCATCAGCGACAGCGGTACCGAAAGCGGCACCGGCCGCAGTAAGCGCAGCTACCCACGCCTTGAGCATACCCACAACATACCTCCATTTACCTGGTTGATTGACACCTGATACACACCCACTGACCGAGCACCTTCACGTAGTAGCACCCGGTACTCGGGTGACAATTACTCGGCGCCCCGCTCGTGCAGTTCATTCGCGACCGCCTCGGCAACAGCCTGGTTGTCAACTACTGCTGGAATGCCAGAGCCCTCCAACTTAGCAACCTTTGCAGAGAGAGCAGCGAGTGCGGTAGTAAGGTTGGCAAGAGTCGTCAGTGCGCTGTCCAGCTTTGCATTGGCGTCGTTGACATGCTCGTCAAGGAACGCCATCAGCTTGCCCGCAGGCGGGGCAGAGTTGTAGTGGTTCTCGATGGGGAAAGCCCACACCTCGGATGCAGACACGTCATCTCCAATTTCAATCGTCCGCGCCTCATTGCGGAATTCATTCATGTCGATAGGGGTACCAGGCGCAAAGCCGGGGTCCCACTTACCCTCGTAGCCAGCACCATTGACCTCGAAGTGACCACGCACATACTCAAGGTTTCCATCTGCGAAGTTGTCGGCAACGACACGGGCGAAGATAAGAGCAGTGCGGTACTGGGCGTCGGTCATTGGCTGACCGCCCGGATAGACGATCTCCAGCCCAGCAGTGTAGTAGTTACGGTTGTTTGCGTACGGAGCCAGCGGCCCTTGGTTCGGACCGAAGCCACCGCCAGCGTGATATGCAAGACCGGATGCGATAACAGTCACTGATCCGTCTACGTTCCCGGCGAAGTTACACAGGGCGCCAGGAAGATCGGGTCGGCCGGTCACCAGCGCAGGGAACGCAAAGCCATACCCGGTACCTGTGTGGTGAATGATAGCTCCACGAATGTCGATCTCGCCGACGCCACCATTACCACGCCCAGACCAACCACTCCATTCGTGTACGGTCAGACCTGCCTCTCGCAGTTTGCCTACGAGAAATGCCACGTCACCCATTATCAGATTCCCTGTCCGTTGATTAGCTGGGTGATAATGTGCTCGATGTTGAATCCATACTGATCGTTCGGCGCCCACCGCCTATGGCCACCCAGCTCAGACCATTCCGTAGCACCACCAGTCAGCTCAGCATTGGCCAGCGCCAGCGAATAGCGAGGATCAACGTTCACCTGCCAGGCGGGCAGCTTGATGCCCATGTACCCAAGGAGGTGCTGAGCGTGGGCCTCAGCCCCCGTACGCCAGTTGGCAAACGCAGCGTGCGACAGCATGTGGTCACCCTCCTCGGGGTAATCAATGATCTGCATACGCCACGAGTCGTGCCACTTCAGGCCACACGTGTTGTGCTGCTCGGGTACTGCATTGCCGGGGTAGTTTCCCCATCCGGTTTCATGCGCAGCCTGAGCGACCATGCCAACCGGGTCAATTCCGTACTTGACGGCCGCATCCCAAAGCGCCGGGATCATCTCTTGCTTGAACCGTGGATGTGTAATACTAGGCATGGGCCTAGCGAGTAGCTCAGTCCTGGTTAGAGACGGAGCCTTCTTGATGAGATACGCCATCAGTCGTCATTCGGGTCGGGGAAGACGGCAACCAGCGCATCGTCTTCCGAGTTGAAAGCACCGTGGTCGGTGACAACTTCGATACTTCCTTCGAGGTGGACCGTTGCCTGAACAGTGGTCCGAAGAACCACGACCACAGACTCTCCGAACTCGAAATCGCAGGTAACCTTGCCCATGTACAGATGGTACCAAGTCAACCTTACGCTTGGTGCTACGGGTTGCCAAAGGCTCGATCAAAAGAGATCGAGCTGAACTCAAGCACACTCGACGTGATACGGCCTGCCCTCATACAGAACGATCGGGTCGTCAATCGAGATGGCGTTCTCAAAGAAGTCACAATCGTCGCTAGAGCAGCGACCCTCGTACTTGGCTGGGAACTGGTTGGGCACCGAGTCAACGTACTCAATCTCTGCGCGAATTGAGTCCTCGATCTGCATCACATCGAAGTTCGCCTTGAGTGGGGTACGGTTCATACCCGAGGGATCGGAAGGTCCTGTACGGTTCTTCACACACGCCCACAACAGCTGGTTCTCGGTGAGAGAACGGGTGAGGGTGATGGTCGTGTGCTGGTACTCGCTGATCTTGTTCATCACGCCATCCTGGGGGATGGGCGTGGTGCCCCCCTTGTAGTTACCAGAGACGTGAGTAAGGATGTGAACGCAGATGTTCGCCTCTTTGGCGATGGTGTCCAACTCGCTCATGATTGTGCGCTGAGCCTGAACCTCAGAGTCCCCCTCATACGCAATGTTCACGAGGTTGTCGATGATGACGTAGTGAGGGAACTCGCCCTTGATCTCGGCGAAGGCACCGATCATCAGCGTGATCTCCTCGGCTGTTACTCCAGACCGATAGAAGGCACCGATGTGATTAGCCGTCGCCAGCTCATCCCAGATTTCCGACTCAGCCTCTTCGAGCTGAGCCTCAACTACAGCCTTGTACGAGGTGGTCAACATCTGAGCGGCACGAACTACAGTGATGTGCCGAGGGGTGTCCATACAGATATACAGCGTAGGAACGCTAGGCATTCCGAGTGCGTGACGCAAAGCGAAGATGGACTTACCGACGCCCGGTGCCGCCGCAGTGACGTGCACCGAGCCCCGATAGAAGTGCACTCCCTTATCCGCAAGAGACTTGAATACGGTAGGGAGTGCTTCTCCGTCATCTCGCCTGCGTCCGGACTGGAGCAGGCTCTCCACTTACTTACCCATCTGCTTCAGGCCATCCTGGTAATCCAGGATTGCGCAACCTTCCTTCTTCTTCCAGAGGAAGGTACCCTTCTCGTCCTTGGCCTGACACGACCAGAACTTCCCGTTCTTTCCGTCACGCAGGACACGCGGCACGCCATGACCACAGAGTGGACCCTGCTCGATCATGGGCTTACCGCCCAAACCACCCTGGTCTACCGGCTTGGAGACGTTGTTGATTCCGTCCTGGGGGTCCACCGGACCCTGGTTGATGGCCTTCAGGAACCCCTCTCCGTACTTCTTGATGACATCGGCGACTTCCGTCTCCGAAAGACCGAGACCGAGAAGATCGGTCTTGATCTCATCGACGTTGTCCTTCGAGATGGTTACGGTGCCGTCGCCGATTCGCAGCTGAATCGCGACGAAACCATCATGAACCTGAGCCACTTCTCTATACTCCCTTGCAGATGAAACAGTCAGGACTTCCGCAGTTTTGGTAGATACTTGAATTCACAGTGGGATCGAACCGGGCAATATCGGCAAGCATTCGCCGAAGGTTTGGGCTCGAACTGTTCGGATAGAACAGCTTCTTCGACGGGTCGTACGTATCCGACGAGTTCTTTCGGTCCCCACCCCGGCCATTCGAGGCCGGTTGAGTCGGCCGCTCGGGCTGAGTAGTAGGCAGTGGCGACAGAACTTCCCTCTCCCATTCCGCCATCACGTCCCGCTCCTCGTACTTCTGCTCCTCCAATGCCCTCAGAACGTTCCCCAGATCCATCATTGCTGCATCGGTGAGCAGCGACGTAGAGGGGGAGCTGCTTGCTTCCCTTGGGGATTCGGTATCCGGTTTTGATGTCGAGGATGACTTCAACTCCGGTTGAGGTACGGAATCGTCGATCAATGAATCCCACGACAGGGAGCTGAAGCCCGTCTGGTTGAACTCGGAACTCTTCTTCGACTGCGAGGATTTCCCACGCCGTGTCATCTCGCCACTTCCTGTATTGACCGAACATGAGCTGGCCATGTTCAACCCACCAGCCGTAGTCCTCGTTTCGGATTGTGATGTAGGGAACGTTGACTTCCATAGCGTCGTCAAGATACGCTTTGTATGGTCGAACAGGTTCACCGTTGTCCAAGTCCTCTGTCATCGTGTGGAATGCAGAACCGGCTGGACCGGCGAGTACCTGATCCTTCTCGACCCTATCAATCCGTGCCAGCTTGAATCGGTACGGACACTTCAGATACTCCTCGATCGCCGAGTGTGACGTGTGCTCTAATGGCATCGAATCCCGCCCTAGCCTGCTTCATGTACATGCCACGGGTTTCGGGGTGAGCCTTCTCCCACGTGCATTCGGGATGGTAGTGACAGATGGCGTAGTACATAGACCTAGCCATCGGCTCAATCAGTTCGGAGGGATAGTCCTCGTTCTGCATACCTGTGCTCCAGCTTGTTGATGTTGTGGTCAAAGATGTCTTCGAACGTCCAACCAAAATGATCCATCAGGCGCGCAACGGACCACAGCACGTCGCTCAGTTCGTCACGAACCTTGAATTCATCCAGGCTGCGACCCTTACGCATGCTTCGTTCGAACTCGTTGACTACTTCACCCGCCTCAGCGGCAAGTCCGAAGGCCGCCGCTTCAGCAATGTAATCATCGTAGTGGTTGTCAAACTTCCGTGCTGCCTTGATGTACTCGTCGGGGGTCACCCGGTGCTCTCCATACTCCGTTATGGTCTACAAGCTTTACGTCTTTCGGGTCCACGCAGGTGGACCTACGGCGGTGTTTATCGAAGTTCCCGACCGTGGAGAAGGTCTGATGACAGCCCGAACAATGAGCGTATCTAAGACTCTGCCACGTCGCCGGACACCTCCGGCACGTTGTTGTCATCATCGGGAGGTGCAACCTTCAGGTAGTCGGCGTCGATAATGTCTCGGAGAGAGAACTTGTAGAAATGTCCAAGGAGAATGACGTTCCGGAGAACGGTCCCGAGGTCCCTAAGAACGCGATCCCGAATCGCCTTCGACCGAATTTCAGGCCCGCCTTGGCGGACCATACGTTCAAAGATCCTAGCGACGTCTGCTGAGGAAGCCATGAGATCGAATACGAAAGGAACAACCCCCGCACGCGGAATGTGGTTGTCGTGTTCCACGGCCGCCCGAGTGTATTCCTCAGGAGAGACCGAATCGCGGGGCTCATACTCCGGTTCCGGTAGTGGTGCGGTCAATCCCGTCGACATACTCGACACCCCTCATCTCGCTACCCAGCGCCCAGTCGGCCGCGTCCATCAGGTCGATCAGTTTCTTCTTGAGATCGGGGATGCTGCCGTTGTTCTCAATGACCAGCGGTCCGTTTCTGTAGACCAGCTTCTCGATGCCCTCGAACGACACGCCATCCCGAAGGATGATCATAGGTCGATGACCTAGCTGCTCTACACATCGCAGCTCGATCTGCTTCCTGACGTCGGTAACGACGGTGTAGCCACCAGCCGTGTCACGGTAGTGGTTCTTGAAGGCGCGCACAAAGTAGTCGGGGTCGTACTTGCGGATACCCTCACCGAGGTCGATAAGGTACTGCCGCACCTCGGGGTACTCGCGCTTTGCCTGCTCGTATCCCAGCTCATTGACGTCTTCCTGCCACAGCTTGTTGAGCGAGGCCAGCTCGCGAAGGGGGTCGGCGAAGGCGTACCGCGTGTAGCCGTACTCTTCGAAGAGGATCTGGGCCACGGTG
>Ga0075419_10003101_pt1 | contig 10659 bp, 10 predicted proteins | sample SoiMetdeltSBSDD3_FD_76900 | JGI IMG/M metagenome (GOLD analysis project Ga0075419, IMG submission 76900) | Bulk soil microbial communities from a Populus tree surrounding site in Tennessee, USA - Soil MetaG P. deltoides SBSDD3 | ecosystem: Environmental > Terrestrial > Soil > Tree plantation... | reverse complement strand
TCTGGGATGAGGGCCCGGGCGCATCGCACTCGAGCGCGATGATCGCAGAGCACCTGAAGGAGGGCCTCACGGCCGCGAACGCTTACGCCGGGCGCAACGAAGGCGACGCGCTGAAGGCGATCGAAGGCGCGGCGAAAAAGGTCGAGGCGGTCTACAGCACGCCGTTCCTTGCCCACGCCACCATGGAGCCGATGAACTGCACCGCGCGCATCACGCCGGAGCGCGGCGAGGTCTGGGTGGCGACGCAGAACTCGGAGGCTTCGCTGGCGGCCCTGTCGGAAGTATCCGGACTGCCGCTTGCCAAGTGCGAGGTCTACCGGCACGACCTGGGCTGCGGCTTCGGGCGCCGCGGCGGCAGCCAGGACTACACGCGACAGGCAGTGGCGATCGCGAAGCAGTTTGCGGGCGTGCCGGTGAAGCTGATCTGGAGCCGCGAGGAGGACCAGGCGCACGACTTCTACCGGCCGATCTCGCAGTGCCGGCTGGTCGCCGGCATCGATGCCGCGGGAAAGCTGGTGGGTCTGCACGTGCGCGTTTCCGGGCAATCGATCAATGCGTTCAGCAACCCTTCCTTGGTCGTCGACGGCAAGGACCGCAGGCAATTGCAGGGCATGTGGGCCGAGCCGGGAGACGCGCAGCTCGGCTACACGGTGCCCAACCTGCTGATCGAATACGCGATGCGCAACACGCACGTGCCGGTCGGTCCGTGGCGCGGCGTCAATACCAATCAGAACGGCGTCTACATCGAGTGCTTCATGGACGAGGCGGCGCGCGCGGCCGGTGCGGATCCGCTCGAATTCCGCCGCGCGCTGATGGCGAAGCACCCGAAGCACCTTGCAGTGTTGAACGCTGCCGCGGACAAGGCGGGCTGGGGCAAGCCGCTGCCGCAAGGGGTGCATCGCGGGATCGCGCAATTCATGGGTTACGGCAGCTACTCGGCGGCCGTAGCCGAGGTGTCGGTAAGCGCCGCTGGCGAAGCGAAGGTCCATCGCATGGTGCTGGCGCTCGATTGCGGCCACTCCGTCAACCCGCATCAGATCGCGGCGCAGGTCGAGGGCTCGGTCGCCTATGGCCTCTCAGCCACGTTCTACGGCGAGATGTCGGTGGAGAAGGGCCGCATGGTGGAGCTCAATTTCCACAACTATCCGATCCTGCGCCTGGCCGAGATGCCGAAGGTCGAGACGGTGATCGTGCCGTCGCACGATTTCTGGGGCGGGGTCGGCGAGCCGACGATCTGCGTCGTGGCGCCCTCGGTTCTGAATGCGATTCACGCGGCGACCGGCAAGCCGGTGCGCAGCCTGCCGCTGAAGAACCTCAAGCTCGCCTAGCCACGACTGCGATCACTGGCCGGTCAGAGGTCGAAGATCGCGCGGATCAGGAAGTAGCTGCCCGTGCCGAGCAGCACGAGCAGGGAAACGAGCGCGAACACGAGCACGACGCCGAACGCCCGCGTAGAGCGGACGGTGCGCCCGGGCTCGTCCATCCACGCGCCGAGCAGGCGCACGTTTCGCTGGTTCGCTTTGAATCCGGCATCGAAGAGGTCACCGGCGACCGGAACGATGCCGACCAGCCCTTCCACAAGCACGTTGAACGACATGCGCAGCAGCACGCTTCGCGGCGCACCCAGACGGGACGCCTGCGACACGATGTAGCTCGACAGCGCGACGCCGATCAGGTCGCCGATCACGGGGAAAAGCCCGATCAGCGCCTCGATGCCGATCGTGAGGTGCGTGCCGGGGACCGGGATCGAACTGTCGAGCAGCCAGGCGAGTTGCTGCAGTTCCTTGCGTACCTGCTCTGCGGCTTCGGAGCGTACTGCTTCGACCCGCCCGGTGGAATCTATGTCGATGATGCGCGCCATTGATTGTCACGCACGCAAGAATCGGACCTCGGCGGCCCTCGAATCAGCGCGTTCCGTCGGGTAGACTGCCGCCATGCTGCGCACCGCCCTTGCGCTCGTGCTCTTCCTGCCGTGCACCGGATTTGCGCAGGGGACCGCCCCCGCACCGGACGCGTCCGCGTCGGCGAAAACGGAATCGGCGGCGCCTGCGTTGTCCTGGGACACCGGGGCCGGCAAGAGCTACTCGATCCCCGCCCTCGAGATCGTGGGGTTCGACTTCCTGCTGAACCAGTTCAACCGGCATTATTTTCGTGGCAATGACTACGACACGGACCTGAAGACGATCCGGCGCAACCTGCGCAGCAGCTGGGTGACGGAGAACGATCCGTTCCAGATCAATCAGCTGGGGCATCCGTACCAGGGGTCGATGTACCACGGCTTCGCGCGTTCCGCGGGCCTCACGTACTGGGAATCGCTCGGATACACCTTTGCCGGCAGCGCATTCTGGGAAATTGCCGGCGAGACGACGCGGCCTTCCAAGAACGACCAGGTCGCGAGCGGCATCGGCGGGTCGTTCCTCGGCGAAGCGCTTTTCCGCATGGCGAGCCTGGTGCTCGAGCGCGGCAGCGGTGCGCATCCGCTGTTGCGCGAGTTTTCCGCGGCGGCGATCTCTCCGTCGCTGGGCTTCAACCGGCTCGCGTTCGGCGATCGCTTCAAGCCCATCTTCTCGAGCAACGGCGCGGTCTATTACAGCCGCGTTGCCCTGGGTGTGAGCACGGCGCCGCAAAGCAGCCCCGGCTCGTCGGGGCGTACCGGGCGAACCGAGGCACTCGCGGACTTTTCCATCGACTACGGGCTACCCGGCAAACCCGATTACGTGTACCGGCGTCCGTTCGACTACTTCAGCTTCCAGGGAACGGCTTCGAGCGCCAACGTATTCGAGAACGTGATGACCCGCGGGCTGCTGCTGGGAAAGGATTACGAGGTGGGCAGGAATTACCGCGGCGTCTGGGGCCTCTACGGCAGCTATGACTACATCTCGCCGCAGTTCTTCCGCGTGTCGAGCACCGCGCTTTCGCTTGGCACCACCGGCCAGTGGTGGCTGACGAATTCGGTCGCTCTGCAGGGAACGGCGCTCGCCGGGGTCGGGTATGCGGCGGTCGGCACGCTGCGCGGGACGCCCGGGGAGCAGGATTATCACTACGGCGTGGCGCCGCAGGCGCTAGTGGCGATGCGCCTGATTTTTGGCGACACCGCGTCGCTGGATGTAACGGGTCGGGAGTACTTCGTGACCCGCGTTTCCGCGGCCGACTGGGCCGGACACGACAATATCTCCCGAGTGGACGTGGCGCTCACCTGGCGCATTCAGAAGCAGCATGCGATCGCGGTCCGCTATCTGTGGAACCGTCGCGATGCGAATTTCTCCGACCTCGGCGACCGGACGCAGACGCGCGGCACCATCGGCATCTATTACACGCTGCTCGGCCACGACCGGTTCGGCGCCGTCGATTGGCGCTGAGTTGCCCCGCGGCGCAACTCGTTGGCGAGGAAGTTGCCGGCACGCTTGAGCCGGTTGCGCAGCGTCCGCAGGATTCCGGAATCGACGAAATAGGTCAGCAGGATGCTGTCGCGCGCACGGACTTCCGGCCCCACCGGGTCGACGGAGTGCCACGTATCCTCGCCCACAGCGAACGCATATCCGCTGTTGGGGGAGAAGCGCATCTGGGTCTTCCTCGCCAGGGTTCCGTCCGCCCGTCGTTCGTGGAAGATCGTGCCGATGTGCGAGTGGCGATCGTCCCGCGGCAGATAGATCTGAACGGTGATCGCTTTCCACTTCGTATCGGTGTGGGGGCCAATCCGGTATCCGGGATAGTCCCGGGTCAGGATCGGGATCGGATACAGCGCGACCTGCGTGAAATCCGTGCCGAAGCGCCGGCGCAAGCCGGGCGCGAGCCGGCGAACGAGCGCGTCCTTGACCGCCGGTGCGCACAGCGCGCGACCGACGAGGCCCCAGATCCCGTGCATCTCGGGCGGCAGGTGGCGGATGTATTCGGCAAACAGATCGATCTTGATGCGGGTTGGCGTGCCGTCCGGCGCGCGATTGCATCGACTGCGCCCCGACATCGGGCGGTAGGCCGATGCCGCCGGCATGCCGATCCGCATTGCCTCGTACACGTCGCGCGGAAATACCGGTCCGAGGATGAGGTGAGAAAACGGTACTTCGCTGGCCTGTGCTGCGTCGACCGAGGCCGCTACGAATTCGGACAGGCGCTCGGCTGAGCGCCGCTCGTCGAATACGATCTCGCCAGCCACGCGGCTCACCGGTCTACGGTAGTTGCTCTTCCATAGTTCGTCGCAGCCGTCGCGAGCCCGCGCTGCTGAAGCTACGGCGCCTTGTTGCTGCTGGGTCGGTCATTCGCTTCAGCCGGTGGCTTCGCCTTGGGCCCACGCAGCAGCACCGACGGATTCTCCTTGACCTGCCGGGTGACTTCGCCGACGTCGTCCAGCACTCTCGAGGTCTTGTTCTCGATGGCGGAAAACTTCTGCGCAATTTTCGGCAACTCGTCGAGGAACGTCGTGAGATTGCTCTTCTCCGAAGGGATCTCCGGAACCTGGCCTGCGGGCGTGGCGGCGGCCAGGTACTCGGCCTTCGCGCTGCCCCCGTTGAGCTCGATGAAAACGACGCCGGTGATGCCCTTCAGCTTGAGGATCGCCTTGGTGTCGGTCTTGACCGGAGTTTCCTTGCGAAGCTTGATCTCCACCTGCACGCGGCGCGGATCGTCCGGATCGATGGCCATCGTCTTCACGGTTCCGACGTCGACGCCGCGGAACTTGACGGGGTCTCCGACCGACATGCCGCTGACCGATTCATTGAACCGGATGCGATACAGCATGTCGTCGCGATGGCCGGACTTGGCCAGCCAGACGAAAGCCGTCGTCGCGGCGAGCGTGAAGACGATGATGAACAGGCCCTCGAAGAAATAGTGCTTATCCGATTCCATGGCTTTTTTTCCTTGCGCTCATCGCGCTGTGTTTTGCTCCCTCGCCGCGCGGCCCGTGCAGGAATTCCTGGATCCATGGATGGCCTGACTTGATCAGGCGGTCCATACGGTCGACGATGACATTCCTGTCAACCAGCACGGCGACGCGGTGGCACACGGTGAACAGGGTCGTCAGGTCGTGCGTGACGACGACGATGGTGATGCCGAGGCTCTGGTTGAGCTGCTGGATCAGCGCGTCGATGCCGCTCGCGGTCAGCGGGTCGAGGTCGGACGTCGGCTCGTCGAGAAACAGCAGCCGTGGGTCGAGCGCCAGCGCGCGGGCAAACGCAGCCCGCTTGACCATGCCCCCGGAAAGCTGAAACGGAAACTTGACGCCGCTGTCCGCGGGCATCCCGGTCAGCTCGAGCTTCATGGCGGCGATGCGCTCCTGTTGCTGCACCGGCAGTTGCGTATGGTGGCGAATCGGCAGCATGATGTTCTGCGCCACCGAAAGCGACGAGAACAGCGCCCCTTGCTGGAACAGCACGCCCATCAGCGCGGCCTTGTCCGCTGCGTGGATCTCGTCGACCGGCGTGCCGTTGATCCGCACGTCGCCGCGATCCGGATGATGCAGGCCGGTGAGCGTCTTGAGCAGCACCGATTTGCCCGATCCCGACCCGCCCGCGATGCCGAGGATCTCGCCCGGCAGCACGTCGAGGCTGATGTTATCGTGCAGTTCCTGCTTGCCGAAGCGATTGACGATGCCGCGAGCGGAAAGGATCGGCTGCGTCTGGGTCGCGGCGTTCACAGTCCGACCTTCTCAAAGAGAATTGAAAACAGCGCATCCAGCACGATCACCAGGAAGATCGACTTCACCACGGCGCGGGTCGTCTCGCGCCCGACGCTTTCGGCCGACCCTCGGACACGCAACCCGTGCATGCAGCCGATGATGGCGATGACGAACGCGAACACCGGCGCCTTGACGAGGCCGACGAAGAGATCGCTCGTGTCGACGGACTGATGGACGCGCTCGAGGTATTGCAGCGGCGAGACATGCAGCAGCGTCTGCGTGGTCAGCGCGCCTCCGAACAGGCCCATCACGTCAGCGAAGAACGTCAACAGCGGCAGCGTAATGACCAGGCCGATGAGCCGCGGCACCACCAGCAGGGGCATCGGGTCCAGGCCCATCACTTTCAGCGCATCGATCTCGTCGCGCCCTTTCATGACGCCGATTTCGGCAGTGAACGCCGAGCCCGAGCGGCCGGCGACCATGATCGCGGTGATCAACACCCCCATCTCGCGCAGCACCGAGACTGCCACCAGATCGATGGTGAGATCCTCGGCCCCGTAGGGGCGCAGCTGATGGACGCCCTGATACGCGATGACGATACTGATCATCATCGCCAGCAAGCCGATGATCGGCAGCGCATCGATCCCGGTTTCGGCGATCTGCCGCGAAACCGACGCCAGCCGCAGGCCGCGCGGGCGGAAGAGTGCATGCAGCGTGGCGCTCGTCGCCCGTCCGACGAACGTGATGATATCGAGCGTGTCGCGCCACGCGTCATCGGCACCCTTGCCGAGCCCGATGATGATTTCGCGCCAGCGAGGCACGGTAGGCGTCTTCGGCAGCGGCTTGCGATCGAGGCCGCCGATCAAATCGAGCAGCGCCTTGTGCTCTTCGCGTACGCCGGTCAGTTCGACGCCTTCATCGCGAAGCGCGCACAGAAACAGCGCGCCAGGCGAATCGAGGCTGCGCAGGTTGCGCAGATCGAGCGAGCGGGACTTGCGCCGCTTCAAGCGCTGCTGGAGGGAATCCTCTGCTGCCGCGAGCGTGCGGATATCGAGAACGCCGGCCAGCGAGAGCCGGCCGTCGTCACCGCTGACGTCGAATGTCGGCGAGGCCGACGCTGCTGCGGATCCTGACATGGCGGCACCAAGTCTGCGAAGCAGCTCCAGGTTGATTGATTCGGGGCTTTGTCTCCCTCCCGCTCCAGTTAGAGTCTGAAGCGGCAGCAAAAATTCCCGCTGTCGGTGAATGTCCTACGTGGACTCCCGCAGTGCGCCAAAGGCTCGATCCACGATTGCGAGCGTCTCGTCGACGTCGGCATCGCTGTGCTCGATCGAGATGTAGAACTTCTCGTTCGGGTTGACGAGCAACCCGCGCTTGAGCAGCTCCAGCGCCCAGCGCAGGCCGAGGTCCTTGTTGGCGGTCGTCAGGTCCATCCATGTGCGCAACGGCTTGCGGTCGGTGAAGCGCACCCCGAAGACCGCATCCTCGCCGGGCGCCTGCACGGCAAAGCCGTGCCGCGTTCCGGAGTCGACGATCCCGTTGCGCAATCGCGAGCCAATGCGGTGCAGGCGATCATAGATGCCGGGTTGCGCCAGGACGTCGAGCGCGGCGCATCCGGCTCCGGCGCAGACCGGGTTGCCGTTGAGCGTATTCGTCGCCCAAACGACCTCGGCGCGCGGGCGCCTGCGCGCATCGAGCACGGACAGGACTTCCGCGCTGCCTGCGATCGCGGCGAGCGGAAAGCCGCCGCTCACCGCTTTGCCGTAGCAGGCGAGGTCGGGTACGACGCCGTATTTTTCCTGCGCGCCTGCCCAGGCAATGCGAAAGCCGGTGACGATCTCGTCGAACACGAGCACGATCCCGTGCTTCTTCGTCACTGCCCGAATCGCCTCGAGAAATCCGGGCTCCGGGAGCAGCACCCTTTGCAACGGCTCGACGATCACGGCGGCGAGGTCTTTGGCATGCCGCTCGATCATGTCGACTGCGCGTGCGGTTTCGTTGAATGGCGTGACGAGGACCGTATCGCCGGTCTCGCGCGGCACGCCGACGGAGTCCGGCAGCGCGCGCGGATAGTCGGACGGCGCCTGCGGCACCGTGCCCCAGAGGCCGTAATCGTGCATGCCGTGCCACGCGCCCTCGAACTTCAGGACCTTGTTGCGGCCGGTGAACGCGCGCGCTATGCGCAGCGCGTAGAACGTCGCTTCCGTTCCCGAACCGGTGTAGTGCACGGCGTCGGCGCAAGGGATCGCGTCGACCATGCGCCGGGCGAGCTCGATCTCCGGCTCATTGAGAAAGAAATACGTGGTGCCTTTCGGAACCTGCGCCTGGACCGCCGCGGTGATCGCAGGGTGCGCATGACCGAGCAGGGCAGGGCCGGAACTGAGGTGGTAATCGATGTATTCGCGGCCGGCGACGTCCCAGATGCGGCTTCCGGCGCCGCGTGCGACGACGAGGTTCAGCTCGGGCGGCAGCACGAACAGCCCGAGTCCGCCGCCGGCGAGGAAGCGCCCGGCGTCGCGCAGCAGATCCTGCTGGCTCAGCATGCAGGAACTGTAGCATCGGCAGGCGGTTGAAGTTTCGTCAGCGCTCAAAAACAAAACGCCCCGGTCGAAGCCGGGGCGTTATTGTTCTAACGGGAGCGACTGTTGCTCAATAGCCTCGTCTGCGCTCTTTGTCCACGCCGACCTCGTGGCCGATGATGCCACCGACCGCCGCTCCACCGACCGTTCCGAGGGCACTGCCGCCCGTAAGCGCGGCACCCGCCGCGCCGCCGATGGCCGCGCCGCCCAGGGTATTTCTTTCCGTCGTAGTCATGCCCGCGCACGCGGACAACGCGAACAGACTTGCGATTGCCACGCTCATTCTCAATTTACGCATATCAATCTCCTGTAGGTTGGAAAGCGCCCGCACTCGTTTAGAACCCCGAGTTCCCACGGAATTCCCGGGCGCTGTCGGTGGATGTCCTACATGGCGCAAATTTTTTTTGCCGCCGGGGCCCGACAAAGGAGCTGCTACAGAATCGCTCCGGGCCGGGAAAGCATGTGCTCGGTGAGCTGCTGGACGATCCACTCGTATGCTTCGTCGACCGAGTCGGTGCGCCGCAAGAGCGACAGGTCGTGCGGGCCGATCGTGCCGTACTTCACGAGCGCGTCGAAGTTGATCACTTCGTCCCAGAAGCGGGTGCCGAAGAGAACGATCGGCATCGGCTTCGTCATCTTCTTCGTCTGCACCAGCGTCAGCAGCTCGAACAGCTCGTCGAGCGTGCCGAATCCGCCGGGAAAGATCAGCACCGCCTTCGCGAGGTAGTAGAACCAGAACTTGCGCATGAAGAAGTAGTGGAAATGAAACATCAGCTCGCGCGTGACATACGGGTTGTCGAACTCCTCGATCGGGATGGAGATCCGCAAGCCGACGTTCGTGCCGCGCGCTTCGGCGGCGCCGCGGTTCGCCGCTTCCATGATCCCCGGGCCCGCGCCGGTGCAAACGACGAAGCGCCGCTCCTCCGAGTCCAGGCCTTTCGACCATTGCGTGAGCCGGAATGCGAGCTCGCGTGCGCGTTCGTAGTACACCGACATCGCGACATCCGCGTGCGCGCGCTCGAGGTCACCGCCGCTGCTCTGCGCTTTCGCCAGCGCAGCCTCGGCCCGCTCGCGCGACGGGATGCGCGCCGACCCCATGAACACGATCGTGTCGTCGATCTTGTATTGCTCGAACCGGCTCTTGGGCTCCAGATACTCGGCCAGGATGCGCAGCGCCCGCGCATCCTTGCTGTTCAGGAAGGTGCGGTTGCGATACGCCTTGACGGCACTGCGCCGGCGCTCTGCCATGCGGTTGCGCTCTACGCCTGAATTGAATAGCCGCCGTCGACCGTGATCGCCGCCCCGGTGACGAAGTCCGAAGCGCCGCTCGAGAGGAACACCGCGATGCCATGGAAATCGTCGCTGGTTCCCCAGCGGCCGGCGGGCGTACGCTTGAGCACGTTGTCATGCAAGCCTGGAATCTGCTCGCGCGCGCGCCGCGTGAGCGCGGTATCGATCCAGCCGGGCAGCACCGCATTGACCTGGATGTTGTCCTTAGCCCAGGCCGACGCGCAGGCCTTGGTGAACTGGACGATGCCGCCCTTGCTTGCGGCGTAGGCCGGAGCGAATCCGGCGCCGAAAATCGACAGCATCGAGCCGATGTTGACGATCTTGCCCGCGCCGGCCTTCTTCATCTCCGGGTAGGCGGCGTGGGAGCAGAGATACGCGCTGGTCAGGTTCGTCTCCAGCACCTCGTGCCATTCGGCCAGCGTCAGCACGTCCGGCGCCTTGCGGATGTTGATGCCGGCGTTGTTCACGAGGATGTCGATGCGGCCGCATTGCTCGACCGTGCTGCGAACGAGCGCGGCTACGGAATCTTCGCGCGTGACGTCGACGTCGATGGCAAGCGCGCCGGCGCCGAGCTCGTCGCGAGCGGCCGCGGATTTTTCACGATTGCGGGCCGCGATCACGACGCGCGCGCCGGCGCCCGCAAGTCCGCGCGCCATGCCGAGGCCGATTCCCCCGTTGCCGCCGGTTACGATCGCGACCTTGCCGTTCAGCTCGAACATCGAAACCTCCGGTGGGCCTGTGGGCGTCGTGGAAGCAAGACGCTTCCCTGCGCAACCGAACTCTACCGACCTTATCTTAACCTACTGATCCTGCTTGGATACCCGGTCGTGGCACGGACGTTGCAGCGAATTTGACTTGCATTGGTCCGAATGGACCGTTTGACCACTGGAACGAAAGGAGCATTTGTCATGACATCGTCCCGGACAGCAATACAAGTACTGAGCGCTATGCTCGGTGCGATGGGAATTGCATTTGCGCTGTCGGCCGCGGCAGCGCCGTCGTCTGAATCGACCGTAAAAGAACCCGAGCGCACGAACTCGCTGCGCGATCCAGCGCAATCCAACACGGAATCAGGGATTGCAGAGGACCGCGCGATTAGCGAGCGCGTGCAGGCCGCGCTGGATTCGCAACCCGACCTGCGCACGGCAATGCTTCGTGTGCAGACCTCCAACCGGCAGG
>Ga0075419_10003100_pt1 | contig 10661 bp, 8 predicted proteins | sample SoiMetdeltSBSDD3_FD_76900 | JGI IMG/M metagenome (GOLD analysis project Ga0075419, IMG submission 76900) | Bulk soil microbial communities from a Populus tree surrounding site in Tennessee, USA - Soil MetaG P. deltoides SBSDD3 | ecosystem: Environmental > Terrestrial > Soil > Tree plantation... | reverse complement strand
GGATGCTCTCGAGCTTGTCCAGCGTGCCGCCGGTGTGGCCGAGGCCCCGTCCCGACACCATGGGGACGGGCACGCCGCATGCGGCCACGAGCGGGGCCAGCACCAGCGAGATCTTGTCGCCCACACCGCCGGTGGAATGCTTGTCGGCCGCCACCCCCAGGCGCGACCAGTCGAAGACCCGGCCCGAGTGCAGAAAGGCCTGCGTGAGCGCGTCGGTCTCGGTGGTATCCAGACCTTGCAGGAACGCGGCCATGAGCCATGCGCTGGCCTGGTAGTCCGGGATCTCGCGAGCGGCACACGCGGCGACGAACGCGCGCAGCGATTCGGGCTCGTGGGAGCGGCCGTCTCGCTTGGTGCGGATGAACTCGCGAGGGTCGAGACTCAACTCAGTACTTCCCCTCGCCCGCCGCCTCGCCTCGCACGATCTTCACACCGGCCGATGCTCCCAGCCGCGTCGCCCCGGCGGCCACCATCTTCTCGGCGTCGTCGCGCGTGCGCACCCCGCCCGAGGCCTTGACCCCCATCTCGGGACCGACCGTATCGCGCATCAGCTGCACGTCCTCCACCGTGGCGCCGCCACCGCCGAAGCCGGTGGAGGTCTTGACGAAGTCCGCGCCCGCGGCCTTGGCGAGCGTGCAGCCCATGACCTTCTCGTCGCGCGAGAGCAGCGACGTCTCGAGGATCACCTTCACGATCGCGCGGCCGGCGGCCGCGCCCACGACGCCATGGATATCCTGCTCGACCAACGCGTAGTCGCGGGACTTGAGTGCGCCGATGTTGATCACCATGTCCACTTCCTCCGCGCCCTGTTCGAGCGCGCGGCGCGTCTCGTACGTCTTGACGTCGGGCAGGTGTGCACCGAGCGGGAAGCCGATCACGGTGCAGACCTTGACGCCGCTGTGCCGCAACAGCTCGCGACACAGCGCGACCCAGTTGGGGTTCACGCACACGCTCGCGAAGCAGAACTGCGCGGCCTCACGGCAGAGCTGTTCGACCTCCTCGCGGGTCGCATCGGGTTTCAGGAGCGTGTGGTCGATCAGGCTCGCGAGACCATCCGACGCGGGGCAGTAGCCCATCGTGGCCACGATGCGCGACGCACCGGCGGCGGCCAGGAGGCGTGTCTCCTCCGGCCCGCGCACACCGGTCACGCCCCAGTTGCGGCAGCGCTCGCACGTGGCCGGGTCGTGCACGACCGAGCCGGGCTCGAGCGACGGCAGCGCCGGCTCGGCATGCGAGACGGACGGACGAGCGGCGGTCGCGGGAACCAACGCGGCCAGCACCTGGCGCGTGATCAGGTCCACCAACTGGTCGCGGTCGTTCTTCAAGACGACTTCCTCCCGCGCTTGCGGAACTGGAACTGGTCGGGCAGCAACTCGCCGAGTCGCTTCCTCAGGATGCCCCCGCGCTGGTCGCGCCAGTAGACCCACAGGTCGGGCGCGAACTCGGCCAGCACCTGCCGGCACGCCCCACACGGCGGAGCACCCTCGCCACTGCGGGCCGTCACGGCGATGGCGGCGAACGAACGCTCGCCCTCGCTCACGGCCGTGAACAGCGCGGTGCGTTCGGCGCAGCAGGTGAGCCCGAACGACGCGTTCTCCACGTTGCAACCGTGGTAGACGCGCCCGGATTCGGTCAGGAGCGCAGCCCCCACCGGGAAGCGCGAATAGGGCGAGTGACTGCCGCGCCGCGCCGCGACCGCCTCGGCCATGAGCGCCGCCGCGTCCATCCGGCCGTTGCCCGCACGGGCGGCGGTCCGCCGCGGCGTCGCGCGCTTCACCGGCCGCTTGCGGGTCGCCGCGCTCACGCGCGCAACTCCGAGAGGAAACTCCGTCCCGCACGGGGCGCCTGGACCGAGAACAGCTCGGCGAGTGTGGCGCCCACATCGGCGAACGTGGAGCGCGTGCCCAACTCGGCGCCGTCGCGCACGCGCGGTCCCATCACCAGCAGCGGCGTGTACTCGCGTGAGTGGTCGGTGCCGGGCGTGGTGGGGTCGTTGCCGTGATCGGCGGTGACCCAGATCATCTCGTCGCCGCGGAGCCGGCTTCGCAACTCACCCAGCGTGATGTCGAACTTCTCCAGCGCGCGCGCGAAGCCCGCAGGGTCGTTCCGGTGCCCGAACTGCGTGTCGAAGTCCACGAGGTTCGCGAACACCAGCCCCTCCCCCGGGCGCTTCGCCAGGTCCAGCAGCACCATCTCGCCCTCCTCATTGCTGGTGGTGTGGATGGCGTCCGTCACGCCCCGGCCTGCGAACAGGTCGTCCACCTTGCCCACCGTCACCACCTTCTGGCCCGATCCCGTCATCCGGTCGAGCACCGTCGGCACGTGCGGTTCGAGCGAGAAGTCCCGCCGCCGCGACGTGCGCCGGTACTCCCCCGGCTCGCCCTCGAACGGACGCGCGATCACCCGGCCCACGGCGTGCTCACCGGTGAGCATCTCGCGCGCCGCGCGGCAGGCTTCGTACAGCTGCTCGATCGGCACCGTCCGCTCGTGCGCCGCCACCTGGAACACCGAATCGGCCGAAGTGTACACGATGAAATGGCCGGTCCGTTGATGCGCCTCGCCCAGCTTCTGGATGATCTCGGTGCCTGACGACGCCACGTTCCCGATCCAGCCGCGTTGGACGCGCTCGCTCCAGCGGTCGAGCAGCTCGCGCGGGAACCCGTCCGGGTACGTGGGGAATGCCTGGTCCAGCGTCACGCCCATCAGCTCCCAGTGCCCGGTGGTGCTGTCCTTGCCCGCGCTCTTCTCGGCCAGCCGCCCGCGCGCGCCCTGCGGCGCCAGCGTCGGGCGCACGCCGGGCAGCGCCAGCAGGTTGCCGAGCCCGTGTGCTTCGAGCACGGGGAGCTTGAGCCCGCCCGCATGCTCCGCCACGTGCAGCAGCGTGTTCGCGCCCGCGTCGCCGTAGTGGCTCGCATCGGGCAGTGCGCCCATGCCGACGCCATCGAGGATGATGAGGAACACGCGCACGCGCTCAGTCCGCGGCCACGCCGGCGTCGCGCCGGCGCAGGAAGTCGGTGACCGGCGCGCTCCAGTCGGCTCGCTCGCCGATCAGCGTCGAGACGCGGACCGGGTGGTCGCGGCGCACGTAGAGCCGCGTGACGCGCTTGCCGATCGTGCACAGGATCTCGTAGGGCAGCGTCTCGCTGCCCTGGGCGACCTCTTCCACCGGCAGCGTCACGCCGCGCTGCTCGCCGAACAGCACGACCTCGTCGCCGACGGTGGCATTGGGGACGCCGGCGAGATCCACCATCGTGAGATCCATCGTGACGCGCCCCAGGATGGGGACGCGCTGCCCGCCCACCAGCATGTGGCCGCGGTTGGAGAGCAGCCACGAGTAGCCGTGACCGTAGCCCACCGGCACCACGCCCATGCGCGTGGGCCTGTTCGTGGTGAACGTGCGCGCGTAACTCACCGAGGCTCCCGCGGGCATGTCGCGCACCTGCACCAACCGGCTGCGGAACGACATCACGCGTTCCAGCGGCAGCTGGGCTTCATCGTGCGAAGGATGCAGCCCGAACGCGATCAGCCCGACGCGCACCCAGTCGAACAGCGCATCGGGCAGGTTCACCGTGCCGGCGCTGTTGGACGCGTGCACGCGCGGCGGGCGCAGCCCCCGCGCTTCGAGCCGTGCCAACAGCTCCTGGAACCTGCGCACCTGCTCTTGCGCGAACGACAGGTCACCGGCGTCCGCATCCGGGAAGTGCGTGTAGACACTCGCGAGCCTGAGGCCCGGCAGCGCGCACGCTTCGGCGAGGAACGCCTCGGCTTCGTGCAGGTGCACGCCCGTGCGGCCCATGCCCGTGTCCACTTCGACGTGGAACCGGACGGCGCGCTCGGCTTGCACCGCCTCATCCGAGAGCCCGCGCGCGAACGTCAGGTCGCACACCGACGGGTCGATGTGGTGTTGGACGGCCTCGGGGATCTCGCCCGTCAGAAGTGGCGACATCGCCATGATGGGCAGCTTGCTGCCCGCGCGACGCAGCTGCATGCCCTCGTGCAGCGTGGCCACGCCCAGCTGCGTCACGCCCTCGCGTTCGGCGGCCAGCGCCATGTCGGCGGCGCCGTGGCCATAGGCGTCGGCCTTCGCCACCAGCAGCAGCTCGCGTGCCGGGCCGACGTGCGCGCGTATGGCGCGCAGGTTGGCGGCGAAGCGATCGAGGTCCACCTCGACCCAGGTGGAAACCGGCATCGGCACGGGAACGAGCCTCCTTGGCTGGACTTGGCGGGAGCTGGCGGTCCACGGTGGTCCACGATGGTCCACGTCGGTCCACGCCCGGGGCCTCCGCTCGTGGCGGACGCTCCCGGCGCGTACGCCCCTCGCCGCTCGCGCGCGGCCGCAGGGCCTGCCACTCCGGGCTCACCTTACATGGACAGCGGGGACGACGGGGCTACACTGCGCGTTGCGACGGGTGGCTCAAAGTCGGCCACGCATCCTAGCGCGGCCCATTCCCGTATCGCCAGCCGGAGGCTGCTCGGCTGTGAGGCTCGCGGTCTCCGACGCTCCCGGTCGCAGCCGGTCCACCGCGGGACCCGATGAGGAACACATGCCGGTCGCAGGGCTCTCCCCACTCGATGTGTCACTCGCCGCGGCCGCCGGGGTGGCGATCGCGGCCGCGTGTGGGTTGCGCGCATTCCTGCCGCTGCTGGCACTGGCGCTCGGCGTGCACTTCGAGCTCATCCACGTGCACCCGGGCGCGGCGTGGATCGGCACCCTGCCCGCGATCCTGACGCTGGTGTGGGCGACCGTGCTGGAACTGGCCGCCGACAAGGTGCCGGCGCTGGATCACGCGCTGGATGTGGTCGCACTGGGGCTCCGACCCGCTGCCGCCGCGCTGGCCGCGTGGGCGACCTTCGCCGGAGCCCACCCGGCACTCGCCGTGGCGGCTGCGGTGGTGTTGGGTGCGGGGGCGATGGGCGTGCAGGTGGCCAAGGCGAAGGTGCGGCTCGGCAGCAGCATGCTCACGCTCGGCACCGCGAACCCGCTGCTCTCGTTCGCCGAGGACGGCATCACCATCGTCATCTCCACGCTCGCGATCCTGGCACCGATCGCCGCGCTCGCCACGGTGGTGTTCGCGGTCTGGCTGGTCCGCCGCACGTTCCGGCGTCGGCCGGTCGCACCGTAGGCCGCGGGGAGCCGGGGTCGCCGAGGCTGCGTACAGGCCCCGCTGCGTTCGAACAGTCCCCGAACCGTCCCAGGAAAACGCGGTGCTCGCGGATGACACTCGCCACGTCGTGTGCGAATGTCGGGACTCGAGAACTCCCGCAGTCCCACGCGATTCCACAGGGCCGGTGACGATATGAAGCCTCTCGAAGCCTCCGTCGAGCGCAGCGCGCCGAGCGGCCTCGACGCGATCCTCCGTCCGCGTTCGGTGGCCGTCATCGGCGCTTCCCGCCGACCGGATTCCATCGGCGCGGCGATCTTCCGCAACCTCCTCGCGCATGGCTTCGAGGGCCCGGTCTACCCGGTGAACCCGGCCGCGAAGGTGGTGCAGTCCGTGCTCGCATGGCCGAGCATCACCGCGATTCCCGGCGACGTGGACCTGGCCGTGATCGCCGTGCCTGCGAAGCAGGTGCTGGCCGCCATCGAGGAGTGCGGGGCCAAGGGCGTGAAGGGCGTGGTGGTGATCACCGCCGGCTTCAAGGAGACGGGCGGTGAGGGCATCGAGCGCGAGAAGCAGCTGCGCGACGCGGTGCGCCGTCACGGCATGCGCATGGTCGGCCCCAACTGCCTGGGCGTGCTCAACACCGAGCAGGGCGTGCTGCTGGACGCGACGTTCGCACCGGCGTGGCCGCCGTCCGGCGGCGTGGCGTTCTCGTCGCAGAGCGGTGCGCTCGGACTCGCCATCCTCGAGACCGCGAGCGCGCTGGGGTTGGGCTTCTCGCAGTTCGTGAGCGTGGGCAACAAGGCCGACGTCTCGGGCAACGACCTGCTGGAGTGGTGGGAGAAGGACCCCAACACGAACGTCATCCTGCTCTACCTGGAGTCGTTCGGGAACCCGCAGCGCTTCACGAAGATCGCGCGCCGCGTGGCGCGCAAGAAGCCGATCGCCGCGGTGAAGAGCGGCCGCACGCGGTCGGGCGCCCGGGCGGCTTCGAGCCACACCGGCTCGCTCGCCGGCACCGATACGGCCGTGGACGCGCTGTGCCGGCAGTCGGGGGTGATCCGCACCGACACCATCGAGGAACTCTTCGACGTCGCGATGCTGCTCGCGAACCAGCCGCTGCCGCGCGGCGCGCGTGTCGGGATCTGCACCAATGCCGGCGGACCCGCGATCATGGCGAGCGACGCGTGCGAGAGCAACGGCCTCGAGCTGGCCGCCTTGTCCGACGCGACGATGAAGGCGCTGCAGTCGTACCTGCCGCCCGAAGCGAGCGTGCGCAATCCGGTGGACATGATCGCATCGGCCACACCCGAGTCGTTCGAGAAGACCGTGCACCTGCTGCTCGCCGACCCCAATGTGGATGCGCTGCTCGCCATCTACGTTCCGCCCATCGTCACCACGCCGAGCCAGGTGGCCAGCGCCATCCTGCGCGGGGCGGCCTCAGCCGCGGCCGAACTGCTGGCCAAGGGCGAGCCGGCCAAGCCGGTGCTGTCGTGCTTCATGGGAGCGCACGGCGTGCCCGAGGGCATGCGCTCGCTGCAGAGCGGGCACATCCCGTCCTACCCGTTCCCCGAGTCGGCGGCCATGGCACTGGCGCGCGTCGTGCGCTACGCGCGCTGGAAGGGGGCTCCCGAAGGCGTCGAGCCCGAGTTCAAGGACCTAGACGTGGAAGGCGCGCGCGCGGTGGTGAAGGCCGCCGCCCGCCGAGCCTCGACCGGCGACACCATCATGCTGTCCGCCGAGGAGATCCGCGCGCTGCTCAAGGCGGCGGGGCTGCCCCAGGTGCCCGAAGAGGTGTGCGTGACCGCCGGTGCCGCCGCGCAGCAAGCGAAGCGACTGGGCTTCCCGGTGGCGGTGAAGCTGGCGTCCACGACGCTCACGCACAAGACCGATGTGGGCGGCGTGATGCTGGGGCTCAACACCGAGGAAGAGGTGCGACGCGCGTTCGCCGAGATCGGCCGCCGCCTGGACGAGAAGGGACTGCGCGACCAGATGGAAGGTGTGACCGTGCAGCCCATGGTGACCGACGGCGTCGAGGTGATCGTGGGCATGTCGCAGGATCCGTCATTCGGACCGGTGATCATGTTCGGCCTGGGCGGCGTGTTCGTGGAAGTGCTGCGTGACGTGGCGTTTCGCGTCTGCCCGGTGACCGACCGCGACGCGCGCGAACTGATCCGCGACGTGCGCGGCTTCCGGCTGCTCGAAGGCTGGCGCGGCTCGCCGCCGTCGGACACGCTCGCGCTGGAGCAGGTCATCCTGCGGCTCTCGCAGCTGGTGCAGGCGGTCCCGCAGATTCAAGAGTTGGACTTGAACCCGATCAACGTGATGCCCGGCGGTCGCGGCTGCGTGGTCGTGGACGCGCGCGTCTCGGTGCGCGGCTGACACGCGCCATGTCGACCGGAGCCCGACCTCCCGCCACGGCCGCACCGCTCACCGCCGCGGAGCGCGACGGCTTCGCACGGCTGCTCGGCGTGTGCAGGCGCCTGCGAGGCCCCGAGGGATGCCCGTGGGATCGCGAGCAGACACTCGAGAGCATGACGCCCTATCTCACCGAGGAAGCCGCGGAGTCGGTGGATGCGATCGCGCGGGCCGACGCGGATCACGCGGTGGAGGAGTTGGGCGACCTCATGTTCTTGGTGCTCTTCTGCCTCGAGCTCACGCGGGAACGCTGGGACGTCGGGCTGGCAGAGGCCCTGGAGCGAGCGAGCGACAAGCTGATCCGCCGCCACCCGCACGTCTATGGGGGCGAACCGGTGGCCGACGGTGAGGCCGCCTACCGGCAGTGGCAGGAGATCAAGAAGGCCGAAAGATCAGACCAACCCGATGCGTCGCTGCTCGGCGAGCAGCCCAAGGGGCTGCCCGCGCTGGTGGCGGCGTATCGGCTTCAGGAGAAGGCGGCCGCGGTGGGCTTCGACTGGCCCGCGGCCGAGGGCGCGTTCGAGAAGGTGCGCGAGGAGACCGGCGAGGTGGAGCGCGCGATGCGCGGCGGTGAAACCAGTCCCGAGCTCGCGCGCGAGCTGGGCGATCTGCTGTTCGCGGTGGTGAACCTGTCGCGCAAGCTGGGCGTGGACCCCGAGCGCGAGCTGCGCGCCACCATGCACCGCTTCCGCGAGCGATTCGTGCACATCGAACACCGGCTCGCCGAGAGTGGGCGTACGCCGCTGCAGTCCGACCTCCAAGAGATGGACCGGCTCTGGGACGAGGCCAAGCGCATCCAGCGCGCCTCGCTCCCGGCCCAAGGGGACGCATGAGCGACATGACCGCGAGTGACAAGGGCCGCGACGCCGCGCTGTTCCTGCAGCTGCTCCTGGGGCTGCAGCAGGCTGCGATGGTCGCCCTCGGCAAGCTCATGAATCCCGTGACCGGCAAGATCGAGCGCAACCTGGAGGCCGCTCGCAACACGATCGACACGCTGGCCGCGCTCGCGACGCGCACGCAGGGGAACCTCGACAGCGACGAGCAGCGCGTGCTCACGCAGGTGCTCACCGACCTGCGCATGAACTACCTGGACGAGGTGAAAAAGGGCTGATCGGGCCGGCTCCGGGTCAGAAACCGGCCTACCGGATGGCCCCCCGGGCTTGGTATCCTCTGGGGTGAGTCATCCCCTGCGCCCAAACCCTGCACCGGAAGGAGCCCGCCCCGATGGGCTTGCCGCCGCATTTCCTCTCCGGGTCCCGGCCTGCGTTCACCGCCCGGGTCCTGACGTTCGCCGCCGCCCTGAGCCTGCTGGCCCTCCCCGCGGCCGCCCAGATCAAGATCAACGAGATCTTCCCCAATCCGCTCGGCGTGGAGCTGGGACCGGATGAGTGGGTCGAGATCTACAACGCCGGTGTGTCGGCCGTGGACATGACCGGCTGGGCCATCGACGACCTGGTCACGATCAGCCAGACCGCCGTTCGCGCCCGCATCCCCGAGGACCTGGACGTCAACTGCTCGACCAACCCGGTCATCCAGCCAGGCGAGTTCCGCGTCGTGCGCATGTCGCCCGGAAGCGCGGTGCTGAACAACGGTGGGGACACGGTCTACCTGGTCTCCGACCGGCTGCTGAACGCCACCGTCGTGGACGTGGTGGTCTACCCCGCCGGCGTGCCCGAGACCCAGAGCTGGGGCTGCGTGCCGAATGGCACCACGACGTTCGCCATCCGCAACCCGACCACGATCTGCGGCAGCAACGGCGGAGCGGTCGGCGACGTGACGGCACCGGCCACGGTCAACGACCTGGTGGCGGCCCAGGGTCAGTTCCCGGGCGAGATCCGGCTCACGTGGACCGCGCCCGGTGACGACGGTGTGACCGGCACCGCGAGTGCCTACATCCTCAAGGTCTCCCACTCGGCGATCACGGCGGGCAACTTCGACGCCGCGGCCGACCTCGACCGCTGGATCGCCGAACCGCTGCCGCATGCGGCGACGACGCCGGAGACGCTGTTCGTGTTCGGGCTTGCGACCGACTCCACCTGGCACTTCGCGCTCAAGTCGCAGGACGAGGTGCCCAACACGAGCGTGATCTCGAACGATGCGAGCACGACACCCCTGGCGGGAACGATGCTGAACCCGAACCTCGGCTACCAGCACTACTACGGCAACCTGCACTCGCACACGAGCTACTCGGACGGCACACAGACACCGGCGCAGGCATTCGCGTTCGCGCGCAACAGCGCGCCCACACCGCTCGACTTCCTGGCGGTGACCGAGCACAACCACAGCGGCGCCGGCATGTCGCTCGCCAACTACCCCTTGCTCAAGGCCGAGGCCGCCGCCGCGAACGACGACGGCAACTTCGTCGCGATCTTCGGCACCGAGTGGGGCATCATCAACTCGGGTGGGCATGCCAACCTGTTCGAGGCCCCGTCGCTGTTCGGCTGGGAGGGCGGCAACTACGACGTGTTCGTGGCGGAAGGCAACTACACCGGGCTCTACACGGCGTTCCTCGCCAGCCCGCCGCTGGGCGGCCTGCCGGCCGTCGTCGAGTGGTGCCATCCCTCGGGCGGCGACTTCAATGGCTACGCGCTCACCAACGACGGCAAGGCGGTCGTGAGCCTCATGGCCATGGCCTCGGGCCCCGCGTTCTCGACGTCCACCACCGAGTCGGACGTGGGCAGCAGCACCGGCAACGAGCAGCTGTTCCAGGACGCGCTGCGCAAGGGCTTCCGCGTCTCGCCCACCGTGGACCAGGACAACCACAACGCCACGTGGGGTGCGGCCACGCAGGGGCGCACCGTCGCGCTCGCCGCGGGCAAGACCAAGTCGCAGATTCTGGGCGCACTCGCCGCCCGCCGCTCCTACGCCAGCATGGACCACAACACGCAGGTGTTCCTGTCCGCCGAAGAGCACCCGATGGGGGACGCCTGGACCGCCGGCCAGGGCGTTCGCATCGTGATCCAGGTCACGGATCCCGATCCGGGTTCGGGTGTCGCCCAGGTGGACTTGCTGCGCGGCATCACCGGCAGCTCCAACGCCGTGGTCGTGGCCTCGAGCTTCGGGAACTCCTCGTTCGCGTGGCGCGAACGGCAGGTGTTCCCCGCCGGCACCGAGGCCCATTACTACGCGCGCATCCGCATG
>Ga0075419_10003099_pt1 | contig 10664 bp, 5 predicted proteins | sample SoiMetdeltSBSDD3_FD_76900 | JGI IMG/M metagenome (GOLD analysis project Ga0075419, IMG submission 76900) | Bulk soil microbial communities from a Populus tree surrounding site in Tennessee, USA - Soil MetaG P. deltoides SBSDD3 | ecosystem: Environmental > Terrestrial > Soil > Tree plantation... | reverse complement strand
TCCTAACAACAATTTTTCCTGAAAGCCAGCTGGCGATACTTGATTATAATCGAGTGGTAAAAGATCTGAATGATCTTACAACAGAAGAATTTATTGGTGCTTTGCAGGAAGATTTTATGATCACGTATAGTCCCGAACCTGTAAAACCTGGTGTGCTGCATGAGTTTGGTATGTATCTTGAAGATGAGTGGTATATTTTAACAGCAAGAGAGGGAACCTATCGCAACGACCCGATCGGTGTTTTGGATGTAACGATTTTACAAAAAAATGTTCTTGATAAAATACTTGACATTGATGATCCAAGAACTGATACACGGGTTGATTTTGTTGGAGGTATAAGAGGGCTCGGAGAACTGGAAAAAAGAGTGAAAAGCGGAGAAATGGCGGCAGGATTTAGTTTATATCCGGTTACTATTGATCAACTTTTTGCAATCGCCGACAGCGGGAAAGTGATGCCTCCAAAAAGCACTTGGTTTGAGCCAAAGCTTAGAGATGGATTGCTTACACATTTGATCTGATGATGTGAAATAAATTATAAACTTTTTACCTGGGACTTTACCACCGCGTCTCTTTAGTTTACTTTGTACTATGAAATGAGGCATAATCCCGCCTTAGGCGGGACGAGCATCCCGATAGCTATCGGGACAATCTGGCAAAAAAACAATAATAAAATACAGATGAAAAAATTAATTTTTCTCCTTTCTTTTTTTGCTTTCACATTTGTTGTTACTGCGCAGGATGACCCTAAAACCCTGCATCAAACTGTCCGCGGCTTTATGGCCCAGGCTGATTGGGATAATGCCATACTTGTATTGAATCGATTATTACAACAGGATAAAAATAACCTTGAGTATAACAAAGACCTGATCCAGTGTTATTATTTTAAAAGAGATTTTGAAAAAGCGGTTGAAGGTGTGAAAGCGATAATTAATCGTGATGATGCAGATGTGATGACCTTTCAAATAGCTGGCAATGTGTATAAGGCTTTGGAAGACCCAAAAGAATGCGAGAAGGTTTATAAAGCCGGCTTAAAAAAATTCCCGAAAAGCGGTCCACTGTACAGTGAGTATGGTGAATTGCTATGGCAAAGGAAAGATTACACCGCTATTGATCTTTGGGAAAAAGGAATTGAAATAGACCCGGCATTCGGTGGCAACTATTACAATGCTGCTCTCTATTATTTCTATACAAAAGACAAGGTATGGAGTCTTATCTATGGTGAAATTTTTGTAAACATGGAGAGTCTCAGTCAACGTGGCGCTGCAATGAAAGAATTAGTTTTTAAAGGTTATAAAGAAAAACTTTTTAAAGAAGCAAATCTATTGACTGGCGAAGAAAACAATAAAAGCCCGTTTGCTAAAGCTTTTTTAGAAGCAATGAATAAACAATCTGCGTTAGTTTCAAAAGGTGTGACAACCGCGTCACTTACTATGATAAGAACAAGGTTTATTCTTGATTGGTATGAATCTAATGCCGCAAGATATCCGTACCGTCTTTTTGATTATCATCAGCAGTTGTTAAGAGAAGGAATGTTTGAAGCATATAATCAATGGCTTTTTGGTACTGTAGAAAATTTAACCGCATACGATAGCTGGACAAGATCGCATGCTGACGAATACAAAGGTTTTGTTGCCTTTCAAAAGGCCCGGGTGTTTCGTATACCAGCCGGACAATATTACCAGGCAAAATAAAGATCTCAATTTTATTAAAAGGTAAGTACCACTAAGAACACAAAGGAATCCACAACGGACACAAAGTATTCAAACTGGATTTCATTTCTTTGTGCTCTTGGTGTAATCGTTGTGATCTTTGTGTTCCATTCTTCAGTCCTTTTAATAATCCGCTTTTTTATTCTTTGGATTTTTGCCTAATTTGTTCAGAATTCTTTTTGCCATTATCTGAACCGTAAATTTTTTGCTGATGCAAAAACCCACACGATTGTTTGACTGTCTCGAGTATCAATTAAAAGTGCTTCCATTGCCTGATATGTTTGCAGCAAAAGAAGGAGGTGTATGGAAGAAATACAGCACAAGTGAAGTGAACGATACTGTGAACCAGCTTGCTTGCGGCTTGCTTCATCTTGGTATTTCTCCAAATGATATGTCCGCGGAAAAAAGAGACAAGGTTGCCATCATTAGCAAAAATCGTCCTGAATGGTTGATGGTCGACCTTGCTGTTCAAAAAATCGGGGCTGTGTTAGCGCCAATATACCCGACAATTAATGTGAACGAACTGCAGTTCATCTTAAATGATTCACAAGCGAAAGTGATCTTTGTAAATGATGAAGAATTGTTTCTGAAAGTAAAGAGTATAAAAGATGATGCGCCTTCGCTCCAATATATTTTTACTCTTGAACACGTTCCAAATGCCATCTATTGGAAAGATTGCTTGCTATCGGCAACTAAAGAAAGGTTAACAAAAATAGAGCAAATAAGTGCAAAGATCACCCCTTCAGATCTTGCCACAATTATTTATACATCGGGTACTACCGGTACACCAAAAGGAGTGATGCTGAGTCATCACAATGTTATCAGCAATGTGGTTGATAGCAATTGTGTATTCGAAGAAATTGGTGTGGAAGGAAAAAGAGCGTTAAGTTTCTTACCCTTGAACCATGTATTCGAAAGAATGGTCAGCTATATCTATATCTATAATAGTGTTTCAGTTTACTATGCTGAAAGCATGGAAAAGATCGGTGATAATCTTAAAGAAGTAAAGCCATTGATCTTTACAACTGTTCCCCGTCTACTTGAAAAAGTATATGAGCGAATAATGACAAAGGCTTCAACACTTACAGGTGTAAAGAAAAAACTATTTGATTGGGCCTTGAGCCTCGGGTTGAAATATGATATCAATAAGAATATGGGTATGTGGTATAATCTGCAGTTAGGTCTTGCAAATAAATTGATATTTAGTAAATGGAGAGAAGCGTTGGGTGCAAATGTAAAAGCGATTGTTACGGGCTCAGCCGCATGCCAGGTAAAACTATTAAGAGTATTTACAGCTGCAAGAGTACCGATATTGGAAGGATATGGTTTGACAGAAACATCACCGGTAATAAGTGTGAACAGAATGAACCCCAAAAACAGGATGTTTGGAACAGTAGGCACATTGATCGAAAATGTGGAAGTAAAGATTGCTGAAGATGGAGAAATTTTATGCAAAGGCCCCAATATTATGATGGGGTATTATAAGCGTCCCGATCTTACCAATGAAGTAATAAAAGATGGATGGTTCCACACCGGCGATATTGGTATCATGATAAATAATAAGTTTTTAAAGATCACTGATCGCAAAAAAGAAATCTTTAAAACCTCTGGTGGTAAATATGTAGCACCACAGCCTATAGAGAACAAAATGAAAGAATCAAAATGGATCGAGCAGATGATGGTGGTAGGTGCTGAACAAAAATTCACCGGCGCATTGATCGTTCCTGCTTTCGGCGCATTAAAAGAATGGAGCAGCGAACAGGGCGTTGAGTTTAACGGAAATGAAAACATTATTAAAAATGAAAAAGTGATTGCTTTAATTAAAGATGCGGTAGAACGCTATAATCAAAACTTTAACCAAGTAGAACAAATAAAGAAATTTGAATTGCTGCCCAGAGAATGGAGTGTCGAAGGCGGTGAACTTACGCCAACGCTTAAGCTGAAGAGAAAAGTGATCATGGAAAAGTACAAGAATGCTATTGAAAGGATCTATGCTTAATAGTATTTATACATTTTCCTTACTTCACATCTCGTGTCAGATGTTTCACTTCAAACCATTTTCCCTTTTGTCACCTTGTTAGGTCCTGACAAAAGTGGACACTTTACTTTTTTGCTTTTCACTTTTTACATCTTGTATTCGATGAAACTTCATAAGTAAGTACCTTTAAACTACAAGTATGCTCCTGGTGAATTCCATATCAAGAAAACGATTTTTGCAATTGACGGCACTGGCCTCTACTTCATTTTTGTGCAACAACTATGCGGGTGATTTTATACCAAACGCAACCATATTACGAAGGGCAATTCCTTCAACCGGCGAGATGATACCGGTTATTGGTTTAGGTTCATGGATCACATTCGATGTGGGTGACAGTGAAAGCCAACGAGCGCCAATGCGTGATGTATTAAAAGCATTTCTTGAAGCAGGAGGCAGGGTTATTGACAGTTCACCTATGTATGGCAACTCTGAGAAAGTGATTGGTGAACTTGCAAAAGATCTCGGTGTTACCGATAAATTGTGGGTGGCGACCAAAGTCTGGACCCACGGCGAAAATGCAGGTAAAACACAGGTAGAAAACTCGAAAGCTTATTTTAGGAAATGGCCTGCACTTATACAGGTACATAACCTGCAGGATGTACATACGCACTTAAAAACATTGCGAAGTCTGAAAGATGAAGGCAAATTAAAATACATCGGTATCACTCATTACTTAAATCAAAACCATAGTGATTTAGCATCCATCATCAAAACGGAGAAAATAGATTTTGTTCAGGTCAACCTTTCCATCCGCAATACCGCTGCGGAAGACCGTCTGATTCCATTGGCAGCCGATAAAGGAGTAGCTGTAATTATCAATCGTCCATTTGAAACAGGTGCTTTGTTTAATACTGTAACCGGCGTAGAGATCCCGTCGTGGGCGAAAGATTTTGGCATTGATGGCTGGGCAACCTATTTTCTGAAATATATTATTTCCAATAAAAATATTACCTGCACAATACCTGCCACCTCGCAGGAAATACATCTTAAACAGAACATGACCGCATTACAGGGTGAATTACCTGATCCTGCTACAAGGAAAAAGATGATAGATTATTACAAAAAAGTTGCTTTGTAAAAAGGGTCCGCAAACGAGTTTAGAAATTGTATGAATTCTTGTTCATCAAAGGAGACAAAAACTAATAAAATTCCTCTCCAATTGAATATTATTACTTAATTTTCTGCTATGCCTCAATCCCGACACCTCGCGGCCATAATGTTTACCGATATCGTTGGTTATACAGCATTGATGGGAAATAATGAGCAAAAAGCTATTGAACTGCTTCGCAAAAACAGGGAAATCCAAAAACCAATCATTGAAGAATTCGGTGGCCAATGGATCAAAGAATTGGGAGACGGCGTGTTGGCAAGCTTTGCTGCTGTAAGTAATGCCGTCTATGCCGCTATTAAAATCCAGGAAGCATGTAGTAACTCCGGGACTTTTGAATTACGTATCGGGATACACCTCGGTGAAGTCGTCTTTGAGAACAACGATATTTTTGGCGATGCAGTAAATATCGCTTCCCGCCTGCAGGCACTGGCTCCTCCCCGTGGCATTTATATTTCTGAATCGGTTCAGCGTGATCTTTCCAACAAAAATGATATCAGGTCAGAGTTTGTCGGAATAGAAAATCTTAAAAATGTAAAAGATCCGATCCGGGTATTCAAAATATTTTCGGCAGGAAGAGAAACTATCGAAAAACCGGGTCAAAAGCTTTTAAAATCATCGATCATTCCTGAATATGATTATGATATTTATGTCAGCTATCGATATAACGATAATAAATATGATGGCTGGGTTTCAGAATTTGTAGAAAAGCTAAACCAGGAATTGGGAGCTACTCTAAAAGATAAGCTTACGGTCTACCATGACAACAATCCTGAAGAAAAGCGCGAAGGATTTCATTTCGGGAATGGGTCTTCTGGTCAACAAATCAAATCTCTCGTTTTCATTCCTGTTATTTCCCAGACATATTGTGATGTCAATTCTCCCGTATGGAATAATGAATTCAAACTGTTTCAGAAGGAAATAATTAATGACACTATCGGAACTAATATAAAGTTGCCCACAGGAAATACCATTTCAAGGGTGATACCTGTAAAGATTCGTGATATCGATACCGATGATGTCAGGTTATTGGAGTCTGAGCTTTCCGGTGGCCTGCGGTCAATTGATTTTATCTATCGTGAAGAGGGAGTCAATCGTCCATTAAGACCAATGGACGATGAGAAAAATGCGAGTTCTTTAAGACCTATGTACCGCAACCAGATCAATAAGCTGGCGAATGCAATTAAGGAAATCATATCAGGTATAAAATTTAATCAGCGAAGTGGAATTGCCGAAGCGCCATCTCAACAACCTACCGCAAGGCAAATTGTACCCAATGTAATTTCCACACCGATATCAGCAACAATCAAAGTGTCGGTAATTGACCGGCAACGACCCAATATCTATCTTGCCTGGACATCCGGCGATCTTAAAGAAAAAAGAGAGGAGATGGCGATCATTCTACAGAAGGCTGGCTTTAATGTTCTTCCTTCGGTGGATTGCCCGGCAGATGATGAAGCCTTTAAACAAAAAACTTCAGAGGAGCTGAACAAATGTGTTTGCTCTTTGCATATGCTTAGTGGTGAATTTGGCAGGCGATTCGAATCGAATGATGAGGTTTCATTTCCCCAATACCAGTTCCTGGAAGCAAAAAAAAGAATTGATGTTCCCACCAACGCGTTTAATGTATTCGTTTGGCTTTCTCCGGAAAACAGCAGGGTAATAAAACCCTCGCAGCAGGAATTCATCAAACACATTCGTAATAATATTACACGCAATATGATGTTCTCCAACAGCCATGGTCCCATGCAACTCGTGGATGATATGAGAGTGGTGATGATGAAGCAGGATGCAAAAGTTTACGATTCGAAAGACACTGATATCTTTTTTATTTTTAACCAGCAGGATGAATACGAGGCGCGTAATATTGTCGATGTACTGAGTCTTGAAATGCCGGTGGAAACCATGAATATCCTTCCTGATGGAGAGGAATCCTACCGCGAAATGTCTACCCAACAAATTCCCAAAAGCAAGCTGGCTGTTGTTTATTTTAAATATGCCGCTGACTGGGCACTGCCATTTATAAAACAGATATGGAAACAGGTAGGCGGAGCTTCTTCACCCACACCAATGTTCCTGGTTGGTGAAGACGACCCACAAAGTAATATGGCCCGAAATTTTAAAGCGCCCCGTGTAATATCCTCCATTGTTCCTAAAGAAACCATTCCTGCGGAAGTTAAAAAAGTATACGACAATTTTAATTAAGCATGATAACCCATGACCAGGATTGTAGTGCAGGATCCTGAATTTGAAAAACCAGTATTTCTGTTTTCTATGGAGACTGATACGGAGATGAGACAGAGCACATATTTTATTAGCTGATTATTTTTTAATAAAGATTACAATAACCACATGTTCGAAACGGAACAGATTTGTCCATATACAGGTTTACGATCCTTTACGGAAGAAGAATCGCTTTATTTTAAAGGCAGGGAGCAGGATATTGACCAGGCCACTGAGCAACTTCAGCGAAACAAGTTTCTCATGCTTACTGGTGCCTCGGGTGATGGAAAATCTTCTTTGATTTACGCGGGCATTATTCCAAATGCACGGGCCGGCTTTTTAAAATCAAGATATACTCAATGGTGTGTCGCCGATTTCAGACCGGAACGGACACCCTTTCATAATTTATGTAAATCGATAGCGCGGCAACTGGATATTAGCAATGTATTCACCGTCCAGACTGAATTGAGTCATGGCTTTTCTGCCATCGTAGATTTATACCGCAATTCAAAAAGATATATTGATACCAATTCAGTGACATGGCAGCAGACAAATGATGCCGGCAAAGCGGCTATGAGAAGAGAAGCTGCAAATCTTATTATCCTGGCCGATCAGTTTGAAGAGTTTTTTACAAACCCTGAGAATTATCATAAAGGCGTTCCATCAGGTGACTCCAATCTTGTATTGAATTTATTGCTGGAGACAGCCCGCATTGCGCTGGAGGAAGATTTGCCAATATATATTGTCTTTACAATGCGTTCGGATTATATTGGACAATGTGCAGCTTTTCGGGGGCTGCCAGAATATATCGGGTTCTCCCAGTTTTTTGTTCCGCGGTTAAACCGAACGCAATTGCAACAGGTAATTGAAGAACCTGCTGTTTTAAGCGGCAACCGCATCACAAGACGTCTAACAGAAAGATTGATTCATGATTTAACGGAAGGGGTTGATCAGCTTCCCATTTTACAACATGCGCTGAACCAGGTATGGCATGCAGCAGATAACGGGAAAGAAGAAATGGATCTTATTCATTACGCTATGGTAGGTGGTATGGCAGTAAATGAATTACCCGATGAACATGTCGACAGGTTTAATAATTGGTTTGAAAGCCTGCCACCTGAAATCAGGGCCTGTTATCATGAACCCGACCTGCAAAATGTTCTCGATACCCATACGAATAAACTCTATGAACAGGTCGCCGATTATTTTTTACAAAAAACAGGGAAAAAAATTTCTGAAGCAGATGCCAAAGCAATAATAAAAACTGCATTTACCTGCCTGACCAAAATAGACCAGAGTCGCGCAGTTCGCAACCGCATGACACTAAAGGAAATCACCAATATCCTGGGAAGACCTGAATATGGTACCACTGAGGTGGGTGCAATCCTGAATATATTCAGGGAACCCGGCAATACTTTTATACGTCCTTTTATTCTTCATGACCAGGAAAGTCAAACATTAAAGGAAAATGATGTTCTTGATATTACTCATGAAAGTTTGATTCGTAACTGGGAATACCTTGAGCGTTGGGCCAAAGAAGAGTTTGACAATTACAATATATCTCTCGATTTTGAACAACAATTAAACCGCTGGGTGGAAAGCGGCAAGTCGAAAGACTTTTTAATGCCCATTGGTCCGCTTACCTATTTTGAAAATTGGTTTGAGACTGCCAAACCCAATGCAGATTGGATTGCCCGTTATCTTCCTGATGATATCGAACAGGATAAAAAACTCTCAAATGCAAAACAGGTACTCAATAATGGCCGGGAATTCCTGACACGAAGTGCGGGCAAACATGTCGTGACAAGGACAATAATGAGATACGGCCCTAAGCGGATTGCTGCCGTTTTGGGAGTTTTGGGAGTATTATTGTTGAGTTCTTTCGCAGTAAGCAATTATTTGCAAAAGCAAAATGATCATGTTCTAAAAAATATAAAGGCGGGTTCATTTGAGATCGCCAATGAGCCTAAACTAAGTCTTGAGTTTCCTGTGCCTGTAATTACCGAACAACTCATCCTGGGAAACACTACGATACCGGAGGTAATTGCCGAGATAAAAGATACAGCCCAGAAAATTAAGATTGCTACAGGCATTGCCACGCAACTGGTAACACAGGGAAAGCAAGATCCACGAACAGAGATTTTCCAGAGTTTGACAATTGCTGACAGTTTACTGGAGCAAATAAAAATTCCAGGAAATAATCGTCAGCTTGGGGAGTTGCTTAAGCTGATACATGATTATTCAATGACTTCAGGGTTTGCCTGGTATTTCAACAGAAATGACTCATTAAAATCGCTGGTCACGAACAGTGCAAAACGTTCAGCCCGTTGGGCGATGGAAATTTTCAAAACTCAACCGGAGGGTTTTGATAATATTCGTTTCCTAAACCTGGTGCTGGAAAATGCAATTAACAATAAAATATTTTCGCCTGAAGAAATCGGCCAATTGCTGAAAATACTTTCCCCGTTCGAAAATACTGTAAGAACTCCGTGGATTGAAAAAAACTACCAAAAAGACAAAGTGATGGTGCGTGGGGGATTTCAATATGGCCCCCGGTTTAATGGTTTGTTCCAGGAACTTGCCTACCTGTATGCCGCTCTTGGTAAACCGGAAATGGTTCTTCAATGTATGGATAGCCTGCTGCAATACCAGGGGAATTTTTATCAAAACGATTATGCCACACATGTTGAGAACGCGGCAAATATCGCTGGTGTATTTTATGCTTATGGCACAACCGGCTTCCTGGATCAGTTTGTATTGGGATATTGTGAACGGAAAAAAATTACTACAGTAGAATTTTATAACCGGCTTGTATCAAGAGCGATGCCCGATGCATTTGAAACCAGTTATACCAATTTTTATGCAGGAGGCGGAGGCCAGGTATTTGCCAATATGAATTTATTTTTTTCAGGTGATGATATGATGTCTTTCTTCTTTGGGAAACTGAAAGAAGAAATAGTAAAATTGGAGGATAACGATGAAAAGAATTTTAACCTGGCCGTCATTCTTAAAAATGAAGCTATCTTTTTTGCTTTACGGAATGAGATCAGGGGCGCTGAAAGAAATGAAACGGCTCAGCAATTTAAGGACGCATTTAACTACTATCAGCAGGTATCAAATGAGTATTTAGATCAGACTATTCCCATTATAGGAACCTCCGGTTCAGATATGATGTCAATGCCCAGGAAATTCCTCTTCCTGTCACCTGATTATCGTGTTGCTTTCCATCCATTTGAGCCACGTACGCTTGTGCAGTTCTACTTTTCTGCCTCATTTATTAAGTATTTATTAGATCATAATCTGTTTGACACGCTTTATGAAACTACAGATCTCTTCAGGTATTTTGAATTTTGGCAGCTCGAATACCAGGTCACTATGTCTAGCCGCGATTTTTTTGTTCAGCCCCCGATACCATATTCGGTAATGGAGCGGCTGGCTTTGAAAATGGAGGAAAGAAAAGCAAACCAGTCAGCCGATTTGAATATTCTTTACCTGCACCTGGCTGAACAGGCTATTAAAAGAAATGAAGTAAAAAAAGCCATCAACTTCGTGGAAAAGATTCAGCCGGATAAACTTTTGAATGCTT
>Ga0075419_10003091_pt1 | contig 10679 bp, 11 predicted proteins | sample SoiMetdeltSBSDD3_FD_76900 | JGI IMG/M metagenome (GOLD analysis project Ga0075419, IMG submission 76900) | Bulk soil microbial communities from a Populus tree surrounding site in Tennessee, USA - Soil MetaG P. deltoides SBSDD3 | ecosystem: Environmental > Terrestrial > Soil > Tree plantation... | reverse complement strand
TGTAACATCACAAAGATGTCACTGACGCTGCTCCGAATTGTGAGCATTTCGTGCTTCGCGACGATGTACTCGAGTCCATCCGCTTTACCCCCAATAGCGACTGCAAAAGCGGATTTCCGCACAAGGCCATAGACGCTTCTGCGTTAGCGGTAATCGCCCGGAGAACACGCAGAACGGTCTGTCGGTGGGTCGCGCTATGGGGTGGGCGCGCTAACCAGCTCCCTGCTGTTCCTAGCTCAAAAGCCGACATGTGCGCCGCAAAACGTCATGTCCGCTTTACCCCCAGAAGCGGACATATGCGGTGCAAAAAGGAATGTCCGCTTTGGGCCAGAAGCGGACATCCGTTGTTGGTCCATAGCTTTAAACTACGCCCTCGCGTGCCAGCACATCCAGTTCGTCACTGGTGTAGCCAAGGAGTGTAGTGAGCACTTCGTGCGTATGCTGTCCAAGCTTAGGGGGAGCGTTATAGGTATCGAGGACCGTTTCGCTCAGGTGAATGGCACTTTTAATTCCCTTCACAGTGCCAGCACTCGCGTGCGACATCTCGGCAATCATATGCCGGGTGCGCAGGACATCGCTGTCGCAGACCTCAGCAACTGTTCGAATGGCTCCGCATGGTACGCCGCCATCATCGAGCCTTTTTAGCCATTCGTCCCGCGAGCGATCCTTAAACATCGTCTTTATCATCGGAATCAAGGCGTCGCGGTTCCGAACTCGGTCGGGCGCAGTCGCAAATCGCCGGTCAATCGCTAATTCTGCCATACCAGCCGCGACACAAAAGCGGCGCCATATATCGTCATTCGCGACACCGAGGTTGATCCACCCGTCAGAGGCTTCGAATGTTTCGTAGGGAACAATGGTGGCGTGTTCGTTGCCTCGCCGCCTTGGCGAATTTCCCGTTGCAAAATAAATACTCGCGTTAAAAGTCAGAAGGGCGGCAACTGCTTCGTACATCGAGACATGCACTTGCTGCCCGCGTCCGTCGATCCTGGCTGAATAGAGCGCGGCGAGGATGCCTTGGGCTGCTGTGAGCCCGGACACGAGGTCAGCTATGGAAGTACCAACCTTGTGCGGTGGTCCATCGCGTGGTCCAGTCAGATCCATTATTCCGGCCTCGCCTTGGACGATTACATCGTAGCCGGCTCGATTCTTTTGCGGTCCGCTGTCGCCAAAGCCAGAGATGGAGCAATAGATCATCGCTGGACGTCGGGCCCGCACAGCATCATATCCGAAACCGAGCCGTTCCATGGCACCGGGGCGAAAGTTCTCAACCAGCACGTCCGACATCTCCACGAGTTGCCAGAGAATGTCCTTGCCGCGCTCGCTCTTCATATCGAGCGTAATGCTCTTCTTATTGCGATTGATGGAGAGGAAATAGGCGGCCTGGTCGCCTTGAAATGGAGGCGCAAAAGCACGGGTATCGTCACCTTCGCCCGGCCGTTCAACCTTGATCACCTCCGCACCAAGATCGCCGAGCATCATGGTGCAGTAGGGCCCGGAGAGTACTCTCGTGAGGTCAAGTACGCGGATGCCTTCGAGAGGTCGCATGACTGGCTCCTCACGTAAGCGCGGCTGCCAACTCGGCGAAATTAGCAACAATGAGATCAGGCTGATGTGGCGTTTGGCCAAATGGCCGCTTGCGGCGGTCGATGAATGCAGTCCGCATCCCATAAGACTTCGCGCCGATGCAATCGAAGGCGTGATTGGCGACAAACAAGATGCTGGAGCGATCATGACCAATGATCTCCTCCGCTTTCGCATAAGTCTTCCAGTGCGGCTTGAAATAGCCGGCTTCCTGCACCGAAATGACGTGATCGAACAGAAAGCCAACGTACGGTCCGGCAGCTTTGAGCATGTCTCGGTCGCCATTTGACAGAATGGTCAGCTTGTATCCCTTGGCCCGAAGCTTCTCGAGAGCAGCGATAACATCGGGAAATGGCTTGAGTTTCTCAATTTCGCTCACGAGCCAGCTCACCTCCTTTTGCGTGTAAGTAATGCCACAGCGATCCATGACGTATGAGACCGCGCGGTGTCCGATCTGCCGGTACGGCGTATGCCCACGGTCGCATAGTGCGTCGATCATCGAATTCTCGAAATGCGTGCGGCGCCACCAGGCAACGAAATTGTTCGGTTTTCCATCCCAGCCCTTTTGTTTCAGGAACGGCGTCACGGCCTCAGTAAGGCCTGTCTGCATATCGACAATGGTGCCGTATTGGTCAAACGTCAGCACTTTGATCTCACACTTCAGAAGGTCATGCATTTCCCTCATGTTTCGCTCCGCTCGCGACAGGGGATACCCAATGCACAGGGTATCCAATTTTTACATAGGATCACGGTTCCGCGTGATGAATGTCATTATTTGAACGATGTCCGCTGTATGTCATTAGCGGACATTCTGCGATGTCCGAGCATGTCCGCTTTACCCCCGAAAGCGGACATTCGTCGGCGCACCCGGCCATGCGCTACGGGCGCGCGGCGTCCGCCAATAGAAAGCAAACACCACGGCCGTTAGCTTGTGAATCCGTCGTCCACAATCAGCTGGCCGCAGTGTGTCGCGGCGGGCGCGGATAAAGAAGCCAGCTTTCGAGCGCGGCAAGAACGGCAACGATGACGCCAATGACGATGTGGACATACATCGCCGTAGTTCCCGCAAAACCGACCACCCAGGGCGCAACCAAGACCCACACGCCCATGATTAGATTGAGCCATTCCTCCCAGACGGTAAACGCGGCCAATGCGGCAATAGATATCGCCGCAATGACAATCCCAAAGACAACGGCGTTCTGCGACGCGGCGCCACTAGGGAAGCCAAAGATCCAAGGCGACGCCAAAAGGATTACTCCAAGGACGAGATTGGCGACGTCGCAAAGCTTGGCATTGCTCCATTCATTCATGACGTCCTCCTTTTTGTACTAAGCCGCCTCCAGCGTTGATCGCGCCGACCACAGCATCGCTGGATGTCTTCAATGCGCACCGCTGGGCAAATTGAGGACAATGCCGCCAAGTCCAACGAGGCGGCGATCAGACGCTAACCGTAAAAAGCGTGGTCCACATGGTCCCAGGCTCCGCGATAAAGCAAACGCGGGCGGACGGCTCGGTGGCCCGTAACGCACAAGGGGTGAATTGGTTCCATGGGTTGAACCGGGGCCGTTGGAGCAGGCTAAAGCGGACATCAGAGGGCATTACTGGCCAAGCCGCACACCCGAAGTCGAAAACGCGTGATCAGCCGACTCTTGAATGCCGCTGAGCAAAAGTGCGCCTATGACTGCGATGGCGATTGCTGCAATGCATGCAGAAATAAAGGCTCTCATGACCCATCTCTCCCTACTTCGCGCAATGCGGTGCGCGGTTTAGGACATTACAACCACTGTCCAAAGCGGCGGATGTAAACCGTTTTCACCAGTTGCGTAAGCAAACAATAACTCGACAAAATTCCAACCAACCAAATGAAATACGCCGGCGGCAACGTCACCATCCCCAAATGCTCACCCAATGGTGAGAACGGCAGGTAAATGCCGAACGCCATGATGCTGGCAGTTAACAAGATAACAGGCGTAGCTGCCCGACTTTGAAAAAACGGGATGTGTTGCGTGCGGATCATATGCACAATCAGCGTCTGCGTGAGCAACCCGACGACGAACCATCCGGATTGGAAGAGCGATTGCTTTTCTACCGTATTGGCCGCGAACACGTTCCACATCACCAAAAATGTCACGACATCGAAAATAGAACTAATTGGACCGATGAACACCATGAAGCGCGCAATACCGCTCGCGTCCCACTTCCGTGGCTGCTTGAGATAGTCTTCATCGACATCGTCCCACGGGATCGACACTTGCGAAACGTCGTAAAGTAGATTTTGAACCAACAACTGAATTGGCAGCATTGGCAAGAACGGCAGAAAGATGCTGGCGATCAATACGCTGAACACGTTGCCGAAATTTGAACTTGCTGTCATTTTTATATATTTGATGATGTTGGCAAACGTCCTGCGGCCCTCCACAACCGCTTCTTCGAGCACCAAAAGGCTCTTCTCGAGCAAAACGATATCTGCCGACTCCTTGGCGATATCGACCGCGGTATCCACCGAAATTCCGACATCCGCATCCTTAAGTGCAGCAGCATCATTGATGCCGTCGCCAAGGTATCCGACCGTGTGATCGCGTCTTTGCAACGCGCGGATCACGCGCGACTTCTGTACAGGCGACATCTTTGTAAAAATAGTCGTTCGCTCAGCTGCCTCTTCTAATTGAACATCAGATAATTTTTCCAAATCCTTTCCGAGCATTGCATGTTCTATCGGCAGCCCCACTTCCTTGCAGATTTTCTTTGTAACCACCTCGTTATCGCCGGTAATAATTTTGACGGAAACGCCATGCTCCCTCAGTACGGCAATTGCTTCCCGTGCGGTTTCCTTCGGAGGATCAAGGAACGCAATGTACCCCGAGAGCACCAAATCGTTTTCGTCTTGGACTGTGTAAGTGCGCTCTTCAGGTGGAAGCCACTTATATGCCACCGCCAGTGCGCGCAAACCGTCCTGGTTTAGCTTTCGGGTAATGCGGCGAACCTCCTTGCGCATGTCCGGCGTGAAGGGCACGACGCCACCTGTTGCCTCGGACTTCTGATCGTGGGCAGAGACGCATAGAGGCAACACTTCCTCAATTGCACCCTTGCAGACCATGAGGTTCTGATTGTCACCGTCGCGTATGACAACTGACATGCGGCGGCGCACGAAATCGAATGGGATTTCGTCGATTTTCCGATAATGTTTCAGCTTATCGACAAGCTCGTGTTGCAGAGCAAATTCGAGCACAGCTACATCAAGCGAATTTTTCAATCCAGTTTGATTGTAGCTGTTCAACCAGGCGTATTCGAGAACGCGTAGATCGTCCTGCCCGTGAATATCTAGATGTCTTTCAAGGATGATCTTGTTCTGGGTTAACGTGCCGGTTTTGTCAGTGCACAGAATGTCCATCGCACCGAAATTCTGGATTGCGTTCAACCGTTTCACGATGGTCTTGCGCCGCGCCATCGTCACCGCACCTTTTGCGAGGTTCGTGGTGACGATCATCGGAAGCATTTCAGGCGTCAATCCGACCGCGACAGATACGGCAAACAGCAACGATTGCAACCAGTCGCCTTTGTCGATGCCATTGATGAAAAATACAAGCGGTGTCATCACCATGAGAAATCTGATCAGCATCCAGCTGACTTTACTGATGCCTTTGTCGAAACTGGTGAGTGGTCGCGCACCTACAATTTCTTTTGCCATCGCGCCGAAATTGGTGGCATCCCCGGTAGCCGCGACCAAAGCGACTGCCGTCCCGCTCACGACGTTGGTGCCCATAAAGCAGGCTGTCTCGCGCTCTAAAACATTTTTCGAGATATCGACAGCCTGGGCCGTCTTATTTGGCGGCACCGCGTGTTTTTCAAGCGGGATGGATTCCCCAGTTAACATCGCTTGGCTGACGAACAGATCTTTGGCGGAAAGCAGCCGAACGTCTGCAGGGACCATGTCACCTGCAGACAGGTAGACGATGTCGCCAGGAACGAGATCGAATATCGGTAATTCCTGTGGTCGGTCCTTGCCAGCGCGCAGCACAGCCGCAGTTGAAGTCACCATCGCTTTCAGCTCTTCGGCCGCTTTATTGGACCGAAACTCCTGCCAAAACCGCAGCAGCGTGCTGAGCAGGATCATCGTGATGAGGACAATAATTGTCCTGAACGAACGATCTTCCGGAGCAGCAAAGATGACATCGGAAAATAGGGAAACCACACTTACGGCAAACAGCACCCCATTAAATGGCGTCAGAAACGCATGGAATAATTGCTGGTACCAAGTGGCTGACTTTTCATGAGTTACCTCATTCGGACCATATTGCTTCCGGCGTGTCTCGACCTGGTCTTCCGTCAAACCGCTCCTGCTTGCTTGCAAACGTGCGAGTGCTTCCTCAGGTTCACACGCACATAGCTCGGGAAGTGGGGATGAGACGCGCCTGCTATTGCTCGCGCTGGATGCAATCATGCGACTGACGAGTTCTTTGTTCATGCCGCGCTGCTTTTAGATGTCTACTGCAGCGCAGCTTGTTGCTTTCGACCTCACAGAGGTCGAATAAAGACTGCGTAAATTCGGGTGGTGCGGGCGATGTCGCCGACTAAGCTCTATGTCCGCTTTGGGCCAATAGCAGACATGCACCCCTTCGAGGCGCCGCGAGTCGTCACGAGTCGTCACAAACACTTGATCGCAAGACCAGAACTCAACCTTGCCGAAGGCTGCCAAGCAATTCGATTATGAAAGAAATCGGCCGGCTTGGGGTTAGTTCTCAGGCGAGATCGATCAGCACCCAGCGGAGAGAAATCCATGAAGCTTGCAGTTGCTTTCGCAGTCGCCACGCTTGCGCCTTTCGTTCTGACCGGAGAAATGCAGGCGCAACCGCTGCCGTCCGAATATCCCAACGTGACGTTCTTCGTCAGCAGCGTCGGCGGACCCAAGGGCGCCGACTTCGGCGGCCTCGCCGGTGCCGATAAGCATTGCCAGGACCTGGCAGCCAAGGTCGGCGCCGGCTCCAAGACCTGGCACGCCTATCTCAGCGTGCAAGCCACCGGCGGGGCGACGGCGGTGAACGCTCGCGACAGGATCGGCAGGGGCCCGTGGGTCAATGTCAACGGGGTCCAGATCGCAGCCAATGTCGAGGATTTGCATTCCAGCAATAAAATCAGCCTGGAGAATTCCTTGGCGGAAAACGGGCGGCACATTCCTGGGCGGTTCTTTGTCGGCACCCAGCACGACATCCTCACTGGCTCGACGGAAGACGGCCGTGCGCCACCGCCGGATAAGGATGCGACTTGCGGCAACTGGACCAAGAGCGGCGAAGGCTCGGCGATCGTCGGTCACAGCGACCGCCTGGGCCTACGCGACGATGCGCCGGCGCACTCGTGGAATTCGGCGCATCCCTCGCGCGGTTGCAGCCCGGAGGCGTTGAAGAGCACCGGCGGCGCCGGCTTGCTTTACTGCTTCGCGGTGAACTGATGCGGTGACCATACGGCCGCCCAGCGGACGAAACGCCGGGCGGTTTCGATTTGCTTGGCCATCGATTTCAGTCATCAGCGCCATAAAGTACGGCGCAATGAATGTCCGCTTTGGGTCAAAAGCGGACATTTGTGCTGCAATGGGCCATGTCTGCTTTACCCCCGAAAGCGGACATGTGCGGTGCAGCTAGGGATGTCCCCCTATGGGCCAAAAGCGGACATTGATGAGCTTCGCGGTCCGTTAGGGGAACGTTTTGGTCTTCGACAGGAACTATCTCCCATTCCAAGCATTGCTGGACTTGTGCCATCTTTGGTTGGTTTGCCGACGTTGCCGTGCGTTTCGAGAGATATCTTGGTTGCCCATGCTGACCGCTAAACGACTTCGCAAAATCCTAAGTTACGCTCCTACAACCGGAATATTTCGGTGGAAGGTGAGCGCCGGCAGTCGCGCTCCTGTTGGCGCTAGAGCCGGCGCAAAAAATGGCAGGGGTTACCATCAAATTCGCATTGGTGGTCGGCCTTATTCGGCAAGTCGTCTTGCTTGGCTCTATATGACCGGCAAGTGGCCGAACTCCGAAGTCAGCTATATCAACGGTAAGCCGTCTGATACGAGATGGGCAAACTTTCGGGAAGTAATATCATCGCAAAATCGCGGTCGCCCTAGGGGGAAATAGCGTCTGCGGCTGGCGGGGTCAGACCATATCCGCTTTACCCCCGAAAGCGGACATTGGAGCTAACCAGGTGGATCGCTTTGGGCCAGAAGCGGACATTGCGCCAGCCAACTTTATCATCCGATGCAATGACAACTTGCCATCAAATAGACAGGCGCCGTGCTTCGCGCCATCCCCCGGACTGGCGTCGCCGGATTGGCGCAGATCACCATTAAGTTGGATCTCGGCCGCTGTAGCTCAACAGTTCCTCTATCTTCTCGACCGCCTTGCCGATCACGCTAGGAGGCTCGCCAGCTTTCAGCTGGTGCTTAACCTCCATAAGCGATCGGTTGGCAGAGTCGAGACGTCGCGCAAGCATCGCGGAGACGTAGAGTGCAACGGTCGGATTGACAGCAAGCGTTGCCTGCGCGTTGGCGACATAGAACTCAGATTGCTCCAGAGTCCTCACGTCTGCCGTATGGGGCTGGTCCAGGAGGACGGCCAGTTCGCCGAACACCGAGCCGGGTGCCGACACGCTGGCGATCTGCACCCCGTCCTTGACGACCTCCACAGCGCCACTCCTGAGGAAAAGCAGCTCGCCCGTCTTGGAACCGGCGGTTAGTACAACTTCGTGGGCTCGATGCGTCACCACGGGCAAGCGTGCAAGCCTCCTCTCCAAGGTCTCGAAATTCGGAATCAGTGAGGGCATAGGCCGTCCCTTTTTCGGCTTCCAAGCACTTACCTAGAGAGACTACTACAAGTGGCCTGCAAGAAATGACAGCAGATGACGAGGTTAAGCCCCGAAAATCACGCACTGTCTTTCAAATGTCTCTTAAGGGCCAACAGCGGACATTATTCAATCATCTCGTCGGCGCGTGCGATGAGGGCCTGGCGGTGCGCCTTGTGCCCATAGCAAATGAAGTTGCCGTATCCAGCGACCTCAGGAACTAAGTGCTATTCTTCTCGCCGCCGAATTTACATAGGACCTGCACCATGCTGATGACCCGAATCCTGATTGCGATGTTTGTCTTTCCTCTCGCGCTCTTAACCGGCGCTTCGCCCTTACAAGCTGCAGATTGTGAGGACACGGTGGGCCGGCACATGGTTGGCGAAGCTCTGTTGGCAGCACATTTTGTGGCTCTCGCGGAAAAAGCAGGCATGACGCGCGACGCAATCAATGCGATTTTGAAAAGCATCGCTGAAAGATCGGCCATCCAGGAGTTCTGGATCACCGATGCTGCGGGCCACGCTTATTTGACCAATACGGGGGTGGACTTCACTTTCAGCCCGGACGCAGCAAAGGAACCGCAAGCGTCCGCATTTTGGCCACTACTCAACGGCAGCAAGGACGTCGTGATCCAGGGTGCGCGCAAGCGCGAAATCGATGACCAGATTTTCAAATATGTAGGTGTTGCCGGGGTCGACAAAGCTCGAATCGTACAAGTCGGTGTTGCGGCCGCAAACCTGTGCAAATAGCAGTGTCCTCACACGAACCGCCGACATTCAATATTCTACTAATTGGTCGGCTTTTGGGTCAAAAGCGGACTTTCCTGCCGGTTAATTCACTGGTGCCAGCCAGGTACGCCGCTTCAATGCAACGATCATAGATGCTTGTTCAGATTTATGAGATTTCAAGTCCCGAGGAGGCAAATGCGCTCGGGAATCTGGGCGTTGATCACATCGGAGTCTTAGTCGGAGATGGCTCATTTCCGCGCGAGCGCACCATTGATGATGCACGGCTTATATTTTCCGCCATTCCGTCAACATCCAAGAGCGCGGCGCTGTTGCTATCTTCTAATGTGCGCTTCATCGAGTATGTCATAGCAGAACTGAAACCTGCCGTCCTACATCTTGGCGCGTCAACCGATCTGCTCACATCGTCGACGGTGCAAGACCTCAAGAAGCAATGCGGCCCTCTCACTGTGATGCGAAGTATTCCAGTGGTTGGCGACGAAAGTATTGCCATCGCCAAGAGCTACGATGGAATCGCCGACATGCTGCTTCTAGACAGCCATCGGCCCGGGGACAGACAGATAGGAGCGCTTGGTATAACCCACAGCTGGGAGATCGATCGAAAGATCGTAGAGAGCGTGCATCTTCCCGTCATCATCGCTGGCGGACTTGGCCCCGACAATGTCATGCATGCCATAAATGCGGTGCGGCCGGCGGGCATCGATTCAAAAACCAAGACCGACAAGGACGACGGAGGCCACACCAAGGACTTGCAAAAGGTAAGGCTATTTGTTGCGCGAGCAAAATCGCAACAACAGTGAAAACGAGCTTCATCGAGCTTATTGCCGGGTCAAGATGATGAGCCTGTGAGCTTTATTATCTTGTCGAAACACGGCTGTCTAAAGTGGCGTCGCGCACTTGCGGGATGTCCGCTTTGGGCCAAAAGCGGACATTCGTGGGCGAGGGAGGAGAAAGACGAGCCAACCCGATCGGTTGCTACAGCCGGTTCATGGACAGATATTTTAGAGCGCCTCAAGCACGCAATTTAAGATCATCTGGACTCATCGACGGCGTGCCTCCCACTCACGTTGCATCCGTGTTTTCGTTTCATCGGGAAAGCAAGGCCACCACCACCACGAGCAGCAACAGCACCAACGTGCCAAGCAATCCACCGCGCCAGGCCTGCAACGTGCTACGTTGGCCGCGCAAGGCCCGCAACTCGGTACGTCGCCTGCGCCAGGCCTGCAATGTGCTACGTGGGCTGCGCCCTTTAAACATCTACCACCTTGACATCGATGGCGCGGGTTCGGCCCGAACGGTCTGAGCCGATATCGAAAGATAGCACATCGCCTGGGCGTATGATCAGTGTGACAGTGATGTCCGCTTTACCCCCAAAAGCGGACATGTGCGGTGCACAAATCAATGTCCGCTATGGGCCAAAGCAGACATATGCAGCGCAAAACGGCATGTCCGCTTTATCCCCGAGAGCGGACATTTCCTCGTGCGAACGGCGATGCGGGCTGCCGCATTTGAACTTCAGCAAGCGGA
>Ga0075419_10003089_pt1 | contig 10681 bp, 11 predicted proteins | sample SoiMetdeltSBSDD3_FD_76900 | JGI IMG/M metagenome (GOLD analysis project Ga0075419, IMG submission 76900) | Bulk soil microbial communities from a Populus tree surrounding site in Tennessee, USA - Soil MetaG P. deltoides SBSDD3 | ecosystem: Environmental > Terrestrial > Soil > Tree plantation... | reverse complement strand
TCTTTTGCCATTTTTGGCTGCGCATTGATTACATCGGCGGTCCTGAGTTTGATGCTGCGTCCACCGACAAAAACGTAATGGAGTGTTGGAGTGATGGAGTGCTGGAGCAATGGGTTTCGGATTTCTATCAATACTCCAATACTCCAGTACTCCAATCTCGGGCTGCTTGCTCGGTCTTGTGGATCTCTGATAGGTAAGAAGCCAATCACATAGAAAGGATTTCGTTATGATTATCGATATTCACAACCATATCGTCGCGGGCGAGCAACTCCAGACTTTCCAGGCGGGTTTGATCAATAGCGCGGGGTTCCATCGCCCTAGCGGCACCGTTGTGACGGAGGAACATATTCAACGAGCGAAGTGGCGTGGTCACAAACATTCGGAAGTCCTCGATCAAGTCGGGACGGCTTTTGCATTTATCTCACCGCGACCCTACACGATGATGCACTCGGCCAAGCCGGAGAAGATCGTTCATTGGTATTGCCAAGCGGTCAATGACGCGCTGGCGTTGCAGGTGAAGATGGAACCGAAAAAATTCCGCGCCATCGGTGGCTTGCCGCAAAATGCCGGGGTAGGCGTAAAAAATACCTTTGACGAGATCGATCGATGCATCAACGATCTCGGCTTCGTCGGCATCATGATCAACCCGGATCCGGGCGAAGGCGATGGGCAGACGCCTGCGATGGGCAATGAATACTGGTATCCGCTTTACGAGAAGATGGTGAAGATGGATATCCCGGGACTTATTCACTCGGCAAGCTGCAAGAATCCCCGGGAGTCTTTTCACGGCCACTTTATCACCGAGGAAAGCATCGCGATCTTGTCACTGTTGGACTCGAAAGTGTTTCAAGACTTTCCCAAGCTAAAAATCATTATCTCTCACGGCGGTGGCTCGGTCCCGTACCAGGTCGGCAGGTGGCGCTCGCAACTCCGCGGTCCCAACGATACGGAGGACTTCGATCAGCGACTGCAACAACTGTATTTCGATACGGCGCTCTATAACGTCGAGTCGTTGAAGCTGCTTTTCAGGATCGTTGGCCCGGCGCGTTGCTTGTTCGGCACGGAGCGTCCGGGGGCGGGTTCAAAGACCGATCCTCGCACCGGCAAGTGGTACGACGACGTGCGGCCGAACATCGAAAGCATTCCATGGTTGACGGCGGAACAGAAGGAGCAAATTTTTCACAAGAATGCCGAGCAGGTCTTCACGCGATTCAAGCAGTAGCGCAGAAACGGAATGATGGAACAATGGAATAATGGCCAACACTCCATTATTCCTTTTTTTCCACCGTTCCATTCTTCCACTATTCCAGCATTCCAATTTTCCGGCACCCCCAATTCTCGATGGCTTCGCGAACTCCCGCGCTCGAACTTCGCAACGTCTCTTACGTTGGAAACGCTAAAGTCATCCTCCAATCCATTAACTGGACGGTGCGGCAGGGCGATCATTGGGCCCTATTGGGACCCAACGGCTCCGGCAAAACTACGCTATTGAAGATCGCTTGCGGTTACCTTTGGCCCAATGCGGGCGGCGAGGTCCGCCGCAAAGGGAGAGCGTTAATCAATCTCCCTGAGCTACGAAAAAGTATTGGTTGGGTGACGTCGACGTTGCCGCCGCAGATTCCACTTCGGGAGAAAGTCATTCGCACTGTGGTCTCCGGAAAATTCGCCCAGATCGGCTATTTGGAAAAATTCGGGGGCGAAGCGAGCGCGAAAGATTACTCTCAGGCTGAGACATACTTGGCGCAGATGGGTTGCGACGACCTCCGCAATGAGGATTTTGGCGTGTTGTCGCAAGGGGAACAACAAAAAGTACTCATTGCTCGCGCGCGGATGACCAAGCCTTATCTCATTGTTCTGGACGAGCCTTGCGCCGGGATGGATCCGGGCGCAAGAGAGAATTTTCTCGCGACATTGCAGGCAGTCGGAAAGCATAAAAGGATTCCTTCGCTGATCTACGTAACCCACCACGTCGAAGAAATCCTGCCGTTGTTTGGCAAGACGTTGATTCTGAAAGAAGGCAGAGCGCTCTACTCCGGCGCCACCCATGCTGTGCTGAAACCAGATGTCTTGCGGGAGCTGTATGGGGTGTCTCTGCATATCATCAAGAGCAAGGGACGCCGCTGGCCGGTGGTCAGGTAGGTTCCAAGTTCAAGGTGCGTGGGGTCAGATAAGTCCGGATTCGTTGAACTTTGAACCTGGAACCTTGAACTCAGCCATAGACGGAGCTCGCCGAATTTTTTTCAATGCTCGCCCAGCAAACCATCGCATCATTACCTCGCAGGCGACGCTGGCTGTCACTGTCCGTCGCGTCCCTCGCTACGCTGCTGGTTACCGCCGACACCGGACAGCTGAGCATCGCGCTGCCGGTGATCATCGGTGAATTCAATGCAGATTTGACCTTAGCGAGTTGGATAGCCCTGGGTTACGCGCTGATTACGGCCTCTCTTTATTTACCCTGCGGGAGATTGTCGGATCTCGTCGGAATCGGAAAAGTATTCAGCGCCGGATTTCTTCTCTATGCAGCCAGTGCTTTGGCTGCGGGATGGTCTCAGAGCGCAGAGCAATTGATCTTGTTTCGTGCGCTCCAGGCCGCCGGCAGCGCACTGATCATGGCCAACAATTTCGCGCTGGTGACGGCTTTGTTTCCGCCGGAAGAGCGGGGGCGGGTCATGGGTATATCGGGCGAACGGTGTCGGCGCTTGGCTATACATTAGGTCCGGTGCTCGGCGGATTACTTACCTACGCCTTTGGGTGGCGCTCAAATTTGTATCTATCGGCGATGCTTGCGTTCGTTGGTTTGGCTGTTGCCCGTTATTTGCTGCCGCCGGAAAGCTTCAAAGGCTCATCGGTGAGAAAAGAGCCTTTCGATTTTCCCGGCACGATCACTTTCGCATTGAGTATCTCTTTGCTTTTGCTTGCGCTGGCTACGGCACAAAAAGGCAGCTGGCGAAGCCCCTCTCGTCGCCGTTGAGTTTCTCGGCGGAATTGTCGTTCTGGTTTTGTTTGTTTGGCTGGAACACCGTGCGTGCTTTCCACTCCTGGATCTGACGCTCTTCCGTATCCCGGCCTTTTCGTTAGGAAACACTGCCAGATGGGTTAGCTTTGTCACCATGAGCATCAACGGTTTGCTGATGCCGTTTTTTCTTCAACTCGGGATGAGATTGGATCCACTGCAGGCTGGTTTTCTCGTGGTACCGACGCCTTTGGCGATGGCGGTCCTGGCTCCGCTGACTGGCTGGATGTCGGAAAGGTTCATTCCCGAGCGCCTGTGTAGCCTGGGGTTGGTCATTAACGCTGTTGCCTTTTTCTGCTTGAGCTTTGTTTCGGTGGAAACGACCTCTTTTACGGTCATTGTATGGTTAAGTGTTCTGGGTTTCTGGGTTTTGGCATGGGTCTTTTTCAGACGCCCAACAACAACTTATTGATGAGCTCAGTTCCACGCCAACGCTTGGGAGTCGGATCGTCTTTCTTGTCGATTGTCCGCAGCCTGGGCAACTCGGTTGGAGCGGCGTTCGCGGCGACCGTCGTCAGCGCTCAACTCGTAGCGGTTACGGGGCGCACATCGCTGCAAAATCTTGGAGGACATCTGGGAACGGAAGAGGAAGCACCGGTGCTCGCCGCTTTCCTGCAAGGCTATCATTACACTTATCTGTTGGCAGCGGTGCTTTGTTTGGTGGGCGCTGCGCTGAGCGCCATTCGCGTGTCTGAAAAATAGCGCTAAAGAGATGCGCTAGCTCTGACTAACGCCCAAGCGACCGATGAAAGGGAGTTTGAGGGCCGGCCGCAAGAAATCGATTCCGAAACTTAAACCGAGCAGGTTCATTTCTATTCCTTCCTCACGCGCCATCGTTAGGCCGAGCACACCGAGCATCGAAAATTGATATCCGGTACCGCTGGGCGTCCGATCCACTAAGGATCCATTGATCGGGTAGTCCTTTCCGATAGCCGTCACTGGGAGATCCATTCTCAGCTCTGGAACCTGTCGTCCGACATAGGCGGTAAAGGTGTTGCTATTGGGGCCGGGCCAGAGTCTGTATTCGTTAGGGTAGGGATAACTCCCGACAGCTTCGATGATTTTCGGAATGGCTTTTGCCGCAGCCTCGCCACGCAATTCACCGACAAGCTCCGGTTCATTGCCGAACCACCTCCCGTCCGGAATCCCAGGGGCGGAAACCACGGCTGGTAGACCGCGGAAGGTGCGCCAGCCGATGACCTGATGCAATGTGTACTCGGTTGCATTCTCGGGTTTGGTGGCGATCCAAGTGTGCACGCCGAAAATACCGCGCCAGTTTAAAGCGCGGGCGGCATAGACTTGAACCACGGCTTCCGGGGTGGTTTCAACTGGCGGTGCGATGCCGGCGCTGGAGCGGTCCGCGCTGCGGTAATCCCTGCCCAATTGCGCTTGGCCGGAAACGACCATGAACAAAGGTATCGCTACGAGAAAGAGCAGAGACAACAGAAGCATTCGGGTCAACTGGATTCTCCTACTTCGGGGAAATTATAGCTCACGGATGACCGCAACTCCAGATAGCGGACTTGCAAAGTGATCCGCGGCGTTATTGATTGTTCCTTCGGATCGAGTGATGATGCCAATGTGAGTACCGTTGCACAATCATTTTGTAAAGACAACGGAAAGATACCCGTGTCCATAGCAACACTTAAATGCCTTTGCTGTGCCGGGCACAAGCGCTGACTGTCGTTGGCGAGGACCAGAAAGCACTTAGGGAAGGGTCACTGTTGCCCGTGACTCCGCTCAATCATCGGGATCTGGTCCAACCCCAACCAGGTTTCTGAAAATGGCTCGAGAATTTCGCGTCGGACATGGCTTCGACGTTCATCGATTTCGTCACGGGCGAAAGCTCATTCTAGGAGGCGTGGAGATTCCCTATCGGATGGGTCTGGCGGGTCACTCAGACGCGGATGTGCTGTGCCATGCTGTGATCAACGCGGTTCTCGGGGCAATGTCTGAAGGGGATATTGGCGTGCATTTCCCGGACACAGATCCTCGATACCGGGGAATCGCCAGTACAAAAATGCTCGATACCGTCTTGCGCATCATGCGGCGCAGGCACTTTAAACTGGTCAATGTGGATGTTACCTTGGTGGCACAGCAGCCCAAGCTGGCGCCTTACTATGCTGCCATGAAAAAAAATATCGCCGGCCGATTTGGAGTGGCGGAAAACAAGATCAGTATCAAAGCGACGACTACCGAGAAGCTTGGATGGGTGGGCCAAGGTAAAGGAATGGCCGCCACCGCAGTGGTTTTGTTGCGTACATAAATGAGCGTTACACAGTGAAAAGGTTGACAAAAAATATTTACTATAATAATCAATCATTCTAATCTTAGGTGACATCCGATCCTCCCAATGGCGCGCCGGAAGCGCGTGAACAAGAGATCGAGCAATTAGCTCAAGAGATCGGCCGTCTCATCCAGGGAGCCAACCCGGAACGGCGGGAAGATCTCAAAGAGTTAGCTTTTGCCCTTATCCGCGAGGAGTTGATCCACAAGGTCGAGGGTGAAGAAAGCGGTGGAGGGTCAACTCCGGCCCCATTCAATCCGCTGGGAACGGGAATTTTGATATTTGTTTTAGGGGCTGGTTTGTCTTTTATTTTTGGACCGGTGGGGTTGGTATTGATGTTTGGAGGGTTGATTTTCGTTGTTTGGGGCGCCTTGATCAGTTGGTTTAAAGGATAGAGTGCTCATGGCAGAAGCAGAAAAGAAAAGAAAAGGTATCTGGTCGCGCAGGGATTTTTTTACCCGGCTCGGGTGGGGGGGCTTCGGCATTTTCGGTGGTTTAACTCTCCTGGGCTTTCTTAGGTCGGCATTTCCACGAGTTCTTTTTCAGCCCCCGTCGACCTTCAAGGCTGGCTTGCCGTCTGATTATGCAATGGGTGAAGTCAGCGAGAAGTACAAGCAGGATCAGCGCGTCTGGATCATTCGGGAAGAAGCCGGCATCTACGCCATCTTCGCCAAATGTACCCATCTGGGTTGCACACCGCGTTGGCTTGCTGCCGAGAACAAATTCAAATGTCCTTGTCACGGCAGCGGGTTCTTTAAGTCGGGCTTGAATTTCGAAGGGCCGGCACCGCGGCCGCTGGACCGCTTTAAAGTCACCGTGGGTGACGATGGTCAGCTCGTTGTCGATAAAGGTAAAGTCTTCAAAATGGGTCCGGGGGCTGAGCCTGAGGAGCAATATACGGACACGGTCCTGAAAGTTTAACGGATAGGAATCATGAGCCTTTTAGATAAAATCAAAAGCGATATCGTCGAAAGCCACGTTTGGAAGGCGATTTTCCGCCACGGCTACGAAGACACGCCGCGGAACCGCGTCATGATGGTTACGGCCAATGTTTTCCTGCACCTCCACCCTGCCAAGGTCAGGCGCCACGCCGTGCGCATGCGCTTTACCTGGTGTATGGGCGGGCTGACTTTCCTGATGTTCCTGGTCACGGTGGTAACCGGCATTTATCTCATGTTCTACTACCGGCCGGTAGCTGAGTATGCTTACGCCGACATGAAGTATCTCGAGTTCGACATGCCCTTCGGCATGCTCATGCGCAACATGCATCGCTGGTCGGCCCACGCCATGATCGTTTTCGTCTGGCTGCACATGTTCCGGGTGTTTCTCACCGGCTCTTACAAACCGCCACGGGAATTCAACTGGATCGTCGGTGTCTTACTTCTCGTTCTCACCCTGCTGCTGAGCTTTACGGGTTATCTCTTGCCGTGGGACCAACTCTCCATCTGGGCGGTCACCGTAGGCTCCAACATGGCCCGCGCTACTCCTCTGCTAGGTTACGAGGGGCCCTTCGCCGACTTCGTCGGCGCCAACCCGATCTACGATGCCCGCGCCTTTTTGTTCGGTGGCGGCGAGATCGGGCCCCACACGTTGCTGAGGTTTTACATTCTCCACTGTATTTTTATCCCGCTGGTTGCCAGTATTCTAATGTCGGTTCACTTCTGGCGTATCCGTAGGGACGGATTCTCCGGTCCCTCACTCTAGTTGTTCAAAGTAGGAATTGAAGGGTTCAGGGTTAAAGGCGTTTCAGGACAAACTAAAATCGCAAGTTCGAAGGCGAATCGAAAATGATAAGGATAAAAGGATAGTGTTATGGCCGAGGCCCGAGCAAAGAATTTACCGGTAGACGACAAGATCCACACTTGGCCGCACCTGGTGCGGGGCGAGTTCCTGGTAGCGCTTTTTGTGGTCGTGGTTCTAACTTTGTGGTCGATTACGATCGATGCCCCGCTGGAAGAGCCGGCGAACCCCACCCGCACTCCCAATCCTTCCAAGGCACCGTGGTATTTTCTCGGTTTGCAGGAGATGCTCGTCTATTTCGATCCCTGGAACGCAGGTGTAGTTCTACCCAGCCTGATCATTGTTGGGCTTATGGTTATCCCCTTTGTCGACATCAATCCGAAAGGCAATGGCTACTATTGTTTCAAAGACCGGAAGTACGAAATATTAACTTTCTTCCTGGGATTTCATGTTCTTTGGGTGAGCATGATCATCATTGGGACGTTTTTCCGCGGGCCGGGATGGAACCTATTTTGGCCCTGGCAGCGGTGGGATCCTCACAAAGTTGTGGCGTTGACCAACGTTGATTTGCCCTATCTTTTTGGTTTTAGAGACTATTGGTGGTCTGCGGCTTTTGGCTTGATCGTGATCGGGGCCTATTTTGTTTTCGGGGTCGCGGCTTTTTATTTTTGGGTTCTCAAAGTGAAAGGCAGAGAATTTCTCGAGCGTTGGGGGATGGTGCGGTTTATGATTACCGCTTTGCTTTTCGTCTTGATGCTTTCACTTCCCGCCAAAATGTTTCTCAGGCTCGTTTTCAATGTCAAATATATCCTGGTTACTCCCTGGATTAATGTCTGATGTTTTACGTGGCTAAGATTCTCCAGGCATTGGGGCTCGCCGACGTGGGTTACTCCCTGTTTGTGGGAATCACCAAAAACTTTTCAATGGCGGAAGAAATTGTGCTGGCGCTTATTGGTCTTGGGGTCTTTTCTTTGGGCCGCGTGCTTGAGCGCAAAGTTGCGTGAGGTAAGACGGGATGGCGGAACGAGGTATCGACCAGAACGAAGAAAAAAAATCCTACAGTAGTATCTTTGTCATAGCAATCGGCTTGCTGGTGGCGTTCTCGCTTTGGGCGTTCTGGGACGACAACATTACCCGTCGTCCTTGGAAGGCTTTCCAATCCCGGTTCTATCGTCTCGATTACACAAAAGCGCAGGCGGCCTATGACGAGGAAAATAAGAAACTCCAGGCGGACGCTAAATATCAAGAGCTGGCCAAGAAGCTTGCGGCGGCGCAAGCGAGCGTGACCAGTGGGGAGCTTGGCCAGAAATTGGCCGCCCTCGAAAAACAAGAAGTGCAGGCGACGGTTCGCTTTAAGGAGTTGGACCAAGAGGTCAAGTTTATCAAGAGTGAGCTGGAAGAAACGTGGTACGAATATGACCATGCAGTCCAGCAAAAGCGGAATCCAAAGCCCTACCAGGACGAGATCCAGCAGCTGGAAAAGGCAAGAGCCAAGCTCGATCCGGAGCTCGAGGCTGCGCGCGTCAAACGCGACCAGATCAAAGAGGAAATCAAGAAGATCCGCGCCAGTGTCAAGGATCTAGAGGACGAGTTAGGCAAACTCGCGGCGGAGCGCGATAAATGGGTTCGGGTGATGGAAAATGCCACCTTCAAACTCGGACCGTTCTCGTTCTACAAGATTCCCAAGATCCAGCAGGTGTCCTTAGAGGAGTTCGACCGCAATCGTTTCGATCAGCCGATTGCCCGTGTGGATCGCTGTCAGACTTGCCATATGGCGATCAATCGACCCGGTTTCGAGAAAGAGGAGCACCCCTTCAAAACTCATCCGCGACGCGAGGTGCTGCTCGCCGACAATGCCCACCCACCCGATAAGCTTGGCTGTACGGCGTGTCATGACGGCCAGGGTGTGGCGGTTAGCAGCGTGAAGCAGGCCCACGGTGAAGTGCAATATTGGGAACACCCGCTGCTGCGCGGCGCTAAGGTCCAGTCGAGCTGCACCACGTGCCACCTCGACGTGCAAAAGTTCGAGGCTGTTCCTCTTTTGACCGAGGGACAGATCCTGTTCGAGCAGATCGGCTGTACGGGATGTCACCTGGTCAAAGGCTACGAAAATATCCCCAAGATCGCGCCGAGCTTGAGGAAGATCAGTGCCAAGGTCGATCCGAGCTGGATGGTGCGGTGGATCGAAAATCCGCACAAGTTCCGCCCGCGCACGCGGATGCCCAATTTTGATCTGCGGCAAGAAGACGCCGTGGCCATCGCGGCTTACCTGTGGTCGCTTTCCAAAGAGGAAGGTGACCAATGGACGCAGGCGCATCCCCTGCCCGCAGGTTTTCGCGAAGGCGATGCGAATCAAGTAGGCAAAGGCAAAAAGCTGGTGGAGACGATCGGCTGTAAGGGTTGTCACGGTTTTGCCGAAGGCGAATTCACTACCGTGCTCGGCAAAGCAAAGGATCTGGTTCCCAACCTGAAAGATATCGCGTCAAAGGTCGGCCCTCAGTGGGTTTATCATTGGATCAGAAATCCACGTGGCTTTGCCCCGGATACCCGTATGCCAAGCCTTCGTCTCGCTGATGACGAAGCCACTGCGATTACCGCCTATTTGATGACTTTGGGAGGCAAGCCTGAGCCGATGCCCGGCATTCAAGAGAAGTTTGCCGATGCCAACAATATCAAGCGCGGCGAATCGCTGGTTCGAAAATGGGGTTGTTTCGGTTGTCACGATATCAAGGGAATGGAAAAGGAATCCCGCGTCGGTGTCGAATTGACGACCTTCGGCTCGAAGACTCTCGAAGAGCTCTTTTTCGGCAATCGAACGGATATCAAAGAAAGCTGGGACGACTGGACCTATAACAAACTGAAAACTCCACGGATCTACGCCACCGAACGGGTGGAACAGTTGATGCCGCAGTTCGATCTCGCGGACGACGATATCAAGGACTTACGTCTTCTTCTCGCCGGTTTCCGCGAACGCAAGGTAGCGCAGCGATACCAGGCGAATCAAGGCGCTCGTGTCGTTCAGGTGGTGGAGGGACGGCGGCTGATGCATCAGTACAACTGTATCGGCTGTCATGAAATCGAAGGCCGGGGCGGGTTTATCCGAAAATACTATCAGGAAAATCCCACTCTCGCGCCCCCCATTCTCAATGGCGAGGGAGAGAAGGTGCAATCCCATTGGTTCTTTAGCTTCTTGAAAGCGCCGATCCCGATCCGCCCATGGTTGGAGCTCCGAATGCCGACGTTCGGATTGTCGAATGATCACACGGGTCAGTTGGTCGACTACTTCAACAATCTTTCGAAAGTCGAGTTCCCGTTCACCTACTTTGATGAAAAGACAGTGCCGCCGGAATATCTCGATGCAGCCAAGAAACTCGTTTCGAAAGATTACTTCAACTGTTTCAGCTGCCATCAGCAGGGCGACAGAAAGCCCGAAGGACCGGTGGACGGCTGGGCGCCTGACCTCACTTTGGCACGGCAGCGGCTCAACCCTAGCTGGATTATCAAGTGGTTACACGATCCGCAGAAGGTTCAGCCCGGCACGAAGATGCCGTCGTTCTATCCCGGCGGACCCGACGATGTCCTTGGCGGTAAAGAAGACATTCAGATCGAAGCCCTGCGTGATTATATAATGACTCTCGGTC
>Ga0075419_10003085_pt1 | contig 10683 bp, 8 predicted proteins | sample SoiMetdeltSBSDD3_FD_76900 | JGI IMG/M metagenome (GOLD analysis project Ga0075419, IMG submission 76900) | Bulk soil microbial communities from a Populus tree surrounding site in Tennessee, USA - Soil MetaG P. deltoides SBSDD3 | ecosystem: Environmental > Terrestrial > Soil > Tree plantation... | reverse complement strand
TCGGTCACGGCCTGCAACGAACCGACCCAGGCATCCGACGGCGTATACGCCCACACTTCGACCGCCGGCAGGGGCGTGCCCTGGGCGTCGGTCACCGTGCCGGATATCTGGGGCAGCGGCGGTTGCGGCGCGAAGCCGATGGGCACCATGCCGCTCGCGGTCGACGCTCCATAGGTCATCGAACAACTGACCGACGGTGCCGCGCAGTCCGTCCTCGTCAAGCCCGACGTGGTGACGAAGCGCTGCACGGTGAAGCTGACCGAGAACGCGCCGGCCGCGTCCACCTGCACCGTCTCTGAGGGCCCATAGCAGGTCGTCCCGACGCCCTGACAGATGAAGACGGGGTCCCCCGGCGTGAAGCTGATGCCGTGGACCGCGACGACGTCACCGTCGACCAGGTCAGTGTCCGGCGTGACCGTCACCGTCGGCGGGGGCTGCGGCCGGAACCCGAGCAGCGCGAAGGGGAAGGCGGGAGCCGCGAGGGTGTCCGAGGCGCCGATGACGCACGCCGGCCCCGGTTGAGCGCAGTCAACCGGGAACCCGGGCGAGATGAACCGCCGCACGGTGTAGTTCGCGACGAACTCGCCGGCCTCGTCCGATTGGACCGACTCGAGAGGCACGCCGCAGTCCTGCGGTCCAGGTGCGGCGAAGTTGATGGTCTGACAGAAGTACACCGTGGCCGACGGCGCGAACCCGGTGCCGTGGACCGCGACGACGTCCCCATCGACCAGGTCGGTGTCCGGGGTGACGGTCAGCGTCCGCGGAGGCTGTGACCTGAAGGTGAGCGCCGCGGATGCGAAGCCACGGGTCGACGCCAGGAAGTCCGAGGAGCCGATAGAACAGTTCGCCGACGGCTGGGCGCAGTCGACCACCGACCCGACGCTTGGCGGCAAGATGAACCGCCGCACGTCGTAGGTCGCGACGAACTCGCCGGCCGCGTCGGATGGCACCGACTGGATGGATCCACCGCAGTCTTCCGGTCCGGGTGTGCCGTCGTCGACAGCCTGACAGAAGAACACCGTCGCGAACGGCGTGAAGCCGGTGCCGTGGAGTGCGACGACGTCGCCATCGACCAGGTCGGTGGCGGGCGTGACCGCCAACGTCCTCGTCTCCTGCGCCGCGCTCGGCGAGCCGACGCCAGCCACGCTGCAGGCAACGATCAGCGAAGCAACGATGCGAAAAGTCCGACCCATCCCGAAGCCCCCCGGGGTCATCCGCCGCCCTCCACAGACCCTACGCCGTTCACGACATCCGAGCGACCCCGGCAAGGCCTCAGTTCGCCGTCGCAGCGCCGGGGACGGGCTCGATGTTGGCGAACATGCTGCGGGCATTCCAGGTCGGGAAGGCTCGTGTCAGCCAGGACGGACCGTCGAGCCGGATGCGGGAGTCGCGGAGTGCCTCGGCCCACGTGAGCTGTCCGGCGTGCCACTTGACGAAGGCTTCGGCCTCGGCGGTGATGTAGAGGTCTTCGTCGAGACCGGGATACGTCTTGCAGATCTCGGTCTCGCCGTGTTCCAGCAGCAACCAGTACCGCTCGTGGCGCCGGAAGCCCGTGAAGTCGAACCGGATGACCACGCGCCGGTCGGGGAGCCGGTCCCGGCGGAGCGCGTTGCACATCGACCACAGCGCGACGAATGGATCGAGGTTCTCGGGGGCGAGCTCGAGCCACCGGGCACCCCACTCGCCGAGCGTCTCGCAGACCTTGAACAGGTCGTGGCCCGAGTCGGTGAGCTGGTAGCGGTGGCCGCGTCCTTGAGGCTTGGGCGTCGACTCGACGATGCCGAGGCGTTCGAGCTGCTCGAGCCGCTGCGTGAGCAGGGTGCGGGAGAGCCCGGGCGCGCCCTCGAGGATCTCGCCGAAGGTCCCGCAGCCCAGGTGCAGGTTACGGATGATCAGCGGGGTCCAGCGCTCGGCGAATATCTCCGCGCCGCGGGCGATCGGGCAGTACTGGCCGTAGGTCCGCACGGTCGCAGTGTCGCGGGTGTCCCGCTCGCCGTGAAGTCCAGATTCTTTACTTCGAGGTTCAGATTGCTGACTTCTCGGTGGTGTCCACCGATGGTGCGATGGGCCCGTCGACGAGGAGGAGCGATGACAGCACTGACCAGTGAGCGGATCGGCCAGGCCGGCGACACGGTGACCGGCAGGGAGATCCTCGGGTTCCGCGGCGAGCTGATCGCCTCGGAGCACGCTGACTACGACGCCGCCCGAGCCGTGTGGAACGGCACGGTCGACCGGCGACCTCGACTGATCGCCCGCTGCACCGGGGCCGCGGACGTGGCCTCGGCGGTGCGCTTCGCACGGGACCGCGGCCTCGAGATCGCGGTACGGGGCGGAGGCCACAACGTGGCCGGCACCGCGGTGTGCGACGACGGAGTCGTCGTCGACCTCTCCGCGATGCGTGCGGTATCGGTCGATCCCGGCGAGCGCACGGCCCACGTACAGGGTGGCGCCCTGTGGGGAGACGTCGACCACGAGACCCAGGCTCACGGGCTGGCTACCACCGGAGGCATCGTGAGCCACACCGGCGTCGGCGGCGTCAGCCTGGGGGGCGGCATCGGCTGGCTGATGCGCAAGCATGGGCTCACCGTCGACAACCTCGTGGAGGCCGAGGTCGTCACCGCTGACGGAAACATCGTCCGAGCATCGGCCGACGATCACCCCGACCTGTTCTGGGCGCTGCGAGGCGGCGGGGGAAACTTCGGCGTGGTCACCTCGTTCCGGTTCGCGTTGCACCCCGTCGGTCCCACCGTCATCGCCGGTCCCGTGTTCTGGGCGGCGGAGGACGCGACCGATGTGCTGCGCTTCTACAGGGAGTTCGTCGCCGACGCGCCCGACGAGCTCGGGACCGTCGTCCGGCTCGGCACGATCCCGCAGCAGTCGGCCATCAGACCCGAATTGCACTTCCGACCGGCGATCGCGGTGGCCTGCTGCTACGCCGGACCCGTGGAGGACGGTGAACGCACCGTTCGTGCGCTCCGCCGGTTCGGCACCCCGCTCGTAGACCTGGTCGGGCCCACCCTCTACGTCGACCATCAGAGCGGCATCGACGACACCGTCCCGCACGGATGGCACTACTACTGGAAGGCCACGAGCCTCACAGGTCTGTCCGACGAGGTCATCGACGTCGTCGCCGATCACGCCTTTCGCGCCGGGTCGCCGAGGTCGTACTCGGCGATCTTCCACATGGGTGGCGCGGTCGCAGGGGCCCCTCGGGATGCCACGGCGTATCCCGGCCGCGACGTCACCCACAACCTCGTCGTCGACGCCGTATGGCTCGCGGACGAGGACGTCACGGTCGGCGCGTCCGAGCCCGGCTGGGCGAGGGGATTCCTCCAGGCTCTCCGACCACACCGCGCCGGCGTCTACGTCAACTTCCTCGACTCCGACGATGACGGCAGCCGCGTTCGTGAGGCCTACGGCGAGGACACCTACCGGCGGCTCGCCCAGATCAAGGCGAGATACGACCCCGACAACGTGTTCCACAACAACAAGAACATCCTGCCCCGTGATCGGGGCACCTGAGGCACGGCGCCCAAGGGTCGATCAGCTGACTGGTGGCTGTCCTGGGCGACGTCGACGCCGGCCGACGGAAGCAGCGTCACCGACGCCCGTGGCCAGGTCGGCGGTCGCCCAGGACGCCTGGTCAGAAGGTGCCGGGGATGTTCGCTCTCGCGCCGCTGGTCTCGTCGACGAGGCTGACGTCGGTGAACTGCACCGTCATCGGCGGGCTGCACTCGGGCTGGAACGTCGCCGTCACCGACAGCGTGCCCTCGGCCTTGCCGTTCTGCACCGGGAAGTCACCCGCGGCCTGGACGCTCTCCTTGTTCACGGCCTTCGGATGCTTGCCGCCGTTGTTGACGCACAGCGCGGTGGCGCTGAGCACCACGTGGACCTGGGCCTCGTTGCCGAGCCCGGCCTCCTTGAAGGCCACGCTCAGGGTGTTGCCCGAGCGTGATGCGTCGGCCGTCACGAAGTGCGGGTTACCTGCGAACGCGGCCTGGCTGCCGAGCAACAGAGTCATGAGCGCGGCAATGACACCTACACCAAAGCGTTTCATGGGACCGTCCTCCCTGCTTCCGCCCGTCGGCGTCACCCACCGTGGCGCCGATACCACTCAAGCTAAGCCTTCGACGTTAAACGACGATGAAAGAACCCCTCGGGGTGCGTCTCGTCAGCCGACGATCTTCGTGGCCCAGTCGACCAGGGTGTCGGTGAACAGCCGGGGGTCCTGGCCGTGCATCGAGTGGCCCATGCGGTCGAACGACCGGTAGTCGACGGGCACGCCGGCGTCCGCGAGCAGGTCGAGGGCACGCCTGGCCTGTACATCGGAGAGCGCGCCCATGAGCACGCCGCTGTCCTCGTCGATGCGGCGGAAGTGGTGGGTGAAAAGGACCGGCACCTTGACCGCCTCGAGCATCCGCTCGTGGTCGCAGGCGGCGGCGACCGTGCCGGTCCAGAACGCGCGTGCCCACTCGGGGTCGTACTCCTTGAGGTTCTGGGGCGGTTCCTCGGGTGGGGTGAACAGCGACTGCATCCAGGCCGGGAGGATGTCCGGCGCAGCGGCCCGCAGGCCGTCCCAGTCGCCGACGCTCCACTGGTCGCCGAGGAAGGCGCTCCACAGCCGGAACGACGCACCGACCCCCTGCCGCAGACCCTGCCCCATGGCCGGCTCCGTCTCGGAGGCCCACAGGGGCGGGTCCTCGTAGTGCGCGGCGATGACCAGGCCCGGCTTGGCGTACGCAGACAGCCATGCGGCGAGGACAGCGCCGGAGGAAAGCCCGCTCACGAAGGTCGGTCGCCCGATCACGATGTCGATGAAGCGGACGAGATCGTTGCCCATGTTGTCGAGCGTGTACCGGCCCGGGGTTCGGGTGGACCGCCCCTGGCCTCGCAGGTCGACGGCGAAGGCCTGAAAGTGTTCGGCCAGCATCGGCAGCGCGTGCTCGTAGCCCCACCACGACTCGGTCTGGCCGGGGACGAGCAGGAGCGCGGGCCTCGACGGGTCGCCGACGGTGGCGTAGTTCATCCGAACCTCGCCGAGGTCGGCGAGCTGCTCGAGGAAGTCGTGGGGGACGTAGGTCTCGTCGGGGTTGTGCGGGCCGAAGCGGTTCCGGTACGTCGCCATCAGGGCTTTCCTCCTGTCGGAACGATCTCCCACACCTGCACCGTCGCGTCCTCCGCGCTACGGGCCGCCGCGAGCACGCGAGCGCCGTCAGCGACGCACCCGGCGAGCTGCATCGCCAGCATGGTGCCCTCGGGCCCGCCGCCGGCCACCACGATGGGGGTCTCGTCCACCGGCGGCCTCAGTGGTTCAGTGGCGCGAGTGCGGCTCGCCGGCCAGCTCCAGCACCTGCTGGAAGGTGGGGCGGTTGGTGGAGCGGATGGTGTCGGGGATGAGGCCGGGGGTGAACCGGGTGCGGGCCGCGGTGCCCGTCCAGCTCGACGGGTCCGGTCCCTGGTCCACGGCCAGGTCGCCGGCCACCTGCTCGACGACCGCCCACAGGGCGGCTCGGCAGGCGTCGAGCGAGCCATTGCCGCAGTAGCTGAGGTTGAACCGGCCAGTGACCGGCTCGCCGAGGAGGGTGCGCAGGTCCTTGTCGACGTACGACTGGCCGGCTGCTCCGCTCAGGCTTCGGACGTCGTCGAGATCGTCGGTCAGGTCGCCGTACACGGGCTGCATGACCGCGCGGGCGACGGGCTGCCACAGGGCGTCCGAGATAACCGGGCCGGCGTCGTCGTAATCGCCGTCGAGGTCCGCGTCGAGCCGCGGCGCGTCCCGCGCGACCCAGTCCTCGAGCACCGCGACGGTGCTGTCGGCCAGAGCGCTCGGGGCGGCGCCGCTGCGGAGCACCCGGCTGACGATGGGCCACACGAGCGAGCGGACGTCCTCGGTGGCGGCCCGGTTCATGACGCCGACCGTGTCGGCAAGCGTCGGGTGGTCCGGCCACTGGTCGAACAGCTCCACGCGGTGCGCCGACCCGAACGGTGCATCGTCACCGTGCATGAACCCCGGCGCCGACCGGTTGTTCCAGTTGAGCAGGAGGTCGCCGGCGCCCCGCACCTCGTGGGGATGCTCCCGCAGGGGCAGGAAACCCCGCCACTCGTAGTCGCCCGTGCCGAGAGTCGGGAGACGTCGGTCCAGGCCACGTGCTCGCCGTGGGAGGAGCCCGGACGAGAAGTAGGCGGTCTCGGTGCGGGACGCGTAGGCCCAATTGAACGTGAACTCGAACTGGTTCGCCGTCTTGAAGAACTGCCGCGACGTGTCGGCGCTACCCTCGGTCATGTCCTTCAGCGCGGCGAGGTTCAGTGCGTCACGTCCGAATGTCGAGCGCTGGCGGCTCAGGGCGTAGGGCTCCCCACCGACGGTCGCGGTGCCGATCACCGGACCGTGCACCGATCGGGGATAGCGGATCGGCGTGCCGTTCAGCGTGCCGGCGTCGAAGACCTCGAACGGCCGGCACGCGCCCTCGAACAGGTAGTGGGTCGACGCGCGGGTGGGCGGCGTGCCGTCGGGGTTGCACAACTGCTCGGCGAACACGTCGCGCACGTCGTGGTTGGCCGACGTGAGACTCCAGGCGTAGTCCTGGGTGCGCCCGATGAGGATGTACATGGCGGCGGCAGGCACCGCCACGCCCTGGGCTTCGATGCCAGGTCCGCTGAGGTGGATCTGCTGCACGATCTCGGGATAGAAGTACCCGAGCTGGGGGCCCATGACGGCGAGCGTGTTGCCGGTGGCCGATCGCTTCGGGTCGACCAACAGGAAGTTCGACGCTTCCCTGGACCGCACCGGCCCCGCCGCCGGATAGGTGGCGTCGACCAGCCCTGCGGTCGACGCGGACGGCGAGGCTGCCGCCGTCGCCGGCTGACGCGGGTCGAGCGACTGGATGGAACCGGGGTCGACGACCACCGAACCGGTGACCCTGCCGCCGGTCCGTGGTCCGTAGTTGAAGCGCCGCCCGATCGTGGTCGGGGCCTCGGGATCGTCGGCGAGCATGGCGTCCTCCCACGCCTGCGTCCCCAGCTCGGGGCCGAGGCCCGCCTGCAGATCGGCCAGCAGCTCGGCGTTGGCGGCCTCGGCGCCCCCTCCCCCGCCGAAGATCGACCCGATGAACGCCGTCACCGCGACGACGTCGTTGACGGTGGCGGGCGGCAGGTCGATCCCATGCGCCGCCCAGTACGCGTTGATGCCGTCGGCTTCGGCCTGCGCGTCGGCGACGATCTCGCGACCCTTGTCGCCGTAGGTCTCGACGAGGAGATCCACCTGGTCCGACACGAGCTGCTCGGTGGCCGGGCTGGGGACGAACGACTGACCGCTGGTCACCAGGCCGAACGCGTCGATGCCGGGGACGTCGGCGACGGCAGCTCGCGCCGGGCCCCTCCCCAGCTGGAGCAGCAGCCCCCGGTCACGGGCGGTCACCCAGCCGGCGCCGAAGGCGAGGTCGGCCCTGGTCCGGCCAGAGATGTGGGCGACGCCGTACTCGTCGTAGAGGATCGTCGTGCCGGGACGACCGGTCGGCTCCTCGCGGGTGGCGCCCACGGGCGCGAAGTCCTCAGGGAGGAAGTTCGCATCGATGTCGGCGTCCGAGACGTCGCCGCGTAGCGGCGTGAGCGCGTCGTAGAGCGGGATCTGGTCGCGCGACTCGTCGGTCGTCGGCAAGCCGCCGTAGTTGCCGGGCGGGAGCACGTAGTAGGCACGGTCCGCGTCCGGCGATCCCGGAGGACCGGGCTGTCCGGCGGCGGGCACCGCCACCGCCGACGCGCCCACGGTGACGGCCGCTGCGACGAACGCAACGAGGTGACGAGGTCCGACGCTCACACGATCCCCCTGGATGCCGCGCCCCACCATCGGCGGGCTGACCTGGGGCGGGGCATCGATGAACCTAGCACCAGCGCGCACCTGCGCCGATGGATCGGACCGACGTCGGGCGTGGTGCAGACGGGGCGTGCTCCTCGCCCGGGCGTCGCAGCGCCGCCACCGCCACCAGCCGTGGTTGTCGGCTGCGATGACCACGCCTAGAGTCCCGCGCCATGCGGGTGGTGGTGCTAGGTGCGGGCTTCGGTGGGCTGGAGTTGACGACACGGTTGTCCGAGGCGCTCGGCGACGACGGGGAGATCGTCCTCGTCGACCGGAGCGACGGCTTCGTCTTCGGGTTCTCGAAGCTGGAGGTGATGTTCGGGCGGGCGGTCCCGGAGGCGGTGCACCACCCGTACCGCGACGTCGTCAAGCCGGGTGTCCGGTTCGTGCAGGCCGACGTGCGGGCCATCGACCCGGTCTCCCGGCGGGTGGAGACCGACGCCGGCACGTTCGAGGCCGACGTGCTGGTCGTGGCGCTGGGCGCCGACCTCGATCCGGCCGCCACCCCCGGGCTGCTCGAGGGCGGCCACGAGTTCTACACCGAGGCCGGTGCCTTTGCCGTGGCCGACGTCCTGGCGGCGTTCGACGGCGGCCGCGTGGTCGTCGGGGTCACGTCGACGCCGTTCAAGTGCCCGCCGGCACCGAGCGAGACCGTGCTGCTGATGCACGACCTCCTCACGCAACGGGGATGCCGGGACCGATCCGAGATCGCGCTGGTCATGCCCCTCCCGGTGCCGATCCCCCCGTCGCCGGCGGCCTCCGAGGCCCTGCTCGCAGCGTTCGCCGAGCGGGCCATCAGCTGGCATCCCGAGACGCTCATCCGGGCCCTGGACCCCGACCGCCGGACCGCCGTGCTTGCCGGCGGGGACGAGCTGCCGTACGACCTCTTCCTCGGCGTGCCCGTGCACCGGGCGCCGGCCGTGGTCCTCGAGGCCGGGATGACCGTGGACGGCTGGATCCCGGTCGATCCGCTGTCGTTGGAGACCGCGTTCCCCGGCGTCTATGCCGTCGGCGACGTGACCAGCGTCGGCACCCCGAAGGCCGGCGTGTTCGCCGAGGGCCAGGCGGCCGTCGTCGCCGAGCGCATCCTGGCCCGGGCCCGGGGCGAGGCGGAGGAGTCCGAGTACGGCGGCCGGGGCGTCTGCTACCTGGAGTTCGGGGAGGGTCGCGTGGCGGGCGTCGACGTGACGTTCCTGAGCGGCAGGCCGCCGACCGGCGGGTTCGAGGGCCCGAGCGAGGCGATCGCGGCGGACAAGGCCGACTTCGGCACCAGCCGCATCCGGCGCTGGTTCGGCCGGGAGTGGGCGATGGGTTAGGGGGCCACGCCCGCCAGCTCCGCGGCATTGGCGAGGGAAGAGAGGTGGTCGTCGACGCCGTCGAGGCCGACGGCCATCGTGTCGATCGACACGTGGGTGGCGCCCGCCTGGCGCCACTTGTCGAGCTGCCGGGCGAACCGGGCCGGGTCCGCCGGGTCCCAGCGGACGCGGCCCTCCATCCCCAGCTTCCCGGGATCACGGCCCGCTTGCTCGGCCGCCTCGGTGATGAGTCCCACCGCGCGGTCGAGGTCGTCGCCCGGGCGGACCTGCGGGAACCAGCCGTCCGCCATCCGGCCGATGCGGCGGTACGCGGCGTCCGACGCGCCGCCGATCCAGACCGGGATCGGGCGCTGCACCGGGGGCGGCGCCAGGCCCGCGCCGGTGATCGTGTCGAACTCGCCGGCGTGCGTGACCGACGCCTCCGTCCACAGCCGCCGCAGCAGGCCGATCTGCTCGGACAGCCGGCGGCCCCGCTGGTCGAACCGCTGGCCCAGCGCCTCGTACTCGACCGCGTTCCAGCCGAGACCGACGCCGAGGCGGAACCGGCCTCCGGCCAGCAGGTCCACCTCGGCCGCCTGCTTGGCGACGAGGGCGGTCTGGCGCTGGGGCAGGATGATGATCCCGGTGACCAGCTCGATCGCGGTCGTGACCCCCGCGAGGTACCCGAACATCACGAACGGCTCGTGGAACGTCGTCGCCAGGTCGTAGGGACCGTGCCACGGCGCATGGACGGCCGGGTCGGCGCCCAGGACGTGGTCGTACGCCAACAGGTGCGAGAACCCGAGCCCCTCCACGCCCTGCCCGTACGTCCGTACGGCAGCGACGTCACCGCCGAGCTCGGTCTGGGGGAACACGACACCGACGCGCACGCCGGCACGCTATCCGGGCAATCCCGTCTCCCGGACGGTGATGCTGAGCCGGCCCGGGGGGAGGCCGAGGCCGTCGGGGGCGGTGCCGTCCACGACCTTGGGCACGCCGTGGAAGATCCGCCGGTTCGGTCCCCCGAACACCAGGAGGTCGCCGCTGCGCAGCTCGACGTCGGTGAACGGCCCGGTTCGCCGGTCGACGCCCGCGAGGCGGAAGGTGCAGGCGTCGCCCAGGCTGATCGTCACGACGGGGGCGGCCGCCGGTTCCTCGCCGTCCTGGTGGAGGCCCAGCCGGGCACCCGGTCCGTAGAGGTTGACGATGGCGGCGTCGGGTGCGAACGCCTCGGCCGCGGCGGGCCCGTACGCGGTCCCGACGGCGGCTCGGGCCAGCGCCACGATCGTGCCCGGGAGCGGTTTGACGGGCGCGCCGTCGGTGTCCTCTGCGGTGCGGCTGTACCGGTAGGGCTGCCAGTGCCAGCCGAGGCACACCGACTGGACGCTCATCAGATGGCCGGTCGGCACCCTCGGGTGCCGCAGCCCGGCCGGCGGCTGCGCCCACTGCCGGAACTCGGCGACGAGGCGGCGTTGGGCGTCGAGGTCGAGCCAGTCGGGCTCGTGCACCACGGCCGGCAGCACCTCGCGCCGG
>Ga0075419_10003084_pt1 | contig 10683 bp, 9 predicted proteins | sample SoiMetdeltSBSDD3_FD_76900 | JGI IMG/M metagenome (GOLD analysis project Ga0075419, IMG submission 76900) | Bulk soil microbial communities from a Populus tree surrounding site in Tennessee, USA - Soil MetaG P. deltoides SBSDD3 | ecosystem: Environmental > Terrestrial > Soil > Tree plantation... | reverse complement strand
CTGCAAACCCGCGTACGAACTCAAAGGGATGAGGCTCAAATGGTTCAAGTGGATCCAAACCGGATATCAGATCTACCGGATAATTTTCCAGGTAATTAGGCATGGCATACGGACCACAACCCACATCCAATACTCGTCCTGAAAGATACGGTGCAATAAAACCTGAAAAGGTTCTGGCATCCGGGCGACTATGATTAGCGCAACTAAATTGAGGTCTATTTTTATATTCTTCGACATTTACGCCAAAGTTTGCATTGGCCCAAACATCGTATAAATGAGGATGAAGTGTTTTGAATTTCTCGAGATATAGGTCAAATGATTCAGCTTTGACTGGCTGATGATTATTTTTCGAGGATGCGACATCTAAGTTGTACGACCCGCGCGATAACAACATCCTGGATTGCATTTCCAGCAAAAGCAATCTATTGCCAATCTCTACATTCTGTTCAGTGAGTCTGTTTTCCAGTTCACGTAAATTCTGTTTGGCAATTATTGCCGTCAATTTGTAAAACAGCTTTCTGATCAGAGCGAGAATTCGGGTCATCCTACTTCCTATCATGGAGGTTTCACTCTTGGGAAAGTTGATCGAGTTTCACAATGTAAGCGCGCCCGTTCGAGCGAGGGTCTGTATTATCACTCGAAGAAAAATACAAGTATGTGCCCCAATGAGAATAAGCGCCCATCCCATGCTGGCGGATCGTTTCGTGAAAAGTGTGAGGAGGTCCCAGTCTTTTCCCATTTTCTAAAACAATGACTTTCGATTGATAGGGACTGCCATGCGAATCCCCGGCAATTGGAAAACGTGAAAGGTCAAATTTCCAGGCTACGCCTCCATCTGCCATTACCATGGCTGGATCAAGCGGCAGTTCGACACTCAAGCGATCGATGGAGGATAAGTATTGTGAAAAGACCTCTTCAGTGGAACCATCCAGAATTAGCCTGCCAGATTCGAGCAGAATAGCCCGTTGACACAGACGAGCAACTGCATCCTGATTATGGCTTACAAACAGGACGGTGCGACCTCCCCCCGCAATTTCGTTCATCTTGCCCAGGCATTTTTTCTGAAACTCCGCATCTCCCACAGCAAGGACTTCGTCAATGATTAAAATTTCAGGTTCCAGGTGCGCTGCCACTGAAAATGCCAACCGAACATGCATACCGCTGGAATAATGTTTTACAGGCGTATCCAGAAATCTTTCAACGCCCGAAAAAGCGACGATTTCATCGAATTTGCGATCGATTTCGCGGCGGCTCATGCCCAGGATTGCGCCGTTCAAATAGATATTCTCCCGCCCGGTTAGTTCGGTGTGGAATCCGGTTCCAACCTCAAGGAGAGATCCGGCGCGCCCAAACAACTCTACTCGTCCACGTGTGGGTTTTGTTATTCGTGAAAGTATTTTGAGGATTGTACTTTTCCCGGCCCCATTATGACCTATGATCCCGACCGCCTCTCCATGCTTTATTTCAAAGGAAACATCATCCAGCGCCCAAAATTTTCTTGCATTCGAATTCGATCTGGTGTTGAACCATTTGAGCGGGGTACGCAACGAGGAAGAAATTGCTTCACGCAGCGTTAAATTGGTACCGCGAGTACCAAGACTATATTGTTTTGAAAGGTTTTCTACGCGGACGGCAATATCACTCATTAGATCACATCCGCAAAATTATTTTCCATTTGACGGAAATAATAGAGTCCGCTGATGAACATTGCCAGCACAACGATGGCTGAAACTCCTATCATCAAACCACTCTGTATATCCATACCCAATAAGGCCCAACGAAATCCATCCACCACGCCTGTCATCGGGTTCAATCCATACAGTAAGCGCCAAGCTTCTGGAATCAGTGAGCTGGCGTAGGCAATTGGTGTGGCATACATCCAGAATTGAGTAAGGAATGGCACAATATAACGCACGTCGCGATATTCCACGCTAAGCGCCGAAAGCCAGATTCCCACTGCCAATGCACTGAGGAGAGCCAGCAACAAAAAGAGGGGAAGATACAAGATCGCCAGCGTCGGAATGATATGATAGTATGCCATCATGCCAAGCAAAACCAGGAAAGCAATTGCAAAATCCATCACACCAGCCAAGGTAGAGGCAAGTGGAATAATCAAGCGGGGAAAATATACTTTGCTAATCAAATTTTGGCTGTTAATAAGACTGTTGCTTGAGTTGGTCAGCGCAAATGCAAACAATTGCCAGGGAAGGAGAGCCGTATAAGTAAAAATTGGATAGGGGATTCCATTTGAGGGCAGTTTGGCGAGTTCTCCAAAAATAATGCTAAAAATAATCATGGTGAGCAATGGTTGCAAAATTGCCCAGGCCGCTCCAAGCGCAGTCTGCTTATAGCGCAATTTGATATCGCGCCAGGCAAGGAAAAACAGCAACTCACGATAGTGCCAAAGTTCCTTGAGATCCAGTGCCGCCCAGCCGCGTGGAGGTTCAATTACGATGTGTGCTTCGGATGAAGCTACGACCCTGGAGGAATTTGGCGATATATTTTCCACAGCTTCTATTCCTTGCGCTGAATGAGTTCGTAATCCTGCCCTGTGGAATTTAGGATCACACCCTTTGGATTATCTAACACCACTACTCCATTCTCAATACAAGTCAATCGAAGAATATCCATAACTTCATCATTGCCTTGCAGATAGACCTCCGTTATTCCTCGCTGTTGGAGTTCAGACACAATCGACTTGGCCTTATCACGCAGGGAAACATAAACTTTCAGAGAATCACGCATATAAAGCAGGGCGCGTTTGGAAAAGACCCTCATTCCTTCAGAAGTCAGATCATATTGCAGGCGCGTACGATCCAGGTGGGAGACCTTGATCCAGCCGCGATGAATGAGGCGCTTGATATACCAGTTCACACTGCCTACAGCAATCCCAAGCCTTGCCGACAAACTTGCCTGGGTCACCAAAGAATCCTGGGCGATTTCATTCAATAAGGCGTATTCGTGTTGTTTTACATCTTCCATGGGCTTTGAGCATTCAGTTTCTGAATTCTCACATGGAAATTCCCCACTGTCAAGGACAAACAAAAGTTATGGAGCTATGCCCAGCAGATACTCGCCGTATGAATTTCCCGCGAGCACCTTTCCCAGTTCGCGCAACTGCTCCAGCGAAATATAGCCCATGCGATAAGCAATTTCTTCCGGGCACGAGATCATCAATCCCTGCCGTTGCTGGATCGCCTCAATAAACATCGCCGCCTGCAATAATGATTCGTGCGTGCCCGCATCCAACCAGGCAACACCACGCCCCAGTACCTTCGCTTTCAACCGCCCATCTTTCAGATAGGCCTTGTTCAGATCTGTGATCTCCAATTCGCCGCGCGCCGAAGGCTTAATGGATTCAGCCATCTGTACTACCTGATCATCGTAAAAATATATGCCGGGCACAGCATACGTGGAGCGAGGATTGGCTGGTTTTTCTTCAATACTAAGGACGTTGTATTGGTCATCAAACTCTACAATTCCATAACGTTGTGGGTCAGTCACTTTATATCCGAAAATGATCGCGCCTTCCGTTAATAAGGCGCACTCCCGCAACAGCGCAGGCATACCCTGGCCGTAAAAAATGTTATCGCCAAGAATCAAGCATACAGGATTTCCTGCAATGAACTCACGCCCCACCAGGAACGCATCGGCGAGACCGCGCGGCTCACTCTGTTCAGAATACTCAAATTTGAGTCCCCATTGTGAACCATCCTTTAGTAGTTCCTTGAAGGAAGGTACAGCCTCGGGTGTACTAATGATCAGGATCTCACGTATGCCTGCCAGCATCAGCATTGAAAGCGGATAATAAACCATCGGCTTATCATAGACAGGCAAGATTTGTTTGCTGATGGCAATCGTTAGCGGATAAAGACGCGTACCTTTCCCACCAGCCAAAATAATCCCCTTCATTTGGACTCCTTTTGAGCGCGCCATGCATAGTTCTTCTCGATCCATTCGGAAAATGAACCACCGCTTGCCTGATCTATCCATTCCGGATTCGACAAATACCAATCAACTGTTTGACGGAGTCCCGCTTCGAACCGGACCTCAGGCTGCCAGCCTAATTCGCGCGTGATCCTCGCTGAATCGATCGCGTAGCGACGGTCATGTCCCGGGCGATCAGTCACAAATTGAATCAGTTCCGTATAACTTTTCAAGCCGCGCTCCCGCAATTGTGGGACTTCAATTGGCGGAGCAATGTCATCGAGAATGCTACAAATCTTGTTCACCAGGCTGATATTCTTCTGTTCATTGTTTGCGCCAATGGCATACTCCCCACCGACTCTCCCTTTTTCAAATGCCAGCCTCACAGCTTTGCAATGATCTTCCACATAAATCCAGTCACGGACATTCGAGCCATCTCCATATACAGGCAAGGATTTACCCGAGAGCGCATTCAGGATCATCAACGGAATCATCTTCTCCGGGAATTGATATGGTCCATAGTTATTGGAACAATTGGTGATAATTGTTGGCAAGCCATACGTATGATGATAGGCGCGGACAAAATGATCGCTGGACGCTTTCGATGCCGCGTATGGAGAATTCGGCGCGTAAGCTGTCTCTTCGGTGAAATAACCATCCGCGCCAAGCGAGCCAAAGACTTCATCAGTGGAGACATGAAGGAAACGGAACTCCCGCTTCTTTTCTTCAGCCAGTGTTGAATAATAAACCCGAGCTGCTTCAAGCAGGCGATAAGTGCCAACTACATTGGTCTGAATAAAATCTTCAGGGCTGACGATCGAACGGTCTACATGAGATTCAGCCGCGAGATGAAAGATTCCTTCAGGCTGATATTGCTTGAATAATGACGAAACCAGTTCACGATCTGTGATGTTTCCTTTTACAAACACATAATTTGGATTCCCATCCAAATCCGCCAGTGAAGACGCGTTCGCAGCATAGGTAAGTGCATCTAAGTTCACTACACGATATGCTTTACTATTGATTAATAACCTCACCATATTGGTTCCGATGAATCCATTTCCGCCTGTTAAGATCACTGTCTTTTTTTCGGTCATATTTATCCTTTTATGGTTCTTTCATACTTTTGTTTCAAATTTCGCCTCAATAAGATGACTTTCTTTTCCTGTTATTTCTACAAATATGCTTTCATACTGTTCTGCAATGCGGGTGATATCAAAGGACTTTGCTTTTTCCAAACTGGCATGACGCAATGATAACAGGTGGATTGGGTCTTCCAGCAAATTTCGTAACTTTGCTGAAAAACTGACGGTATCATTGGGCTCGATCAAATACCCATTCCGGGCTTCATCCACCAGATCAACGAATCCACCAACGCGGCTGGCTATGATTGCAAGTCCTTTGGCTAAAGCTTGCACGCCCACAACAGGCAAGCCCTCTGAAAGGGATGGCATGAACAAAATGTCACTCTGGTCGAACCACCGCATCACCTCTCCGGGTGAAATCCAGCCCGTGAGTATGAAACGATCTTCCAAATTTGATTCGACAATCATTTTTTTTATATCTGGCATAAGTGGACCATCGCCGATCATCACACATGTCCAGGACAGCTCCACAATTTCCTGTAATGTCTGAACCACCTGTAAAGGGTCTTTTTGTGGCATAAACCGTCCCGCAAAAACGATCATAGGAGGTTCATGAGCTTGAATCGATTTTGGTCTCAGGGCGTTTACGTCAACACCATTTGGGATGACCAGAATTTCCTCTGAATAGTTTTGGAGTGCAAGTTCACGAGTAAATTGGCTAACAGCCACTCTGACACTCGCGTCATGCCAGATGGAATGGGTAAATGGAAAAACCCATCGGAACCATTCCGTTGTTTTTTCAGGCACACCACCGGGAACATCACCAAGGTGGGCAGTCAATACGTAAGGAATTCTGGTGATCTTTGAAAGCATCCATGCCAGTGCACCAGCAGGTACGGCAAAGTGAACGTGGATCAATTCCGGTTGGAACGCGCGAATTAAACGGAAGCCCACCCAAAGTCCCGCGAGAACGTATACAACCATCGAAAGGAAACTCACACGAAACGGCTGTGTCCGCAACGATGGAATCCGAATGATTTGATATCCATCCCTTTGCTCTTTGTAAGGCAACCCTTTTAGATGAGATGTCAGGACCTTGATTTTGTGTCCCCGCTTTGCAAGAATCCTACAGATATCCTCGGCAGCGCGTCCTCCACCTCCCCCAACCGGCGGAATTTCATGATTCAAGACCAAAATTCGCATTAGTGTAAAATCCAATTCGCGCTACACCCTAGGGGCAACTCTGCAATTCAGTGGCAGGCGTATAGAATTCGATTCTATTACCTTCAGGCTCCAACGTCAAAACCGGGGTGTAATAACATAAAATATATGGCGACACACGGGAATTCCAAACATTGTTCTCCTCGAAAAATGCACCAGCTTCCTTGATACCCGTATTTTGTTTTGTGGCGACAATCCCGGCGAAACGATGGTTTGACAGGTCGTTGTAAAACCTGTCGAGATAGGCCTGCTTGCCAGACATGGCCATCTCCATTAAGGTCACCACTTCATAATCGTACACAAGCGGCACGTTTACATCACGCAAAGCAACCAACTGCCGCTCGTTGATAAAAAGTATGGGTCCATTTTTACCTACATCGTGGATAGTTTGAATCAGTCGTTGATAGGCTCGTTGATTTAGGTTCTCGTCATATTTTGGATATGGATAAAGCAGGGGAATCAAGAATAATATTGGTATGACTACGGCTATGGTCAATACAGGCCAGGAACGAACCTGTAAATGCGAGTCATCAGCCTCGACTTGAAACTTTGGACCCTCCCTTTGGTCGTCAAGACGAACCTGCCCACCGATGAAGTAAGCAGCTACAATTCCTATCAGAACGGCATACGTATCCATATTATGCAAGTCTCCCCCGCCCCCAATTTTTGTACTCACTACCAGACTGCCTGCAAACAAGGCAAGCATCATCGAAATCAATCCGATCCAGCGAATGAGGTGAAGCGACTTCCACTGGCGCGCTGCTATAATGATTGTGAGAATCAGGGGTCCGCTAACAATCAATATGGCAGGCACAATTCCTAAAGCATGATTTTCATTCGGCCAAAGCCTGTACCATAAAAGGTCAGATGTGAAGCTGGAGGTGAACGCATCCGCATTTTCAGAATTTCCCGAAAGAAGAACATATGCCACTTGCGCCAGAAGTGCAGAAAGCAAACCGGTTACTGCCCATAGAGCAGGCTGAGAAAGATAGCTTAGGAGCTCCTTGAATGGCTTAATATTTGAATTTACAGATTGAATGAACGGTGTTTCGAGAAGGTAAATAGCAGTTGCGATCATCGCTGGCATCGGAAACCAATTCACCCGGCTGATCCCCGCCCAAATCGACGCGACAATCACTGCAATCAATGACCGCCATGGATGTTTCGCTGATACGAATAAAAGTGGGATAATCACCATTACTTCCAGATGATAGTAGACTCCGACGCGCAACAGGAACAGAAAAAGCCATCCAGCAGCCAGCCATTGAGCGTATCTCTCCTGTGTGGAGAACGCCCGCTTGGCAATCGCAATTGATGCCGCTGCAGTGAGTCCAATCCACAGAAGGAATTGCCAAAAGCGGTGGGCAGCCAAACCCAGATCGGGGATTAAGAAAGGAATGGATTGCAACAAATAACGAGTCGGGTGAAGCGTGGAGAGAGGAAAAGATTCACCGTAAATCCATTTGGAAAAATAGAGCGATGCATAATAATAACGGCTGCCTTCCGACCAACCCATCGAAAAGGGATACGATGTGACCAGGTTGAATCGAATCAATATCTCATAGGCCACACCAAGCAAAATCAGCGCCGATGCAAAACCAATCTGCCAGGTTGTTCTAAACGCAACCCTTAGCGTCCACATCGCAAGCAACAGTACCCACCAGCACATCCAGTAATAAAGATACAGTATCAAAACCGGATCACGCACGGGTTTCTTGACTTCCTGACCGATATCGAAAGTGAACTTGATGTAGGGAATTAAAAACAGGATCGCTACAAACAAGGCGATACCCAAAGCGCGCCACCAGAGATTGTCAAATTGCAATGGACTGAGACGTGATGAAATATTGAATGGCAATGTGTCAAAGCGGATGATGGAGAAGACTAGCCAGACGCATATCAGTATGATTCCAAAACAAATTACCAACATTCCACTCCAGGTGGCACGTGGTAAATTTGCACCAATCTCGATTAAGCGAAGATAGGTCAACCGCAACATTGTCAGATTGACAATGAATGTGAAGACAAGAATGGTCAACCAGAATGAACGAGAAGCCTTTTGCGACTGATTCATTGAAAATCAAGGAAATATATCGGATGTAGACGATTGCTTTTTTTGATCTGCCATCGCGGAAAGAATGGACGGTAGAAAGAACGCCCCTGGTAGACTAGATAACACAAAGAATGCGCGAATGAGAACAGCCACAGTGAGGCTCACTGCCGGAGTAAGGCCAGCTACGTTAGACATCAGGAAGGTAAACGAAAGTTCCTGTAATCCATAACCGTTGATCGAGATCGGTATCAATGTGATGAAATAGGTGAGGCTCCACAAGCCTGCGATCATCCAGAAGGAACTATGGCTTCCAAGATCATCTACAAAAACATAAATTGACCCAAAAAGACAGAGCATGTGGATCCATGTAAAAACCAGAGACAATAACAGGGAACCAGGTTTTCTGAACCAGATGGAAAATATGGAAACTGTCCGTTTGATGAACGCGACTGGTTTTTGAATCACACCGACGAATGAAGAAGTTATGAGCCCAATTTGGATCATATTCCATGAATAAGCCAATCCAATTGGAACGGTCATGGCCATACCAAACATCCCAATCAATCTATCAGCTGCAATGGAGGCGAGGCAGACAGCACGATCAAAACCCATTTGCATGGCGCCAGCTAACCGGACAACATCCCCTCCTATAGTCGTAGGCAGGAAGTTTGACGCAAACAAACCAGTGAAAGTCAGGGCAATACTATTCCTAATAGGAATATGGACTCCCCCAGATTGCAGGAGGGCATGCCAGCGCCAAGCGACTGCCACGCGTGATATCGCAAAAAAAATCGTGACCAAAATTAAATCCAGGATTGTAATTTTTTGCATGGCAGTTAAAATTTCTTCCCATTCATCCTCCCTGACTAGAAGAACCAGAAGAACAAGCGCCAGCAATGTTCCAACCGATTGCAAAAGGCGCTGACGGTTTTGCGACCACCATGAAGACATATGTTTATTTCTTCCCTAACACTGTCCGAACGGTGTAAATTGGCTTTTTTTGAGACTCATGATAGGTGCGCGCCAACATTTCGGCCATGAGCCCCATTAGGATTGACTGAAAGCCCATGATAGAGAACATCACCCCAATCAATAAAAGAGGAGAGCTAAACGCAGGCACACCAAAGAACGTCCGGCGGAGGAATAGAAATAACAGATCCGCAGTACCCAATAACATCAGCGCGGCGCCCGCGCCACCAAAGAGGCGGATCGGTTTATGGGAATATTCGAGCAGGAATTTCACCGTAAACAGATCGAGGATGACCTTGGCAGTTCTTTCCAGGCCGTAATTTGCCTTGCCAAATTTACGCGGGTGGTGGCTGACAGGTAGTTCCGTTATCCGCGCGCCAATAGAATGAGCAAACACTGGGATAAAGCGGTGCATTTCGCCATACAAACGATACCCGCCCAGCACATCCCGCCGATAAGCCTTAAGCGAACATCCGTAATCATGCAGATGAACACCAGTCACCCAAGAGATCACTCCATTGGCGATTATGGATGGAAGTGTACGGGTGAACTGGTTATCCTTGCGATCCTTGCGCCACCCGCTGACAAGGTCATACCCTTCATCCAGTTTTTCCAGCAGCCGCGGAATATCAGCGGGGTCATTCTGCAGATCAGCATCAAGCAGGACCATGGTCTCTCCCTGTGCATAGTCGATCCCGGCGGAAATGGCCGCGGTCTGACCAAAGTTGCGGCGAAAGACAATCACGCGCACGCATTCCGAATCTTCTTTTACAAGGGAGTGTAATACTTCCAGACTTTGATCTGTGCTTCCATCATCAACAAAGATAACTTCCCAGCTTCGTTTAATCGGATTCAATGCTTGTTTAATAGCGTCATATAGAAGAGGGAGGTTTTCCGCCTCGTTTTTAACAGGAATGATCAGGGAGAGATCTGGCATTCTATTTCTTCTGGCTGAGCCGTTTAATATCTGAATCCACCATCATGGTGACAAGTTCCTGGAAACTGACAGCAGGTTCCCATCCAAGTGCGGAACGTGCTTTGGACGGATCGGCGATCAATAAATCCACCTCGGCAGGACGATAGAATTTTTCATCCTGGATAACGTAATCCTTATAGTCAAGGTCTACGTGGCCAAAAGCGATATCACAAAACTCGCGCACAGAATGAGTCTCACCCATGCCAATCACAAAACTATCGGGTTGATCCTGCTGCAACATACGCCAGATGGCATCCACGTAGTCACCTGCAAATCCCCAATCACGCTGCGATTCGAGGTTGCCAAGCCGCAGTTCCTTCGCACGCCCAAGCTTGATGCGCGCCACGCCGTCGGAGATCTTGCGCGTGACAAATTCCAGCCCACGCCGCGGACTCTCATGATTGAACAAAATACCGGAGGTCGCGAACATATTGAAAGACTCGCGGTAGTTT
>Ga0075419_10003083_pt1 | contig 10684 bp, 7 predicted proteins | sample SoiMetdeltSBSDD3_FD_76900 | JGI IMG/M metagenome (GOLD analysis project Ga0075419, IMG submission 76900) | Bulk soil microbial communities from a Populus tree surrounding site in Tennessee, USA - Soil MetaG P. deltoides SBSDD3 | ecosystem: Environmental > Terrestrial > Soil > Tree plantation... | reverse complement strand
GAAAGCGCCGCCGCTCCGAATTGTTTGGCGGTTTCATAAGCAGCAAATCCCCCGGGGATGTGTTTTAGCCGGTACGATTGATGAATGCGATCATCCATCACATTTTGTAAGAGAGAAAGATCGCCATTGCGAAGTGCATCGATCACAAGAGCCGTGCGACCGATGTTGAAAATCGCATCTGCACGTAAAACGGTGTCTGGTAAAACGGATCGTGCCGTACGAGTTTGCCATTGGACATCTGGTTTCACAATGACAACAGATAATGTGGGTACATCATAACTACGGGTGATAACTTCACCTTCTGTCACCACCGAAATAACAAGCCCACCAATGAGCGCAGGTGCAACGTTATCCGGATGCCCTTCGATTTCCGTTGCAAGATTCACTAGCACATTAATATCCAATGGCTTCCCCAGTAATTCATTTGCGCCATAAAGTCCTGCGACGATTGCTGCCGCACTGGAGCCCAGTCCGCTGCTGTGGGGAACGTTGTTATGTGCCTGGATATTTACATTTGTCAAAGGCTTACCGCAAATTTCAAACACCCTCCTGAATGAGTCTGTAAGCAAATTTTTGGGGCGATGGTTCAGTTTCTCCGCGCCTTCGCCTGTCGCTCGATAATTCAATTCATTGGCTTCCTCAAAAGTGATTTCATTCCAAATATCCAACGCAAGACCCAGACAATCGAAACCTGGACCGAGATTAGCTGAGGTGGCAGGCACACGGATTTTAATCATGGATGAAATTATAATCGTCTCATTCCCGACATTGGAGTTGATATGACTTATCAAGGCGTTATTAATCGTTATGGAGATTTGATTGATCTTCCAGAGTACGCGAAGACAATTTCTCTGCTTGAAGGGAATACACCACTGATTCCCATGCCGCGTTTGGGGAAAGAGTTGGGTTGTGAGTTGTATGTGAAATTCGAAGGATTGAATCCAACTGGCTCATTTAAAGATCGCGGCATGACCGCCGCGATCAGCGAAGCAGTCGGCCGCGGCGCGGAGACCGTGATCTGCGCTTCGACAGGAAACACTGCTGCCTCTGCGGCAGCGTATGCGGCGCGGGCAGGGTTGCGCGCGATTGTCTTGATCCCAGAAGGGAAGGTTGCCGTTGGCAAACTCGCGGGTGCAGTGGCCTATGGTGCACAAGTGATCCAGGTGCAAGGTTCGTTTGATGATGCGCTTTCACTGGTTGTGGAGATCACGCAAAAGACTCCAATTGCATTAGTCAATTCCATCAATCCATTTCGTATCGAAGGACAAAAGACCGCCGCCTTCGAGATATGCGATGATCTATCCAGTGCGCCTGATTGGTTGTGCCTGCCTGTGGGCAACGCAGGAAACATAACTTCGTATTGGGCAGGGTTCAAGCAATATCAAAAGGGCCTTCCGCAAGTTTTAGGTGTCCAGGCGGCAGGAGCGGCTCCATTAGTGTTGGGGTACGCGGTTGATAAGCCAGAAACGATTGCAACCGCGATCCGCATCGGACGACCCGCGCGTGGCGAACAGGCTTTGGATGCCGCGCATGAATCCAATGGGAACATTATTGCTGTCTCTGATGAAGAAATATTATCTGCTCAGAAAATATTAGCAGGGGAGGGGGTTTGGGTGGAGCCCGCGTCGGCTGCCGGATTGGCCGGTCTCATGGCGGAAACAGGCAAAGAGTCCATAGATGTGAAAGAGAAAAGAATTGTTGTCGTGTGCACCGGCCACGGGTTGAAAGATCCATCGATTGTGACTGAATTCTTTGAATCTCCCAAAGTGATCCCCGCGACATATGATGCTTTAGTCAGTGTAATTTCATAATCAAAAAACCGAGGTGATAACCTCTGTCTATTTTTATGTTGTGTTTGCTTCGCTATAATTCTTAGCGTCGTCCATGGCTTTCCTGACATTCACGAACGGGAGAATGATCAAACCTGCGATAAAGTAAAAGATCAAGGCCAGAATACCATAACGCAAACTACCAAAAATTTGATTAGCAAGACCAAAGAGCAGAGGACCCGTCCATGAAGTGCCGCGTTCACTGACTTCGTAAAAGGAATAGAATTCTGCTTCTCTCCCTTTGGGAATCATCTGTGCAAAGAGACTGCGGCTGATCGCCTGGGAACCTCCAAGCACGAGGGCAATAAAGATACCGAGGACGAAAAATTCAGTAACGCGCGATTCACCTTTTAAACCACCATAGGCATAGATGACAACGCCAGCCCAAATGAATAAGCTAACAATGATAGATTGTTTGGAACCGATCCAACCGGCGAGTCTTCCCCACAAAAGTGCACCGCCGAATGCAACGAATTGGATCATCAGGATAATGGCGATCAATGTATCTTGAGAGAGTCCAACACCACCGCGAGCAATCGGTGCGGCTGCAAAAGTAGATGCGATTGCGATCACAGTTTGAATGCCATCGTTATATAGAAAATAAGCCAGAATAAATTTGATGGTTTCAGGAAAGTGCTTCAACTCACGAAAAGTTTTCCCTAGTTGTTTGAATCCAATACTGAGATATGTTTCGTCTGGAGGTAATGCACGCCCGGCATGGCGTGGTTTCAGACGCGCCCATGTGATTAGTGAAAACCCTATCCACCAAATACCTGCGGAGGCAAGGTTAATGCGGATTGCCAAATCTCCAGGGACACCTATTGCATCACTAAAAATAAAGAAAGCCAGATTTAAGGCAAGAAGTATTCCACCGCCGATATAGCCCATCGCAAAACCATAGGATGAGATGCGATCGCGCTCTTGTTCACTTGCAATATCGGGAAGATAGGCATTATAAAAAACGATGGCTGCACCAAACGCAAGATTGGCAATAATAAAGAGCAATCCGCCCAACCACCATAATCCGCCTGTGACGAAGAACATCAAGATAGTTGCTAATGCGCCAATTGTGGCGAAGATTTGCATCATACGTTTGCGTAGATGCGAGTAGTCGGCTATAGCACCGAGAATGGGTAAAAATAAGACTTGAAGTCCGACGGAAAATGATATGCAATAGGGGAGGAATGAATCAGGGGCAACAGGAATTCCAAAGAAACGCGCCAGTCCATCGGGGTAAGCTTCTGCCGCTGTTGCTGCAAGCGATGCAATATACGGTCCAAGAAAAACTGTTCCCACTGTTGTGCTGAAGGCTGAGTTTGCCCAGTCATACATTGCCCAGCCAAAGATTTCGCGTTTATCGTTGGTTGTCGCTTGCTGTGACGAAGTCATGATGCCTCCTGAGCACTTAAGTTACTAAACTAAACCCCGTGTAACTATATTAAGTTGCGGAAATATGGATTTGTGATAGAATCACATTAACATTGGATGTGAAGGGCTGAAAAAAGTAAAAAATCCCTTGCGTATATATAAAGATTGATATATAATCATCGTTTGCTATCCCGCTAAGACTGCGGGATGGGTTTGTGTCGTTAAACGCCGAACAGGTCCCAGGTCAGGAGTAAACCGAATGTCTTCTTCTTTACCACGTAAAAGTTACGCGCGTATTCCCGTTAATATTAAACTTCCCAATCTGATCGAAGTCCAACTGGATTCATTTGAGCGCCTCAAACGCGAAGGGCTGGGGGATCTCTTCCACGAAGTTTCACCTATAGAGTCTTATAACAAAGGGATGAAATTATATTTTCCAAGCCGCAGTCCCGAGTCGAAGCAATGGGGTTTGAAATATTGGTTTGGTGAACCCAAACATACAATCGAAGAGTGTGTTGAGCGCGATCTAACCTATTCCAGCCCTCTATATGTTTCTGTGTTATTGGCGGGTCCCGACGTGCCCGAACCAATCAAGCAGGATATTTTCCTGGGCGACTTCCCCGAGATGACCGATAAAGGCACGTTCATCATTAATGGAACCGAACGTGTTGTTGTCTCGCAATTGATCCGTTCGCCGGGTGTCTACTTTGAAGCGCCAACCGATCGCGCGACGGGACGTTCACTTGCTATGTCCAAGCTGATCCCGGATCGCGGCGCGTGGATGGAATTTGAGACCCGCAAATCCGATTATATTATTTTGAAATTCAATCGCAAGCGCACGGTTCCAATCACCGTTTTTCTGCGCGCTTTGGCAGCCGTGGACGATGGTATCAAAGACTCTATGCTCACCACCGGCAGTGATGAAGAGATACTATCTTTGTTCCAGGATGTAGATAATAATCCTGAACGATTATTCATTGCTTCAACACTTAAGCAGGAGCCCGAGTGGGAAGCCTCAGATAAGCAGACGATTGCCGAGGCAGCCCTCATCGAGTTTTTCCGCAAGATGCGCCCCGGTGACCCCGCCACACTTGATAATGCGCGGCAGTTCTTGGAAGAGCAGTTGTTCGATCAGCGGCATTATGACCTCGAGCGCGTGGGTCGTTACAAATTGAATCAGAAACTCGATCTGGATATTCCCATTCCTCACCGCACTGTTACAAAAGGTGATGTCGTTCGACTCCTCCGCCGTATGATTCAGATTAACAACGGAGTCGAGAAACCCGATGATATTGATCATCTTGGAAATCGTCGCGTCAAGACGGTAGGCGAGCTGATCCAGAACAAATTGCGAATCGGCCTTCGACGCATGGAACGCGTGATTAAAGAACGCATGTCCATCCGCGATCAGGAACAGCTTTCACCGGTTACGCTGGTCAATATTCGTCCTGTTGTTGCAGCGCTGCGTGAATTCTTTGGTTCTTCGCAGCTTTCGCAATTTATGGATCAAACCAATCCTCTCGCTGAGTTGCGGCATAAGCGCACACTGTCAGCCCTGGGTCCGGGCGGCTTGCGCCGTGAACGCGCGGGCTTCGATGTTCGCGATGTGCATCACTCTCATTATGGACGGATCTGTCCAATTGAAACGCCTGAAGGTCCAAATATTGGCTTGATCGGTCGTTTGGCTTCTTTCTCGCGTGTGAACGAGTATGGTTTCATAGAGACACCATACCGAAAAGTCTTTAGAACGATGCAGCCCGATGATGAACGTCTTGAGGGCCGCACATTGCGATCCAATGTGGTTGATCCAAAGACTGAAGAAGTCTTATATAAGGCTGGCGAATTAATTGATGCAAAGATTCTGAAGAGAATTGCCAAGATTGGCAACCCCGTGGATATCGCTCCATATGTCTCTGATCAGTTCGATTATCTCTCGGCTGATGCTGAGGATAAATATGTCATCGCACAAGCGAACGCGCCATTAACTGAGGCGAAAGAATTCGTGCGTGAACGCGTATCCTGTCGATATCATTCAGGCTTCATCTTCTCAACCCCAGATGCTGTGGATTATATGGATGTGGCCCCTCATCAGGTGGTTGGTATCAGCGCCGCGCTCATTCCTTTCTTGGAACATGATGATGCGAACCGCGCTTTGATGGGCTCAAACATGCAAGCGCAGGCTGTTCCTCTCGTTCGCCCGGAAATTCCTCTTGTTTCTACTGGCATGGAATATCACGCTGCACTTGATTCTGGTCAGGTGGTGGTGGCAGAGGCAGACGGTGAGGTAACTTCTGTTACTGGCAACTCAATTACGGTCAAGGAAAGAGGCGGAGTCCGTAACTATCAACTCCGAAAATATCAGAGATCCAATCAGAGTACTTGTATTGATCAACGTCCTGCAGTTGTAAAGGGACAGAAGATCAAGAAAGGCGATATTATTGCCGACTCTTCATCCACTGAAAGTGGTCAGTTGGCGCTTGGTCAAAATGTGGTTGTGGCTTTCCTTTCCTGGGAAGGTGGTAATTTTGAGGATGCAATCCTAATTTCTGAACGTCTTGTTCAGGAAGATCGCTTTACCTCCGTCCATATCGAGAAATATGAAGTTGAGGCCCGCGACACCAAGCTTGGTCCCGAGGAAATCACACGCGATATTCCCAATGTCGGTGAAGACGCGATCAAGGATCTCGATGAAAACGGCATCATCCGCATCGGTGCAGAAGTCGGTCCCAATGATATTTTGGTTGGCAAGATCACACCCAAAGGTGAAAAAGAACTTACGCCGGAGGAGCGCCTTTTACGCGCCATCTTCGGCGAAAAATCGCGCGACGTAAAAGATACATCACTGCGAATGCCGCATGGCGAACGCGGTAAGGTTGTAGATGTCAAAGTCTTTACTCGCGAGGAGAACTCCGACCTTTCAGCCGGTGTTGATATGATGGTGCGCGTTTCTGTTGCTCAACGTCGCAAACTGACAGCGGGTGACAAGATGGCGGGACGCCATGGAAACAAGGGTGTAGTCTCTAAAGTTGTCCCCGTTGAAGATATGCCATTCCTTGAAGACGGTACTCCAGTTGATATCATCTTGAATCCACTAGGTGTTCCTGGTCGTATGAACATCGGTCAGGTTTTGGAGGTCCATCTTGGTTGGGCTGCGAAGCGGCTTGGTTACCGCGCGGTAACTCCTGTTTTTGATGGTGCTTCCGAAGAGGAAATTGAAGCCGAACTCGCGCGCGCGTGGATTTTGGACCAGGCCTGGAAAGAGACTGCCGCGACCTCCTGGGAATGGATCAAGCAACAGGAATATGATCCCACATCCATTCAGGATGATGATGAAGTAAGGCGTCTTTATCTGGAAGAGTGGCTGGGCGAGCGAGAATATGACCCATATGATTTGAACGATGTAGATTATGCTCGCCATGCTACAGCATCCGAATGGCTTCGCGACCGTGGTTATGATCCCGATACGATTTTCCATCCGGAAGATGTTGACCGGCGAGCACGAGAAGATTACAACGTGGCCGCCATCAGTGCCTGTCTCCGTCTGTGGATTGAAGGTGAGGGACATGGCGGCAGAATCGCTGAAGCACGAGTTTTGGAAGTGGCACAGGAAATCACCGCTACAACCGGTCATCCTATGCCTATCCTTGGCAAACAGACTTTGAGGGATGGCAAGTCTGGAATCCCGTATGATCAGCCCGTTACTGTGGGCGTGATGACAATATTGAAGTTGCACCACTTGGTTGAAGACAAAGTGCATGCGCGCTCCACAGGTCCCTATAGCCTTGTCACACAGCAACCTCTCGGTGGTAAGGCCCAATTTGGTGGACAGCGATTCGGTGAAATGGAAGTATGGGCTTTGGAAGCCTATGGTGCAGCCTATACTCTGCAGGAAATGCTCACGGTTAAGTCTGATGATGTACAGGGACGTGTTAATACATATGAGGCAATCGTAAAGGGTGAACCTATTGAAGAACCCAGTATCCCTGCATCATTCCGCGTTCTCGTCAAAGAGTTGCAATCCTTAGGTTTGGCTGTTGAAGCGATCAATGAAGGCGGCGACGTGGTCAAGTTTGGCAAAGATGAGGAAAAGCAACATCCGCCCAAGCTCAACACAGGATTGCTGGGCATAGGTGATAACCTGATGACCAAGCAGTAATCTTGACGATAATAAAAGTAAGTGATAAAATCTCATTTCGTTGCCAATAGAAAAAGCGGCAATAACTCCCGCTCAACGGCATGGCACTAATAATGAGGCCATCAATATCCATTGTGATGGCCTCATTTCTTGTGAAAAATCATTGTAAGGATATTAGAAATCGGAGGCTGAAGGTGCCGACAATTAATCAAATGGTCCGCAGAGGACGCAAGAATAAGAAAGTCAAGAGCAAGGCTCCTGCGTTGCAATATACATTGAATTCGTACAAGCAGCGTCGCGTGCGACAGGATAAAGGGGCGCCACAGAAACGTGGTGTATGTACTGTTGTCCGTACGATGACGCCCAAAAAGCCGAATTCAGCCTTGAGAAAGATCGCTCGTGTGCGTTTGACTAACGGCATTGAAGTGACAGCCTATATTCCGGGTGAAGGTCATCAATTGCAGGAGCACTCGGTTGTTCTCGTGCGCGGTGGTCGTGTAAAAGACCTGCCAGGTGTACGTTATCACATTGTGCGCGGTTCCCTGGATACGACCGGTGTTGCAAACCGCAAGCAGGGTCGCTCGAAATATGGCGCGAAGCGCCCTAAATAATTTGATGGAGTAATAAAAGATGCGTAGAGCAAAACCTGAAAGTCGCGAAATCCTTCCTGATATTCGATATAACAGTGTGCATGTCCAGACCATGGTGCAGCATGTGCTCAAACGCGGCAAGAAAAGCGTTGCCACAGGTCTTATTTACAAAGCTATGGATCTTATCAAAGAGCGCGTGGATAAGAATCCTCTCGATGTATTTGAGGGAGCCCTTAAAAATGTTTCCCCGGTCATGGAAGTTCGCCCCCGACGTGTAGGTGGCGCAACATATCAGGTACCTATGGAAGTATCAGCGGACCGCCGCAGAACACTGGCGATCCGCTGGCTTTTGTCTGCGGCTCGGGAACGGGCAGGAAAATCGTTCCCCGAAAAATTGGCGGGCGAATTAATCGATGCGTTTAATGAAACCGGCTCTGCAATTCGCAAACGTGACGAAACCCATAAGATGGCAGAAGCGAATCGCGCTTTCTCGCACTACCGTGTTTAAATCAATTCGAAAATTTTATAGAAGCATAAAGGTAAATTAGAAGAATGGCTCGTGAGTATCCGCTTGAGAAGTATAGAAATATAGGCATTATTGCCCACATCGACGCTGGTAAAACAACAACCACCGAGCGGATCATGTTCTATACCGGTAAGACTCATCGTATTGGATCCGTTGATGACGGTACTACTGTCACTGACTGGATGGTACAGGAACGTGAACGAGGTATTACGATTGTGTCTGCTGCGGTGTCAGCTGAATGGAAAGGTTATCAATTTAACTTAATTGATACGCCAGGTCATATTGACTTTACTGCTGAAGTTCAACGCTCACTTCGCGTTTTGGATGGTGGTGTTGTAGTATTTGATGCGGTTCAGGGTGTGGAGCCTCAAAGTGAGACAGTTTGGCGTCAGGCTGACCGTTATGGTGTCCCGCGTATTTGCTTTGTGAACAAAATGGACCGAGTCGGTGCTTCCTTCGAGCGAACGATTGATTCTATTAAAGACCGCCTGGGAGCTAACCCGATCCCGATGCAACTCCCGATAGGATTTGAAGCAACGTTCCGCGGTGTGGTTGATCTTCTCGAACAAAAAGCAATTCTTTGGGAAGATGATCTCGGTAAAGAACCCAAAATCGTTGATGTTCCAGATGATTTGAAAGAGCAAGTCAAAGTCGCCAGGGCTCATATGGTTGAGAAAATAGCTGAGCTTGATGATGAATTAACAGTCAAGTATCTGGAAGCTCAGGAGATCAGTGTTCCCGAACTCAAGGCGGCTTTGCGAAACGCTGTTATTGCCAGCAAAGTTGCTCCGGTTTTTTGCGGTTCCTCATTAAAAAATAAAGGTGTGCAGGTCTTACTTGATGCTGTTGTAGATTTTCTCCCATCTCCTGCAGAGATCCCTCCTGTGCGAGGAACCGATGAAAACGGCGAAATCATGGAACTCCCTCCAGATGACGCTGCACCTTTAAGTGCTTTAGTGTTCAAGATCGTTACTGATCCTTATGTAGGTCGTTTAGCTTATTTTCGGGTGTATTCTGGTGTTGTTAGCCAGGGGCAAACGTTGAACAACTCCACCAAAGGCAAACGTGAACGCATTGGCCGTTTGATTCGAATGCATGCTGATCGCCGTGAAGATATTACTGAAGTGCGTGCTGGTGACATCGGTGCTGTTCTCGGTCTGAAAGATACGTTTACCGGCGATACGCTATGCGATAACAAGAAAGTCGTGTTAGAAAGCATATCATTCCCTGAACCTGTAATTTCCATTGCGATCGAGCCAAAAAGCAGTGCTGACCAGGAAAAAATGGGTGAAGCACTTCGCAAACTTGCAGAAGAAGACCCAACTTTCCGCGTACGTTCGGATGAAAATACGGCTCAAACAATTATCTCGGGTATGGGCGAGTTGCATCTGGATATTCTGGTAGACCGAATGTTACGGGAATTTCGTGTTCAAGCAAATGTTGGCAAGCCACGCGTCGCATATCGCGAGTCTATTACTCGCCCAGTCGCAAAAGTGGATCATAAATATGCCAAACAATCTGGTGGGCGTGGACAATATGGTCATGTGGTCATTTCGCTTGAGCCGGGGGAACGTGGTAGCGGAATTATTTTTGAGAACAAAATTGTTGGCGGTGCCATTCCTAAGGAATATATCCCTGCTGTTCAAAAAGGTGTAATGGAAGCCGCGGATACTGGCGTGTTGGCCGGATATCCTGTTGTAGATATGAAGATTTCCTTGTTTGATGGGTCCTTTCACGAAGTTGACTCAAGTGAAATGGCCTTCAAGATAGCAGCATCCATGGCTTTTAAAGAAGGCGTTCAACGGGGCTCGCCAGTCTTACTTGAGCCAATTATGAAGGTTGAAGTCATTGTCCCTGATGATTACCTTGGAGACGTGATTGGGCAGATTAATAGTCGCCGTGGCAGTATCCAAGGTATGGAAGTCCGCCCGGGCAATGCACAGGCTGTCCGTTCCATGGTTCCGTTGGGTGAAATGTTCGGTTATGCAACTGAATTACGCTCTGCTACCCAGGGTCGCGGTGTATTTAGCATGGAATTTGATCACTATGCGCCTGTTTCTCAAACGGCTGCATTAGAGATAATGAAATAATAGTATCTTACTCATTCATTAAGAAGGAGAGACAGTAATGGCGAAGGCGAAATATGACAGGAGCAAACCACATCTGAATGTGGGGACGATGGGACACATCGATCATGGGAAGACGACGCTGACGGCTGCGATCACGAAGGTGGCGG
>Ga0075419_10003082_pt1 | contig 10688 bp, 11 predicted proteins | sample SoiMetdeltSBSDD3_FD_76900 | JGI IMG/M metagenome (GOLD analysis project Ga0075419, IMG submission 76900) | Bulk soil microbial communities from a Populus tree surrounding site in Tennessee, USA - Soil MetaG P. deltoides SBSDD3 | ecosystem: Environmental > Terrestrial > Soil > Tree plantation... | reverse complement strand
AGATGTTGCGACAGCCTTTCTTCATTCGTATCGGTAATAAAGACCTGCCCGTTATTTTCAATGCAAACACGTTGCAGGAGATTTGCAATGCGGGCCTCATCCAACTTCTCAAAGACATCATCGAGCAAAAGAAGCGGAGCAAAACCTTTATTCTCCATCAGCACATCCGTTTCTGCCAGCTTTAATGCAAACAATAAACTTTTACGCTGTCCTTGTGAAGCGATGTTCTTGAATAATTGCCCCGAAAGATTAAAGACAAGATCGTCACGATGAATGCCACCGGTGGTACGTTGCGCGGCAATATCCCGCTGCCGGTTCAACTGAAGCAATTCTTTACATTCACATTGGTTTAATTCGCTTTGGTAGTGCAGTTCTGTTTCTTCTTCTTGTTTTGCTATGTCTTCGTAAAGTTTTCTTACACGTGGTAAAAAAGAAAAAAGGAATTGCTTACGTTTCTCAAAAATATAGACGCCCGGTTTTATTAATTGCTCATCGAGTACATCCAGCAATGACAAATTCTTATTCCCTGTTTCATAAAAACTCTTTAGCAGGGAATTTCTTTGAAGCAGGATCTTGTTGTAATTGATAAGATGTTGTAAATAATCTTTATCAATTTGAGAAAGCAGGGCATCTAAAAACCTTCGTCTTTCTTCACTGCCATCGGTGATGATCTGGATATCATCCGGGGCAATGATCACACAGGGATATCGGCCAATATGTTCGGAAAACTTTTCATATGGTGAATCATTAACCGAAAACTCTTTCTTACCGGTTTCACGAAGGATACAAACCGGGTTTTCCTTTTTACCACTTGATTCAAGTTCTCCGTCGATTCTAAAACCTTGCTGGCCACTTTGAATATTTAAAGTATCTCTTGTAAAATAACTTTTGGTAAAACAGAGGTAGTGAATAGCATCAAGCAAGTTGGTTTTCCCAACGCCATTATTACCACAAATGCCGACGATCCTTTCAGTGAATTGAAATGAACGATTGCTATAGTTCTTGAATTGGGTAAGTGATATGGAATGGAGCCGTAACAAACGATGCAATATTAAGAAGTGAGACGTCAAACGTCAAACGTAAGACGTGAAAAGTGAAGCGAAAGCTTGGCATGGACATTTCCCGTCTCACGTTTCACTTTTCACGACACATTGATGAATAGACTGATTGAGTTGAACGGAGCGTCGCAAGGGACGTCAAATCAGGGCTACAAAGCTGGAAACCATATAAAAAACACCCGCTCCAACCTTAAAATCTTCGTCTGAAAATTTGGCAAGTTTGCCTTATTTTTGCCCGCCCGGACGTAACCGGAATTTGAATGTTAATTCAGATAACCGTTCGGACGGGCCCCCGCTTATTTTATGGCAGAAACAACACCAACCCTGAAGCCTGTGGCTACAAAATTTTCCAAAGAAACATATCTCTATTGGTATGAGCTGATGCAGCTTATTCGCCAGTTTGAATTGATGGCTGAAGAGAAATATAAAATGGAAGGAAAAATCCGCGGATTCTTTCACTCTTATGCCGGGCAGGAAGCAATTGCTGCTGGTTGTATGACTGCCACTCGTCCTGAAGACGGATTTATCACGGCCTATCGTGACCATGGATTGGCAATTGCCAAAGGAGTTCCGGTGAACAGCTGCATGGCGGAATTGTATGGAAAGGCAACAGGTTGCGCAAAAGGTAAAGGTGGCAGTATGCACTTTTTTGGAAAGGAAGTAGGATTTTGGGGTGGTCATGGAATTGTGGGAGCACAAATAGGTACGGGTGCAGGCTTAGCATTTGCAGAGCAATACCGCGGTACTGATAATGTGATCCTATGCTTTTTTGGAGATGGGGCTGCCCGCCAGGGAATTTTGCATGAAACATTCAACCTGGCAATGTTATGGAAGTTGCCTGTGATTTTTATTTGCGAGAATAATAACTACGCGATGGGTACTTCGGTAGAGCGTACCAGTAACGTGATCGACATTTATAAACTGGCCGATGGATATGAAATGCCTGGTGATACCATCAATGGAATGAGCGCTGAAGCGGTGCATGAAGGGGTAAGCCGCGCGGTAAAAAGAGCAAGAGAAAAAGGCGGGCCAACTCTGCTGGAAATGAAGACCTATCGTTACAAAGGTCATTCGATCAGTGATCCCCAGAAATACCGGTCCAAAGAAGAGGTGGATGAGTACAAAGACCAGGATCCTATCCAGGCTGTTCGTAAAACAATTCTTTCCAGTGGATTTGCAACCGAGGATGAACTGAAGAAAATTGATGACAGGGTAGAAGGTATTGTTACCGAATCTGTAAAGTTTGCCGAAGAAAGCCCATGGCCAAATGATGATGAAGTGTTGAAAGATGTTTATATCGATAAAAACTACCCCTTTATTGTTGACTAGCCTCTAAATCGTCTAATCGTGCCTTAAGCGAAACCTAACAGTAAATAATTATCAAATAGAAACACAAAATAAAAATGGCTGAGAAGAAAAATGTGATCGCTTCCGAACATGAAGACGTCATCACGAAAGCACAGGATTTCTGGACCCGCTATCAAAAACAAATTACCGTAGCCCTTGCTATTGTTGTGCTGGCAGTCGGTGGATGGTTTGGTTATAAGAATTTTATTCAGAAACCAAAAGCTGCAAAAGCACTTGATGTAATGTTCAAAGCTGAAGAGTACTATCGTATGGATAGTCTTCAAAAAGCGTTGAATGGAGATGGCCTCAACTGGGGCTTTGTAAGAGTAATAAAAGAGTATGGTGGCACAAAAGCGGGAAATCTTGCGAAATTCTATGCCGGCGATAGTTACCTGAGGACAGGCGATTTCAACAATGCTGTCAAGTACCTGAAGGATTTCTCTACATCTGCAAAACAACTACAGGCAAGAGCCTATAAATTACTTGGCGACGCCTATGCGGAACTTGGCAAAAATGATGATGCGATAAGCAATTATAAAAAGGCAGCCAATCATTTTACAGAAGACAATCATAACTCAGCAGAATATTTATTCTTTGCTGCAGCGCTTTCTGAGAAGTCGGGAAAGAACGCTGAAGCAATTTCTTTATATAAAGAAGTAAAAGAAAAATATCCGGGCACAGTAGCGGCAAACGAATCGGATAAATATTTGGCAAAACTTGGAGTATATAATTAAAGGCACAAGATTCAAGGCACAAGGTGCAAGGAAATACCTTATGTGCCTTGTACCTTGGCCCTTGTACCTTGGATCCTGAACCTTTCGGATAATGGCAGAAGTAACAAACAGTAAACTATTACATATTGATGCAGGCATTCTTAAAAAGAGTGCCTGTATCGTTTTGGTAAAAACTGAATGGAATGCGACGATCGTGGATGAATTAGAAAAAGGTTGCAGGGAAAAACTACAAGCATTAAAAGTAAAAAAGATCATTACGGTCTCAGTCCCTGGCGCATTTGAGATCCCTTTTGCCATCAGGAATTACTGGGAAAATGCAGGAAAGAAAAAGAGACCGGATGCATTTGTTGCATTGGGTTGTGTCATCCGTGGCGATACACCACATTTTGATTATGTATGTAAAGCGGTGACTGACGGTGTTGTTCAATTAAATCTTTTATTGCCCGTGCCGACAATATTCGGTGTATTGACTGTTGACAACGAAGACCAGGCAAAAGAACGAATTGGCGGGAAGCATGGACATAAGGGTGAAGAAGCGGCAGTAACGGCCGTGAAAATGATCAATCAGTTTGAGCGTTGATTACTGATTATTAATTATTTTTCCTCTTTAATAAGTCCAACCTAATACTAACCCAATAATCAATAATCAATAATTAATAATTTATCGGGACTTGAACGTACAACTCTTCATACCATGTTTCGTCGATCAATTATATCCTCAAACAGGATTTAATATGGTGAAAGTATTGGAGAAAACTGGTTGTACCGTTACCTACAATACAAAACAAACATGTTGCGGTCAGCCGGCTTTTAACGCCGGTTTTTGGGATGAGGCAAAAGCAGTATGTATGAAGTTTGTAAAAGATTTTCATGGCAGCGATTATATCGTTACACCGAGCGCAAGTTGCGCAGGCTTTGTACGGAACTATTATTCAAAGCTGCTTGAAAACTCTTCAGTACATAACGAAGTAAAAGAATTAAGTAAACGCGTCGTGGAATTCTCCGAGTTTATGGTTAAGATATTACAGGTGGAATATGTAGGTGCCGTGTTGAATGGCAAAGCCACCTATCACGATAGTTGCGCGGGATTAAGAGAATGCAGGATCAAAGAAGAACCGAGAAGACTTTTATCTCATGTAAAAGGGTTGGAGCTTCATGAGATGCAGGATGTGGAAACCTGTTGTGGCTTTGGAGGAACCTTTGCCATAAAGTTTGAACCCATCTCCATTGGAATGGGAGAACAAAAAGTTGAGAATGCATTGCTGACGAAAGCGAATTATCTTATATCAACCGATCTTTCCTGTCTCATGCACCTGGACGGGTACATAAAAAATAAAGGTTATAATTTGCAAACGATGCATATTGCCGATGTGCTCGCGAGTGGTTGGTAGGAAATGAATAATTAATAATTATTAATTAATAATTACTATGGCTTACTGGCTTATAAAATCTGAACCCGATGCCTACAGTTGGGAAAAATTTACAGAAGAGAAGCAAACCGTTTGGAATGGCGTCCGCAATTATGCAGCCCGTGGTCACCTGAGGGCAATGAAGAAAGGCGATGAGGTTTTCTTTTACCATAGCAATGAAGGGCTGGCGATCGTCGGTATTGCAAAAGTTGCCAAAGAAGCTTACCAGGACCCAACAACCGATGATGATCGTTGGGTCGCGGTTGATCTGAAAGTTCATAAGAAACTAAAAAAACCTGTTTCGCTTGAAACAATAAAAAAGGATAAGCGTCTTGCAAACATGGCGCTGGTTCGCATCGGCCGTCTCTCTGTGCAGCCTGTTACTGATAAAGAACGTGATGTTATTATGGAACTGGCCTGCGAGAAATAGGTTGCGGATGAATAAACTCCTAATTACAGAGAGGACTGTAGTAATCCAAATCTTTTCCCCTTTAACAAATAAGCTGGGTTACTTTTTTATGGCTTGTTGTATCAATCTTCACATCTCTTAAAATTTAAAAGTATAGCCATGAAAAGTATTATTACGGCCGTACTGCTGATTGCAGCAGTCGGCGCAGGAGTTTATTTTCTTTTTCTCAGCAAAAAGAAAAGGGCAGTTGCCAACAATGAAATCCGAAAAGACCTCATAATTGGAAAGTGGAAACTTGATTCTCTTTCCCCGATGAAAGATACTGTGCAATTCTTTGCAGGATTAAGAAAGGCAGATACTTCTGATTTTACTGATTATTCTTATCAATTTCAGCCGGATGGTAAAGTGCTGAGACTCTTCAAGGACAGTGTTCAAAAAGACAATTCCAGTTATGAGTGGACAAACGATGATACACTGTTGTTTAAGCAAAACCGTGATTCGGCAGCCACGAAGTTTATCGTTTCCAAATTAAACAGAGATAGTCTTATTCTGCAATCAATGGATAGCACGATCGCATTTTTTCGAAGGAGATAAATGCCTGAGTGGATAATAAGGTTAAAATAAAAACGGGTGATTGCTGCTACTAAGGTTTTTCCATAATGACAGCTTACAACCCTGGTAGAACGATAAGAATTCTGATAAATTACCTTATTAGCTTAACGCATAAGATGCGGACTTAAATATGTATTGCATTTATCGCTCAAACATTTTGTATTGTTTGTTTATGTAAAAGATCAATAACTGCATCTCTTATCAATAAAAATTTTAGTCATGAAAAAAATAACTATCGTATTAGCAACACTACTGCTTTTTATTTCCTGTAAGAACAATCTTTCCCGGAACGACGAGTCCCCGGCTGCTGTTACCGAACTTAAAAGGGAAATGGAAAATGAAAAGAAACCTGCAGTCGCTGATGAAAAAAATAAAACGACCATGGGCGACGTAGACACGAGTCCCAGGCCTGAGCAAGAGGATCCTCCTCAAACAGCCAAGCAAGTACAACAAACACCGCCACCACAGATCGATTGGGATAAAAAGATCATCAAAAATGCGGCTCTAAACATAGAAGTAAAAGATTACAATGCTTATAATACTTCGCTAAGACAAAAAATAAAACAGTTTGGCGGTTATGTAGCCCAGGAAGAGCAAAATCAGTCTGAATATAAAATAGAAAACACGATCACGATCAAAGTGCCGGTGGATCAATTTGACGATGCAGTGAACAGCATCTCAGCAAATGTGAAGGAATTAAAGGAAAAGAAGATCACGTCACAGGATGTAACAACTGAAGTGATCGATACGAGATCAAGAATGGAAACAAAGAAACAGGTTCGGTTACGTTATTTGGACCTGCTTAAGCAGGCAAGGAACATGGAAGAAATACTAAATGTTCAATCAGTGGTGAACGGTGTTCAGGAAGAAATCGAATCGGCCGCGGGGCGGATCGAATATCTTAGCCATGCCTCTTCTTTTAGTACGATCAGTCTTACGTTTTACCAGGTATTAAATGAAAAAGCCATTGATAACGATAAACCTTCATTTGCCGCAAGGGTTGGTAATGCGTTTAAGTCCGGTTGGGAATGGATAGGAGAGTTGTCTGTTGCCATCGTTTCTATATGGCCTTTGCTGCTTTTATCCTTTGGAGTTTTTGTTTATTACAAAAAAACAAAAAGACAAAAGCCCAGCCAGGCATCGAATGGTGCAAGCCCGGTTCAAATATAAAATGACCTTCAATAAACTTTGGTTTTTGTTTTGGTTGTATCACGGCAATTACTCCAGCGGCATGATTGCGTACATTTGAGGCATGAGTAAAAAGAAACTTGTTGTGCTCACCGGTGCCGGCGTCAGCGCTGAAAGTGGTTTAAAGACTTTTCGGGATAGTGATGGGCTTTGGGAAGGATACAATATTGAAGATGTAGCAACACCCCGTGCCTGGAGAAAAAATCCTCAATTAGTATTGGAGTTTTATAATTACCGTAGAAAAAATGTGTTGGAGGCGCAGCCAAATGCGGCTCATTATGGTTTGGCAGAACTGGAAAAGGATTATGACGTAACGATCATTACGCAAAACATAGATGATCTTCATGAAAGAGCCGGGTCAACCCATGTGTTGCATTTGCATGGCGAGATATTTAAAATGCGAAGTGAAGGAGATCATGAATTGGTTTATGAAATAAGAGGGGATATAAAACTTGGAGATAAAGCAGAGGACGGGCAACAATTGCGTCCGAATATTGTTTGGTTTGAAGAACCTGTTCCAAAAATTGAAGAGGCTATTCCAATCGTAAGAGGCTCAGATATCTTTGTTGTGGTGGGCACATCATTGGTTGTTTATCCTGCCGCAGGACTTGTAAATTATGCACCATGGAATATTCCAAAATATATTATTGACAAACGTATTCCCTATACTTCTGAAATAACGAATATTACCGCGATCGAAAAACCGGCAACAGAAGGGGTGAAGATATTATTTGACATGCTCAATGCGAATATGAAATAAATTCCTACAGATTATTTGATTTCCTGAATCGGGACATTATCTTCAATGTACAATCATTAACCATGAACGATCTTACAAATGAAGACCTGGTGTTGGGTGGCATCGTAATAATTTTTGGTTTAGGATACCTGGCCGCATTAATATTCTTCTTGATCGCTCAGCAAAACACATTGAAGGCTATTCAACCTCAAAATAGAAGAATGTCGCCCGGAGAGGTTTGGCTTCAACTAATACCTCTTTTCAATCTGGTCTGGCAGTTTATAGTCGTCGCGCGGATTTCCGATTCTATCCGAAATGAAATTAACGACAGAACGATGAACTCATTCCTGGGAATCGCCGATCCTGTTTTTGCAAATGATATGACCCGCCGGCCAACCTATGATATGGGACTTACTTTTTGCATCCTTAGTCTTTGCGGATGTATTCCTGTTCTGGGAAGTTTTGCAAGTATCGCAGGAATTGTATGCTGGATAATTTATTGGACCCAGATCGTTGCTTACAAGAATAAATTTCTAAACAACCCGATACCCACCCAGGATTATTCTCCACCATCGGCACCATAAAAAATAACCCAGGTTGCAAAATCGTCAGAAAAGTTTTCAAAACGGTGCTCCATACCTGCAGGAACAAAAAGGATATCATTCTTTTTACAAGTTGTTCTTTCACCATCCCGGTAAAAACTACTATGGCCTTTGATGATGACGTAGATCTCATCCTGCTTATGCGGAATTTGTGTATCCACTTGCTGCGGCGCAAAATATTCAATAGTCATTGTACCATGTTTCATCATCACGGTAAACGGAAATTCAGGTTGCTCCAATAATTGCTTTAATCCCTCTTCAGCAGTTAGTTTGAATTTCATGACTGGGTGTTTGTTTCTTCATGAAATATTATTCCGTGATCTTCCAGCTCTTTTAATACAGGTTCATAGATTTCTTTCCTGGTAGGAATATGCAAACCTGTCAACCTGATTGTTCCATTCAGAATAAGTTTAGCAGCTATTCCCAATGGTAAACCAACCGTTTTTGCCATAGCCGTTCGCAAATTATCTTCACCCTTCACAACAAGTGAACTTCTGACGGCTGACTTCTGACCGCTCACTTCTGCTTCAATCTCGTGCAGCATCACGATCATGTCTTTATCTTCAGGCTGTAACGCAAGTTTTTTTTCCAATGCTAATTGCATTACATCGGCAGCGCTGCAAAGCCCTTTATTGATCATCGTCTCATCGTCATCCATGCCGAGGAAAAAGAGTTGTTTAAGCGTCAGGTTAGCTTCATGCATTTTATGTGCTACTATTTCGGCAGCGTCGGTTTTTATCTTATCCATGTCCATATTTTGCAGGTTGCCATCCTTGCCAATAACCATAAAGTCTTTATCAACTTCGCCACCGCTTTCTTCTGCTTCTTTTTCTGCTTCTACCAGTTCCATCAGTTTTTGCAACAGGTCTTTTGTCTGGTCGAATCGTTCCGAAAGTTTTTGTTGCAACCAATCGCTAAAACCATTCTTCTCCATGTGTTCTTTAAAAAAATCCATCAATGGCTTGCCGGTTGTTTCATACAGGGGAGTTTCATCCGTTAGTTTCAGATCGATCACATTCTTCCACCCATACATAAAATCAGGATGACGAAGTGTCGTTCTTATGATCGTCTTTGCATCTTCCAAACCATAGAGTGGAGCATAACTCAAAGAATCCCGATTGGGATACCACGCCAGGTAACCTATGTCGGGAATATCAACGATCCTGTCAGCAGTAAAGAGTTCTTCATAGCTTATTTTTTTTTCTACATCGTTCTCACGATAATGTGCTCCGCTTTTTCCTGCCAATACAATGTTCCTGGGGTTCCAGCTTATTTTATAATGCCAGGGGTTATCATCGCTTTCCGGTGCCACAAGCCCGCCACAGTGAGATCTAAATGAAGTGATCTTTCCGCCCTCAGCATGGATCTTATCAAAGATTTTCATGGCACTCATGTGGTCAATGCCCGGATCAAGACCCATTTCACAAAGGAACAGCAGGTCGCGACTTTGCACTTCAGCTTGCAGGTTTCGGATATCTTCATCGATATATGAAGCTGTCAAAAGGTTTTTATGTAGTTTGATACAGGTTTTAGCTACGACTGTATGAAGTGAGGGTGGAAGTAAAGAAATGACAATGCTCGATTCGCTAACAAATCGTTTACGGTCTGCATCATCGTTAATGTCAAATGAAACTGCTTTGCCAAAAGGAGAGTGGCCGATCTTGGATTGGGCAAGATTGATGTCTGCATCAACAATAGTTAACTGCCAGTCTTCTTTTTCTGCATTGGAAAGTAAATAATCAATAAGGATTGTTGCGGACTTACCGGCGCCAAACAATAAAATATTTTTCATGTGAACGAAATCTGGCCGGCAAATTAGAACAAATAATTAATCTTTAAACGATCATAATCCAGCGGTCTGTCGTTCGTACTGAGAAGATTCGACACCTGTTACCCGGTAAGCTATTTTAACACCACGGAGATAATCCGGGATCTTTAACGTCTTTGAATCATTTGCGCCGATCGCGCTGAATACAATGGTTTCCGTTTTTATCGGTTGTTCACTTGGTTTTAAATACTGCAATTCCACGGTCACTCTATCGAGCTCAAATTTTGAATCGTTGTTAACGGTAAGTTCAAGATTCATGACACCGCCGAATGCCCGTTGTTTGTAATTGTTTGCTTTTACATTTACAAACTTGCGGATATTAACTGGTTTTGTTTTTGGTTTTATTACCTCGGGTTTTTCTTCATCGACTGCTGGCATCACTGCTTTCTTTTCTGGCTTATAGTCGTCAGCAACAATTGCAGGTTCTTTAGCAAGCTCGTCTTTGTTTTCAGGCTGGTTCACCACATAACTATTTTCAGCCGGTGGATCGACAGATTTTTTTTCGGGTTGGGTTTTCTTTGTTTGCGTTTGTTTATTTGTTTCAGCTGTTGCTGATGGAACTGTAGGTTGTGTATTTGAAACTGTACTTGTGTTAATGGCCCTCTTATCAGGTTGTATAACGGTGGTACGTGGTGATGTTTTTTCTTCACCCGCAAAGTTTTTATAGGCAAAAACTACGAGCAGGCAAAAGAATGCAGCGCCGCCAAATACCTGTACGATGGAAGTATGCGTAGAGGTCCATCGTGATCTCTTCTTCCTGTT
>Ga0075419_10003080_pt1 | contig 10689 bp, 10 predicted proteins | sample SoiMetdeltSBSDD3_FD_76900 | JGI IMG/M metagenome (GOLD analysis project Ga0075419, IMG submission 76900) | Bulk soil microbial communities from a Populus tree surrounding site in Tennessee, USA - Soil MetaG P. deltoides SBSDD3 | ecosystem: Environmental > Terrestrial > Soil > Tree plantation... | reverse complement strand
GGGATTCGGACCGCGACGGCAAGTGACCGCGCGGGCGCCCGGGGAGGCGCGTTCAGCGCTTCCCTAGGTCTCCCCGCCGCGCAGCTGCAGCCGCTCCAGGCGGTACCGCAAGGTATCGCGGGTCACCCCCAGCAGCCGCGCGGCCTGCGTCACGTTGTCGCCCGAGCGCTCGAGCGCCGCCTGGATCAGGCGGCGCTCGGCGCGTTCCAGGTTGAGATCGGCATCGGGCTCGAGCGCCGCGCCGGGCGCGCCGGGCGCCGCGCCGATCGTGTCGAGGGTGAGGAACGCCAGCTCGCGCTGCGTGATGGCCGCGCCGCGCGACAGCAGCAACGCCTGCTCCATCGCATTGCGCAGCTCGCGCACGTTGCCGGGCCACGCATAGCGCGCCATCGCGGCCTGCGTCTCCGGCGCCAGCGCCGGCTCCGGCCGGCGGTAGCGCTGCGCATGCCACTGCAGGAAATGGCGCGCGAGGAACGGCACGTCGCCCGTGCGCTCGCGCAGCGGCGGCACGGTGATCTGCACGATGCGCAGGCGGAAGTAGAGGTCGGCGCGGAAGCGCCCTTCCTTGACCATCTGGTCCAGCGGCCGGTGCGTGGCGGCCACGACGCGCACGTTGACCTGCTGCTCGCGCAGGCCGCCCAGGCGCCGGAAGCGCCGGTCCTCCAGCAGCTTGAGCAGCTTCACCTGGGTGGACGGGTCCGCCTCGCCGATCTCGTCGAGGAACAGCGTGCCGCCCTCGGCGGTCTCCACCAGGCCCAGCTTGCGCTGCCGGGCATCGGTGAACGCGCCCTTCTCGTAGCCGAAGAGCTCGGCCTCCAGCAGCTGCGGCGGCAGCGCGCCGCAATTCAGCTCGACGAACGGCCGCGTCGCGCGCACGCCCTCATAGTGCAGGGCGCGCGCCACCAGCTCCTTGCCGGTGCCGGTCTCGCCCTGGATCAGCACCGTGGGCACGTCGTCGTCGGTGAGGCGGCGCTCGGCCTCGACCAGCACCGCGATGCGCTCGCGCAGCGCCGCGATGGCGGGCGAGGCGCCGAGGATCTTGTCGATGCCGCTGCCGCCCGCCTCGCGGCCGCGGTAGTAATCGACCGTGCTCTCGAGCCGCGACTGGGCGACCAGCCGCTCCAGCAGCAGCTTCAGCTCGCCGAGCGCGAGCGGCTTGGCGAGGTAGTCCGCGGCGCCCTGCTTCATCGCGGAGACCGCGAGGTCGATGCTGCCGAAGCCGGTCATGAGGATCACGCGCGCCAGCGGATCCAGCGTGCGCAGCCGCGCCAGCGCGTCGAGCCCGCTCATGCCGGGCAGGTTGTGGTCGAGCAGGACGATGTCGGGCCGGAACTCGGCGTAGCGCGCGAGGCCGTCCTCGGCTGAGCCGGCGACCTGGGTGACCCAGCCGAGCCGCTCGAGGTAGGCCGCGACGTTGCGCGCGAGCGTCGCCTCGTCGTCGATGATCAGCACCGCGCGGCCGTGGCCGTCGGCTTCGCCGCGGTCGGTGGCGGGGGCGGCGCGCCCAACGTTCGCGCTCATGGTGCGGACCAGTGTAGTGGGCGCCCCGCGGATCACGCGCCCGCCTGTCCGCGTCGATTTGACGCAGCGCGCGAGCGCGCCGGGCGCGCCCTGCAGGCTATCGCGCTCGCGGCAGGCGGATGCGCGGCCCCGGCGTGGTCGGCACCGCCAGCGCCTCCTCGAAATGCCGGATCGCCCGGCGGTTGCGCTCGGCGCTGTGCGTGGCCACGCAGTCGCTCGGCACGACGACCTCGAAGTCGCGCATGCGCGCGTCGACCGCGGTGGTCACCACGCACTGGTCGGACGCCACGCCCGTGACGATCAGCCGCTGCACCTTCAGGTGCTGCAGCAGCAGGTGCAGCGGCGTGGCGAAGAAGCCCGAGTGCTTGGGCTTGAGCACGAAGTAGTCGTCGTCGTCCGGCGCGAGCTGCTCGGTGATGCGCGCGCCGGGGCCGCCCTGCGCGAGCGAGTCCTCCACCACGTGGCGGAAGTCCGAGCGCCACATGCCGTGGTTGTCGTTGGCGTAGATGGCCGGCACGCCGGCGCGCCGGCAGCGCGCCTTGAGCGCGGCGACCGCGGGGGCGATGCGCGCCGCGTGCGGCCGCAGGTGCTCCGCGTCGACGAAGCGCCAGCTGCTGATCATGTCGATGATGAGCAGCGCGGTGGCGCCGGCGGCGGTGCCGTTGGCGAGGGGGGTGGCAGGCATGCGCTCGGGCGGATCGTCTGCCCGCGTTCCAGCAAACGCGGTTCCCTCGCGCACGCGCTCCCCAGGAAAAACGCCGGCGCGAGGCCGGCGTCTTCAGCACGGGGAAGCGCCGCTCAGAACGAGTACGACACGCCGATCGACAGCATGCGCACGTTCGACTTCTCGCCGCCGAACTCGACGCGCGAGAAATCGAGGTCGCCGTGCAGGCGCAGCGCCTTGTCGAAGGCGTAGCTGATGCCGATGCCACCGTAGAACGTGGCGTTGTCCTCGTCGGCCGAGCCCGAGCCGAGGCCGGGGGCGGACGCGCTGACGTCGGTGTTGATGGACGCGATGCCGAGGCGCGCCACGGCGCCCCACTGCTGGGCGAAGTCGCTCATGAACGCGAGGCCGACACCGACGCCGCGGCCCTGCACTTCGCCGTTGACCAGCGTGCCGAACAGCGGCACGGTGGCGGTGGACGTGCCGAAATCGAAGTAGTTGAGCTCGGCCGCGAGGTTGGGCATGAACTTCCAGCCGCCGTACACCTTGAAGCCGGTGTCGCTCTTGTCGCAGGTGGTGGTGCCTGCGCAGTCGACGCTGTAGCGCGTCGCGCCGACATTGGCGCCGACGTAGGCCTGGGCCATCGCGTTCCCGGACGCGAGCGCACCGACGGTGGCGAGAGCAATGAGGATCTTCTTCATGAGGTTTCCCTTCGGTAGATTCCGCCCGGTAGGGTCCGGACGCAACAGGAATTCTGCGCGAGCGAGCGGCGCTCGCCTCCATCCTGTTGCGCTGCGCCAACAAGGTGCGCCGAGCCGTTGGCCGGTGTCAGCCGCTCACCAGCCGCACGCGCGTGATCTCCGACGGCGCGCCGAAGCGCTTGGGCGGCCCCCAGTAGCCGGTGCCGCGGCTCACGTAGACCCGCAGGTCGCGCACCCGGTGCAGGCCGGCGGTGAACGGCTGCTGGAAGCGCACGAACAGGTTCCACGGCCAGAACTGGCCGCCGTGCGTGTGACCGGACAGCTGCAGGTCGAAGCCCGCCTGCGCGGCGGCAGCGGCGCTGCGCGGCTGGTGCGCGAGCAGCAGCCGCACCGCGGCGTCGCGCGGCGCGCCGGCGAGCGCGGCGTGCGGATCGCTGCGGTGCGCCGGGTCGAAGTGATGCGCGCTCCAGTCGGTGACGCCGGCCACCACCAGCGAGGCGTCGCCGTGGCGCAGCACGACGTGCTCGTTCAGCAGCACGCGCACGCCGAGCCGACGCAGCTCGTCGATCCAGGGCGTCGCGCCGGAGTAGTACTCGTGGTTGCCGGTCACGAAATACGTGCCGTGGCGCGACGCCAGCCCGGCCAGCGGCGCGACGTGCGGCGCCAGATCCTGCACGCGGCCGTCGACGAGGTCCCCCGTCACGGCCACCATGTCCGCGCCCAGGCGGTTCACCGAACGCACGATGGCGTCGAGGTAGTCGCCGCGGATGGTCGGGCCGACGTGGATGTCGCTGATCTGGGCGATGGTGAAGCCCTGCAGTGCGGGCGGCAGCCCGCGGATCGGCACGTCGACGTGCACGACCGCGGCCGTGCGCCGCGCGTTCACGAAGCCCCAGAGCGTGACCGCCGCGGCCGCCACCGGCACCGCGCGCCCGCTGGCCTCGGACCACGCGCCGAGCGGCCAGCGCCCCGGCACGGCGAGGTCGGCCAGGGCGGCCGCCAGCAGCGCGGCGTCGCGCAGCACGGCGAGCACGATCAGGGAGGAGAACAGGCCGAGGCACACGACCCCGGTCCAGACCATCGCGCCGGCCAGCCGCGGTGAGCGCACGCGCGGCGCACGGATCGCGAGGGGCATCGAGAGCATCGAGGCGACCAGCACCGCGGCGACCGCGGCCGCGACCAGGGGATGCCCGGCCCACGGCGGCACCAGCCGCCATGCCAGGTACAGGTGCAGGAGAGCGGAGAGGACGTCGAGGCGCATGGCGAGCAGCGCAGATGGGTGCGCCGCGCGCGCCTTCAATGGCGGCGGCGCCGCCCGGTCGGATCAATGCGCGGCCGGCAGGCCCTGCTTCCACACGACGCGCGCCTGCTCGAACGGCGTGGCGCCGGACGCGAACACGCCGGGCTCGCGCGCCAGCTTCAGCCAGACGCGGGTGTCGTGGTGCGCGCCCGGCACGGGCTGTTCGGCGCGCACGCTCTCGAACCACGCGTGCACGCGCCCGTACTGCGCGGGATGGCGCGCCCGCGTCCACGCCAGCCCGACGAGGTCGGCGAAGCCCTCCTCGCGCCGCGTGTCGCGCATCGCGCGGGCGAGCTGGTGCAGCTCGGCATCGCCCGTGGGCACGTCGTCGCCGAGGTCGACGAAGCCGACGGGCAGGGTGTGCCAGTCGCCGTTGGTGTAGCGCCAGCAGTGGCCGAGCTCGTGCGCCACCATCGCCTCCACCACGGGACCGAGCAGCGGCGGCTCGACGCGCTCCAGCGTGGCCTCGGCCTCGGGGTTGCCGCGCATCGCGAGCACGAGCTTGCAGCGGCCGTCGACGAAGCCCATCGCGAGCGGCGCATCGCCCGCCCTCGATTGCGGCTGCACGACGATGTCGAGCGGCATCTTGTGGTCCTTCGCGTACGCGATGACGGGCCAGCCGGCCTTCAGCCAGCGCATTTCGAGGTCGGTGAGGTCGCCCGCTTCCGCTGCGGCGCCAGCCGTCAGCAGCGCGGTGCAGGTCAGGAGTGCGCGCATGCCGACATTGAAACGGCAATGGCGCGCGGGCGGAGCCCCTCGTGCGCGCGATGCGCACGCGGGCGTGGCGTTTCACCGCTTTGCGCAAGCGGCGGCGCGCGGCGCCGCGCGCCGCCCGTGTAGAACCTACACGCCGGGGATCTAACGAGGGGGCAGGACCTCGTCGTCGGGCGACGCCTCGCCGCCGCGCCGCTGCGGGCCCACCACGTCCTCCAGCGCGCGGTCGAGTTCCTCGGCGCTCTTCGGCGGCCCGGCGGCGCGCCGCGAAGTCGTGACGCTCGCCTTGTCTCCGACGACCACGCTGCCGTCCTCGCGCCGCACGATCACCTGCACCGGCGCGGCGAGCGCGCCGGGCGGGTCCGCCTCGAGCTGCAGCGCATAGGACGCCGGATCGCTCTCCGGCCCCGGCCCCGGCGGCGGCGGGGGCGCGGGATGGCGCGGGGGCGGGAAGCGGTCCTTCGTCGCCACGAGCTTGTCCTTCTGCACCGCGCGGAAGAAATCGCCTACCAGCAGGATGGCGTTGTGGCCGCCCTGGCCCCAGTGGTTGCTGCGCATCGCGACGCGCTGGTCGTTGAAGCCGACCCATGCGCCGGCCACGAGCCTCGGATGCATGAGGATGAACCAGCCGTCGCTGTTGTTCTGGCTCGTGCCCGTCTTGCCCGCGATGTCGCCGGTCACGCCGAAGCGCGACTTCACCAGCGTGCCGGTGCCGCGGTTGACGACGCCGCGCATCATGTCGATGAGGTCGGCCGCCGCCTCGGGCGAGAGGGCGCGCCGCGTCTCGCCGCCGAACTCGGCCATCACGCGGCCTTGTTGGTCGAGGATGCGCCGGATGGTGACCGGCCGGTGGTACTCGCCCTGCCGCGCGATGGTCGCGTAGCCGGCGGCCATCTCCAGCAGCGTCACCGGGCTGGTGCCGAGCGCCAGCGACGGCACCGGGTCGAGCGGGCTCTCCTCGATGCCCATCGCCTTCGCGAGCGCGACGATGCGCGACACGCCGACATCGAGCGCCACCTGCGCGGTGACGGTGTTCTTCGATTGCACCAGCCCGTCGTGCATCGACATCGGCTGGTTCGTCGCGCCGCTCATGTCGGTGGGGCGCCAGACGCTGCCGTCGGCCAGGCGCACCTCGAGCGGGCCGTCGACGTAGCTGCGGTCCGGCAGCAGGCCGGCTTCCAGCGCCGCGCCGTACACGAAGGGCTTGAACGTGGACCACGGCTGGCGCGCCGCCTGCGCGACGTGGTCGTACTGGTCCACCTCGAAGTCGCGGCTGCCGACCCACGCCTTCACCTCGCCGGTGTCGGGCGCGATGGCGATGAAGCCGGCCTCGAGCCGCGTCTTCTCGCGCTTGAGCTGCGCCATGAACGCCGGGTCGGCGAGCAGCCCGTGCAGCGCCTCGCTCTCGCTGCCGAAGCGGCGCACCGCGTCCTTGAACTGCGCATGCTCGCGCACGAACGCGCTCACCAGCTGGCGCTCGCGCGACCAGAAGTACGCGAACGGCTCGACCTTCGCGCGCGCGCGCTCGTAGGCCTCGGGCGAGGCGGAGCGCACGCGCGGCGAGGCCGCGCTCCATTCCACGTCGGCCACCGCCTGCAGCGCGCGCGCCTGCCGCTCCACCGCGCGCAGCGCGGCCTCCTGCAGGCGCGTGTCGAGCGTCGTCTCGATGCGCAGGCCGTCCGCATACAGGTCGACCCGGTGCCGGTCGGCCCACGTCGTGAGCCAGCGCCGCGCCTGCACCGCGAAGTGCGGCGCGGGGCCCAGCGACTCCGGCGGGCGGTTGAGGCTCACCTTCAGCGGCTGCGCGCGCAGCCGCTCGTAGTCGGCGGCGGCCAGGTGGCCGCTGCGCTGCATCTGCCGCAGCACCACGTTGCGGCGCACCAGCGCGCGCTCGGGATTGATGACGGGGTTGTAGTAGCGCGTGCCCTTCAGCATGCCCACCAGCGTCGCGCTTTCCAGCACGTCCAGGTCCGTGGCCGGCTTGCCGTAATACGTGCGCGCGGCCATCTCGATGCCGATCGCGTTGTAGAGGAAGGGCGCGGTGTTCAGGTAGTGCTCGAGGATCTGGTCCTTGCCGTAGGCGCGCTCGATGCGCAGCGCCGTGATCCACTCCTTCACCTTGCGCGCGACCGTGCGCGCGCGACCGATCTCCTCGGGAAACAGGTTGCGCGCGAGCTGCTGCGTGAGGGTGGAGCCGCCCTGCGTGTCGCCGTTGGCGGTGCGCCAGGCGGCCATCGCCGTGCGCAGCGGGTCGACGCCGCGGTGCGCGTAGAAGCGGCGGTCTTCGGTGTCGATGAGCGCCTGCTTGACGTGCGGGGAGATGCGCGAGAGCGGCACCGGCTCCTGCTGCGCGCGCACGAAGCTCGTGAGCACCTGGCCGTCGGCGGAAACGAGCACGCTGGGGCGCAGGGGCTGCAGCTCGGTGAGCTGCGGCACGCCGGGCGCGTCGTCCCACACCGAGCGCACGTAGAGGCCCGCCGCGCCGGCCGCGGCGACGCTCAGCAGTGCCGTGCTCCAGAGCAGGCCGCGCAGGAGCCGCCGCTTGCGCGGCGGGGCGGCGTGCGGGTCGGCGCGCGCGTCGTGACGGGGCTTGCCTTGCATGATCGTCTGGGCTGCCGGCGGGCGCCGGGTGCGAGTGCAGGGGGGCAAGGCTCATGCCCAGCGGGATGGCAACGGGCATGTGCCTTGCCCGTTCTCGCTCATCGGCGTCCTCGACGAAGGCCGGGGCGCCTCCTTGCGGAGAACGAGATGTCCGACCTGACCGAAGCCCGATTGCGCACGCTCGAAAAGCGGCTCGCCGATCGCGAGACCGAGCTGCAGGCGCGCGTGCGCGCCTACAAGGAGCAGGCGGCCGAGCGGCCGAGCGCGCAGGGGCCGAACGTGGAAGACACCGGCGAGGACGGCGAGGAGCGCTTCCGCTCGGGCATCGAGCACGTCGAGCTGATGCGCGACCAGGAGGAGCTGGCCGACATCGCGGAGGCGCGCGCGCGCATCGCCGACGGCCGCTACGGCGGATGCGTCGACTGCGGGCAGGCGATCAGCTTCGAGCGCCTGTCGGCGCAGCCCACCGCCAAGCGGTGCATCAAGGACCAGGAGGCGTGGGAGAAGAAGCACGGCAGCAGCTTGAGATACACGGCCTGAAAGGCCGCCCGTCCTCTCCTTCCCCCTTGGGGGAAGGCCGGGATCGGGGCCGGCCGCTGCCTCGACGCCGCGACGCCGCGCTCAAACCTTGCGCGTGCGCAACGTCACGGAGTAGCGCAGCGCCTTCGTCGGCGCGATGCTGTGCTGCCAGCCCCAGCGCGCCACGCCGCGCAGCACGTAGGCCGAGCGCGGCGGCAGCTCGACGCTGATCACGTCGGCCTTCCTCGGATTCACCGGGGGCCAGCGCCGCAGCCGCATGCGCGCGGCGCTCGCCAGCGACACGCCGAAGATCAGCTCGTGCTCCGGCACGTCGCGATGCCAGCCGAGCGGCGTGCCGGGCCGGTACTCGGCCACCAGCGCGCTGGAGAAGGCCTCGGGCTCGACGCCCGCCCACCGCGCGGCTCGCTCGCGCAGCGGCCCGAGGAACGCGGGGAGGGGGTCGGCCGGCAGCAGGCGCCCGCCGGCGAAGTCGTAGCGGCTGCCGAAGCTCGCGATGCGCCGGCGCGCGGTGTACTGCCGGTAGACGGCTTCCTCCAGCGGCAACGCGTCGATGGCGCGAAGCAGCGCGGCCTCCTCGGCGGCGTCGATGAACGACTCGCGCAAGGCGAAGCCCTCGGGCAGGACCGGGGCGGGGGCGCCGAAGAGATCGGCCTGGCGGTCCACGCGGCGCGGCCGGTCACGCCCGCGGGCGCGCCGGCGCGGGGTCTCGCGTCAGCTGCCGCCCTGGTGCGCGCGCTTGCCCGGGTTCTTCTTGTGGTTCGTCGCGGTGCCGCGCTCGTTGCTCACCTTCTGGCCCCTGGACTTGCTCTTGCCGCCGCCGGAACCCTTCGACGCGTTGGAGGGCTGGCCGCCCTTGCTCTTTTCCATGGTGAAGTCCTTTCCATCGCGCGGCTCGACCTGCCAAGCCGTGCAGGGGCGGGGCAATCGACATGCCTCAGCCGCTGCGCACCATCGAGATGTGCTCCGTGCCGCTCTCGGGCAACCACACCTCGCCGGGGCGCCCGAGGATCTGCCGCACGTCCGCGTTGGCGCGCGGCATGGGCACGGGCGTGAAGCGCTCGCCGGCGGGGTCGAATCGCACCAGCGCGTTGGCGCCGAAGTCGCTCACCCACACCTTGTCGTGCTCGTCGACGTACACCGCGTACGCGCGCGGCGCCGGCCCCGGCAGTTTCCAGGCGCGCCAGCCGCCGTCCTTCGGGTCGTGCACCGAGACCTGGCCGCTGTTCCACTCGCTCACCCAGATGCGCCCGCGGCTGTCGCTCCACACGCGGCGCGCGCCCTGGTCGCGCGTCGGCGGAGCGACCACCGTGGAATCGCCCGTGCGGCGGTCGATGCGCGCGATGAAGCTGCCCGCGAGCGAGCACCACCAGACGTCGCCCGACGGCGTGGCGCAGATGCCGTACGGGCCGCGGCCGCGCGGCGCGTCCTTCACGCTCACGGCGCCGCTCCGGGCGGCCACCTTGCCCACCACGCCGGCCTGCCCCGTGAACCAGAGGTCGCCGTCGCCGTCGAAGGCGCACGTGTTGAGGTTGGCGTAGGGCGATCCTTCGGGCAGCGGGAAGCGCCGCACCTCGCGGTCCGGCCACGACACGCGCACGATCGCGTTCTGCCCGCTGTCGGTGATCCAGGCGGCGCGGTCGGGGCCCTGGATCACGCCGTGCGGCGCCGAGCCGCTGCCGAGCGCGACCAGTTCGGTGCGGCCGCGCGCGGGGTCGAACCAGCCGAGGTGGCCGCTGCGCTGCGCGGTGAACCACACGCCGCCGTCCGGCGCGGGCGCCACGTCGTGGATGCCGGTGGGGCGCGGCGTGCCGAGCGGCCAGGACTGCAGGCGGGGCGCCTGGGCGCGCGCGGGCGACCACGGCAGCGCGGCTGCCGCGGCGGCAGCGACCAGGGCTTGGCGTCGGGTGGGATTCGGCACGGGGCCTCCTTCGGCGGCGGCGCGCCGCGACAGGTCGACAGAGGCGCATGCTGCCACCGGCGGGGCCGGCCCGCCATGCGCGCGCCGACCGTGCATTCGGCACGGTAGTTGCCCTCCCGTCCGGCGCATTGTTGCGTCCGGCGGTATCCTGCCGTGGCGCCGGCAGAGGTGTTTGCCGGCGCGCCAACTTGAACGCCGACACGCGCTCCGAAGCACAGCCTGCCGTCGACGACACCGCCGATCGTGAGGTGGCGGGACTCGTCGCGGACGAGCAGTTGCGCATGATCTACGCCCATTCCACCGTGGGCACGCTCATCGCCACGGTGTTCGCGCTCGTCCTCGCGCAGCACGTCGACAGCAGCGGCGCGGTCGCGCGCCAGGCGGTGATCGCGTGGGTGGTGGTGAAGCTCGCGATCGCCGCGCCGCGCGTGCTGCTGCCGCACCTGTACCGCCTGCGCGGCCGGCCGCCGGGCGCGGCCTGGCATCGCCGCACGGTGGCCCTGCTCGCGGTGGACGGCGCCTGGTGGGGCCTGGGCGGCGCGGGGCTCATGTCCGGCGATGCCGAGATCGTGCCCGTGGTCGCCGCCAGCCTCTCGTGCGTCGCGTCGATCGCCACCTTCGGCCTGCAGGTGCGCCTGGCCGCGACCGCCGCGTACGTGGTGCCGATGATCGGCCCCACCGCGGTGGCGCTGCTCGCCCGCGGCGACGAGTTCGGCGTCTTCGCGGGCGT
>Ga0075419_10003071_pt1 | contig 10700 bp, 10 predicted proteins | sample SoiMetdeltSBSDD3_FD_76900 | JGI IMG/M metagenome (GOLD analysis project Ga0075419, IMG submission 76900) | Bulk soil microbial communities from a Populus tree surrounding site in Tennessee, USA - Soil MetaG P. deltoides SBSDD3 | ecosystem: Environmental > Terrestrial > Soil > Tree plantation... | reverse complement strand
GGAATCAACCGGTAAAAGCACTTTATGCGAATTGCTGGCACAGCATTATAACACACAATGGTGCCCTGAATTTGCAAGGGAATACCTGCTCACTCACGGTATGGATTATAATTTCGACGATTTGCTCTTCGTTGCAAAAGGACAATTAGCGATGGAGGACGAGTATACTGCGTCAATGGTGAATGTTCTGGCTAAGGAAGCCGATTCACCATTCACTCCCGATATGTATCGGAATCACCATTCACCGGTTCTCTTCATCGACACCGACATGTACGTAATGAAAGTATGGTGTGAATTTGTGTTTGGGAAATGCCATAAATGGATATTGGAACAGATCGTGAAAAGGAAATATGACCTGTATTTATTGTGCAATACCGATCTGCCCTGGGTAAAGGATGAATTAAGAGAATATCCCGATCTCAAAACGAGGGAAACCCTTTATCATATGTATAAAGACATCATGATAAATCAATCCACACCATGGATCGATGTCAGCGGCGATTATAATGAAAGATTGCAAAAAGCCATCACGGCAGTAGACCAGGTAATGGCAGGATAAAATTTCATTGTACATTCGGCATCAATGAATTCATTTTTTCAAAAACACCATCGCATCCTTTTTTACAGTTCATGGCTGGTTTTGGCATTGGCACAATCTGCTTCAACAGAATTGATCGCCGATGAAGCCTATTACTGGGTGTATTCAAGATTTCCCGCATGGGGTTATTTTGATCATCCCCCGATGATCGCTTTATTGATCAAAACCGGCTATGCAATTTTTCATAGTGAGCTTGGTGTAAGACTGATCTGCGCCTTGCTAAGCACCTTCACTATTTTGATCACCGAAACGCTTACTGATAAAAAAAATCCTTTCCTGTTTTATGCCATCGCATTAAGCATCGGCATATTGCAGATCACTGGCTTTTTTGCTGTGCCGGATACGCCCTTGTTATTTTTTACCGCAGTATTCTTCTATGTTTACAGGAGATACTTGCAAAAAACAAGCTGGCAGAATGCATTGTTGCTTGCGCTGGTAATCGCCTTACTGTTTTACACCAAGTATCATGGCGTGCTGATAGTTTTTTTTACATTTTTATCAAACGCTAAACTTCTTATCCGCTGGCAAACATGGCTTGCTGCATTATTTGTATTGATATTCTATTCCCCTCATTTGATTTGGCAGTGGCAACACGACTGGGTAAGCTTCCGGTACCATCTTTTTGAAAGCAATGTCAGCACTTACAAGTTTGCTTATACTACTGATTACTTGTTTGGTCAATTACTACTGGCTGGCCCGTTAGCTGGTGTTATCTTATTGCCGGCAGCATTTATCTGCAAACCCAAAAACCAATTGGAAAAGGGTTTGAAGTTCACATTGATCGGCATGTATTCTATCTTCCTCCTAAGTTCCTTCCGCGGAAAAGTGGAATTAAACTGGCCCATGCCGGCGCTTATTCCCCTTATGGTTTTAAGTCATCAATTCATTATCGATAAAGTTTCGTGGATAAAACCATTACGCATCATTGCATTCGTTTCGCTGCTATTGATCATGGCTGGCCGTTTATATCTTGCTGTTGACATTGGGCCCGATAATTCCACAAAAGGAAGATTTCATAATAATAAGGCCTGGGCAATGGTGGTGGCACAAAAGACCGGTGATCTTCCTGTGGTATTCAACAATTCCTATCAGCGGGCATCATTATTTTGGTTCTATAGCGGTAAACCATCCCATTCCCACAATCCCTATTGGGATAGAAGAAACAACTATAATTTTTGGCCAACTGAAACCAATTTACTTGGCAAAAAAGTCTTTATAGCGGATGTTTATGGAATCCACACGTTCCAGGATTCTGTAAAAACAAAAAAAGGATGGGTTGGATTTAGATTCGATAGTTCATATACAGCACTTGGTGGCATGAAACTGAAGATCGATAAAAGATATATTCAGAAGCCTGGAACCGACTCGATATTTCCTACGATTAAAATAACTCCTCAAATACCGGAGCTATATAAAGACTTTATTCGCAATCATCCCCGGCTGCACACAGAATTACTAATCGGTGTTTTTAAAGGAAAAGAACTGGTGAGGGAGTTCAGGATGGGCATAACCGCTCAACAGTTAGCAGATCAAATAAATTCTTTTGAAGCTTCAATTGCACCGTTATTTCCAAAGGGAAAATACACAGTAAGATTGGCAATTGAATCAAATAGTTATTTACCGACACACAATAGCGGATCAACGGAGATCATCATTAAGTGATCATTTGGATTTCTTTGGAACTTCCTCCTTAATGATCTTTTGAATATCGGGATCGCCTTCGAGATTATTCATTTGTGCCAATACCCAAAATCTTCGACCCGCAACATAACCACCAAGTGGCTTTACTGTATATTTTTTTGGATTGGGTAAACAAGCTGCTATCATTGCGGCTTCCTGTCTTGTTAATGATGACGAGGCTTTATTAAAATAAGATCGCGAAGCTGCTTCCACACCATAAATCCCTTTTCCCATCTCTACCACATTCAAATACACTTCAAGAATTCTTTTCTTTCCCCAGATCAGTTCGATCATAAAAGTGAAATATGCTTCCAGCCCCTTCCTGATCCAGCTTCTTCCCTGCCATAAAAAAACATTCTTTGCCACCTGCTGGCTGATGGTGCTGGCACCGCGAACACGATTTGGTTTTTTCTTATTGTATGCGACTGCCTTTTTGATATTCTTCCAGTCGAATCCGCTATGATCCGGGAACAATTGATCTTCGGAAGCAATGACAGAAAGCTTTGCATTGTACGAGATCTTTTTCCAACGAACATAATCCCGTTTTAAACCATATCCACTTATCCAGCTTACAAACTGCGTCAAGGTTATTGGTGGATTAACCCATTTGAACAGGATAAGGCAAAAAAGGTGGAAGAAGAACAGGAAAATAAAGATCCTCTTAGTCCATTTCCACAGCTTCCTTAAAATAGGTTTTGCCTTCATTCGGGTGCAAAATAAACTAGAATTTATCTCCGTAAAAAATCAATCCCCACAATAGCACCAGGCCAAAACCAAGCAGCACCAGGCCATTGATACGGCTTAAGATCTGGATATTATGAGGCGTTAGTTTTTTCCTGATCTTTTGCGCCATCATTACTTTTAAAAGATCGGTGGCCAATACAAAAACAAGACAGGTGGCAAAAGCCAAAAGGCGTTTCTCTGTCGATTGTGTGATCAACGATGTAGATGTTGAAAGCCAGAAAAGAAAAACACCGGGATTGAGTGTATTCATCAGGTAACCCGACACAAATGTTCTTACATAATCTTTTCTGCTCAGTTGTAATACCTGTACGCCGCTATCATCCACTCTTATTTTTTTAAAGAAAACAAAGTAAACTCCGACGCATACCAGGAAAATACTGCCCGCAATTCCAATCGTGCCTTTATGCTCCACCATGTAAGCAAATAATTGCGTGAAAAGATTGCTTATTAAAACAAGCGTGATATCGGAGGCTGATACTCCTAATATAAAAGCAATACCACCGCGATGACCGCTGTTAAGGCTTTGTTTGATGATAGAAAAAATTACAGGTCCCACTGATATGCTCAGCAGTAATCCGAGTGCCAAACCTTGTAACAATGCTTCGAACATTATTACTAAAGTAATGATTTACCCGTCTGGAGTGTAAGTAAAAGATAATGGAGGTGAAAACGTTGTGCAGGAACGATCATAACTTTCCGGTTTCCAAAAACCTGTTCCATTCCTCGAGCATTCTCCCTTTCATCACTCTTGGAAATTTATGCTGGCTGCCAAGTTTGCCTTTCAGTTCCATGAACTTCATAAATTTTTCTTCCGGTAGCTTTTCAAGAAATACTTCTTTTAATGCACTGTCTCTTTCTGTAGCGTAGTCATCATTTAATTTGCGCAGGTGCTGATCGATCTTATTTTTTAAAGCTTCTGTATCGCAACCATCATTGCTTGCAATATACCATTTATGGGCAAAAGAATTTTTATAGGGGAACCCCACCACCGTGTATTCGGGAATACTAATATTTAATTCTTCACTGACAAGCTCGATCGCTTTGTTCATATTTTCTACACTCAGGTGTTCGCCGGTAAGACTTAAGAAATGTTTTGTGCGCCCTGTGATCGACACTTCGCTGTGCTCAATATCAACAAATTTCAGCGTATCGCCGATAAGATAACGCCAGGCTCCTGCATTGGTGCTCATCAACAATGCATATTCTTTGCCTTCCTCTACCTCATGTATCATCTTCACTTCAGGATTGGCGATTACATTTCCCTCCTGGTCAAAATTCTTATCATCAAACGGCACAAATTCAAAAAAGATATTATTATCAAGGATCAGCTTCATTCCTTTTGCATGCTCTCTTGTCTTATACCCGATAAAGCCTTCGCTTGATAAATAATTTTCGATATACACGATCGGCTTACCTAATAATTTCTCAAATCCTTTTTTATAGGGCTCGAAGGCAACACCGCCATGAACAAAGAACCCAAGATTGGGCCATATCTCATGTATGTTATTCACTTTGTAATGTTCGATCACCATTTCCATACACATCTGGCACCATGCGGGTACGCCAACAATATAACCGATATTCCATTCAGGGGCATGTTCAACTATTTCATTCAGTTTTTCTTTCCAGTCTTTCATAGCAGCAATCCTTCCGCCCGGTTTATAAAAAGTCTGGAACCAGAATGGTCTTTTCTTCGCAAGGATACCGCTGAGATCGCCTGCATACCATCCTGCTTTTCCTTTTTGCAGGTCAGTAGCGCCACCGATCATAAGAAATCCTTTGGTCATTGCATTGTATGGCAGATTCTCGTAACTGAAAAGCGTGATCAGTTGTTTTATATAGTTGATCGTGTTGCTGCGCAGCATTTCTTTTGTAACAGGTATGTATTTGCTGGCAGCTTCTGAGGTACCTGAGCTAAGTGCATAATATTTTATTTTACCCGGCCATGCTACGTCGGGAACACCCTCGAGTGTTTTCTTCCACCAATCAGCATAAATTTTATTGTAATCATGAACCGGTACCAGTTCCTGGAAGCTTTTTGCTGGTTGCTTGCTTAAAAGAATATCATCAAACCGGTATTGCTGGCCGAATTCAGTGAACCTTGCTTTACGTAATAATTTTTTTAAAACCCGTATTTGCTGTCGGTGCGGATCATTCTGCGGAATACGAAGGGCTGCAGCGATCGCTCTCGGCAGTTTTATATCTATAATGTTGGCCATTAGCGTTTTCTAAAGTTACGATTGTTCCAATGAACGGGGCGAATATACAATGATGTGCCGAATACCAAGTTCTTATATGTTCAACGGAAAAGAAGCACTGCTGATGCCATCATTTTCCGAATACCAATACCAGCGTTTAGAAACGACCGGTACCAGGCAGGCTTATCGGCGTAATGTTTTTTTACAAACAGCTTCATGGCATCGTAAAAATCCTTTACATATTTATTATTGTATGTGGTGCTGCCTCCTTTTAGATGTGTAACGCTAACATTGCCCAGGTAATAATTTTTATACCCGGCCTTACGAATGCGAAGGCTCAGGTCGATGTCTTCGCCATACATAAAAAAGTCTTCGTCGAAGCCGTTTATTTTTTCAAACACTTCCCGTCTTATCATCATAAAAGCACCGGATAAGACTTCAACGCTGTTGACCTCTTTCTCCGGTAAATGACCCTGGTAATATTTTGCAAATGTTTTTGATCCGGGAAAGATCGCAGTAAATCCAAATAATTTATAAAAAGACGCTGTTGGTGATGGATAGCCGCGTTTTGATTCTTTTAAGAATGTCCCATTGCCATTAATCATCCGGACTCCCACTGCACCGGCATCAGGATGGGTTTCAAAAAATGAAAGGCAACCAGCTAAGCTCAATTCCGGTATTATTGTATCCGGGTTAAGGAACAAAACATATTTACCGGATGAAATTTTAAAACCCTGGTTACATGCTTTTGCAAAGCCAGAATTTTCATTATTAAAAATCAATTTAACGTCGGTAAATCTTTGTGGTAAATATTCCTTACTTCCGTCAGTTGAATTGTTGTCGACAACAATAATCTCGCCCTGAATTTCATGCAATGCTTTTCTTACCGAAGCAATACATTGCTCGAGCAATAACCTGGAATTATAATTTACTATTATTACCGATAACTGCATTATTAATCGTTCGATCAAATCTAATCCCGATAAATTTCGGGACTAAAATCTGAAATCTAAAATCGAAGTTATCTTTGCCCATGCTTAAACAAGTATTACTCGAAGCCGTGCAGGCGGGAGGTGCAGAGCTTAAAAGGTATTTTAATAAGGAATTCAAGATCTCCAATAAAGAAGGAATAAATAATCCTGTTACGGAAGCCGATCACGCATCCGAAGCAGCTATCATAAATATTATCAAAAAGAATTTTCCTGACCACCAGGTATTGGCAGAAGAAACCGGTGAGCATGTTAAAAACTCTAATTACAAATGGATCATCGATCCGATCGATGGAACCATAAACTTTGCACATGGTATCCCGCTTTGCGCTGTGGCAATTGCTATTGAAAAAGATGATGAAATGATCATGGCTGCTGTGTATGCACCTATCTTAAATGAATTATTTTTTGCAGAAAAGGGGAAGGGTGCAACACTTAATGACAAGAAGATATCCGTCAGCACTGAATCACAAGTAGTCTCATCAAACCTTGTAACGGGTTTCCCGTATACTTATATCAATATGCCTAATGGCCCGCTTGAAGTTTTTAGCCGGCTGATTAAAAAAGGAATACCTGTAAGAAGATTAGGTTCCGCATGTGTCGATCTTTGCTGGGTTGCCTGCGGCCGATTTGATGGTTTTTATGAACATAAGCTCGAACCGTGGGATAGTGCGGCCGGTTATTTAATTGTAGAAGAAGCCGGAGGAAGAGTAACGGATCATGAAGGAAAAAAATTCTCTCCCTACCAGCATAGGATAATTGCCACAAATGGTAAGATACATGATGAATTATTGAAATGGATAAATGACGAATTGTAGATTTCGGATTGCAGATTTTAGATTTAATTTGAGGGGCTCAATGTTATGGATAAAAAAGATTTACAAAAAAGGTTTAAGGCTCTTGCTATTAATACCGGAAGGCTTTGCTTTAAATTGCCCTATAACACAGCAAACAAGGTTTATTCTGATCAAATTATACGAAGTTCCGCCTCTTCTGCAGCAAATTACAGATCTGCCTGTCGGGGGAAATCTAAACCTGATTTTATAAACAAGCTGAAAATGGTCGAAGAGGAGTTGGATGAAACAATGTTCTTCTACGAAATGCTGGCTGAGTTTAATTCAGGATTCAAAAAAGAACTTAGATTGTTATATGTTGAAGCAAATGAATTGTTATCTATTATTGTTACGTCCATAAATACTGCCAACAGCAACCTGATCAAGGAAAGCTCAAAGAAAATCCGAAATCCGAAATCTAAAATCAAAAATGGAACAGCGAACTGAAATATCAACACTTGGTGAATTTGGCTTGATAGAACATTTAACTCAGAACATTGAATTGCAAAATGCTTCTTCGATTGTCGGCGTTGGTGATGATGCTGCAGTGATCGATCATTTTGGAAAGCAAACGGTGATCACAACCGACCTCCTGATCGAAGGTGTGCATTTTGATCTTATCTATACCCCATTAAAACATCTCGGTTACAAAAGTGTCATCGTAAACCTGAGCGATGTATATGCCATGAATGCCACGCCAACGCAAATAACGATGAGTCTTGGAATAAGCAACCGCTTTAGCGTGGAAGCGCTGGATGAGTTTTATGAAGGCGTATACGCAGCTTGTGAAACATATGGTGTTGACCTTATTGGAGGCGATACTGCTTCATCGCAAAAAGGATTTATAATTTCTGTTACTGCCATTGGAGAAGTGACGCCTGACAAATTTGTGAAAAGAAGCGGTGCCCGGAAGGGAGACTTGCTTTGTGTTAGTGGTGATCTCGGAGCGGCCTATCTCGGGTTGCTTTTCTTGGAAAGAGAAAAAAAGATCTTCCTGGAAAATCCCGCCATTCAGCCGGATCTTGAAGGCGAATCCTATGTTGTAGGAAGATTACTAAAACCGGAGGCCCGAAAAAATATCATAGAGTTCCTTGAAAAACAATCCATTGTTCCAGGTGCCATGATGGATGTAAGTGACGGTCTTAGCTCAGAAATACTTCACATTTGCAAACAAAGCAATGTTGGTTGTATCTTGTACGAAGAAAAGATCCCCGTAGCGGAAGACACTAGAAAGGCTGCTTTCAAATTTGAGATCGATCCGACAGCATGTGCATTGAGTGGTGGTGAAGACTATGAATTGCTTTTTACCATTGGTCAATCAGATTACGAAAAGATCGTACTAAATGAGGAAATTAGTGTGATCGGTTATATGACTGACGCTGCAGAAGGAGCAAAAATTATTACAAAAGGAAATAACAGTTTTCCAATAACCGCCCAGGGTTGGGATGCGCTGAAGAAAAGTTGATTCGTCTATGAAAATGATATCCAACATGCAATTGGCATTAAGCAACTGGCAAACAAAGGGAAGGTCAAACAACAGGTATCGCTTGCCTGTTGTCTATTGCCTGTTGTCTATTCTGATCCTCACTTCCTGCTCTGTTTCAAAATCCTCTTTTAGTCCCGCTAAAAAATATTCTCCCGATCAGTTGAACAAGGATTATGCAATTCTTCGTGGTGCATTGGAAGAGTCACACCCGGGCATCTACTGGTACACATCAAAAGATGAAATGAATGAGTATTTTGATTGGGGAAAGGAACGTATCCAGGATTCATTGACCGAAGAAGGATTCAGGAAAGTGTTGAGCTATGTCGTATCAAAAATAAACTGCGGTCATACTGTAACAAGGCCTTCGAAAGCTTTTGTAAAATACCGCGATACTACATTAAGCAGGATATTTCCTTTGAGTTTAAAAATATGGCCGGGCACAACAAATGCTGACGACACTGCCACGATTGCAGCCAACCTGATAAGAAAAGATTCTGTTCTGACAAGAGGAGTCGTAGTAAAAAAAATAGACCATAAACCAATCTCCACAATACTCGATACCCTGTGCCGGTATATTTCAAGTGATGGTTATAATATGACGCATAAATATCAAACCTTAAGTAATCGGGGCGGCTTTGGGGCGGCTTTTACATCTGTGTTTGGTCAAAAAGAGAATTACTATATCGATTATCTCGGAAATGATGGTGTTGAAAGATCGTCTGTGATCCCGTCTTATAATCCCAGAGCGGATAGTGCTAACAGGATCGCCCTTAATCGATTTGCAAGAGCAAGTCGCAATGAAAGAAAAAAACAGATCATGCAGGCCACAAGAAACCTGCGGATCGATACGGCGAACAAAGTAGCTTTTATGGACCTGAGCTCATTTGGTCGCGGGTTGAACCTGAAATCCTTTTTCATTAACGCATTTAAGAAAATGAAAAAGCAGGGAACGCAACATCTTGTGATCGATGTGCGGGGTAATGGCGGTGGTACGGTTACCAACTCCACCTTTCTTACAAAATTTATTGCTGATAAAAAGTTTAAAGTCGCGGATACACTTTACACAAATACCAGGAACAGCCGGTATAAAAAATATATTGACGGCTATTTCTTTAATCGATTGTTCATGCTTTTTGTAACGGCAAAAAAAAATGACGACAAATATCATTTCGGATATTTTGAAAGGCATTATTTCAAACCCAAAAAGAAAAATCATTACGATGGGAATGTTTATATTTTGACTGGTGGAAATTCTTTTTCAGCTACAACGCTATTTACACAAGCAGTAAAGCATAAAGAAAATGTAATGGTAGTGGGAGAGGAAACCGGTGGAGGAGCATATGGAAACAGCGCATGGCTTATTCCTGATCTTATTCTTCCTGAAACAGGAATCCGTGTCCGCCTTCCGTTATTCCGACTAGTGATCGATAAAAATATTCCGAAAGATGGCCATGGTGTGCAGCCGGAAGTCATTTCAATTCCTACAACCGATGCTATCCGTCGCGGTGCAGATTATAAAATGGAAAAGGTGATGGAGCTTATCCGGTCACGTCAATAACATTCATGTCATTATCAAATACAACAAAAGAACCTTCATAATTCCTTTGGATCAATCCTGTATTATTATCAATGCCAAGAACTTTTGCAGGATACAGTGAAGCCATGCGCAATGCTTCTTCCATATCAATTCCAACATGATCTACACAATTCTTCACCGCCTTCATCATTGTTAAAGCCGAACCGGACAAGGTACCGTTTGGCAGGGTGTAGCGATCATTTTTAAAAACATGCTGATATGGCCCAACCGATGTTTCAGCTACTGCGTCGGTGATCAGCCAGATTCTATCCCGTAAAATTCTTTTGCTGATACGAATGGAAGCGTAATCGACATGCACACCGTCCGCTACCAGGCTGCATCCTGCAGAGGGATGATCATAAATGGCGCCAACCATTCCCGGTTCACGGCTCTGGAACTGCGACATCGCATTGAATAAATGTGTCGCTATCCCAATCTTTTCAAAACCTTTCATCGCTTGCTTATACGTTGCATTGGTATGTCCGGCTGAAACAACGATACCATGTGTTTGCAGGTAGTCGATTATTTCGTCATCTACCATTTCAGGAGCCAGTGTGATCATCTTTACAACGCCATCTGCTTCGTCAACAAGTTTT
>Ga0075419_10003064_pt1 | contig 10707 bp, 11 predicted proteins | sample SoiMetdeltSBSDD3_FD_76900 | JGI IMG/M metagenome (GOLD analysis project Ga0075419, IMG submission 76900) | Bulk soil microbial communities from a Populus tree surrounding site in Tennessee, USA - Soil MetaG P. deltoides SBSDD3 | ecosystem: Environmental > Terrestrial > Soil > Tree plantation... | reverse complement strand
TCAGGCGCGGCTCGCGAAGCAGATCGAGAACCTCGACTCCGCGCTCCTCAAGCGCGTGACGCTTTCACCGGCGGACATCGAGGCCGCGAACATGAACATGGTCGGCGGCGACATCTACAGCGGTTCGTGCGCGCTCGACCAGAACCTCGTCTGGCGGCCGCGCCCAGAGCTGCCGGGTCACGCGACGCCGGTCGACCGTCTCTACCACATCGGCGCCAGCACGCATCCGGGCCCTGGACTCGGTGCCGGATCAGGGACGCTGGTCGCCCAGGAGCTCCTCAAGGCGCCCCTGCCGAGGCGTGCCCTCGGCCGTCTGACTTCGTTCGCGAGGCGCGTTTGACACTTGATAAAGCATCCATCAGAGTCGCGGCGTCGCGCGCTGCGCGGGATCCGAACGGGAGGTAACGAATGAAGTTCAGCCTGTACTCGGAGATCCAGCACTGGCCGGGGAAGCCCGTGGGCCAGCTCTACGAGGAGGTCGTCGAGCAAGTCGTGAACGCCGACCGGCTGGGCTTTGACGCGTACTCCGTAATCGAGCACTTCTTCTTCCCGAAGTTCTCCGTGTCCGCGAACCCGTTTGCCCTGTGGGGCATCTGCGCGGCGCGCACGGAGCAGATCAGGTTCCGCACGCTCGGCCACGTGCTCCCGTACCACAATCCGACCATCCTGGCCTCGCAGATCGCCGCCGCCGACATCCTCTTCGGCGGCCGCTACGAGTTCGGCGCGCTGCGCGGCCACGGCTGGATCCCGCTCAAGGCCGGCGTTCCGCTGGCGGAGACGCGCGACCGCTACGAGGAGTCGCTCGAGATCCTCTTTACCGCGCTCGAGCAGGAGCGGTTCTCCTACGACGGCGACTTCTACAAGGTCGACGACTCGCACGTCGTCCCGCGTCCCCCCGGCAAGTTCCGGGTCTTCCTCGGGGGGACGAGCGACCGCACCTACGAGCTGGCCGCCGAGCGCGGCTGGGCCGTGGTCGTGCCGCCGCTTCTCCCGTACGCGGCGCTCCAGGAGCAGCTCGACCTCTACCGCGCCAAGTGCGCGGAGCACGGCACGACGCCGGACATCGTCTGGATCCACGCGTGCTACATCGACGAGGACCGCGACACGGCGCGGCGCGAGGCCGAGCGGGGCATGAAGCAGTTTCTCGCCGGGAATGCGTCACCGCTCACCGAGGGCGACGAGCTCCCACCGGCCGAGGAGCTCCAGGCCGCCGGCTACGGCTTCTACGCCGCGGGCATCCTCGAGCAGCTCGCCGAGACGCCCTACGACGACATGATCGAGGGCGACATCATCTGGGTGGGAACGCCCGAGGACGTGATCGAGCGGATCGAGGCCGTGCGCGACGTCTGCGAGGGCCTGACCGAGGTGTCGATCACCGTCAACGCGGGCGGGTTCGACCACTGGCAGGCGATCAAGCAGCAGGAGCTCTTCGCCGCGCGCGTGATGCCGCACTTCCGCCAGGGCGCAGGAGTCGAGGCCGCGGATCGCGCGCTCGCCTGAGGTGGCCGCGACGGATCCCCTCTTCGCCGTCTGCGAGTTCACGACGCTCAACGCGAGCTTCGAGGACGACCTCGCCGCGTATGCGGCCGCGGGCGCGGGCGGGATCGCGATCTGCGAGCTGAAGCTGGAGGAGGGCCGCGAGGACGAGCAGCTCGCGGCCTTCCGCGCGAGCGGGCTCACGTCCACGAGCTGCGTGCCGGCGGTGCCCTCGCTCCTTCCACTCCCCAAGCTGCCGGGGCCCGAGTCGCTGCAGGAGCGCGTCGAGTCGATCTGCACGGGCATCCGGCGCCTCGCGCCGTTCGAGCCGGCCGCGGTCGTCTGCCTGACCGGGCCGGCCGGCGACCTGGACGAGGACGAGGCGCGGCAGCTCGTCGTCCAGGGGCTGCGGGCCGTCGCCGAGGAGGCCGCGCGGCACGGGATCCCGGTGGCGCTGGAGCCGATGAGCGCCAGCTTCCGCGACGACTGGACGCTGATCACGACGCTCCAGGAGGCGGCCGACCTCGCCGACGAGGCGGGCGTCGCCAACGTCGGCCTCGGCTTCGACACGTGGCACCTCTGGGACACGCCCGACCTCTTCGCCGAGCTCGAGCGCCACGCCGACCGGATCGCCTGCGTCCACGTGAACGACTGGCGCGAGCCGACGCGCAGCTGGTGCGACCGGGTGCTCCCGGGCGACGGCGTCATGGACCTGCCAGCGATACTGCGCGCGCTGCACGAGACGGGCTGGCGCGGCGGCTACGACCTGGAGGTCTTCTCCGACGACGGGACGTTCGGGGACGCCTTCGAGGACTCGCTCTGGCGGGAGGATCCCGGAGACGTCGCCCGTCGCGGGCACGAGGCCTTCCGCCAACTCTGGGAACAGGCGACCGTCGGAATGAGGGCGTAGATGGAGCGCGTACTCATCGTCGGCGGCGGGGTGATCGGGAGCCTCTACGCCGCCCACATCGCGTCGGTCGCGGAGGTCTGCGTGCTCACGCGGCGCGCGGAGCATGCCCGCGCACTCGAGAACGAGGGCCTGCGGATCTCGGGCAAGCACGACTTCACGGCCCGGCTGCGGGCGACCGCCGACGCCGAGGATCTTCCCGAGGTCGACCTGGCGATCCTGGCCACCAAGGCAACGCAGCTCGAGGAGGCCGCCACGGCGATCGAGGGCCGTGTGCCAGCGGCGACGGTCATGACGATCCAGAACGGGCTCGGCGCCGAGGAGATCGTCAGGCGGCACGGAGACTGGCAGCTCGTCTCCGCGGTCACGTTCATGTCGGGCGTCAGGCGCGGCGACGCGCACGTCGAATACGAGCTGGACACCGCGACCTGGATGGGCCCGTACGCGGGCACCGCAACGTCGTTCGAGCGCGTGCAGGAGATCGAGAAGCTGCTCCACGACTCGGGCCTCGAGGCCGTGGCGTTCCCGGACCTGCTCCCGGCGCAGTGGTCGAAGCTGATCTTCAACGCGACGGTGAACACGGTCTCGGCGCTCACAGACCTCGGCCACGTCGGGCTCTTTGCGCGCGAGGAAGAGCTCACGGACCTCGGTCACCTCGTCCACCAGCTCGTGGACGAGGGCAAGCGCGTGGCGGACGCGGCCGGTGTCGCGCTCCACGAGGACCCGTGGGAGATGAACGTCCTCGCCGTGCGGCGGGGCGAGACCCAGGCCAGCGACTACGCGCACGTGCCCTCGATGCTCGAGGACGTCCGCGCGCACCGTCCGACAGAGGTGGACTTCATCACGGGAGCACTGGTGCGCGAGGCCGAGCGCCTCGGCGTGCCGGTTCCGCTCCACACGACCATGTACCGGCTGGTGAAAGGGAAGGAAGCGGCGTTTCCGGCGAACGCTCCGGAGGCGGCGGTGGCGGGCGATAGGCAAACGGAGAGGAGTGCGTCATGAGAGGAACGTCGAGATGGGCCCTGCTGCTCGCCCTCCTGTTGACGCTGGGGCTGGCGGTTGCGGCCTGCGGCGGCGACGACGAGGAGGACGGGGACGACGCGGCGCCGGCGGAGACGTCGGGGTCCGGAGATGAAGGCGGCGGCGAGCCCATCGTCATCGGCGCGGCCGTGGACCTCACGAACCAGATGGCCCCGTTCGACGGGCCCGCGATCACGGCGGCGCAGATCCAGGTGGACAAGATCAACGAGGCCGGCGGCATCGACGGGCGGCAGGTCGAGCTCGAGGTCATCGACCACCAGCTCGACCCGGAGCGGACGAAGTCGGCCGCGATCGAGCTGATCGACGGCGGGGCCGACGTCCTGCTCGTCACCTGCGACGTCGACTACGCGACCCCCGCGGTGCAGGAGGCGATCACCCGCGGCGTGCTCGCGGTCTCGCCGTGCATCGGCACCGATCAGATGGGCCCGGAGCGCTTCGGCGACGCCGGCAAGCTCGCGTTCTCGATCGGCAACGTCGCCCAGGACGAGGGCGCGGCCATGGCCGAGTACGCGATCGAGAAGGGCTGGATGACCGCAGCGACGGTCACCGACAACGTGATCGTCTACTTCCAGGACGTCGTCAAGGCGTTCGCGGCCCGTTACACGGAGCTGGGCGGCGAGATCACGACCGAGGAGTCCTGGACGAACGGTGACGGCACGATCCAGAACGTCGTCAGCGCGCTCGACAAGGCGAACGTCGACGTGATTGCCACCTCGACGGCCTTCGACGACATGCCGGCGCTGGTGGGCGGCCTGCGGACGCTCGGCAACGAGACGCCGATCATCTGCGGCTGGTCGTGCGACGGCAACTACTGGCTCCCCGAGGGGACGAGCAACTTCTACCTCGTGACGTACGCATCGGTCTTTGGCGACGATCCGAACGACGAGGTGAAGGAGCTCATCGCTGCGATGACCGAGCAGGACGCCGCGCCCGGCACCGGAGGGTTCATCACCGGCGCCGCCGCGATCGACGCGATCGCGGCCGCGATCGAGGAGACCGGGGGCACCGAGGGCGAGGCGCTCGCCGAGGCGTTCGAGAGCTTCGACGGCCTCGAGACGATCTCCGGGGCGATCAGTTTCTCGCCCGAGTTCCACTCGGTGTTCGGACGCGAGTACCGCGTCATGGAGGTGCAGAACAGCCAGCCGGCCTTCGTCGAGCTTCGCGCTGCGACCTCGCCGGCCGAGATCGAATAATCGCCGTGTGAGCGACGCGGCGACGGAAACCCGCCGCTGGCCCGGGGAGACCCTCCGGGCCAGCGGCATCTCGCGCTCCTTCGAGGGCCTCCAGGCCCTGAGCGGGGTGACGCTCGAGCTACACCGGCACGAGGTCGTCGGGCTGATCGGCCCGAACGGCGCAGGCAAGACCACACTCGTCAACGTGATGACGGGCTTCGACTTCCCGACCGAGGGCGCGGTCGAGCTCGCCGGGGAGGACATCACCTCCTGGCAGCCGCACAAGAGGGCCCGCGCCGGGCTCGCGCGGACGTACCAGCACAGCCGGCTCTTCAAGGGCCTCTCGGCGCGCGAGAACGTCGAGGTTGCCGCGCTCGGAGTCGGAGCAGGGCCGAAGGAGGCGCGGCAGCGGGCCGACGAGCTGCTCGAGCTCCTCGGCATCGGGCACCGGGCGAACACGCCTGCCGCCGTGCTCCCGCACGGCGAGGAGCACAAGCTCGGCGTCGCCCGCGCGCTGGCGACGCGTCCGCACTTCGTCCTCATGGACGAGCCGGCCGCGGGCCTCTCCGAGGCGGAGGTGCCCGACTTCGCCGAGGTCGTGACGACGGTGCGGAACGAGCGCGAGGCGGGCGTCCTGCTGATCGACCACAACGTCGGCCTCATCCTCGACGTCTGCGACCGCATCCAGGTGCTCGACCAGGGCAGGACGCTGGCCGAAGGGACGCCCGAGGAGATCCGCCGCAACATCGACGTCACCGCGGCCTACCTGGGAGATGTTCGTGGCTGACGCGATGCTCGAGATCCGCGGTCTGGAGATCCGCTACGCGGGCGTGCCGGCCGTGCGCGGGATCAGCTTCGAGGTCGGTCGCGGCGAGGTCGTCGGCCTCGTCGGCCCGAACGGCGCCGGGAAGTCGTCGACGCTGCTCGCGATCATGGGCATGGTCGAGCCCCACGCCGGCGACGTCCTGGTCGACGGCCGCTCGCTCGTCGGCTCCTCGACCGAGGAGATCGTCCGCGGCGGCGTCTCGCTCGTCCCCGAGGGGCGGCGGATCTTCCCCGAGCTGACGGTCGACGAGAACCTCCGCCTCGGCCTCCAGGGCCGCCGCTCGCGCGATGGCGCCGAGGAGGACGTGGAGCAGGCGGCGGCGCTTTTCCCCGTGGTCAGGGAGGCCCGCGACCGCCCCGCCGGCGTGCTCTCCGGCGGCCAGCAGCAGCAGCTCGCCATCGCGCGCTCGCTGGTGGCGCAGCCCAGCGTGCTCCTCCTCGACGAACCCTCGCTGGGCCTCGCCCCGAAGGTCGTCGAGGACGTGTTCGCGGCGCTGGCCGAGATCCGCGGGCGCGGCGTGACGATCCTGCTCGTCGAGCAGCGCGCCCAGTTCGCCGTCGGCTTCGCCGACCGCACGCACGTGCTCGCGAACGGGCAGCTGCGCCTGACGCTCACGCCCGCGGACGCGGGCGACACCGACAAGATGGCCGCCGCCTACTTCGGACATTGATGGACGCGCTCCAGACGATCATCGACGCGATCGCCCTCGGCTCGGTCTACGCGCTCGTCGCCATGGGGATCGGGCTCGTCTTCGGGGTCATGCGGCTCGTCAATTTCGCCCACGGCGAGCTGATCACCTTCGGCGCGTACGCGCTCGTGCTCACGAACCACCTCCCGCTCGTCGTGGGCATCATCGTCTGCTTCGCGACGGTGATCGGTCTCTCCCTCGCGATGGAGGTCGCCTACCGGCCGCTGCGCACCAGCCCGCCGACGACGATGCTCGTCACGACCTTCGCGGTCTCCTTCCTGCTCCAGGCCGTCGCGCTGCTCGCGTTCGGCGCCCGCGGGCAGAACGCCAACGTCCTCGAGAAGCTCAACACCGCCGTCTCCATCGGCGACCTGCGCGTCCGTTGGGTCACGCTGGTTTCGATCGCCGTCGGGGCGGTGCTGCTCTCGGGCACCGCGCTGATCCTCAGGCGCACCGACATCGGCCTCCAGATGCGGGCAGCGGCGATGGACTTCCGCACCGCGCAGCTCCTGGGCGTGCGCGCCACGACCGTGATCCGCTTCGCCTTCGTCCTCGCCGGAGTCCTCGCCGCCTGCGCGACCGTCCTGCTCGTCGTCTCCCGCCCGCTCGTGACCCCGGGCTACGGGTTCCAGCTCGTCATCCCGGCCCTCGTCGGCGTCGTCGTCGGAGGACTCGACCGCCTGACCAGCGCCACGCTCGGCGGCTTCGCCGTCGGGTTTGCGGCCTCCGTCCTCGGCGACGTCCTCCCCGCGGACGGCCGCGTCTTCCTCGACACCGCGCTCTTCCTGCTCGTGATCGTCGTCCTGCTCGTCCGTCCGGGCGGGCTCTTCACACGCTCGCGTGCGGCCTGGGAGCGCGTGTGAGGCGCCTCGGTTCGGCGTCGCAGCTCGTCGCGCCCGTGGCCCTGCTCGCCCTGGTCGGGCTGGCCGGCAGCTTCACCTCGCGCTCCGTCCAGTTCCAGTTCCGCTTCGCGCTCGTGATGGCGACGATCGTGATCGCGCTCTACGTCTTCGTCGGGAACTCCGGCGTCGTCTCCTTCGGCCACGTCAGCTTCGTGGCCGTGGGAGCCTTCGCGGCCGGCCTGACGACGGTGCCCGAGGCGCTCAAGCTCTCGCTCAGCCCCGATCTCTTCCCGATCATCGCGAGCGCGGAGGTCGGGAACGCGATGTCGCTCGGCCTTGCAGCGGCCGTGGGCGGCCTCTTCGCGTTCCTCGTCGGCGTCGCGCTCATGCGCCTCTCGGGCCTGGCCGCGGGCATCGCCACCTTCGCCGTGCTCGTGATCACGAACAACGTGCTGCGGAACTGGGAGGCGATCGGTCCCGGCGCGCGCACGCTGTCGCTCGTGCCCGAGACGACCAGCTTCATGCAGGGGACGGTGGGGGTGATCGCCGTCGCGATCCTTGCCTTCCTCTACCAGCGCAGCCGCTGGGGCCGTGTCCTGCGGGCCTCGAGCGAGGATCCGTACGCCGCCCAGGGCTCGGGCGTGAACATCTACCGGCAGCGGCTCGTCGCCTTCACGCTCTCCGGGGCGCTCGCGGGCTTCGCCGGCGGTCTCTTCGTCCACCTGCTCGGGAGCATCACGACGCAGCAGGTCTACCTCGACCTGGCGTTCCTCACCCTGGCCATGCTCGTCATCGGCGGCGTGGGAAGCCTCTGGGGCGCGGTCGTCGGGGCCCTTCTCGTGAGCGGCGTCAACTCGCTGCTTCTCTCGGCGGAGGACGGCATCGGCCTCGGCTTCGTGGACCTGGACGTTCCCACGGGCACGCGCCTCGTTACGCTGGGCGCCGTGATGGCGCTGATCATGCTCTTCCGCCCGACCGGGATCACGGGCGGCCGCGAGATCAGGCTGCCGGGGCTCCGATGAAGGTCTGCGTGGTCGGGTGCGGCGCCGTCGGCTCGCTCTTCGCGGCCGGCCTGGCGCAGCTCGACGACGTCGAGGTCTGGGCCTACGACCTCGACGAGGCGCACGTGCGCGCCGTCAACGAGGACGGCCTGAGGATCTCCGGCGCGGGCGAGCTCGAGGCGCGGCTCACGGCGACGGCGGACGCGTCCGAGCTGCCGCCCTGCGACTTCGGGATCGTGGCGACGAAGAGCATGCACACCGGCGCGGCCATGGCCGCCGTGGCCCCGGCGCTCGCGGGCGGGGCGACCTGCTCCGTGCAGAACGGCGTCGGCAACGAGGAGGCGATCGCCGAGCACGTCGAGCGCGTCATCCGCGGGACCACATTCCCGGCCGGGCGCATCCTGGAGCCGGGCCACGTGCAGTGGGACGTGAAGGGCGACACGACCATCGGCCCGTTCGAGCCGAGCCCGGCCTCGATGGACGAGGTCGAACGGCTGGCCGACGCGTGCACGCGGGGCGGGCTTCCGACGCAGGCCGTCGCCGACGCCCGCGGCCCGCAGTGGCGCAAGGTCATCTTCAACGCGGCCACGAATCCCGTCGGCGCCCTCACCGGCCTCACGCACGGCCAGGTCTGCGAGGACGAGGCCCTGCGGCGGCTCGTCAGCGGGCTCGTCGACGAGGGCAAGGCCGTCGCCGCGGCGCAGGGGATCGAGCTCGACGCCGACCCCGAGGAGCTGATCGACCACGCGGCCAAGCCCGAGGTCGCGTACTGGCACAAGGCGAGCATGCTCCAGGACGCCGAGGCGCGCCGGACGACGGAGATCGACTACCTCAACGGCGGTATCGTCCGGTTCGGCCGGGGGCACGGCGTGCCGACGCCGCTGAACGAGGCCGTGACCGCACTCATCAAGGGAATGGAGCGAGCGTGGCAGCTGTGAGCACCGAGGTCGACCGCAGGTACCGGAACGTCCGCGAGGCGCTCGAGCGCTCGGGGCTCGACGCGGCGATCGTCTCCGGGAGCGAGTACTCCGGCTTCGAGGGTGCCGTGACGTACCTCTCCGGCTTCGTGATCGTGCACCGGTACGCCTACGTGCTCCTGCCGCTCGACGGCGACCCGTCGATCGTCTTCCCGAGCGAGGCCCGCTACGTCGGCGAGCACTCGACGACGTGGATCGAGGACCAGGTCTTCGTCGACGCGCCGGGCGCCTGGCTCCGTGACCGCGCCCGCGAGCAGGGCTGGAGCCGCATCGGCGTCTACGGCCTCGACTACGTCATGACCGTGCGCGACTACCGGACCCTGGCCGACGGTGGCCCAGAGCTTGTCCCCTTCGACGTCGAGTTCGACCTCGCGCGCGCGGTCAAGAGCGATGCGGAGCTCGAGTCGGTGCGCGACAGCGTCCGCATCAACACCGAGGGGTTCCGGATCTTCCTCGACGGGTTCGCGCCCGGGAAGACGGAGGCCGAGCTGCTCGCGCCCTGCGAGCGCTACTTCGTCGAGCAGGGCTGCGGCCGGCTCACCATGGACATGGTGCTCGTGGGCGAGGAGGGCGCCGCCGAGCCGGAGTTCCGGATCGCGAGCACCGAGCGGCGGGTGGGCGAGGGCGACCTCCTTCTTCCGTCGCTCGAGGTGGCCGGCCCGGGCGGGCACTGGGTCGAGGTCTCGCGCGCGATCGCCGACGGCGAGCCGAGCGACGAGACGAAGCGCATGCTCGAGGCCTACGAGGAGTACTACGAGATCGCCCCGAGCGCCATGCGGCCGGGCGCGAGCGCCCACGACGTCCACCGCGCCGTCTCCAAGGGCTTCACCGAGCGCGGATACCACCTCGGCCATGTCACCGGTCACTCGATCGGGATGACGATGATCGAGTTCCCGAAGATCGGCGAGGGCGTCGAGACGGAACTGGCCGAGAACATGGTCTTCTCGATGCACCCGCACGCGATCTCGGAGGACGGGAAGGCCTGCCTCTACATGCAGGACACCTGGCTCGTGACAGCAGACGGCGGCGAGCCGCTCGCGGGCCTCGAGATGAAGATCTACGCGGGCGCCGACGCCCGCGTGTAACTAGTCCTCTTCCGTGCAGTCCGTGTCCGCGCCGGCGGCCGGGAGGCGGCCGAGCAGCTCGGAGAGCGTCGCGCGCTCCTCCTCGCTGTAGCGCTGGACGAAGAGCTCGTCGACGCCGGCGAGGTGCGTGCGCGAGGCCTCGCGGAGCTTGTCCAGCCCCGCGTCGGTGAGCTTCGCGTAGACGACCCGGCGGTCGGACGGGCAGGAGTCGCGCTCGACGTAGCCGCCGCGTTCCAGGCCTTCCAGGAGGCGTGTGATGCCCGAGGCCGTGAGGATGACGCGCTCGGCGAGGTCGACGCGACGGAGCCGACGCTCGTCCGCGCGGGACAGGTGCAGGAGGACTTCGTAGTCGTTGATCGTGAGGCCGTGCTCGGCGACCAGGTCGGCCGAGAGCTGCCGCGTCAGCGCCGCGTGCGCTCGCAGAAAGCGCTTCCAGGCCTCGAGCTGCTGCTCTCGTTGCTCGACAAGCGGGGTGCTCATCGTCGGGATGCTACCGGTCGAGCGCGCAGCCGCAACGCAATTTTACGCCCGAGAACGCCATCCTCTTCTCGGTAGCCTGACACGGTGCGCGACGAGCACGGCATCCGGGCAGAGGCCCTGGCCCGCGAGTTCAAGGGCGGCATCCGCGCGGTCTGCGGCATCGACCTCGAGGTCGCCCCGGGCGAGATCTACGGCTTCCTCGGCCCCAACGG
>Ga0075419_10003058_pt1 | contig 10716 bp, 7 predicted proteins | sample SoiMetdeltSBSDD3_FD_76900 | JGI IMG/M metagenome (GOLD analysis project Ga0075419, IMG submission 76900) | Bulk soil microbial communities from a Populus tree surrounding site in Tennessee, USA - Soil MetaG P. deltoides SBSDD3 | ecosystem: Environmental > Terrestrial > Soil > Tree plantation... | reverse complement strand
GGTAAGCGCTTCACGCCCGACCGCGACTGTCGTCGCGAAGATCTCGTCCGGGTCGTGCTCGACGTGGCCCGACGCCGGATAGCTCTGGGCGATCTCGCGGTCCGCGACGCCGCGGACGGCACCGGCTGCGTCGAAGACGAGCGCGGCGGAGCCCGTCGTGCCCTGGTCGAGCGCGAGGATGGACTTCACGCCATGCTGAAGCGGCGCATCGGCGCGATCTCGGCTCGATACGCCGCGATCTCATGCGCCCGTCGGACGTCGTCCCACCCGAGGACCGCGCCGACGTGATCGGCGACCGCCTCGATGCAGTCGAGACCCTGGCACGCCATGAGGCCCAGCGCCGTCCGACGGAGCAGCACGTCGCCCAGGGTGTTCGCCCACTCCTTCAGGACCGCATGGACGACCTCGGCCGCGATGCCGTGATGATGCGTGCAGAGCGGGCCGCGCAGCTCCGGATGGGCGCTCGCCAGGGACAACAGCTCGCGTGAGCGGGTGCCGTAGACACGTTCGAGGTGCCGGACCGTCTCCCCGTCGACATCGAGAAGAGGGCCCGCGGGAAGCGAGTCGGCCCGCGCGCCCGGCAGTGGCGCGTCCGCGGTCGACCCGCCGACCTTCAGACCGAGCTTGCGGGCGACCGCGTCGGTCGCCTCCTCGGCGATGTCGCGATAGGCGGTGATCTTTCCGCCGACCACCGAAAGGAGACCGCCAATGCCGTCCCGTCGATCGTGGTCGAAGAGCGCGTGCTTGCGGGAGACCTGACCCTCGCTCACGCCTTCTTCGCGAACGAGCGCCCGCACACCGGCATACGTGTAATAGATCGTCTCGAAGGGCGCATTGGGGAACGCGCGGCATGCTTCCTTCTGGAGATAGCGCACGTCCTCCTCCGTCGCGGCAGCGTCCGCCGGATCGCCGGCGTAGTCGGTGTCGGTCGTACCGACGAGCGTCCCGTCGAGCCAGGGAAGCACGAAGAAGAGCCGCCCGTCGCTCTTCGCGAACAGCACATGCGCTTTGTCCGTCGCGCGCGGCGTCACAAGGTGGATGCCCTTGGTCAGGCGCAGCAGCGGCTTTGGGCGCGGTCGGACGGACGCGATGGTGCGGTCGAGCCACGGACCGGTCGCATTCACCGTGAAGCGGGCGCGCACCTCGAGATCCGCGGCGGCGATCCTGTCGCGCACGACCGCACCGGTCACCCGTGCGCCGTCGCGCAGATAGCCCAGCGCCCTCGCGTGGTTGAGCACGAGCGCGCCGTGCTCGGACGCGTCGACGACGTTCTCGATGACGAGGCGCTCGACCAGCGGCACCTGCGCGTCGTAGAAGCGCCACGCGCCGTGGAGTCCGTCCGGGTCGAGCGTGGGCTCCGCCGCGAGCGTCTCGTCACGGTCGAGCCATTTCCGCTTCGGCAGGCTCTTGTCGAGCGACAGCGCGTCGTAGAGTTGCATGCCGATCCGCAGCTTGGCCTGGTACCAGAGGCTGGGGCGATAGAGCGGAAGCAGGAACGGCAGCGGGAATACGAGGTGTGGCGCGATGCGGAGGAGGATCTCGCGCTCGCGCATGTCGCTGCGCACGAGTCCGAAGTCGAAGAGCTCGAGGTAACGGAGACCGCCGTGGATCAGGCGCGTCGGTCGCGAGGTCGTGCCCGAGGCGAAGTCGTCTTGCTCGACGAGAGCGACCGAGAGTCCGCGAAGGGCCGCGTCACGCGCGATCCCCGCTCCGATGATGCCGCCGCCGATGACGAGGAGATCGACGGTGCGGCCGCTGAGCGACCGCACCGTCTCATCTCGTGTTGCTATGGGTTCGCCTTGTTGTACGTCTCGATCGCCTTGTTCATGTCCGCCACGGCGGCATCGAGCGCCGCTTGGCTGGTCTCGCGACCAAGCAGGACCGATTCGATCATCTTCTGTGTGCGCTGGCGCGCCTGCGGCATCACGCCGAGGACCGCGCCGTTGGTCATGCGATTCTGCGGGGATTCGCGGATCTGGTTTACGGCGGTCAGGAACTGCGGGTACTTGGTCGCCCATTCCTTGCTTGGGCCGGTGTCGTACGCGGCCTTCACGATCGGGTAGTACCCAGTGTCGGATTGCCACTGCCCCTGCACGGCAGGTGTCATCGCGTACTTCACGAATTCCCAAGCGGCCTGCTGCTCGGCGGCCGGCCGGCTCTTCATGATGTAGAGCGACGCGCCGCCGATGATGTTGCCGCCATCTTTCGGCTTGCTGTCCGGCCGGGGATAGAGCCCCGTGCCGATCTCGAACTTGCCGGCGACCGTGTTGATGTGTCCGCGCAGCCGCGCGGTGCTCTCGATGTACATCGCGGTCTTCTGTGCGTTGAAGGCGTTGGCCGCGCCGTCGTTGTCGATGCCGGGATTGAAGAAGTAGCCGCCGTCGACGCCGGCCTTCCACCAGTCGAGGATCGCCTTGCCGGCGGCGCTGTTCCATACGACCTTGGTTGCGCGGTTATCGCGCCCGTTGCCGTTGTCGGCGTAGAGCGCGGCCGATGTCGCCATCAGCTGCTCGAAGAGCCAGCCGTAGACCGAAGGGCCGAAGCCCCAGCGCGTCGTCGCTCCGCTCGCGTCCTTCTTCGTCAGCTTCTTGGCCGCGTCAGCGACCTCCGTGAAGGTCACGGGCGGCTTGTTCGGGTCGAGCCCGACTTCCTTGAAGGCGTCCTTGTTGTAGTACAGCATCGACGAGGACGAGTTGAAGGGCATGCTCTGCAGCTTGTCCTGGTACTTGTAGTAGTTGATGACCGCGGGCTCGAAGTCCGAGGTGGAGAACTTGTCGCGGTCGATGAACGCCTGCATCGGCACGACCTGGCCGCTGTCCCGCATATAGGCCTGACCGATGTCGTAGACCTGCACGAGCGCGGGCGCGGCGTTCGACGCGATCGCGGTGTTGAGCTTCGCGAGCAGGTCGTCGTAGTTACCTTGGAAGACCGTCTCGACCTTGATCTTGCTCTGGCTGCTGTTGAACCCCGCGACGATCTTGTTGATCGCGTCGCCGTTGACGCCCGACATGGCGTGCCACCACGTGATCGACGCGGCTGGCGCGACATCTTTGGCCGGGGCCAGCGCGCTCGAATCGCCTCCACCGCCCGGTGCCGATCCGCCACATGCGGCGGTCACCATGGTCAATGCGAGTGCGAGTCCTAGGAACTTCCGCATTCTTTCCTCCCTGCGCGTGCGTCAGACATTCAGTACTGCCATCCTAGGGCGGGTCCGAGGGCCACGCAGTGTCCACCGGTCGCGCACTATCCCTTGACGGCGCCGGCGGTGAGGCCGCGGACCAGCTGGCGCTGACCTAGGACGAGAAGCGCGAGGGTCGGCACGGCGACCATCACGACGCCGGCCATGACGAGGCCGAAACGGAGCGTTTCCTCGAAGCGAAGCTGTGCGATGCCCACCTGCGTCGTGCGCATGAGGGTCTGGTTCGTTACTAGGAGCGGCCAGAAATATTGGTTGTACGTCGACAGGAAGCCGTAGATCGCGACGGTGCCGAGGATCGGCCGCGAGAGCGGGATCACGGTCGAGATGAAGAAGCGAAGCGACGAGGCCCCGTCGATCCGCGCGGCATCCCAGAGCTCGCGCGGGATCTGCAGAAATGCCTGCCGGAGCAGGAACGTCCCGAACGCGGTGGCCATGAACGGCACCGCCAGCCCCTGATAGGTGTCGAGCCAGCCGATGGTCCGGATGGTCATGTAGTTCGGGATGATCGTCGCTTCCCACGGGATCATGAGCGTGCTCAGGAACACGAAGAAGAGGATCTGGCGGCCGCGGAACACCAGGAACGAGAACGCGTAGGCCGCGAGGCTCGCGGTGATGAGCTGTCCGATCACGACGGCCGTCGACACGACGAAGCTGTTGAGCAGATATCTCCCGATCGGGATCGTGTCCAGCACGTCGGCGTAGTTATTGAGCGTCGGCCGTACCGGAACGATCGGGGGCGGGAACGTCGCGATCTGCGACTCGCTCATCAGCGAATACGAGAGCGCCATCAGAAGGGGGAATGCGACGACGATCGACCCAACGGCGAGCAGCGCATACGACAGAACCGTGCGGATGCTCATTGATACTCGCTCCGCTCGTCCAACTCGCTCGTCCGTCCGCATCCGCTGCGGCGGCCGCGTCCGCCCTCGCTCATTGGTAATGCACTCGTCGCTCGACGAATCGGAACTGGATCAGCGTCAGCGCCATCACGAGGAGCAGAAGGATCACCGCCTGCGCGCTCGCATAGCCGAACTGAAAGTTCTGGAAGGCGTCCTGATAGATGCTGTACACGAGCACGCGTGTCGAATCCACCGGACCACCACGGGTGAGCAGATGGATCTGCGTGAAGGCCTGCAGCACGGAGATCGTGTCCACGACGAGCAGGAAGAACAATGACGGCGAGACCATCGGCATCGTGATGCTCCTGAACATCCGGAGCCCGCGCGCCCCGTCGAGCCTTGCCGCCTCGTAGATCTCTTCGGGGACGCTCTGAAGGCCGGCGAGCAGCACGATGATGTTCGTGCCGAGCGTCAGCCAGATGGTCGTCATCGAGACCGCGATGATCGCGGTGGTCGGTTGGATGAGCCAGTCCGGTCCGGGTATGCCGACGAGAGACAGGATGTAGTTGAGCAGCCCAAGGCTCGGGTTGAGAAGCAGGAGCCAGATGAGCGCGCCGACGGCGGCGGATATCGCGATCGTGCTCGACATCATCGTGCGGAAGACGTTGATGCCGCGCAGACGCTGGTTCAGCATCACCGCCAGCACCAGGCCGAGCGCGATGCCGATGGGCACGGTGTAGACGGCGAACAGCGTCGTCGCGAGGAGACCCGTTCTGAAGGCGGGCGACGTGAGCAGCTCCAGGTAGTGATCGAGGCCGGCGAACGTCGTCGCGACGCCCGTGGCCCTCGTGTTGAAGAAGCTGAGGTAGATGGACTGCGCGAGCGGGACGAACACGAACGCCGCGAAGAGGATCAGCGACGGGGCGAGGTAGGCGAGCCCGATGCCGAAATCTCTGGTGTCGCGCGACTTCCAGCCCATCACCGTCGCGGCATCGTACCGGCTGCGCTGATCTCGAGCAGGTCGGTGAGGATCGCGTAGGCGACCTGGTCGATGTGCGGGTCGTGAAGCTGCACGACGACGCGCCCGGCCAGGTCCGTCTCGAAGACGAGGCCCATCGAGAAGTCGTCTATCGCGTAGAGCGGGTCGAGCGGACCGATGCGCCGCGGCCCGAATGACGCCAGGACCGCTGCGCCTCGCTTCGCGATCTCGATGACCGGCCGAACGCGGTCCCCGCCCTGAGCGGCGGCGCGCGCGGCGGCTGCCGCGCGCTCGTCGATCGGCTCACGCGAGACGGCCTCCGGCACCAGGTCCGCATCCATGAGCACGTTCGCGAGGATCGTCGCCTTCGCCGCCGCGTCATGACCCTCGAGGTCGTTGCGTGGATCCGCTTCCGCGATACCCAGCCGCTGCGCGTCGGCGAGCGCGTCCGCGAACGGCACGCCGGCGGCCGTGGCGGTGAGGATGTGATTGTTCGTGCTCGACACGATCCCGCGGATCGCCGTGATCTTCGCGAGAGGGAGGGCGCTGCGGCGCAGCGTGAAGACCGGAAGGCAATCCGCGAGCGTCGCCTCGAAGCGAAGCAACCGGCCATTCTTCGTCGCGAGCGCATCCAGCTCCCGGTACGCCCGTGCGATCGGGCCTTTGTTCGCGGTCACGACGTGCATCCCGGCGGCGAGCGCCTCGCGGATGTAGGTGAGCGCCGGCTCGCCCGCGACCGGATCCAGTTGTGTCATCTCCACCAGCACGTCCGCGGGCAGCGTGGCGATGGGCAGGGCTGATCGCGTCGGCAGATCGGTGCCGGCGAGGATCAACGTCAGGTCAATACCGCGTGCGTCAACGACGGCGCCATGGCTGCGCGTTGCCAGCGCTGTCACACGGAACGGCAAAGCTGTCGCGACCAGCATCCGGCAGAGCGCACGTCCCACGCTTCCGAGGCCGAAGAGGGCAAGGCGCACGGCTCGACGTTACGCGAATGTCATGCCGCCGTCATCGAGAGGGCACGATGCTTGCGGCCGCTGCGCGCGGCGCCGGCGACGAGTCCGCCCTCGGACGCCTTCGCCTGGACTCGAAGGAGGTCCTCTCTGATGCGCCGAACAAGACCGCTCGCCTTAGTGATCTCTGGCGTGCTCGTCGCGTGCGTCCTGACCATCACCGCAAACAGCCGACCAGCGAACGCGATCCCGGACCTGTCGCCGTGCACGCCGACGACGCTCGTGCGTGATGGCATCAACCTCACGGCCAAGGTCATCAACACCGATCTTCTCAATCAGGACCTCGACGCGACCGATGGCGTCACCGGGGCGCCGTGCCACATCGGCGCGTACTACGACACGCCCGGCCATAGCGTCGTGAACTCGAGCGTCCACGGCTCGACCTACTTCGGCATCGTCGCGCGAGGCGCGGCGACTCTCGACATCCGCGACAGCTCCACATTCGAAGTGGGCGACAAGCCGACGCACACAGGTGCGCAGCACGGTGTCGGGATCGCGTATATCGAGGGCGCCGACGGTTCGGTGAGCCGCACGCAGATCTACAGCTATCAGAAGAACGGCTTCGCCGCCGACGGGGCCGGGACGGTGGTGACGATCAGCGACAGCCGCTTCCGCGGCGCGGGCGCGGTGAACTACATCGCACAGAACGGCGTGCAGTTCAGCCGGGGCGCGGTCGGTGGTGTCACGGGCAGCACGATGGAAGAGCACGAGTACACGGGCTGTTCGCAGCAGGACGCGCAACAGACCGGCTGTACGCCGTTCGTCTCGGCCGGTCTGCTCATCTTCGACAGCCCGGCGAGGGACATCGATCGCAAGAACAACCTGTACCGGGAGAACGACTTCAACGTGCTCAACGTCCAGAGCCCGGGTCCGTAGCAGCGGCTCGACACCATCGCGGCGAGCGAGAGGGCCGGAGGCGGCCCTCTCGCGTTATCCTTGAGCTCGATAGGCGTCCGCGGGGCCCCACCGGTGTTTGCGGTGGAGCCCCTTTTCGGCGTCCACATAGAAGGAGAAGGCACTGGTCCGCTTCGCGAAGCTGTTCCAGCGCTCCGCGCCGCCCCGCGTCGATCGGCTGGTCGTCGGCCTCGGTAACCCGGGTGACGGCTACGCGAACACGCGGCACAACGTCGGCTTCCAGGTCGCCAGCAGGCTGGCCAAGCGCGCGCGCCTGGAGTTCGACACGAAGGCCGCGGAGTCGCGCATCGCGGAGGGCTCGCTCGGTGAGATCCGCATCGCGATCGCGCGGCCGCAGACGTTCATGAACGACAGCGGGCGCGCGCTCGAGAAGCTGCTCGACCGCTATCGGCTCACGCCCGCCGCGCTGCTCGTGATCTTCGACGAGATCGACCTGCCCCTCGGCAAGGTCCGGCTTCGCGAGCGCGGCGGTCCGGGCACGCACAACGGGATGCGCTCGATCACCGCACGGATCGGCGAGGGCTTTCCGCGCCTACGCATCGGGGTCGCCCCGACCGATCCGACCGCCCTGATCGACGACCTCGCGCAGTACGTGCTCTCGCCGTTCGCGCCAGATGAACGCGCGGTCGCGGACCAGATGATCGTGCGTGGCGCGGAAGCGGCCGAGGTCGCGGTCCGCGATGGGATCAAGCGCGCGATGGATACCTTCAATGGCTAGCACGGCGACGCTCCCGTCGGCCGCGCGTCTCGGTGGCATCCTCGCGCTGGCCGAGCGAAGCGCTCGCTTCCGCGAGCTCGCGGAGCGGCTCGAGGACCGGCGCTCGACGAAGGTCGCCGATGCCAGCGCGGGCGCGCGCGCGTTCGCGTGGGCATCGCTCGTCGAGGTCGCGCGCAGGAACGTCGTGGTGGTCGTGCCGAGCGAGGACCGCGCGCGGCGCTGGCGGGCGGAGCTCGCCGCCTGGCTCGGCGAGGAGCGCGTCCTCTCGTTCCCCGAGCGCGAGACGATGCCATACGAGATCGGGACCGCATCCGCGGGCGCGGTGCATCAGCGCCTGCTCACGCTCTGGCGCGCGCATACCACCGCCGAGCCCATCGCCATCGTGGCGTCGCTGCGTGCGCTGATGCAGCACACGATCGCGCCCGCGGACCTGCGCGAGCGTGGACGAACACTGCGCGCCGGCGATCGTGTGTCGTGGAACGAGACCGCGGCGTGGCTCTTCGATCTCGGATACGAGCCCGTCGCCGAGGTCGCCGAGCCCGGGAGCTTCTCTCGCCGGGGCGGGATCCTCGACGTGTATCCGGCATCGGCCGACATGCCCGTCCGCGTCGAGCTCTTCGGCGACGACATCGAGACACTTCGCCGGTTCGATCCCGTCACCCAGCGCTCGCAGGATGCGGTCGATGCGGTCGACGTTCTTCCCGCTCGCGAGTACTCGCTCGAGAGCGCGGCCGCGCTCGCGGAGCGTCTGGCGGCCGCCGGCTGGGACCACGCGCGCCGCGAGGAGGACGAGCTGGCGTCGTACTCGGCGCTGGTGGAGGCGCTCCGCGAGGGACGCGCCGCGCCGGGCACCGACGCGTTCGCGGCCGCGCTGGGTGCGTCGGCGTCGCTGCTCGATCACCTCGGCGAACGCGCCACCGTCGTGTTCGAAGACTCCGTCGAGCTCGGACTGACCCAGGACGCGCACGAGGCCCAGGCCGATGAGCGTCGCGAGGAGCTGCGCGGACAGGGCCTCGCGGTGGCGGCATTCCCGCCACCGTACGTACCGCGCGACCGCATCGACGCCGCGGCAGACGAGCACGGCGCGGTACGCGTACGGCCGGACGCCGACGCCTTGCGCCTCGGCTGGGGCGGCATCACGTCGTACGCCGGTCGCCTCGATGCTTTCCTGCGCGAGGTCGCCGCCACCGGTCGCGACCTGCGCGTTGTCGCGTCACCGCAGGCGGCCCGCCTCGCGGAGCTGCTCGCCGACCGCGATGTGAGCACAGCACCGCGCGACGCGGTCCACGAGACCCCATCGGACGGCGCGCTCGTGCTCGCGCACGTCGGTCTCGCCGAAGGCTTCGCCGTGCCGGAGCTGGCGCTGCGCGTGTTCACCGACGCGGAGGTCTTTGGCTTCCGCAAGCCGCGTCACCCGGAGCGCCGCCGCCGCCGCGTCGCGGTCGGCTCGTTCCTCTCCGACCTGAAGCCCGGCGACCACGTCGTGCATGAGGACCACGGCATCGCGCGATTCGAGCGATTCATCACGCGCGAGATCGCCGGCGTCGTGCGCGAGTATCTCGAGCTCCGTTTCGCGGGCACCGACGTCGTCGCGCTCCCGACCGAGCGAGTCGACCGTGTCACGCGCTACGTCGGCGGAACGCCGCCGGCGCTGTCCGCGCTGGGTGGCAAGGACTGGGCGGTGACCAAGCGCAGGGCCAAGAAGGCGGTCGAGGAGATCGCGCGAGAGCTGCTGCGCCTGTACGCAGCGCGCGAGACGATCAGCGCGTACGCGTTCGGGAAGGACACGCCGTGGCAGATCGAGATGGAGAACGCCTTCCCGTTCACCGAGACGCCGGACCAGCTCGCGGCCATCGAGGACACCAAACGCGACCTCGAGCGCGCGCGCCCGATGGACCGTCTGGTCGTGGGCGACGTCGGCTACGGGAAGACCGAGGTCGCGCTACGCGCCGCGTTCAAGGCGGTCCAGGACGGCAAGCAGGTCGCCGTCCTCGTGCCGACGACGGTCCTCGCACAGCAGCACTTCGAAACGTTCTCGGAACGGCTCGCCACGTTCCCCGTGCGCGTCGCCATGCTCTCGCGCTTCCGCACGCCGGCCGAGCAGCGCGAGGTGGTCGGCCAGCTCGCGACCGGCGAGGTCGACGTTGTCATCGGGACGCACCGTTTGCTGCAGAAGGACGTGCGCTTCCGCGACCTCGGGCTGCTGGTCATCGACGAGGAGCACCGCTTCGGTGTGAAGCACAAGGAGCGCATGAAGCAGATGCGGACCGAGGTGCACGTGCTGTCGATGACGGCGACACCGATCCCGCGCACGCTCCACATGGCGATGTCCGGAGTGCGTGACATCAGCGTCATCGAGACGCCACCTGAAGACCGTCAGCCCATCGAGACGCACGTCGTCGAGCGCACCGACGACGTCCTGCGCGAGGCGATCCTCCGCGAGCTCGACCGCGGCGGTCAGGTCTACTACGTGCACAACCGCGTGCAGGGGATCGAGCACGAGACGGCGCGTCTCCGCCTCCTCGTGCCGAAGGCGCGTTTCGTCGTCGGGCACGGCCAGATGGACGAACGCAGGCTCGAGCGCGTGATGGTCGAGTTCGCGGACGCGGAGCACGACGTCCTCGTGTGCACCACGATCATCGAGTCGGGTCTCGACATCCCGAACGTGAACACGATCGTCATCGACCGCGCCGGGCAGCTCGGGCTGGCGCAGCTGTACCAGCTGCGCGGACGCGTCGGCCGCAGTGCAGCGAAGGCGTACGCCTACCTCCTGCACGAGAAGCAGGAGCGCCTCTCCGATGACGCGCGCAAGCGCCTGCAGGCCGTGTTCGAGGCCAGCGAGCTTGGCGCCGGATTCAAGATCGCGATGCACGATCTCGAGATACGCGGCGCCGGCAACATCCTCGGCGCCGAACAGCACGGCCACGTCGCCGCCGTCGGCTTCGAGTTCTACACGCAGATGCTCGAGGAAGCCGTGAACGAGCAGCGCGGTGCGCCAAAGGCCGAGGCCCTGCCGGAGATCACGGTGGACCTCGCGCTTTCGACCGCGATCC